>ERZ1035032.9-NODE-9-length-137708-cov-40.493967_pt1 | contig 137708 bp, 127 predicted proteins | sample MGYA00520693_ERZ1035032 | MGnify/ENA primary metagenome ERZ1035032 (study PRJEB33766, sample SAMN09781740) | gut metagenome | biome: gut microbiome | host: Homo sapiens | place: Madagascar | study: EMG produced TPA metagenomics assembly of the PRJNA485056 data set... | reverse complement strand
AACAAATAAAAGAAAACGAGAAATTCGATATAATAATTCTTGATCCGCCGACTTTCAGCAATTCAAAAAACACAGATACTACGCTTGATTTAAATAAAGACTGGTCAAAACTAATAGAAAGCTGTTCAAAACTTTTAAGCCCAAAAGGAACCCTTTATTTCAGCACAAACAGCCGCAAGCTAAAAATGGATGAAAATCTTCTTCCGCCGGAAATGTCAGCAGAAGAAATAACAAGCTCAACAATCCCCGAAGATTACAGAAATTCTAAAATCCACAGGGCTTGGAAAATCACATCAATTTGAATCTTGCATAAAAGTTGACTGCATTAAAAACTGAAAATACATTTTCAACATTGTCATAGTCAGCATATTTTATGTAGAAATCATCGGAAAGTCCCAAGGAAACTTTCTTAGAAACAGGAAGCTCAACCGATGCTTGTGAAAATGCGAAATATTCCCAGCCTGTGTCATCACAGTCCTGTTTTTGGGCTTTATACTTGTACATTGCGTATCCGTGAACAGTCCAGTCAAAGACGAATCCTGAATGCGCATTATAAGCAATCTTTTCAACGATTTCTGCACCAGTTGTATATCCGTAATCGCAGGAAACATAATCAGGCTTAGGAAAAATTCCACGGCGCAAGTAATAATAATCAGCTGTTCCCATTATAATTCCTGCCAAATGAGTCTGCCATGCAAAGGATCCGTTTTCCGTGTTGATCCTTTGTTTTATGGCAAATCCAGGCGCAAGTGAAGAAAATTCCATGAATGAATGCCACATAAAATCATATTCAAGGACAAGACCGACAGTCGTATCGCGGTTTTCTCCAAAATCAGGATTTCTAGCAAGAAGCATTCCGTTGCTGAAAATATTTATGCTGTACATGATTTTTTCTTCAGTGGAATCCGCGCCTTCACCAGAACCAAGACCCGCCGAGCCTTGCATAGAAAGCTCAAACTGGCTGTACGGAGTATTTGAATCGTGTCCATAAGGATCGTCATACACAACATCAAGCCCAACAGAACCATAAGCCGGAAATAATTCAGAGCAATTGTCATAAGGCTCTTTTAGCCAGGTATTTGCAAAACCAAGCCCGAATCCTGTCTTTAAAGAAAAACTCTGCAAAAGTCCGCTCGGTCCTTGCGGTGCTCTTTTTAGAATCGGGTCAGTATAAAGCCTCAAAGGATTCGCAACATAGCCAAGAATTTTGTGCCCCTTTGCATTTGCTTCAAGACCAAGCCTGTAAACCATTTCCCCTGTCACAAAGCCGCCGATTGGAGTATAAGTAAGGTCGTTTGTTGATGGGGAATTTGTTTCAAAAAAATATTCCCACATAAAAGAACCTGCAGCGGAAACAAGCAAAGATTCAAACCAGTTCAAATTTGAATTTCTCGCGGCAAGATAGTAAAGTCCGCCCTGATAAGGATGCAGAACAAAATTTGTCCAATACCAGTCGCGGTCAAACTTTATTTTTCTATTCCAAGGCTCTTTTATATCATCCCAGTAAACTTGCGCCCAGCTAGCTCTTGCAGGACCAAACCGGTTCCATGAGCCAATAACAATGTTTGTGAGCAGCATTCCGCCAGCCGCAACAAAATAGTGCTTTTTTGAATCAAATTCAATGCTTTCACTTGAAAAATCCAAGGAAGCATCTGAATTTTCTGAACTTTCAGCGGTCTGTGCAAAAACATTAAAGGCAAAAACAAAAGAGCACAAAACCAGAATTACTTTTTTTAACTTCATTATGATATTCCCCCATACGTTTTGAATAACCCATAAATAAAAAAAGCAGGCTTATTGCAGCCTGCTTTAAAATGTAAAAGAACAAACTTATTTTGTTTCTGTAGCTTTTACACCGTAGCGCTTGTTAAAGCGGTCAATACGTCCAGCTGTATCAACAAGTTTCTGCTTTCCAGTATAGAATGGATGGCAGGCAGAGCAAATTTCAACATGGATATCTGATACTGTTGAGCGAGTTTCAATCACATTGCCACATACACAAGTGATTTTTGTAAGTTTGTAGTCTGGGTGGATTCCCTTTTTCATAACAACTCCTATTCTTGCCCGACATTAAAGAAAGACCGGTTAGCACTACATACACTTAAAAAAGTAGTGTTGTATCATTCCCTTACCGTTATCTAACAAATTAACGCCACAAGATAATTTTACTATTTAGCTAGTATATAAAAACAACATTTTATGGTCAATATTCAAATTGAATTTTCATAAGAATTTTCTTATAATCTTCGCATGGAAAAAATAGAAGCGTTTGTATTTGACATGGACGGAATTCTTCTTGACACAGAAACCATCTGCGAAAAAACTTGGATAAAGGCAGGAAAAGAATTTGGAATTCAAGACGAAAAAGCCATGGAACTGTTTAAAAAATGTATCGGAACAAACAAAAACGACACATTCAATATTCTAAAGACTTCTCTCGGAGCTGATTTTGGGGCTCAAAAATTTATGGAGCAAACTTCAGTTTTTTTCTCGGAAATTGAAAAATCAGAAGGAATTTCGCTTATGCCCTTCGCAAAACAAACACTCGAATATTTAAAAGACAAAGGTTACAGAATTGCACTTGCGTCTTCAACTAGAGGTCCGGTCGTAACAAGGCAGCTAGAAAAGGCAGGTTTGCTTTCATTTTTTGAATCATTGTCAACTGGAGACCAAGTTTCACACTCAAAACCGGATCCAGAAATATACAAACTGGCCTGCAAAAGTTTAAATCTTCCGCCTAAAAAATGCGCGGCAGTGGAAGACAGTCCAAACGGAATAAAAAGCGCAAAATCAGCAGGACTTTTTACAATCATGGTTCCAGACAGAATAGGGCCAGATGAAGAGCTTTTAAGGAAAGTTGATTTTCTTTGCTCAAATTTAAGTGAAATTAAACTGAAATTTTAAAGTTCTGCGCTTTATAAATTAAAAAAAAACGCAACCATTGTAAACTATAATTTTTTGGGATATAATTTTGGAATGTCAATGGAAGTAATAGCAGGAAAAATGGTCTTTGGCGGAGACTGCATAGCGGAAAACAGCGAAAAGAAAATATTTATTCCATATACAATTCCCGGCGAAAAAGTCGAGATTAAAATTGAAAAAGATTTTAAAGACTACAGCATTGCAAAAAATCTAAATATAATAGAAAAATCCAGATACAGAACTGTTTCCTTCTGCCCTTATTACGGAAAATGCGGAGGCTGCAACCTTCAGCATATAGAGCCAGAATTTCAAAGACAGCTGAGAGTTCAGACTTTAAAAGATGCTTTTTTTCGCGAAGGAATTGAAATTCCGCAAATTCAGATTGTTTCGGGTGCAGACAAAGGTTACAGAGCAAGGTTCCAGCTGCACGACGGCGGACTTATGGGAAAAAAAAGCAATGAAATTATCCAAATTGACCAGTGTCCTTGCGCCACAGAAGAAGTAAATAAATATTTAAAGGAAATTCCATTCAAAGATCGTCCAAAAGGAAGAATTCATATTTTCGGAAGCAAAAACATAGCTTCAATTCCCGACGGATTCGACAAAATCGTGGTTGCAGAACAATCAGAAAAAAAACAAATTTCCGAAAAAGGCAAAAATGGAAAAAAGCAGAAAAAGTCAAAATCACGCTACGAAGGGACATTTTCAGAATCAAAAAGCACCTGCGCTGTGAAAATCCTTGACAAAAGCATAACTTTTGATGCTCTGGGATTTTTTCAATCCAACCTTGAAGTGCTAGAAAAATCGATTCCTCTTATAACGGGCGGAATTTCTGGAAAAAATGTGCTTGATATGTATTCCGGGGCTGGCACATTTTCTGTTTTTCTTACAGATTCTTTTGAAAACGTAATTTTAGTGGAACACAACAAAAGCGCAGTTGTTTACGCAGAGCAAAATCTCGCCGGAAAAAAACACAAAAGCTTTGGCGTAAGTGGAGATGTCTGGGTAAAATATCATGCGGAAACTTGCATAAAGGAATGCGGAAATTTTGACGCAGTTGTTATTGATCCTCCAAGAAGCGGAATGGAAAAATCCGTGCAAAAATGGCTTCAAAATTCTAAAATTCCACAGATAAGAAGCCTTTCTTGCGATCCATCAACCCATGCGCGGGATGCAAAAGCTCTTATAAATTCAGGGTACAGATTGGAAAAACTTTTTCTTTTAGATTTTTACCCGCAAACCGGGCACATTGAAAGCCTTGGATATTTTGAAAAATGAAAAACCTGTCCAGAAAAATATACATCATGATATTTTTTATAGTAAAAATATTGCTTTTGTCTGCTCACAATTCTTTCACATCGCAGGAAATTGATTTTACAAATGAAAAACCTTCTTTTGTATCTGTGCTTGGCGGAAATATCTTGTGCCAGCCTGTAAAAACAAGCTACGGTTACATTGCCGCAGGAGATGGAAAACAAATTTTAGGTTTTTCAAAACTGGGAAAACTTTTGTGGCAAAGAGCCGCTCCGGGAAGACTAAAGCCATTTGTTACAGAAGGTCCGGCGGATTTAATTTACGGAGCAACAACAGATTCCACTCTTTTTATGATGAATTCTTCAGGACTTGTCTTGTGGACACAAAAATCGGATTTCAGCATAGAAGAAGCACCCTTGTGCGGAAAAGACGGAAGAATTTTTATCCGCGGAATAAACGGAATTTCTTGCTACGGATTAAAAGGCGTAAAAAGGTGGCAGATTGAAACCGAAGAGCAAAATATTTCAATTCCGCTTGTAGCGCTAAATGACGGCACAATTTTAGCATTTCTTTCAAGAACTCACGATGGAAAATCAATTGCAAAAAGGATTTCCCCATTCGGAATAGAAAAAGAAGAAATTATTTTTGCAGGCCAAGTTTTGCAGGCAGTTTCATGCAAAGAAGGTGTCGCGCTTGCATTTTCAGACGGAAGCATAGGACTTTGTTCTGTAAACGAAAACGGCTCTTATTCAAAATGGACTTTTCTAAAAAAAGATTCAGGAGCTGCGAAACTTTCAGAATTTTCCGGTAAATTAGCGGCAATATATAAAAATTCTGTTTACTATTTAAATGAAAAAACTGGCGGAAAAATTTCAGAATTTCAAAACGGCGTGCAAAATTTTTTCTATTCAGAGCACACGTCTCAAGGTCTTGTAATTTGCGGAGCATACAACGGAGTATGCTATAAGGAAGACGGAACAATTTCATGGAAGGCAAAATTCAGTCCGCAGAAAAAATGGAATTTTGTGTTTGCTTCAGATTCCGGCTATCTTATTTTCTGCATGAGCAACTGGGCTTTAGAGGCTTTTCAAACAAGATTGAATTTTTCAAAATCACAAGATTCATTTATAGAAAAAAAAGTTTCGCCGTATAGCTATAAATATTCTGGAATAAAATCAGACGATTTTTCAGGGCGCGCAATAAATGAAAATCTTGAAAGTCAAATGAAGGAAAAATTTTCACAGGGAAATTTCGGAACAGAAGAAGAAAACTGGAATTCTTTAATACAAAGCGAGATTGATTTTCTTTACAACGACTGGACAAAAACAGAAAATCTTTTTTACAACGAAAAACCTTATTTCAAACGAAATATCGAATATTGCCAAAAACTTATAGAACTGGAAAGCGAAAGCGGAATTTACTTTGGAAAACTTTCTTCACTCCTAAAGAAAACAAGCGACACTTCACTATTGCTTTGCCTTGTCAGGGCAGCCGGAAAAAGTTCATTCGATCCGCAAGGTGAACTTCTTTCTTCTATTGAAATCATTTTAAAAACAAAAACAAGCAAAAACGACAAAAAGCTTTTGCAGGAAATCGCTGATTCAACATACGAAATCTGCCGCTTTATGGGACGTCCTTCATTTTTCAGAAAAGGTCAGGAAATTTTAAAATATATGCTTTATCCGCAGTTCGACAAGGAAACAAAAGATTACGCTCTAAAAACTCTCGATAAAATTATTGAAGCCCAGCTTTAACTTTAAACAAGGGCAAACGCATTATAAATGTATTCAGCATAAAACTGGCTCCCAGTCACGGTTTTCTGGTTCAAAATCGCGCAATAATGCGTTTGCCCTGAACTTTAAACGTATTTTCGTAGAATTTTTTCAGAAACCATGATAAAATATTCTAGTCTGGAGGAAATATGAACAGAAAGTTTTTAGCCTCGCTGATTTTTGCGGCAGGCTCAGTATTTTTCGTTTCTGCACAAAATGTAAACGAAAGGGAACTTAGAAGCGCAGGAGACGCAAGCACAATCGTATTTGAAAACTACGAAGGTCCTCATTCTGTAATTGAAACAGCGGCCGCTATAAATTCAATCGGAGCAGGACTTGGAAATCAGCTTAAAAACGCAGGAACTCAGTCAAGCGGAACATTCGGCGCAAACGGAAAATATACAGTCATTCATGCAGTCGATTCTTCCGAGCAAGGAAAACTTGACGCAGATATTATCATTATAAATCCAAATGCAACAGTTGACCACATCAGAAACTTGCGAAGAATCATTGCATCTTATCTGAGCGCGGCTTACGGATATTCACAGCAGGATGCTTCAACAGTCGCAACGTTCGTTACTGTATACAACGCAGTTTATAGAAATCAGCTCAACACATTCAAGTCAAAATACAAAAACATTGTAATCCGCAATCTTACTGAAAAAAAGTGCGGTCTTTCAATAAAATGGAGCGACTGGGCAGGAAATTCGCAGATTGTAATTCCGCTTGGAGAATATGTAGAAGGCGGACTTTCTTCTGTAGACACTTCTGTTATCAGCGACAAAAAAGTTGTTGAATCCATGAAGGAAGATGATGACAAAGGCGTTGACGAGCGCAAAAACATGGTTGACATAAAAGAACGCGAAGCTGAAAACGCAGAAACAAAGGCTCAGGAAGCAGCAAAAGAAGCGGCACAAGACAAGCAGGCTTTAGACGAGCAGAAAAAAAATCAGGCTCAAGCTGAAAAAACAGCGCAGGCAAAACAAAACGAAGCGGACAAAGCAAAAAAAGCCGCTGAAAACGCCCAGAAAGAAGCCGCCGCAGATCCACAGAACAAAGCAAAGCAGGCTGACGCAAAACAAGCTGGGCAAAAAGCAGAAAATGCTCAAAAAGAAGCTGACCAAGCAAAATCAAACGCCGAACAGGAACAGCAGAAAACTCAGCAGCAAAAACAGAAAGCCGATGAATCTGCAAAAAAGGCTGAAGAGCAGCAGCAGAAAGCCGACAAGAAGCTTGACGAAGCTCAAAATGAAAGAATGGAAATTGCAAAAGATCAGCAGGAAATTCTTGAAGCTGAACTTAAGCAGCTTGAAGACGGCACTGTAATCGGCCTAAAAGTTGTAAAAGAAGCAAACTATTTAAGCACGCTTGTAAAAGTAAACTCAAAAACTGGAAAAGTCGTAAAAGAATCTCCTGTAAAAGTTATCCGCGGAAGAACAATAATCGCAGTTCAAGATGCAGTTGTCGGAGTTGCGACTGGCGCATCGTTCCCGAAAACTTCCGGAGACTCAACATTCTACATGGCTATTTGCGGTGAGAATTCAGGAAAAGGCGCCATAAAGCTTTGCCTGATTGACGCATTCAAAATGGAGATTCAAAAAGAATCAGAAGAAAATGTTTCAGAGCATTCAGTTCTTGTAAACAATGGAAGCAATTTCTACTGTGTAATTCAAGACAAATCTGGATGGGTTCTTGGTCGCTATGATAAATCCATCAACTTGATTCAGAAAAGCACTGTAAACATTTCTGAAAGCACTCCGATTACAATTACGGGAAAAGGAATTGTTGTTACAAATTCAAATAACACTCCAGTGCTTCTTTCAATTTCTGACTTGTCAGTTATAGAACAGTAAAATTAACAAAAAAACGCCTGACCAGAAAATTTATATTTTTTAGTCAGGCATTTCTATTTTTCTTTTAAAAATAAATTTCAGCAGGCAAAAAGTTTTTTATAAAGCTCTTCATAAATCAGCGCAACTTTATTCCATGAATATTTTTCATGAATATATCTTGAAGCGTAAGAAATCATGCCTTTGAAAATATCGCGGCCGGCATAACGCATTATATTCACTAAAGATGTAAGTTCGGTTTGCAAAGCTTCGGAATTATTTGGGGAATAAAGCCAGCCAGTTTCATCATCCACAATTTTGCAAAGTCCGCCAGTCGCATGGGCAACAGGTAAAGTTCCAAATGTCTGCGCGATAAAATCTTCAAGTCCGCACGGCTCAAAATAGCTTGGATGCAATGAAAAATCAACAGCGGCAACTGCAAGCCTGGCAATTGATTTATTGTATCCTTTTATGTAGACGCATTTCCCTCGCCATTTTTCAGAAAAAGCAATCAAAGAATTTTCAAGCTCAACAGAACCTTGACCTGCAAAAATAAATCTCACAGGCAAATTTGACTCAAACATTTTTTCAGCGGAATCAAGCATAACTTCAATTCCCTTCTGATGGACAACCCGCCCATGATAAGCAATATAAGCAAAATCAGATTTTTTTTCAGTGGAATCCAAAAATCCAAACTGCAAAGTTCCATCAGCAAAATTTTTAGAATCAAGGCTTTTATTTGAAGCGAAATTTTCTAAAAAGAAATCGCGGCATTTATATTTTCCTTCCAAATCATTTTTCAAAGGATTAAATTCAAAAGGAAGAAGCGATTTTTTTTTGTCAGAAGGCTCATACTTTGAAAAATCAATTCCGTTTGTAATGCCAATCAGCTCAATTCCTTTTTTCTTAAATCCTTCCGAAAGCCCTGCGGTATCAGTTTTGCCCGAATTAATTTCTTCCGCATATTCTGTTGAAACCGTAGTAATGCAGGCATTTTCCGAAGCTAAAAGAAAAGGCTCTATGCACAAACCGTTTTTTCCTTTTTCAAGAATTTTCTTTGGAAGACCAGAAAAACGCTCAGCTTCTTCAATATTTTTAAATTCGTGATGATACCCGGGACCGGCATTGTGAATTGTCACAACAAATTTCGTATTTGAAAAGAATCCGCTCACAGCAGGCATAAAACGTGCAAAAACTGGAATCATTGCAGCAGGAGCGTCTTGGCAATGCACAATATCTGGAATTTCATCATTAAGACAGTTTTTTGAATAGCACACAACAGCTTTCTGAAAAAGCATATTCAGAAAATCTTTATCAATATGCCCTTCCCCTTGCCGATGTTCAGGATTTTGCTTTTGCTCATCAAAACTATAAGTGTAAACCGCTTTTTTTTCAGAGAAAGAATTATGCCGGATAAAAATTATTTGAACGCCATTAAAAATTCCGCGCGAGAAAGAAACTTTAGCAGAAGTTCCGTTTATGTCAAAATAAACAGAATCTCGCCAAATTTCAGAAAAATTGTTAACATGGGATAAATCCGTGCATCCATAAAGCGGAATAAAAACACAAATTTTGTGTCCTAAATGCAAAAGACTTTCAGCCAAAGAACAGGCAACATTTTTTACACCGCCCGCCTCCGCAATTCCTGCATATTCTCTTGAAACTAGCCAAATGTTCAATTTATTTTCCCTTTGAAAAATCAGGCCGAAGTTTTTCCGCGCCATTAATGTAAACGTGGACAGGATTTTTTCCAGCAGGAAGATATGCTGTAACAAGAACTCTTACAACATGAGGCAACATTCCATCTATAGAAGCTTCCTGAGAAACAAAAAGCGCAAGCAAAGATGTGTCGATTCCAACATCGCATTTTCTAAGCGCAGCGGCGGCATTCATGCAGTGCAAATCCTGCGTCATCGTAAAATGAACAGAAACAATATCATAAGGCTGCAAATTATTTTCTTTAAAAATCAATCTGCACATTTCACCGACATTTTCTTTTATTGACTCTGGAGTATTTTCAGCGCAAACAGCTCCGCGAATTCCAAAAATTCTTTTTTCCATTTTTATCCTCAAAATTTCAGCGCATTGATTTTACAGCATTTATAATTTGTGCGGCATCTCCAGTTTTAAACATTTCCTCAAGCTGCGGAAATTTCTGAAGCATTGAACCAAGTTTTTCAAGCTGTGCCAAAGTTCTGTCCTGCTCAACAAAAAATTCTGCCTGAGACTCAGCCTTTTGCGCCATTTTTGAATTCAAAAGCTCAAGATAAGACGCATAGTTTGCCTTTGCAAGGTTGTAAAGCTCAACATCTGGAATTTTTGAATCAAGAAGTTCAACTGACGAAATAAAAATTCCATCAAACTCTGAAGCTTTTTTTTCAATTACTTCTTGAATTTCTTTTTGGCTTAAAGCAGAAGGTTTTACTAAGAGTGAAGATGAAACAAGATATTCAGCTACAAGAGAAGCCGCAAGTTTTGCCTTCGCATCGTAAAATCCTTTTAAATCATTATTTGACGTTATTTTATTTTCAGAAACCAGCTTGTAAATTCCTTCAGGAGAAAGGCTCATAGAAACTGAAATTTCAACATCATATGAAAAGTCAACTTTTTTATCAGAAAAGCGTGAACTATAAAAAGATGCGCTCGGAAGTTCTCCTGAAACAGACTGAGTCGCCTTGTAAACTGAAAGGTCGAAAATTTCCAGCGAAACATTTGTTGGAAGAAGCCGCTCCCATCTCCAGGTAAAAACTCCAGGAACAACCGCAGAATGATACAATCCACCTGTTTTAGATTTCATTATAGCGCAAGTTCCAGGGCGCACATAAAATTGAATCCATCCAATAAAAAAAACTACCGCTGAAAAAATCAGCAAAACTATAAAATTAGCAAAAAACTTCTTTACTTTCATTTTGCCCCACTCGATAAATTATGCAGTTTTTATTATACTGTTTTATATAAATATTTTAAAGCAAATTCACACAAAATGGATTCCTTGGATAGATTAAAAAAAATCAACCGTTCTTTTCTCTTTAAACTAACAGGGCGCACTTCCCTTTTTTTATTTCTGTTATCCACTTTTCTTATAGTTCTTTATGTGAGCGGCTCTTATCAAGATTTTCTTGACAGCACATTGAACTTTGTTTTGACTTCATGCTCAGCAACAATTTTAGGACTTTTTGTTTTTTCCGCAGCCGGAATTCTTCAAAGCATTATTCTTTTTTTTATATCGAAAAGAAAATCATACTGGATTTATTTTTTTGTATATATACTTTCGTGTGTTTTTTCCGCGGGAATTTTTTTTCTTGCAAGAATAATTTCAATTATTGCAAAAGGAATTTAAATTTTTACCTCGCAATGGTACGGAGCAAAAATCAAAAAAGATCCTTTTTTTGCAAAAAGTTTAGCCGGATTTTTATGCAAAAAATTTTCTTTGGAAATTCTATTTGAAACACTTGCCATTCCTTTTTTTCTAAAACAGTTCCACTCAAATCCTTCCGCCTCAACAAAGGAATTATCAAAATTATCTGTAAGGCGCGAAACTGAAATTCTGTCTTCAAGCTGCAAATTAAAAACTTCCGCCGAGTTTTTTTCAGCAAGAAAATAAACAGCCTGATTTACACAAAGCCAAACATCAGCATGAAAATCTTCGGAAAAAGAATCGTAAATTGAAATAAGATGATCCAGGCAGCCGCCATTTCCGCCCACAAGAACAACCGACGCAGTTTTGCAAATTTCCCTTGCAGTAGAAAGCGCAAGTTCCGTATCGGTAAAATCCTTGTCGCTCGGAAAAAGTTCACGTTTTGCATTTTTATATTTCTCAAGCAAAGACAAATTTTTCAAACTGTCCATGTCGCCAAGAATCAGATTAGGTGCAAAATCCTCACCAAAAGCTTCCGCATACAAATCCAAAGTTTCAAGTCCAGAATCAGCGGCAATAACGTAGTCAGGCTTGCATTTTTCAAAAAAAGGCTTTGCTGTTTCTGGAGACGGAGCTTCTCCACCGGTAAAAATAAAAATATTCATAGATAGAAATTCCGTTCAAAATTTGATATTGTATGTTACCATGTTTTCATCAAAAAGTGTAAAAATTCCAGAAAAACTAATCAAAGTCAGCAAAATTTTTTCAGACAACGGTTTTAAGTCTTATCTTGTTGGCGGAGCTGTCCGTGATATGCTAATGGGAAAAACTTGCCACGACTACGACATTGCGACAAATGCGACTCCAGAGCAAGTAATGAAAATTTTTAGAAATGTAGTCCCGACTGGAATTGCGCACGGAACTGTAACAATTCACATTTTTGGACTCGAACTTGAAACAACAACTTTTAGAACAGAAACAGACTATTCAGACGGAAGGCATCCTGACAAAGTCAAATATGCAGAAACAATCGAAGAAGATCTTTCACGGCGCGACTTTACAATGAATGCGATTGCCGCAGAACTTTCAACAGGAAAAATCACAGATCCATTTGATGGACAAAAAGACATTCAAAGAAAAATAATCAGGACAGTCGGAGATCCATTCGAACGGTTTTCAGAAGACGGACTTCGACCTGTAAGAGCAATAAGATTTTCAGGACAGCTCGGATTTGAAATTGAAGAAAAAACATTTGACGCAATCTCGCAAGAAAAAATTCTAAAAAAAGTTGAAGGCATTTCCACGGAAAGATTCCGTGATGAGTTCTGTAAAATCCTTAAGACAGAAAAACCTAGTGTTGGGTTAAAACTGCTGGAGCAGACAGGAATGCTAAAAATATTTATTCCGCAGTTTTCTGTTTGCAGAAATTGTCTTCAGCAGGACGAAAGAGGATTCCACGAATTTGATGTTGCGGATCATATTTTATATGCCTGCGATGGATGTCCAAAAGAAAACCTCACAGTCCGACTTGTGGCTTTTTATCACGACATAGGAAAGCCAGAATCAAAAACAATTGAGATTGTCAATGGAAAAGAAAGAATTCATTTTCACGGGCATGAGCAGATTTCAGCGGAAAAAGCAAAGGCATCAATGGCTTCACTGAAATTTTCAAACGATGAAATTAGAAAAGTAAGCCACCTTGTAAAAGAGCATATGTTCCATTATGAAAGCAGCTGGACAGATTCGGCGGTGCGAAGATTTATAATAAGAGTTGGCGCGGAAAATCTTGACAATCTTTTTCTTTTGCGGCTCGCAGATATTTATGGAATGCACAGAGTTCCGCTTCAGCAAAACAGCCCGTCCTGGAATCTTCTTGTTGAATTGAAAAAACGAATTGAAAAACTTATGGCTGAAAATTCCGCTCTAAGCCTGAAAGATTTAAAAGTAAATGGAAAAGATTTAATGTCGGAAGGAATTCCAAGCGGAAAAATAATGGGAAAAATTCTAAATGAACTTTTCGAAACTGTAACTGACTCTCCAGAAATGAACGACAAAGAAAAACTGATCGGACTTGCAAAAAAACTATTCAGTGAAAAATATTCTGTTTAAAATAGCTTATTCAATTCCAAGAGCCTTGCAAGCAACTCCAGCTGCCGCCTGTTCCGCTGATTTTTTGTTTTTTCCGCTAGCAGGTCCGTAAACAACATCTCCGAGCTTTACAGAGACATAAAAAATTCTGTCATGATCCGGACCAGTTGTCCTTACAAGCGAATAAGAAGGACAAGCATTTGTTTTTTTCTGATAAAATTCCTGAAGCAAAGTTTTATAATCCTTGCTTCCGTGATCGCTTTGAACTTTTCTTATTTCAGGAATAATCAGTTCAAGAACAAGCCTCTCCGCGCTTTCATATCCAGAATCAATATACAAAGCACCTATAACAGCCTCAACAGCATCTGCCAGAATAGCCTTTTTTGTTCTTCCGCCAGAAAGCTCCTCGCCTTTTCCAAGCACAAGATATTTGTCAATGTGCATTTTTTCAACAGCAATCGGCGCAAGAGACTGCTCGCTTACAACATTCGCTTTTATTTTTGCAAGATCGCCTTCTTTGTTCTGCGACATATCATTATACAAAAATGCAGCAGTCGCAAGTCCAAGCACGCTGTCCCCAAGAAACTCAAGACGCTCATTGTTATATCTCTTATAGGAAGTATTTTCATTTGAATAAGATCTGTGATGAAACGCCAAATCCAGCAAAGAATAATTTTTAAAATGAAGCTTTAAATGCCTGCAAAATTCATCAAGCTCCTTTTTTCTTTCTCTTGTCAAACTTTTTTCTGGATAAAAAAGACCTTTAAAACCCATTTTATAATCCGAACAAAATTACAAAAAAAACACCGAAACAAACCAAATTCAAAGACTTGAATCCACCGATTTTACATTTTGGCAAACAGCAAATAAACAAAAAAAGCACAGCCATCAGACTGTGCCTCGCTAAAACTGAAAATCAGAAATTACTGCTGCTGAGACTTGATGTAGTCGTAAGCATCTTTTACAGTTTCAAATTCATTAGCCTTGTCATCAGGAATAGAAACACCCATTTCCTCTTCAATAGCATAAACAAGCTCATAAGTGTCAAGGCTGTCTGCTCCAAGGTCGCCACGGAAAGATGCATCCATTGTAACTTTTGACTCATCAATTCCGAGTTTTTCAGCGATAAGCTTCTGAATCTTTACAAACAATTCGTCCATTTTAGTCTCCTGATTTAGCCATTAACTTCTGGAGTAAGAACCTGACGGCCCTTGTAGAAACCGCATTTCTTGCATACGTGGTGCGGAAGAACCAAGTTTCCGCAGTTTCCGCATGCTACAAGATTCGGTGTGTCAAGATGCATATTAACGCCACGTCTTCTCTTGGTTACAGCTTTTGAAGTTTTCGATCTAGGTACTGCCATAATATATCCTCGCTATAATTTTTAGTCGTCTGTATAACGGTTTTTGATATTACTACAGATTCCTATTTCTTGTCAAGAATTATACTTGCATTATGAAACATTTGTCAATGAATTTCATCATCTTTTTATGACATTTTGACGATTTTTGTTATTTTGAAACAGAATTCTGCTCAAAAAACTTCTTTTTCATCTCGATTTCAACAAGTTTTGGAACCATTGTGCTTATGTCGCCGCCAAAACGGGCAACTTCCTTTATGCTGCTTGAGCGCACAAGAAAATATTTATGCGCAGTCGGAATCAAAAGAGTTTCAACATCGCTGTTCAAGTGCTTGTTCATAAGGGAAAGGTCAAACTCATGAGAAAAATCCATAGCGTTCCGCACTCCCCTAATCAGCACATTTGCGCCGGATTTTCTGCAGTAGTCGGCAACAAGTGTATTCCATATATGAACAGTAACATTTTTGTAGTTTTCAGTAAGCTTTATAAGCAAGTCGTAGCGTTCCTTGTCAGAAAAAAGACATTTTTTGTCAGGATTTATAGAAATCAAAACATCAATCTTGTCAAAAAGGCGGCTCGCTCTTTCTATTATATTCAAATGTCCGTAAGTCGGAGGATCAAAAGACCCCGGAAAAACAGCTGTAGTCATGCAGATATTCTAACAGATTTCAAGATTTTTAACAATGAAAACAAAATCAATTAACAGAGCAAACGCATTATAAATAATTTAAGTAAAGTTTGCGCGAAGGAACTGTTCCCGGTGTCAAAAACACTCTGATTGTTGCGGCCGCGTGAGCGGGCAATTCTATAGTTACTTTGCAACAATCAGCGTTGCAGCGCATTATCGCGCGATTTTGAACCAGGAAACCGTGTCTGGAAGCCAGTTTTATGCTGAATACATTTATAATGCGTTTGCCCTGACTTTTAATTGACCAAACAAGACAAAGATATTAGAATTGCCTTTATGGAAAAATTCTTTACAAAACTAAGCTTAATTTCACTATTTGTGTTTTTATCCTGCACCTCTGCCACTGTTGAAAAAACTCCCCAGACAGAAGAGCAGCCAGAAAAACCAGTAGTAATAGAAGAGCCGGAGCCAGTCCAGGAAATTGAAGAAGAGCCTATAGTTGTTGAAAAAACTGACGATGAATACACAAGATCAACAACAGCGGTTTCTGTCTCAAAGGAAGTTTTCAATGAAGACAAGTCAAGAATCCTAAATATAATCAAAGATCTTGACACTTACATGAAAAACATGGATTACCGCGGCTGGATTTCATATCTTGATGCGGACAGTTTAAACTATTGGTCAAAAAGACAAAATCTACAGAAAGCGGCAAACAGACTTCCTAAAAAAGGTCTAAGGCTGAATACAATCGAAGACTATTTCAAATTTGTTTTTATTCCAGCAAGAGCCGGACACACAGTTGATGAAATCCGCTACGAAACAAAATCACTTGTAAAAGCTGTTCAAGTTCAAAACAACACAGACGTAGTTTACTACAACTTCCACAAGGTTGACGGCCAGTGGAAACTTGTGCTTCCAAAGAACCCGGACTAAGTTACATTTTTCTTGCTTTTTTGTGAAATATATTCTAAACTTGAAAAGATTCCATAAGGAGGAATAGTTATGAAAGTATCAAAACTGATTGCAGGCGCCTGTTGTATTTTTATTTGCCAGGCAGTTTTTGCACAGGAACAGCAGAATGGAAAAGAGCAGACTTCAAGAAACGAAACGACTGTAGAAGACGAATACTTAAGCAGCGTACAAGATGTAATAATCGGAGAGCTTGCCGCTTCTGATGAATATGACAATAAGATTGTAGCCTTGCAGTACTTGGAAGAAGCTATCGGCTCTGGAAGAAGTTCTCCAGACATGACAGCAGCACTTTCCCGCCTTGCAGGTGAAGGAATAAAAAGTCAGTCGCGCACAAACGGCCGCATAATGAACAACTTCCCGGACATCCGCGCAAAAGCCTGCGATCTTCTTGGAGAAATTCCTACAGTTGAATCAAAGAATATGCTTGTTTCAATTGCCACAGAAGACAAAGAGCCTATGGTTGTTACAGCAGCTATCCGTTCATTGGGAAATATCGGCATGAACGACAATGACGAAGTTGTAAACATGATTGAATTCGTGCATAAAAAGTATGCCGCCCTCAACCCTACAAGTTCGCTTGCGCTCGAAGTTCTTAACGCTTACGAAAAACTTGCTCCTACAGTTCAGAACAAAAATGAAATGATTCAGTCAATTTCTTCAATCGGAACAAACTACAAATATGTAAGACCTGTAAGACAAAAGGCATTGCAGCTTTTAAAGTCCATTCAGGGAAGCAACAATTCAAACAACAATAAAGAGGGAAAATAAAAGACCGCAGGCGTTTTTCGCCTGCAAGTTTTACAAAAGCGGCTGAAAATCCAAACCACAGCCGCTTCACAAAAGCCTCTTAGTTTTCTATTCGGATTCTTCTACACAATCAGTTTTATTTTTTAAAAGGAATTTAGATTAAAAAAAGTAACTGAGAGATACGGGATTCGAACCCACAACCTTCGGCTCCGGAGGCCGACGCTCTATCCAGTTGAGCTAATCTCCCGAAAAGCAAAGATAGATTATATTTTTGTTTTTAAAATGTCAACTGAAAAAAAACATTATGGAACCAATAATATTAGCTTCTTCTTCTCCTAGGCGGCAAAAGATTTTAAAATTCCTAAACATCCCTTTCATTGTAAATCCTGCGAATATTGACGAGACAATTCCTGCCGACATAAAGCCAGAGGAAGCCGCGGAATTTTTAGCAGCAAGAAAAATAGATGCGGTTGCAAGAAAGATTCCGGCGGAAAACGAAATCGGTTGGATTCTGGCAGCAGACACAATAATCCTCCACAAAAACAAAATCTTCGGCAAACCAAAAAATCAGGATGAGGCAAGAGAATTCCTAAATTCACTGCAAGGAACAACACACAAAGTAATCACTGGAATCGCGCTTTTTAATGGAACCGCCCACTACATGGCGACAAGAACAAGTGTAAACAAAGTAACTTTTGCCGCAATGTCAGAAGCCGAAATTGAATCCTATCTTGAAACAAGCGAATGGCACGGAGCCGCGGGCGCATATAGAATTCAGGGAAAAGCCTCATGCTTTATAAAGAAAATCGAAGGAACTGAAAGCTCTGTAATGGGCTTGCCTATATTTGAGCTATATGATATGCTTAAAGAGCAAAATTATAAGTTTACAGTTTGATAAACGATTTTGCCGGACATTTTTTCATAAAGAAAATATGTTACGAAATCATCCGGGCTGATAAATCAGCTACGAGAAACAAAGCCGGTGGAAAATTTTCAGCATTAAGGAAATTTTCCGGTGAAGGAGTTAATCATGGCAGTTGTAACCATGAAAAGTCTTCTTGAGTCTGGAGTTCATTTCGGACATCAAGTAAAACGCTGGGATCCACGTATGAAGAAGTACATCTTCGCGGAACGCAACGGAATCCACATTATTGACCTGCAGAAAACAATCACTGCAATCAAAGACAGCTATGATGTTGTACGTAAAGTTGCATCATCAGGAAAATCAGTTCTTTTCGTAGGAACAAAAAAACAGGCACAGCAAGCTATTGCAAAAGAAGCAGAACGCTGCGGAATGTACTATGTAAATAACCGCTGGCTTGGTGGAACACTCACAAACTTTACAACAATCAAAAAATCACTTCTCCGTCTTAAGAAAATTGAAAAAATGGAAGTTGACGGAACTTTCGATAAGCTCACAAAGAAAGAAGTAGCCGCATACATGAAAGAGAAAGAAACTCTTACAAAGAACTACGGTGGAATGAAAGACATGAAGGAACTTCCTGGCGCAGTATTTATCATTGACACACACAAAGAGCAGATTGCTGTTGCAGAAGCACGCCGCATGGGAATTCCTATCATTGCTATTGTTGATACAAACTGCAATCCAGAAGGAATCAACTACCCTATTCCTGGCAACGATGACGCAATCCGCGCAATCAGCCTCTTTACTTCTATTATTGCGAACGCCGTAATCGAAGCAGACAATGAACAGGGACTTAAAATCATCGACACTCTTGGAGACGAAGATGACGTTACAACAGACGCAACAACCAAGAAAGAAGATGAAGAAATTGTTGACTATTCGAACTACACTCCTACAGAGCCAAAAGAAGAAGACGCAGAAGCTGACAAAAGAGAAAGCGAGCTTTTGGACGAGGACAATTACACAAAATAAAAATATCTCGGAGTAGAAAATGGCAGATATTACAGCCGCTATGGTAAAAGACCTGCGCGAAACAACAGGCGCAGGAATGATGGACTGCAAAAAAGCTCTTGTTGATACAAACGGAGACTTTGACGCAGCAGTAAAGCTCTTGAAAGAAAAAGGACTTGCCGCAGTTGCAAAACGTGCAGAACGCGCAACTTCTGAAGGACGCATTTTTATCCGTCAGAATGGAAACAAAGTTGCTGTTGTTGAGCTTGTATGCGAAACTGATTTTGTTGCAAAGAATGCAGAATTCATTGCTTGCGGTGAGAAAATCCTTGATGAAATTTTTGCAAAAGGATACACAGAAATCAACAAAGAGCTTTCTGATGTTCTTTTGGACTTTGCAACACGCACACGCGAAAATATGTCTTTATCAAAGATTCAGGTTATCGATGTTCCTGAAAATTCAGTTGCAGGAATTTACATTCACTCTGACTTCAAGACTGCAGCTGTTACAGTTATTAAAGGCTCTACAGACGAAAAAGTAAAGGAATTTGCACGCGACTGCTGTATGCACCTTGCTGCATTTACTCCTGCTTACAATAAACAGGAAGATGTTCCAGCTGAATACATCAATGAGCAGAAAGAGATTTTTGCAAAACAGATGGAAGACGATCCAAAAATGGCTTCAAAGCCGCAGAATGTAAAGGACGGAATTCTTCAGGGCAAAATCAACAAGCATCTTGCCGAAATCTGTTTTGTTGACCAGATGTTTGTAAAAGACGACAAAAAGTCTGTAAAAGCAAAACTTGATGAAGTTGGAAAATCAGTGGGCGCAACCCTTGAATTTGTCAGCATAAATCTTTTGCTTTTAGGAAAATAAAATATTGCGGCAGGCATTTTCAAAGCAAAGTGCTTGCCGCAGTTCTTTTTAATCGACTAAAAAAAAAGACTTAATTATTTGGAGAAATTATGGCAGACAACGAAAGCCGAATGGAAAAAACAGTCAACTCATTGAAGGAAGAATACAAATCAATCAGAACAGGAAGAGCCAGCGCAGCAATTTTTGACAAAGTACGTGTTGACTACTATGGAACACCTACACCGCTGAATCAAGTTGGAAACATTTCAATTCCAGAAGCCCGCACAATTGTAATTTCTCCTTTTGACAAGTCAATTATGGGCGATATTGAAAAAGCTATCCAGAAAGCAGAGCTTGGACTAAATCCAAATAATGACGGAAAGGTAATCCGCATTGCAATTCCGCCTCTTACAGCAGACAGAAGAAAAGAGCTTGTAAAGCAAGCAAAAGCTACAGCGGAAAATTACCGCACAACAATCAGAAATATCCGCCGCGATGGAAATGAAGATTTAAAAAAACAGCAAAAAGCAGGCGAACTTACAGAAGATCAGCTCAAGACTGAAACTGAAAAACTTCAGAAGCTCACTGATAAATATATTGAAGAAATCAACGGAATTTACGAAGCAAAAGAAAAGGAAATAATGGAATAAATTCCATGGATGATTTATTCAACAATGACGCATTGCCTGTTCATGTAGGAATAATTATGGACGGCAATGGTCGCTGGGCAAAAAAGCGGAATCTACTCAGAACCAACGGCCACACAGAAGGCTTAAAAAGAGCAAAAGAAATTGCAAAAGCGGCTTCTGACATCGGCTTGAAATTCCTTACTTTTTATGTTTTTTCAACAGAAAACTGGAAACGCACAGAGCAGGAAGTTGGATTTTTAATGAACCTTATACATTCATATCTTTTAAAGGAATTCGACTTCTGCAAATACAACAACGTTAGAGTCCGTATGCTCGGCGACAAGTCAAGACTGCCGGAAAATGTAAGAAAAGACATTAATAAAATCGAAAAAGATACAGAAAATCTTACAGGGCTTACAATTTGCCTCGCAATAAACTATGGCGGACGCGACGAAATTATCCGCGGTGTAAAAAAACTTATTGCCGAAGGAAAAACTGAATCTGAAATTTCAGAAGAATCTATTTCAAAAAGCTTTGATGTTCCAGAGCTTCCTGATGTAGATTTGCTTATAAGAACTGGCGGAGAAAAGAGACTTAGCAATTTTCTGATGTGGCACTCGGCTTATGCGGAGCTGCTTTTTTCAGATACGCTTTGGCCTGATTATTATAAGGAAGAATTTTTCAAAGACATAGGAGAGTTTCAAAAAAGAAGTAGAAGATTTGGAGCTGTTCCAGTATGAATAAAGTTGTTTCCCGTTTATTGATTTTTTTTATCGGAATTCCTATTGTCATAGCCTTTATAGTCGCGCCTTTTTGCAATCACATTTTGCTTCATATTTTGGTCTGCTTGATTTCTGCGCTTGGAGCATCGGAACTTTATGATATTTTTTCTGTGAAATACAAGCTTCTGAATAAAAAACTTATTATAGCTGAAAGCATTTTCATTCCACTTGTGGCGGCTCTTTATGCCATTTTGCCGTCTTTGGGAATCAGCTTTTATTCAGGACAGGAAATTATAACATTTGCGTATATCGTGACGATTTTGATTTTATTTACAGTCGAAGTTTTTTCCCAAAAAGAATTTGAAGCCTCAAACACACGCATAGCCTCCTCTATTTTTATAATAACATACACAGGATTTTTGCTTACATTTATTTCAAGAATGACAACTTGGACCCTTGACGGAAAAAATATAACAGTTCCAGTTGTTTGCGTCTTTATCCTGATGGTTTTTATGTGCGACAGCATAGCATGGTTTTTGGGCGTTTTATTCGGAAAAAGCAACCGCGGAATTGTAAAAGCAAGTCCAAACAAAAGCTGCATCGGATTCATCGGCGGATTCATCGGTTCTGTAGGAGCTGGAATTTTAGGCTATTACTTGTGGCCGCAAATTTTTTCAGGCTCAATTCTTAAGATTGTCTTTACAGGACTTTGCATGGCTCTTTCTTCAATTGTCGGCGACTTGACAGAATCTGTATTAAAACGCTCATCTGGAATAAAAGATTCCGGCAAAATAATTCCTGGGCGCGGAGGAATTTTGGATTCAATTGACTCCATCGTTGTTTCCGCTCCTATTTTCTATCTTTTAGTTTCAATTTTATTCGGACCATTCAACTGATGAAAAAAAGAATTCTTGTTTTAGGCTGCACCGGATCAATCGGAAGCCAGACTCTTGACATTGCACGCAAAATGAGCGGCAGTTTTGAAGTATGCGGAATTTCAGCTGGAAAAAATGAAGAAAAAGTAAAAGAATTATGCCGCGAATTCAACTGCAAAGGAACTGTTTTTTCAAAAGATGGAATCGAAGGTCTTGAAAAACTCATAAAAGAAAGCAAAGCCGATATTGCAGTAAACGGAATAGCTGGAGCTGCCGGGCTCAAACCTTCAGTTCTTGTTTTGGAAAATGGAATCGACTTGGCACTTGCAAACAAAGAAACAGTTGTAATGGCGTGGAATCTTGTAAAGGAAACTGCCCAAAAAAACGGAGCAAGAATAATTCCAGTAGACAGCGAGCACTCGGCAATATTCAACTTAGTGCAGAAAATAGGCTCGAAAAATATAAGCGAAATAATAATAACCGCAAGTGGCGGACCGTTTAGAAATCTTTCAGATGAAGAGCTAAAGACAGTTTCAATTGAAGACGCGTTAAAGCATCCGACTTGGTCAATGGGACCAAAAATCACAATCGACAGCGCAAGTCTTGCAAACAAAGGTCTTGAAGTTATTGAGGCTTGCAGACTTTTTGATTTTCCACCAGAAAAAGTGAGCGTTGTAGTTCATCCGCAAAGCCTGATTCATTCGCTCGTAAGAACAAAGGACGGAATGCTGTATGCGCAAATTTCAAATCCCGATATGCGCCATCCAATATTCGGAGCGTTAGTCTGGCCGGAACTTTCAGAAAATTATCTTGAAAAATTTGACCTTGCATTTTGCAAAGAAATGACATTTTCCGCTCCAAGATTTGACTCGTTTCCGCTTTTAAAGGCAGCGTTCAGCTGCGCAAAAAAAGGCGCAAGTTACACAATCGCATTCAATGCCGCAAACGAAATTGCAGTTCAGGCTTTTCTTGAAAAAAAATGCGCCTTCACTGATATTGCAAAAATTGTAATCAACACACTTGAGCTTGACTGGGGCACACAGCCAGTTTCAATTGAAGAAATTTTCAGCATTGATAAAAAAGTCCGCCTTGAAGCAGAACGTCAGCTTGCTTTGCTGTCAGGAGGAATCCGTTGACATTTGTCTTGGGAATTCTAGGACTTGGTTTTCTTGTATTTTTCCATGAACTAGGGCATTTTATAGCTGCAAGAATTTTCGGAGTAAAAGTTGAAGCCTTTTCAATCGGAATGGGACCGGTTTTAGTTCATCGCACTTGGAAAGAAACTGACTACAGAATTTCCCTTATTCCTTTGGGCGGATACTGCGCAATGAAAGGCGAAAAAGATTTTCAAGATGCAATGGAAAAAAATCTAAAGGAAATTCAAGGCGAAAAAGATTCATTTTACGGCATTCATCCTTTAAAAAGACTCGCAATAGCATTTGCAGGTCCGTTTGCGAATTTTCTGTTCGGATTTCTTGCATTTTTTACAATTGCAATTATCGGCTATACGTACTACAGCGCAGGTACAAAAGTATCCATGGCAGACGAAATCTACCCTGAACTTTATTCTCCTGCCCATAATGCCGGAATGGAAAGCGGAGACAAAATTTTAAGCCTGAATGGAACAGCAGTAAATGACTTCAGCGAAATCGCAGCATTTATTTCAACTCATCCAGATGAAAATATACAAATTGAAGTTGAGCGTGAAGATAAAATTCTTTTCTTTAATGTGAAAACTGAACTAGACAAAGAAACGGGCATTGGAAAACTTGGAATTGTTTCAGACCCGGAATCAGTTGTTGCACATGAATATCCAAGGCTCGGATTTTTCGGCGCATGCAAAGAAGGATTCGTACAAAGCGCAAAAATTATTGCATTAACAGGAAAAAGCATAAGAATTCTATTCAAAGGCGTGAATCTTACAAATGCAGTTTCAGGACCGGTAAGAATCACTTCGATTTTGGGAACAACTGTAAAACAGGGATTTGCGGCAGGATTTAAAGAAGGCGTAGTTTCCACGCTGGAATTTCTTGCGCTTATAAGCATTTCACTTTTTTTAACGAACCTGCTTCCTATTCCAGTTTTGGACGGCGGCTTGATTCTTTTTGCGCTGATAGAATTTTTGGCGCGCAAGAAAATGAATCCAAAAGTTTTGTACTATATTCAGTTTGTCGGAATATTTTTTATAGCACTTCTTTTTATATTTGCCATTACAGGAGACATAATTTATTTCCTAAAAAAATAGAGGTTTTCCATGAAAAAACTCATAAATATCGTTCTGCTATTCTTATCCTTCAGCCTTTACTCTCAGACAATAGCTTCAACTCAGTCACATGAAGGAAAAGTCAACGCCCTGCTCTCTTCGGAAACAGAATCTTCTTCTGACAACTCCTTTTATTCAGTGGGAAACGACGGATTTATTATAAAATGGACTTCGGACGGAATGGGCGACCACTACCAGGTTTCAGACCTGCAAGTGCGGCTTGTGGCAAAAAATCCAGTTTACGGAGACATCGCGGTTTACGAAACAGACGGAGTTTCAAATCACAGGCTGACTGTAATAGATTCAAAGACTTACGCAAAGAAGTTCTCCAAGAAATTCGCAAACTCAATAGTTTCAATTTCGTTTTCAGCAAAGGGAAAATATCTTTTTGCAGGAACAACGGCGGTAAACGGAACTTTTGTTCTAAATGCGCGCACTGGAACTGTAATAAAAAAAGCAACCGATGTTTCAGGAATTGTTCCGCTCATTCTAACAGGCGATTCAGAAAAAACTGCCGTCATGTACTCAAAATCTGGAACGCTCTATTATTACGATTTAATCGGAATGAAAGTCAAGGCGAAATTTTCCGCACCAAGCTCATTGAACCAGCTTACACTTTTTGGCACAGGGAATTTCAAAAACAGATTTATTGCCGGAGAAAAAAACAATACAATATTTATAATCGATGCGACTTCAGGCAAAACACTTGCTCAGTATCAGGCAAATTCGCCGATCATTTTCACTTCTAAATCCAGCCACGAAGACAAGCAGGGACTTTATTTTATAGCTGACGGCGGAAAAAATTTCTCGTTGCAACTTGTAGATCAAGAATCATTAAAAAAACTTCTTACAGGAAAATCGGCAGCCTCACCGCTTATCATTAAGAATTTTACAGGACTAAAAAGCCGCGACAAATTTACCTGCGCCGCAAAAAATGCAGAAACTGTAATGCTAGGAACACAAAATGGAGCGCTCTATTCCATGACAGACATTCCAGAATCTGAGCTGTACAGCATTTTTGCAATCACAGAAAATATGTACCAGAAAATCTACGATATTGATTCTGATGAAACCCTTTTCTATCTTTTGACAAAAAACGCAATATTTAAAACTTCTTACGACACAAAAGCCATGTACAGGCTTGGCTCTAGTTTTTCGCATACAAATATTCTAAAGTACAACGATTCTCTCATTTTGTGGTCAAAAGGCACACAGCGTCCAGTTCAGCAGATGTCTTTGGACGGAAGCGAAAATACAAAGACTTTATTCACGCCATCTGCTCAGCTTAAAAACTTAAGAGTATTCAAAAATAAAATTGTCTATATTCTTGGAACTTCAATAGTCGCAATCTATGACATGGGAACTGGAGCAAATTCAACTGTATACACAGGAACTTCGGTTCAAGATGCGGTTCTTGTAAATGAAAATCTCGTTGTCGTTGCAAAAACTTCTACAGGAAAAGGAGATTCCGCAGTCGTTTCTGTAAACACCCAGACAAAAGAGACTGTTCCGCTCAAATTCAATGGAGATGTTGTTTTCTCACTAAGCTATGATGAAAACAAGGAAAATTCTCCTGTATACGGAATTTCAATTAACTCGGTAAACGGCACATCTAAGACATTTGTATTTTCTTACTATCCGAAGTCTGGAATCCAAAATTCGCTGTTCACGTTGCAGTCAGAAGATGCCTCTGCATTTACAGAACTTGAATATCCGTTTGTGTTCACAAACATCGGTAAAAACCAAGTACGCTCATACAACATTTCAGCAGGAAAAACAACTGTATTCCGCCGCTCCGCTTCTATGCCGCTAAAGGCCGCCGCATCAAAAGATAGAGTCGCAGTTCTTAACTATAATGGAAGCATTTCCTGGTACAATCCAAGCTCACAGATTCTTCTTGCGGACTGGTACTTAACAACAGACGGCGACTGGATAGAATTCTAATTTTTGCAAAAAAAATCCGCGCAAAGCAAACAAAATGCAATGCACGGATTCATAAAGATTTTCTCTGAAATCAGATTCTTATCTTTTTATTCAAGCCGGCGTAATATTCTTTTCTAAGCTGCTTAACCTGATCATCCTTGAGATAATCATCAAAATTCATCATTCGGTCGATTATTCCCTTTGGAGTAATTTCGATGATTCTGTTTGCAATTGTCGAAATGAACTCATGGTCGTGGCTTGAAAACATTACAACGCCCGGAAACTTTACAAGACCTTCGTTCAAGCTTTCAATTGACTCAAGATCCAAGTGGTTTGTAGGATCGTCAAGAATCAGGACATTTGCACCACTAAGCATCATTTTTGAAAGCATACAGCGCACTTTTTCGCCTCCTGAAAGAACCTTTACCTTTTTTAGTCCATCATCGCCGGAAAAAAGCATACGTCCCAAAAATCCGCGTACATAAGCATCATCCTGATCAGGAGAATATTGCTTGAGCCAGTCAGTTATTGTAAGTTCGTTGTTAAAATACGCTGAATTGTCGCGACCCATATAGCTATGGCTCGTAGTCTGACCCCAGCTGTAAGTTCCGCTTTCAGGCTTTTTTGTTTCCGAAACAATATCAAAGAATGAAGTTATTGAGTTATGCTCCATTCCAACAAAAGCGACTTTTTCACCAGGATGAATTGTAATGCTAAAGTCATTGAGCAGAACATTTCCATCGTCGTCCTTTGAATTCAATTTCTCAGCGGTAAGGACAAAGTTCCCAATCTCGCGTTCAGGCTGAAATCCAACATAAGGAAATTTGCGGCTTGTAACGGGAATATCTTCAAGCTCCATTTTTTCAAGCATTTTTTTGCGGCTCGAAGCTTGACCTGACTTTGAAACATTGCTTGCAAAACGCTGGATAAACTGCTTAAGGTCTGCCATTTTGTCTTCGCGTTTTTTTTGCTGATCTTTTGCCTGCTTTTGAAGAATCTGGCTCATCTGATACCAGAAATCATAGTTTCCGGTAAACTGGGTGATTTTTCCGTAGTCAATATCGCAAGTAAATGTGCAGACCGCATTCAAAAAGTGACGGTCATGAGAAACAACAATAACGCAGTTTTCAAATTCCAAAAGAAATTCTTCAAGCCAAATAATGGACTCAAGGTCAAGACCGTTTGTAGGCTCATCGAGGATAAGATAGTCAGGATTTCCAAAAAGAGCCTGAGCAAGAAGCACGCGCACTTTTTGGCTTTCATCCAGCTCGCTCATCATTCTGTCGTGGAATTCTTCCTCAAGGCCAAGACCAGAAAGCATCTGCTCAATCTGATTTTCAGCCTCGTAGCCACCAAGCTCACCAAATTCCGCCTGCATATCCGCAGCCTTCATTCCATCTTCATCAGAAAAATCTTCCTTTGCATAAATTGCATCAATATCTTTTTCCAGCTGATAAAGCTTCGGGTAGCCCATTTTTACGGTTTCCTTTACCGAATACCCGTCATACTTAAAGTGATCCTGGCTTAAAACCGACATACGTTCGCCGGGAGTAATTGTGATTGTTCCCGTATCATGTTCGATTTCGCCAGAAAGAATTTTCAAGAAAGTTGACTTGCCTGCTCCGTTCGCACCGATAATTCCGTAGCAGTTTCCTTTCATAAATTTTATGTTCACATCTTTGAACAAAGGTTTTTCACTAAACTTTAGGCTTACGTCTGTTACTGTAATCAATTTTTTTTCTCCGATTTATTTTTTTCCAAAGAAGGATTTTATTCTAGCAAAGACGCTTTTTTTCTGAGGCGTTTTTTTAGATTCAGCAGACTTTGAAGAATAATTCTTTTTCCCTGAAGCATTTTTTTGCACTGAAGAATTTTTCTTTGCAACGCCCTGTTTTTTTGTAGAAATTTTCTGCTTATTAGAAGATGAGCCGGATGCAAAAGACGCATATTTTTCCTTGTAAATTTTCATGCGCTCTTCTGTTGACATTGAGGCAAGTTTATCTTCATCAATATAAACACGCCTGTCGCGCTTGTATTCTTTTTTGGCTTCCTCGTTGCGCGAAGAATAACGTCCGCTTCCTTTTTTTGAAGATCGTCTTCTGTCTGAATTGCCATTTTTTCTATTATATTCAGCTGCGCGGCGGCGGCCAAATTCGCTTTTGTCATTATAATCTTCGTGATAGCTGTCAAGCTTTATATAAACACCTGCGCTTTTGTCTTCGGCAAACATGGATTCATCTGCAACACAGCTAGGAATGGACTTTTCGATATAACGCTCAATTGGCGGCAGGGAATAAACGTCCTGCTCGCTGCAAAAAGTGAAAGCCTTTCCTGATTTTCCGGCACGGGCAGTTCTTCCAATTCGATGCACGTAATTTTCAGCCTCATTTGGCAAGTCGTAGTTTATAACCATCGCAAGGTCGTTCACGTCAATTCCACGGGCAGCGACATCCGTAGCAACAAGACACTTTATAGCTCCAGCTTTAAATTTGTCCATTATGATCAGACGCTTTTTCTGCGGAAGATCTCCTATTATGAACTCGCTTTCAAATCCGTTCATTTTAAGACGTTTTGCGACAATCTCGCAGCTCTTTTTTGTGTTGCAGAAAACAATCAGGCTTTCAGGCTTTTCATGCGAAATAATTCCAAGCAAAAGTTTCATTTTGTCATCGCTTGAAACATGGAAAAGCTCCTGGGCAATTTCGTCAACAGTTATGTTTTCCGCGGCGATTGTAATTTCCGCCGGATTGCGCGTATATTCCCAAGCAAGATTTTTTACATAGGAATTCAAGGTCGCACTAAAAAGCATAGTCTGCCGTTGCTCGCTTGAAGGCAAAACTTTTATAAGCGTTCTTAAATCCGGATAAAATCCCATGTCAAACATTCTGTCGGCTTCATCAATCACAAGAAAAGCAACAGAACTCAAATCCATCTGGTTTCCATGGTTCAAGTCGATTACGCGTCCCGGAGTTCCAATCATAATGTCCACGCCTTTCTTCAAGGACGCAACCTGCTTGTCATAGCCAACACCGCCATAGAAACTTGCGCATTTAAGTGAAGTGAACTTTGCAAGCTTCTGGGCTTCCTCCTGAACCTGAACCGCAAGTTCTCTTGTAGGAACCATAACCAAAGCCTTTTTTCCAGCCGACTCTCCGCGTGTCAAAAGCTCCTGAATAACGCTTGTTAAATACGCCGCAGTTTTTCCAGTTCCTGTCTGCGACTGAACATACAAATCCCTTCCTTCCAAAGAAGACTTTAAAACCTGCTCCTGAACAGGCGTACAATCCACGTAGCCTGCACCTTCAATTCCCTGCAAAAGGCTCTCGTGTAAAGAAAATTCTGTAAATTTCATTGCTAAATCCTAAAAATATAATTGCATCTTTTCGATAAAAGTAAATTTCTTTCTATATTATAAATATTTAAATAAGTATACAAGTTTTTTCATATAGTATCAATTGAAATAAGATAAATGAATTTTTATTCACACAAAAAAAATCCCGAGGAAAATTCCCCGGGAAAAACATTGTTCACTTCTAAATTTAGATTTTATTATCTGCCATTTTCGGAACCGCGAACTTTACGTTCAACTGTTCTGCAATTTCTTCTGCAGATGATTAATGAATCGGATTCGCCAGCCATACAGTCTGTTTTCCAAGGGATTTATCTGCCGTTTTATTTTTTCCAGAGCAGCCGGCAAGGGTCATCATAAATATTGAAATTCCCTTTTTCTGACATTTGAGCAAATAATGGTAATGCAAAAACCAAGAGACAAAAATTAATAACAAATCGCTTCATATAACCCCTAAAGAATTAACTGAACATGGGTTGTTTCTTTTGCTGCTTGATATTGAGACTGTAAAATTGCTGTTTTTATTGTTTCTACTGCTGTGATTAGTTCTTGATTCATTTTATTCTCCCTTAGCTAATTTCTAATAGCTCCAAAAGTTTATCCAATAACACTGTAAAACTTTGAAAATCAGATTTTGAATAATTTTGGCACTTTTTTTCTAAGTTTTCCTTAAATTTTTCTTCGAATTTCTTACTAATAACTTTTGTATAAGGATGTTCAATTGTTATCAATTCGTTAAAGATTTCTTCGATTTTTTCTTCTGGAAAATAATCTTCTATCATGAAACTTTGCTCTGAATTGTCATTTGGATATGGTAGAAAAGCTGCCTTTAATAATTTTGCATCATCTTCGTAATCACGATAGTGTATTATTAATTCATCATCTTTAGACCTTCCAATTACATGAGACATACCATCTTTTCCACCTGAGTCTCTATCAAAAAAGAAAATAAGTTTTTTATTTGGTGTTATTTCTCGTATATTCTTCAAAAATTCTTCAGCATTTCCTGTTCCGTTAAAACTCAAAATATCTATATTTATTTTCTCATATTTCGGATTATCAGGTTTTAATAATTCTATTGCTTTTTTTACATAAATGATATCCGATTTTCCTTCAAACAGAACCAATGGCTTTCCCGAATTTAAGAAAACACCAGCTTCCATTATATTCCATTCATTTGAAGCAAGATTCTTTATTAAATCCAATTTTTCAGTTTCGATTTCTTCGACTTTGCCTTTCTTTGATTCTAAATAAATCAATTCATTTTTTGAAGCCATTTTTGCGATAATTGGAGAATGAGTTGTCATTATAATTTGTCTACTATAGTCAGAAGCGTATTTTTTTATTTGGTGATATAAATATACTTTTCTACTTTCATGAACATTCGCATCAGGTTCGTCTAAAAGAAGCAATGAATCTTCATCAGCAATAAACTCTAAAATTGCTTTTATAAGAATTAATTTTTTCTCACCTTCACTAAAATCACTTACATTAATATGAGAATCAATAATAATATCTAACTGAGAAATCATCGGATGAACTCTATTACAGGCACGAGAAAAAATATCAAATAATTCTCGCGGTTGATAATATAAATCATCGTCATTTTTACTTCGTCCCAATCTCATTCGCAAATCATCTAATGATAGAGTAAATTCTTCAGGAAAATCATTGTTATTAATCTGATCTATCAGATTTTCAACATCTTTTTCTACACTGTAATAATCTGCTTTTAACTTTATAGTTATACTTATTGCTGTTCCATCTATAATATTGAATTCTTCTTTCAGAAAATGCGCTATATCTGTATATTTGTACGAATATAAAACTAATATCAAAAAAGAAACTGTCCATAGATTTTTATCACAATAAAGCATTTTCGAAGAACGTTTGAATTGTTTATAAAAATTTTCGTATAAATGAGGGTTTTCACCGGTATATGTTGCAATTACTTTTGTTGGTAAAAATTCATGATTATTTATAAACGGATTAACTCTTTTATATCTACCGTTGCGATTTAATCTAAATTCTAGATTATCTTTATCATAAATAACCTCATAGTCTGTATCAAATTTATAACTAGATTTTCCATACCACTCTGCAAAAATACCACTTATTGCTTCAAGAACATTGCTTTTACCGCTGCCATTATTTCCGATTAAAATAGACAGTCCATTGCCCTTTTCGAAATCAAGATGAAAATCCTTGAGATTTTTATAATCTTTTAGCCATAATGATTTTAATTTCATAATCCTTATCCTATAGCATTTTTTTAATCGAATTATTAAACAACACCTTATCAATATGTACTGTCACATTAAATGACTCGTTATCTCTCCACTCCCAGTTTATACAAAATTTATATTTCAAATTTTTATCAAACATAATTAATGGTTTTGAAAAAGTTGCAAAATGTAATTCTAAGGTGCCATATATTCCTCTTTCTGCCGTTATTCTGGAAGAATTCATCTCTATAATATTTATAATTTCTTTTTCTAAACTTTCAAGAAATTGTAGCTGTCGAACAATGTTGTTGCCTCCACGTAAAGAAGTACAAGCACTTGTTATTCCTCCTCCAACAGGAGCAAACACTTTATCATCAAGTTGAAGAAATGAAATGATTCCGCCTTTCCTCATAGCAATACGTTCTTCTTCCGTTATTTTTTTTCCTAATGAAAGTCCATTTAATTGATGTTTTTCAATAAGTTCAGGAAAATTACTGTATAATGTTTTCATTAGGTTTATATCAGCCCAATGTTTATGATCATCTACGGTTATAAAATAAGCAGAGTCATTTGTAAGCAAGCAATATAAAACTTTATGAGTTCTTTCAACAAACATTCGATTTTTTGAAGACAACTTTGTTCCCAAATGCAGATGTGTGATTCCAAAATCAAATAACATTCCATCAGAGTATTTTGCATTAAGGATTGATGTACTAAGTCGCCTTAGCAATGACTTCCCATTTCTTATTTCCGATTCAACCTGTTTAAGTCCTTCTTTATATTCGTCCGGACAGCAAAAATTGTTCGCATAATATATTTTTCTAGGTTCATTTGAAGGAATACGAACTAACAAATTGCCATATGTACTTAACTTTGCAACATCACTATTTTCATTTTTAGGAAATTTAAAACCAAGTTTCATTAGCTTATCTATTTCAGAGAAAACATATTTATAATAATCACCTTTTAAATCTAATAACGGATTTATCATATTTTATACTCTTGCTAAAAAATGCCTACTAACAATGTGATTTTGAATTTTCTAGCTTGTATTTATCTTGATATTTACTCAAACACACTTTCTTCAAATTCCTTTTTTGCCTGTTCACGTAATATTTTTGCCTGTTCACGTAAATCTTTTACTTGTTTCTTTATTTGATTTATGTGAGAAACGATTTCATTTTGAACAGAAAGCGGAGGAAGAGGGAAAATAAAATCTTTTAGTTCTTCTGCATTGACATTTGCTTGTCCTGTGATTTGCCTGCTTATTGAGTTTATTTGATCACGTATAATTTTTGAACCAAAAAGGTAGCTTATATAATGAACATTTGCTTTTGTCGAATCAATTACAACTCGAATTAAATATGATGCAAAAACATAATCACTGTCAAATTCAAAAACAGCAGTTTTTCCTACAAGTTCCTTGCTATTTGTTCTGTTGAATAGCAAATCGCCTTTGTTTAATTTATATGTACTCAAGTCTTTTTCAGACATATTAAGATATTTTAAATCATTGATAACAAATTCCCCATCTTGGATATTATTCATACGTAAAACAGGTGTATTATTTGAATTTTTATCTGCTTTAGTTGATGAGCCATATTGGCATGACAAAATAATATTACGAGTATTTATAATAGGATATTTGCTTGTTAAAATGTAATCAACAGAATGTTTACCTAAAATATAATCGACATCCCATCGAGAACATCTTGAATGCTTTACAAAAGTCAAAAGTGAATGATTTTTTTCAATTTTTGGTTCAACTGTTATTCCAAGCAAGTTTATGAGTTCATTACCAATATTTTGATTTAACTCTTCAGCTTTTTGCTCAATGTGTTCAGCTTGTTCTATATTTTCCTTATATTTTTGTAAAATCGCTTTTTGTTCTTCAAGTTTTGGAATCGGCAAACTTGACTTTATAAAATCATCAAAATCAACTCTTTGTCTATTTGTTGTTCCATTACTTTTTGATTGCCAAAACGAATTTATTTTTTTTGAAGAAAGCAATAACCTCATAAACTCTGCATCAGCATTTTTAATATCAAAAAGCCAAAAATCATTGGTTACTATCGCTCCATCTAAAAAATCTGGAACGATACCAAAAGAACCATTTCTTGCATCAATTCGAGAAATTATAAACTGTCCTTTCTTGGCTATAAATTGTCGTTTGGTTCCTATTTCTTTTCCATATTTTTCACATCGAAGCGAAACGCCCTCCCCAAATTGATGTATTGTTACTTGCTTATACAAAACTTCATCTTTTATCTCTATGGCATTTTTTGAACGAACAAGAAAATTTGTAAGTGGTTGATTTTCATATTTTCCTAAAACTTTATTGCTCAGTAATTCAGAAACATTCCATTTTATTAAGTCGGAAAATCTAGTTTTTTTAAGTACAGAAAACTCTACCATGTCAGAACTTCCTCATCTCCATTAAAAGTTCTGACGATAGAACCATCTGTTCCAACATTGTATTCATACAATACTGAATAATCATGATGCTGCCAGAGTTTTACTTTATCATTATATGCTGCAAATTCTTCTACCAGCTTTGGCAGTTCATTATTTTCAGAAGCTGCACCTGTTGTAGTAATTCCTGCATCATTAACCATTGCAATTGGAATCTCGTAATCAAACAATTCTTTAGTTCTAGGTTTTGCTTCTTCTATAATAGCAATTTCTATTTGTTCAAGTATTTTAATTATTTCTTTTATACGTGCATTGTTTTCACGAACTTTTGGTTTATCGTCTTTTTCTTTTGAACTTTTTAATTCCTCGTTGTTAGATAAAAGCATTTCTTTTTCTGTGTTAAGCTCGTCAATTTTAGGTTGTTTCTCTGCTCGTTTTTCATTCTGAGCTTGCTCAACGCATTTTGCATATTCTTTTTCTTCTTCTTCAGTAAATCGCTTAAAGAATACAAGACTTGGTTTTACGGTAGCTCCAGCTGCAATAAAGACATCTTGCGGAATAGAACAAATTAAAATTATTTTTGCACGCCCTTCAAAATATTCCCGAACTTTTGCAAGATTTGAGGTATTCAGTACGCCCTCCGGTAATACCATACCCATACGGCCGCCCTTTTTAAGCAAACGAAGACATCTTTCCATAAAGAGAACTTCGGTAAGTCCACTCATTTTTCCTGTATCGTATAGATCAAGAATCGAGTTTCCTATATTGTCATTTACTTGTTTTAAAGCTTTTGTATATTCAGCGCCATAACGTTCCGTATATTTAGCTATGAGTTTTTCATCTGTAAAACGGTCAGCTTCAGATATCTTAAGAGATTTATCAACTCGTGCACCAAATGGAGGATTTGTAAGAATTACATCAAAACGTTCTTCAAAAATACCATTCACATTTAAAAGGCCATCATGATGGTGAACACCTCCGTGTCCGTCACCGTGCATAATCATATTCATCTTAGAAGTACGAGCCATTCGTGGATTAGCATCTGTTCCGTAAATGCAATTATGAGAAAGAGAATACATTCGGCTTTCTGGAATCTTCTTGTCTTTATCGCCTGCTTGCTGAGTATCTAATTCTTTATTGATGATTTGTTGCATTTCATCAATATGTTTGTTAATTTCTAACTGTTCAGCTTCAGATTTTGCTTCATAATCTTTTCCCTCAAGCTGTTTTCGTAATCCAGATTTTATATCTTTAATATCACGTTCAATCTTTTCGCGTACATATTCAAAAGCTTTAATCAAAAATCCACCAGAACCACATGTTGGGTCACAAATCACTTCGCCTTCCTGAGGATCAAGAATACTAACCATAAAATCAACAATAGTTCGTGGTGTAAAGAATTGGCCAAGTTCACCACGAAATGTTGTTCCCAGAAATTGCTCAAATGCAATACCCTTTACATCATCTTGGGTATCAGAAAGATTATAGTTTTCTAGCTTTTCAAGAATTTGTTCAAAACTATTTTCTCGAATTTTTATTACTTCGTTCTGCTCAAAAAGTCTGTCATCCTTAAATTCTTCTTTTGTACTCCTGAATAAAAATTGCATGTATTCAAGATTTTTATCATCACCAGAAAGATTAGGACGAATATTTTCTTCATACAGCTTTTTACCATTTGTATATTCTGCCTTTGTGAAGACTTTTGCACCTTGATTTTTTCGCTCTTCACGAATTTTCATAAAGAGAATCTTACTTATTTCATCAAATGCTGCTTCTGGAGAAAGCTTGTCATTATTACGAATAATGTTATGGCAAGATTTAAGAGTTTTAGTAAACTCTTCACGAGTGAAAGTTTTTGTTTTGTTTAAGATTTCACTAACTTTCTTATCGCTTAAGGCTTCCTGTGCAGTCGGGATTCCAATAATTTCTTCAAGCTTTTTAGGAAGATATTCTGGATCAACATTAAAGAACTTTGTCTCTTTTTCATTTGATGTTACAAAAAAACTTGCGCCTGCCCATGAAGCATAATTATATCCTTGATAATAATCTTCTACACGAACACGAACATTTTCTGCTTTTAATTCAACAACAATAAATGCATGTTTTTTGGCAAGTTTATCTTCTTTTGATTTCCATACAACTAAATCTGCACGAGCATTCCCATCTCCACGAGCTTCGCCGGTAGATTTTTTTGAATTTGTAACTGATATTTCTTGTCCCATCTGGTCTAAAGAATATCCGTATTCATTTACAAGTTTACATACCCATGCTTGTCTAACTTTTTCTTCTGGTTTTGATACGTGCCATTCATCTTTTAGGGGACAATATATTTTTCCGTTTTTTTCTTGTACTGTTAATTTTGTCATTATATAAATCCTTTATTTCAAACTTTCGTAATAATCTTTGATTTTAGCTGCCATAAGCTTACGTCTCATATCAAGGAATCTATTAAAATCTTTTACATCCATTTTAATAAAATCCTCAGGTACACAATTTGCCTTAAGATTCTGCATAAGCTCATTTTTATCTACAATTCCACCATATACAGGCTTTTTATCTTCACACTGTTGGAGGACTGTAGCCATATATTCATTTGGTGCTGTATCTTTTACTTTGATGTTTATTTCGGATTGTAAATAAACATAATTTGCAATTTGATTATACATGCCCTTATCTCTAATTCCATTATTGATAAGATACTGTTTAGGGAACAAGTGATGAATATCTCCTCTCTGTTCAATCATTGACTTAACATCAATCTGTTCAGATAAGAATCCTTTATCTCCAGATTTGACCTGAGCCATAAGATAAACATTATAAAATGGACTACTTGCAACAGCAGTGTTAAGTCTTGTAATAAGTACATTGCTCCAGAATGCTTCAGAAAGAACACCTGCTTCAGTCTGTTCAATGTATGTAATTGGATCTGCTGCATCTACAAATCGAGTAATATCATAATTAAACATAGACTCAGGAGAACCAGAATATCTACCAGTAAGAATTGCAAGTACAATCCAACGTCTTACAGCCCTTTCTATAATGACAGCATCGATTTTCTTTTCTCTAAGAGCAAGGTAGAGAATATATCCAAAGTTCATAACGTTGTCAGAACGTACAAGTGATGAATCTATAATTCCTGTAGATTTTACAATCATTAAATACCTTTGGAAATTAGTCTTATTTACAAATTGCAAAACACTTTCTTTTAAGTCTTTAAATGACTGTTCAGCAATTTCTTCTTTAAATTCACGAGTCTTAAAATCACGTCCACTTAACAAACTTACAAGGTCAGCCAGTTTACCACGATGGAATTTTGAAGTAAATGCAACTCTCAAAAGGTCTGTATAATCTGGTTTATAAATATCTTCGTTTTCATCTTTTATCCAAGCAATTGCCTTAAACTCATCCGTATTTGCAAACTCAGAATCATTATTTTTTATAGTATCGAAATCACCAGGATTCTGAAGAAGATGACAAAAATAATCTATAGTCTTACGGATTAAATCACCTTTATATCTTTCATTTGAAGATATCTTTGACATAGCAAAATCTGCTTGTGAAAGGACTTTGCCTTTAGAGTTGATTCGAATAAAAATATCTGTGACACTATCAATATCAAGACCAGAAGAAAGATCTATTACACCAAGGCTATTGTTCTGAATCTGACTTAAAGTATTGATTACTTTGTTAATAGAACTTTTTTCAGCATTATCCGTGATTTTGTTTTTATCACAATATTCATTTACAAAAGAGAAAGCATCAAAACCAGGCTGTAAAACAGTTGATATATCTGCAATCCATTGAATATCTTTCTCAATAGCAGGGTTACAAGTTTCAAATTTTTCTTCTTTTGGATTAAATGCAATCTTAATTATCTTCTTTTTATAATCAGCACCAACAACTTCAAGTCCAACAATTGCAGCGGTTAATGCAGTAATTCTCTGTTGTCCATCAATAATGATTTTCTGTCCAGAAGAAATAGTTCCATCTTTAAGTTTTACATCAGGATTCTGCCAAACAATAATATATCCAACTGGATATCCTTTATATAATGAATCAATTAAATCACGAACCTTTGTAGGATCCCAAACAAAAGGCCTCTGTATTTCAGGAATTGCAATAGTTCCATCTCTAATACTAGAAAGAAGTGAACTAACCATAATATTGTTTACGTTATACTGTGCCATTTTATATTCCTTTTAATCTTCAACTTTATTAATTACACATATATCGCCTACATCACAATTTAGGGCTTTACAAATACGTTGAATACTATCCATGGAAATGAATTCTCCCTTAGTCAGTTTGGCGAGAATATTCGTTGAAATTCCTGCCATCTCAATAAGGTCTGTTTTATTCTTGTGTCCCATTTCTTTATAACGAGCCCAAAGCTTTGTATAGTCTACTTGCATATTATAGAAGATTATACCACAACTTTGTGTTTTAAGTGTGTAAAATATCACGATTTCGCAAAATATTTTTATTCCCGTTATTTGTAGAAGTTTATCACACAGCAGTGTCATAGAATGACCTTATGAAAATTACGCCGTATTTTTTTAATCTCGGCGTGAATTTATAAAAACTCACCGTGTATTTGAATAATTTTCAGTATATTTTTTCACAATATGTATAATATTCTTTTTATTTTCAAAATTTACTTGACATTACACAAAAAAGTGTAATATATTTGAATTGTAAGGAGGTAAAGCTATGCAGTGCGTTAATCCAACAAGTTATGGAAAATTCTTAAAAAGACTCAGAATTGATACTGGTGATACCCTTGCTGTTATGGCACAGAAACTTGATGTATCGATTTCACTTCTTTCATCAGTTGAATCTGGAGCAAGAGAAATCCCTCCAGAACTTTCAGATAAGATTCGCACAGTATATAAATTAAATGCAGATGCAAGTGATGCACTGTTAAAAGCAGAATGTGAGACACTTCATAAATCTATTTCCATTAGCATGGGTGCATATGAAGATAATGAAGAGTTTAAAAAAGCCGCAATTTCAATTTCGCGAGATTTGCAAGAATTACCAGTGAACGAGGTACAAAAAATTGCAGCTGATATTCATAAAAAAGCTCAGTCCAAACGAGATAATGATTTTTCTGGTTGGGCTGCTTTGGGGTTAGCAGCAATTGCACTAGGTGTAGGAATTGCACTGGCTGCAACTTCTGGAAATAAAGATGGATCTAATCCGCAAGGAGGTAATTGACATTGAAACAACAGATCTTTGTGAAATCTTCGTTGAAGAAAAACAAGACTGAATACTTAATATGGAGGTGGAAAAATGAACAACTTCGAGAATTCTTTTTCATTAGCAATATCTGATAAAACAGATGAAAAAGAAACATCAATTGAATTCTCAGGAACTTCTGCAGTTCTTGTAGTTGCATTGATTGCTTTTGGACTTGGCTATGCATATGCAAGTTCGAAAAAAAAGGCTCTTTAATCACTGGTACTGATTAAAGAGCCCTTCAAGCAAACAGCGAAAAACTGTTGCCGTATAACCAATATAACTGTAACGGTTTTTCCTGTTTTTTTCAAGTTACCGAATAGTCCGGCGTTGCCAAAGGCTTTCGGAACTTAAGTTAAATCTACAAGGAGTCGCCTATGGTGGCCTTATACCTTGAGCAGGCTGCAACCGCCTTAAAGAACCGCAAGGAAAAACTATATGAAATATCGCGTTGTAAAAAGGATAAATCCCCTTAATACTGATGAAAAAAAATTTTATGCTGCTCCACAGTACATGGAAGAGCTTACAGTAATGGACTTGGCAAAGGATATTTCCGATGCTTGTACATTAAACGTAACTGATGTTGAAGCTGTTCTTACATATTTGGTAAGAAAATTGCCTCAGTATCTTAATAATGGTTTCAAAATTCAGTTAGGTAACTTTGGTTGCGTAAAACTTTCATTTTCATCCAAAGGCTTCGAAACATGAAATAAAGAATAAACATAGTAGAATCAAAGAAAAGATTTTTATAGTTTTTCTCATTTGCTTGTCCTCCGGATTATTTTAATCCAGGCTCATCAATTATTTCAATCAAAAAACTCAATGACCTGAATCCATCATTACAAAACAAAATGAAGTTTTATAGCCGCCTTGCTCTATATGTCCTAACGGAGTGAAGAATTATAAAGTTTTTTTAAAGCATATAATAACTAAAATATTAAAAATATAAGATTTTTATTGATTGAAAAAAAAAAGAAAAGCGTTTAAAATAAAAACACGGCAGCTTCCTACTTTCCCGCATTAGCAGTATCATCGGCGTAGAAGAGCTTGACTTCCGTGTTCGGTATGGGAACGGGTATTACCTCTTCACTTTGGCTACCGTGTTTAAGAATGTATACTTTCCAAAAAAAAATGTCAATATGAATTTGCAAAAATATCAATTTTTTTTAGAAAATATTGAATTTTTCAGTATGAAAACAGCTAGATTGCATGTAACGCTCCGACAATGACACAAAAAATTCATTAAAGCGGTCTAAAATCCGAGGCTGGATGCTTACATACAGGGCAAATAAAATCGTCAGGCAAAGTTTCACCTTCATAAATATATCCGCAGACAGTACAAATAAAGCCCTTTCTCTTTTCCGTGGAAGCTGGCTTTGGCTTTATATTATTCTGATAAAATGAATATGTTGCTGAAGGAACTTGCGACAAAACTTCGCCGTCCGTAACATCAGCAATAAAAAGAGTGTGCGTTCCCAAATCAAGTGTGGAAACAACTTTCGCGCTCAAAAATGCGTTTGTTTCATCCGCAATATAAACAAGGCCGTTTGCAGATCTTTTAAAAGAAATTGATTCAAGTTTATCTGTATTTCTACCGCTTTGGAAGCCCCAATGCCTGTAAGTTTCAAATTTAGAATTTTCTGCCAGAACGGAAACATTGAATTCTTTTGTTTTCAGAATCATATCGTGCGTATAATTCGCTTTGTTTACCGTCAAAGAAATTCTGTTAGGTTGGGAAGTAACCTGCCCTACAGTATTCACAATGCAGCCGTTGTCTTTTTCGCCGTCTTTTGCAGTCAAAATAAAAAGACCATAAGACAAATTGAACATAGCCTTGTTATCCATAAAAAACCTCCGTTAAGAAACTGAATTACTTTAAATATAACAAAAGCTATAAAATATGCAAAGCTATTTTAATTTTCTTTCGATTTCATGAATTTTTTCAAGAATAACTGGCTTATTTTTTTTGCTATAGGATTCCGCAAGTTTTCCAAGCGCAAAAAACTCATCTTTTAAGGCAAGAAGTTTTTCCATAGGTAAATTTTCTGAAATATATTCAACAAGCACGCTGCCAGTTCTTTCATTGCGCTCAACTTTTTTTACGGCAGAATGGCTTCCGACAGCAGAATACAATGCGGAAAATATATCATCATCTTTAAAAACATCATTGCGTAAACGGATTCTTCCTGGGAAAAAACTTGAAACAATCATTTTTTAGTCCAAGGAACTCATTGCATTCACGCTGATTGCAACTGTGGAGCTGTTATGAAGCAAGGCAGCCATTTGCGGTGTTATGGAACCAGCAAGTCCGCCGGCAATGAGCGCAGAATTTATTCCGATTATAGCTCGGTTGTTTCCGTGAATTCTTGAAATCAAGTTTCGGCTTATTTTCCGCAAAACTGGAAGAGAATCCAAGCCGTCGTCAGGAAGAAGAATATCCGCAGTCTCGCTTGCAATTGAGCTTGCCTTTCCCATTGCAATTCCAACATTTGCCGCAGAAAGAGCCGGAGAATCATTGATTCCGTCTCCAACCATAACAACTTTGTGCCCTTCTTTCTTAAGCTTTTCAATCCAGGATACTTTTGTGTCTGGAAGAGCTTCAGCAACAAAATCTGTTACGCCAGTTTTTTCCGCAACTTCTTTTGCAGTATGCTTATTGTCGCCTGTAATCATAATCACATTCTTAAAGCCAGAGTCTTTCAATTTTTTTATTACAGCGCAAGATTCTTTTCTGATTGGATCTTCAATTACGATTATAGCGGCAAGTTCTCCGTCAATTGCAAAATAAAGCTGGGAACAGCCAGTTATTGTATTTATGCAGTCATCGGCTTCTTTTGTAAGCGGAATTTTTTCGTCATCAAAGATAAAATGCGCGCTTCCTATGCGGAGCTTTTTTCCGTCAAGGCTGGAAGCAATTCCATGCGCAAGAATATATTCGACCTTTGTATGCTCTTCCTTGTGGTTCAATCCCCTGGACGCAGCTTCATTTACAACAGCACGCGCCAAAGAATGCGGGAAATGCTCTTCAAGGCAAGCAGCAAGTTTTAAAACTTCATTTTCCTTTCTGCTGCCAAAAACAACAATCTTTTTTACAACAGGGTTTGATTCTGTCAATGTTCCTGTCTTGTCAAAAACAATTGTGTCAGATTCCGCAAATTCCTCAAGAAATTTTCCGCCTTTCGCAAGAATTCCGTTCCGGGCACAATCTCTCATTGCAGAAAGAACTGAAATCGGAGCAGAAAGCTTCATGGCGCAGGAATAATCCACAAGCAATGTTGAAGCCGCCTTTGTAAAGTTACGTGTAAAGAAATACGCAAGACCCGCAATTAAAAAATTGTATTTTACAAGATTGTCAGCAACACGTTCCGCTTTTTCCTGACTTGCAGCCTTAAGTGAATTTGATCGGTCAATCATATTTGCAATTTTGCTTACTTTGGTTTCGCCTCCGCAAGCCTTCACTTTTATCTTTATTTCGCCTTCTTCAATAATTGTGGAAGCAAAAACAGACGAGCCTTTTTCACGCTGAACAGGCAGAGCTTCTCCAGTCATTGAAGCCTGGTTTACCATTCCAACGCCGTCAACAACAGTTCCGTCAACAGGAATTACAGAGCCAGCGCGAACAATAACGATGTCGCCCGCCTTTAAAAGCTGTGTTGAAATTTCTTTTTCTTCTCCATCCTGAACGATTGTAACGGTTTCATCAGTTATAAGAAGCGACTGAGTCAAATTGTCATGGGACTTTCGCTTTGTGTAATCTTCGAGAGTATCGCCGATATTCAAAAGGAAATTTATAGTTCCAGCAGTATCAATGTCGCCAGTTAAATATGAAAGAGAAATCGCGGCAGCATCAAGAGTTTCCGCGCAGAACGGCTTTCCTCTCACTACGCTTGCAATGCCCTTTTGAACACGAGGAACAATTGAAACAAGAGAAATGATTTTTCTCAATGGAAGAGGAAGAAATTTTTTTAGAAAATGCTCAACTGTAAGGGACAGCAACGATTCCAAAAGACTTTCCTGCACAGAAGGAACAGAAACGCTCGAAAGCAGATTTTCATCATTGAGATACTTCCCATCAAGAGCCTTTACGTAAGAAATAACTGTTTCCAAGGAAATATCTTTGTATTCAATAAGAATGCTTCCTGAAACTGTATTAACAGAAATAGAAACTATTCCTTCTTGAAGACCAACAAGCATCTGAACAAGCATTGCCTGACGCAAAGACAGAATATGACGCTCATATCTAAGCCTTACTCTGCCTGGAAGACTGTGAGAAATCTGAAAATCCATTGCAATCCCTTTTTAAAAAGATATTTTTAAATAATTTAAGACTGATTTTTAAGCATTAGCTTTTGATGCGTTTTTATTGTAAGCGGCCTCTGCCTTTATATCTTCCGCGTCTTCTTTTACAGTTTCAACAAAAGAAGCAGCTTCATCTTTTAGCTGCATTCCCGCGCTGATAACTTTAGAGCAGACTTTTTTGAATCCAGCTGTTTTTACCAAAGCAAGAGTTACTCCGCCAACCGCAACACCAATAGCAAATGCACCTAATTTTGTCATAAAAACACCTCGCAAGTATTATATTTTCTTTCATTATATAAACTGAATAATTTTTTTCAAGTCTACATTGCAGCCAATAAAATAATCATTTTCAAAGTAAAAGCAACTTTCTCACAAAATATCAATAAAAAAACAGAAACTAATGCAAATTAAAGAAAAAAATTGTATATTTAAATTAAAACTTTTTACCGGAGGATTTTTTATGAAAAACAAGGAATTGAAAATTGCGTTTTATGATGCCTGCAGCTATGACAAGGAATCTTTTTCAGAAGAAAACAAGAACTTTCTATTCAATATTGATTTTTTTGACTTTCATCTGACAGAAAAAACAGCATTGACAGCATCCGGCTATGACATTGTATGCACATTTGTAAACGACACCATAAACAGAACCGTTATTTCCATACTGAAAAAATGCGGTGTAAAAATGATTGCATTGAGATGCGCAGGCTTTAATAATGTGGATCTTGAAGCTGCAAAAGAATTCGGCATAAAAGTTGCAAGAGTTCCAGCGTACTCGCCTCATTCTGTAGCAGAACACGCTCTTTCGCTTTTGCTTTCCCTTACAAGAAAAATTCCTCAGGCATATTTAAGAACCCGCTCTGGAAATTTCACATTGAACGGGCTCACAGGCCGGGATTTGTGCGGACTTACAGCCGGAATCATTGGAACTGGAAAAATCGGAAAAGTAATGGCAGAATGCCTTTCTGGAATCGGAATGAAAATCGTAATGTACGACGCATATCCAGACAATGACTGGGCTGAAAAAAAAGGCTTTACATACATTCCGCTTATTGAATTGTTCCAAAAAAGCGATGTAATCAGCCTGCACTGCCCTTTAACAGACGATACAAAGCATCTTGTAAACGAAAAGTCTCTTTCCATGATGAAAAACGATGCGGTTATAATAAATACAGGACGCGGCGCTTTAATCGACACTCATGCGCTAGTAAAAGCTTTAAAGAAAAGAACTATCGGAGGAGCGGCGCTTGACGTTTATGAAGAAGAAAGCCGATATTTCTTTGCAGACTGGTCTGCAGACGTTATAAAAGACGACATGCTTGCCCGGCTTTTAACTTTCCCGAATGTAATTATAACTGGACATCAGGCATTTCTTACAAAAAATGCGCTTAAAGCAATCGCAGATACAACGCTTCAAAATATTCTGGATTTTACAGAAGGAAAAGAACTTAAAAACGAAGTCAAATAAAAACTAATAGATTTTCATTATTTTTAATGCCTTCTTTTTTAAGAAGGTATTTTTTTTCACTTTTAGGAATTTCAAACTAAAGGAATACTTCCTAAGAAGCTAAGTAATACTTCCTAAGAGGCTAAGTGATACTTCCTAAAAGCCTAAGTGATACTTCCTAAGAGCCTAAGTAATACTTCCTAAGAGCCTAAGTGATACTTCCTAAGCCCCTTAGGAATACTTACTTCAACCCTTAGGAATATTGACTCAGGGTCTTAGGAATACTCACTTCAGGTCTTAGGAATACTGGCTTTAGTATAAAATTAACTATTATATAGGGCAAACGCATTATAAATAATTTAAGTAAAGTTTGCGCGAAGGAACGGTTTCTGGGGGCAAAAACACTCTGATTGCTGCGACCGCGTGAGCGGGCAATTCTATAGTTACTTTGCAACAATCAGCGTGTAGCGCATTATTGCGCGATTTTGAACCAGGAAACCGTGTCTGGGAGCCAGTTTTATGCTGAATACATTTATAATGCTTTTGCCCTGACTATTATATAGAACACATTGTATAAGTCATTTGAAAGTGATATAATTAATAGAATATATTTTTTATAGAGGTAAAAAAATGCTTACTTATCTTGCCGGGCTGTGTTCCTCCACACTGTCGGTCATTTTCATTATTTTTATTATTGGCGCGCTAGGTTTTATGCTCGGCGGAATCAATGTAAAAGGTATTTCGCTGGGAACTGCCGGTGTTCTTATAGTTGCCCTTGCCTATGGTATTTTAATTCATTATTTTCCAGAATTTTCAATTGAAGAAAAAAAAATCACTTTATGGAGCAATTCAATAAAGTCAAGTTTCGGCTTAGTTTCAAATATCGGAACAGCTCTCTTTGTTACAGCGGTCGGACTCATTGCAGGTCCAAAGTTTTTCCGCACTTTCAATAGAAAGTCAATTGCATATCTTTTGCTTGGTGTAATAATAATTGCAATCGGCGGAATCACAGCGGCGATTTTTGTTAAGTTTGACAGCACTCTTTCTCCAGAAATGGCGGCAGGACTTTTGACAGGCGGACTTACAAGCACACCTGGATTTTCAGCGGCAAAAGAAGTTCCAAATGTAAATCAAGACGCAATCAGCGCAGGATACGGAATCGCATATCTTTACGGTGTTCTTGGAGTTGTTCTTTTTGTTCAGATTGTTCCAAAAATTTTAAAAATCGACATGGCAAAGGAAAGAGAATCATTTGTTGCGGCAAATTCTGTAGTAATTCCTGAGCCAAAGGCAAATCTTACACAGCTTGAAGAATTCGGATTTTTTCCATTTTTCCTTGCAGTTGCATTTGGCTGCATAATCGGCGCAATTGAAATCCCAAAAGTCAACTTTTCTCTCGGAAATTCCGGCGGAACTCTTGTCGCGGGACTCATAATCGGTCATTTTGGAAGAATCGGAAACCTTGACTGCAGAATCAGCAAGCAGACATTGAATTTTATGCGTGAGCTTGGACTTGTCTTGTTCCTTATTGGTGCTGGAATTCCTGGCGGCGTAAACTTCGTTTCAAATGTAAAATTCTCATACTTTATTTACGGCGCAGTTATGACAACAGTTCCAATGGTTGTAGGCTATATAATCGCACGCTATGTATTCAAGCTAAGCATTTTCAACAACCTTGGTTCTATAACAGGCGGAATGACAAGCACACCGGCGTTGGGTTCATTGATTGCAACTGCAGGAACAGACGAAGTTTCTTCTGCCTATGCAGCAACCTACCCGCTCGCGCTTGTTTCTGTTGTTTTAACAGCAAAAATAATCGTAATGATTTTATAAACAACAAAAACTTTTTAGACAATATAACTTCTGCTTAGCATAAAACTTTTATTCCCCGGCAAACAGTCGGGGAATATTTTTTTATCTAAAAAAGTTTCTATTTGATTTACTTTAAATTAAAAAAAGACCTTGAAAGTATCAAGGTCTTTAGCATCTCCCACGGGAATTGAACCCATGTTGTCGGGATGAAAACCCGATGTCCTAACCACTAGACGAGGGAGACATACACAAGAGCTATTGCTCATTGCGATAATCAGAATATATCATATATCAGCATTTTATGTCAATAGCAAAATACTAAAAAAGTCTTTTTTTTACATATTCATATCAAATTTTTTTATCAGTTTTAGCTTCAATGTATTTAAGTCTTCATTTTCAAGTCCAAGCTTCAATGCATTGTTTACATCTTCCATTGCCTTTGTATAGTTTCCAATATTAAAAAGTGCCAGTGCTCTTCTGTAATAAACATGGCTTTGGAAAGCATCAATTGCAAGAGAATTATCAAAACATTCAACAGCCTCTTTATCCTTCCCCTGAACAGAATAAACAATGCCTTCATAATAAATTGACCTAAAGCAGTTTGGATCATACTCAACGCTTTTCTTAAAGTCATTCAAGGCTTGTTCATAAAGACTTTGAGCAAAATATGCCATTCCCCTATGCTTGTAAATTACACTCAAAACCATTGCAGGAGGAACTGGCTCAGAATTGATTATCTGTGTATAAATTTCAACCGCTTTCTTAAAATTTCCTGTATTATGCTCGTGCAATGCTGTAAGAACCAAGTCATCTATGCTGCCTTTTGAAAACGGACTTCCAATAATAGAAGAGTCTGCCACCTGATGATGGGATTGCCCAAGCATTTCTTCTGAGAATTCGTCAGCCTTTTCATAAAATGAATTCCGCCGTTCCCCAAGCTCAGTTTGAAGTTTTTTCTGATAATCCCTGATTTCCTGGAAAATAATATCTGCCAAAGTAAGACTTGCATTTATGGAAGCCAGTTTTCTTCTCAAAGGCTTGTCAAAAGGATTGAATTCCGACTTGTAGATAAGCTCATGCTCAACTTCCGCCCAGGCATCCTGCAAAATTGTGCGAACCTGAATTTCACATACAAGATTTTTTCTAAGCTCTGGAGAAATTCCTGATTCAGGCAGACAGTTTTCAGGAATTGCAATAAGAATATGAACTGACTCATATCCAAACTCTTTAAATGACTGGTCTGCACCTTTACGCTCAATTTCTTTTACATCAAAAGATTCCACAACTTGTTTTTCAACAAGCGCAAGATCTTCAACAAAGGCACAAATCACACGTATGCCAATCATATCCGTAAGAGTAACAAGCTCAATGCTTTGCGAAGATTCCTTAGCTTTTTGCCTAAGGATTTTTTTATAATAGCTAGGAAAAGATTTTATTCTAGCTTTATAAGTAGGATTTGAAGGCAAACTAATTTTCTGCTTTAACAGATTTTCAATTTTATCCAGAATTTCATTGAATGCGGGTCTATAGCTTTCATAGCGTTTTTCAATTTCAAGTTTATTAGGAAGTGTAAAATTTTTTTCAGACATAAGCAAAATATAACAAAGTTATTGTTTTATATTCAATTTCATAAAAAAAGACCGTCCCGTAAGGACGGTCTTTGACACAACACAAGGTTCAGAGATTACTGAACAGTAGCTGAAGAATCCTGTGTTGAAGACTGTGCGTTAGAATCAGAGTTCTCTTCAAGAGAAGATGTGAATTCTGCTTCTGTAGCCATCTTAGACTTTTCGAGATAGCGGTTAACCTGCTTGTTACCAAAGCGAGCCATCTCACCATTCTGGCGGTCTCTTTCTTTCTTTGTAATGATACCCCAAAGGTCTTCGTCATCGATGTCACGGTCAGAAGTAAGGATTGCGAGGTCATAAATAACCTTTACATCTTTGAAGTAACCAATGAAGTTGTCTCCGATGTGAGAAGCATCACGTGCAACCTGGAATCCAGCGAATTTTACAAATGGAATTCCGCGTGGATAGATTGGGTAAACTCTGATTTCACGAGTGCGAACTTCTGAAATATAATCCGGGTTGTTCCAAATAAGAGTTTTCCATCCGTCAAAATAGAGATTTCCCATAAGATAGCGGCGTTCTACTCCGTCATTGTCTTTAAGAAGAACATAAAGAGCATGTGGATAGTTCATACCCATTGTTGTAACAGCAATTGATTTCAATGTGCCAACGTTTCTTACAACACCGTATCCGTCTTCAAAAAGATATTTTCCTTTCTGCTCATCTGTTGGCTTCTGGCGCTCACCGTTTTCATCAGCGTCAGAAAGTGGCTCGTAAGCAGGAATATCGAATGCAGGAACGATTTTTGCATTTGCATTGTTTGCCCATGTTGGGAAAATAACACGAACGCCCATTACATTCTTTCCAGCGAAAGGAACATCTGCTGATTCTTTTACAGGAGCAGCAACTACCTGAGAAAGAGCAACAGAAACCGGGTTCTTGGCAGAAGAATTAAGTAAAACTTCCCATTCAGGAAGAGCCAGTGAAGTCTTCATAAGTGTTTTCTGATCACTTGTGAAAGTCGCGCCGGCAGCAACAGAATAATCCATTACAGTTCTGCTGTTCTGTGTTGGATTTCCGTTTTCGTCTGCTACAGTGTCTGCATCGAGCTGTGAAAAATCAATAAGAACTGATTCTCTTGCAACAGCAACTGAACCTGCCAAAATCATTGCAGCAACGGTTAAAAATAAAGTCCTCTTCATTAGAAGCTCCTTTTAATACATATATGATGTAGCCTTGTTATAACAGTATCTATTAAGAAAACATTTTTGTCAACTTATTTTATTTTTTTTTTGCATAAAACAACCGTAAAATAAAACAGGCAAACAAAAGCTATTTTTCCGCAAACACAGGCTTTCCATCGATATATATATAAATTTTATTGATATTTGTGAAATTCTTCACAATATTTTTTCTTAGCAATGAAACATTTTTCCTCATATTGAACGTTTCTGAATCAACAAAAAGAGCCTGCTTTGAAAGTCCAACGTAAAGCTCTTTTCCGTTTGAAAAGCAGAATTCAGTTCTTGTTCCAGGAGAAAAAAGAAATTTAAAGCGGTTTGTCATAGGTCCAAGCAAAAGGTCGTCAACAAAAGCTCTTATTTCCTCATCTCCGTCTTTCTTTTCTGAATAACGTGTTTCTGTGCAAATCCGGCTTGAATCATAGGATTCAAAATAAAAAATCTGCCTGCAATGATACTTATAAAAATAAAAAGCCGCGCCCGAAACAATCAGCGAGCCAAATAATACGCCTGCAAAAACAAGCGCGAAAATATTTACTTTTGATTTTCTATTCAATTTTAGTTTCCTGTAAATCCGCGGGTCCGCTCAAAATTCGTCACAAATTCTTGAAGCCCATTATATATTCCAAGAGACAGTTTCTGCAAGTACTTGTCATCGTTCAAAAGCAAGCCTTCTTTTTTGTTTGTAAGAAAACCAAGTTCTATAAGGACGCTCGGCATTTTTGAATTCCTGACGACAAACCACTCCTCTTCTTTTATTCCGCGCGAATTGCTCAAAGCTCCAACCTGTGCTGAAATTCCGTTCATTATAAATTTCGCCATCAGAATTGATTCAGTTGTGTATTCCTCTTCTGTCATACTATTCAAAATCGGCAGAATAGAAGCGTCCTCATTTACTGACTTTGAATTCAAAACCTGACGGCGGTATCCCGGAGAAAGATACCAGACTTCATATCCGGTAACTTTTTCGCTAAGACTGGAATTTACGTGGACAGAAACATAGAGAATCGCTTCGTTTTCCTTTAGTTTTACTGAATTTGCAATTTCTGTGCGTTGAGAAAGTGTAAGGAAAACATCCGTGCTGCGCGTCATCAAAATATTTTTTTCTGGATAAGCTTTTTTAAGATAATCACGGAGCCTTAGCCCGACTTTTAAGTTTATATCTTTTTCAACAACCTTGATTTTCTTTCCGTCTGAAACATGGATTGAACTTGCGCCAGGATCTTTTCCGCCATGTCCCGGATCAATGAGAATAGCGCCAATCTTATAAGGGGCTTCTGAACTCTGCAATTTAAAGAAATTTTCAGCTAGGTTAAAAAATGACTGGGAAGAAACAAGTTTTCCGTTTTCAAATGAAGGAGCGTCTTCCTGCACAAGAGTTTTGTAATCCTGAAGAAAAAAAGAATCGCCTGCCCTGAACGAAATTCTGTGTCCGTTTTTTTCAAGAAGACCGCAAGAAGTCAGAGGATCCCAGTAAAAGGAAATTCCTGATTTCTGCACATTCTTAAGAAAATCGACTTTTACATCTTGAGAAAAAATTAGAAATGGAAAAAACGCAATCAGAAAAAAAACAAAACTTTTTACCTTCATTTTTCCTCCAGCTGAACAGAATCTGAATAATACAAAATTCCTTGAATGCCGGCACGCAAAAGACAGCACCAGAATTTTTTTGAATCAAGCCTAGGATGCTCAGGTGAAATTTTGTCAAAAAGAAAAAGTGTATTTCTTACGCTTCTAAAATTCCAGTCGCGCTTTTCCATAATTTTTTTTATGCTTTCTGGAATACAATTTTGCGCAGGCTGATTTTTTTCAATGAACGGAATCTGCTCAAGCTCGTCCAGAAATTTTTCATCTTTTGTATTGAAGTCAAATGCGCTGAACGGAAATCCTTTTTCCTGCGGAAGCTCAAAACCGTAAAGAAACTTTTCAGTCTGCGGATTTTTCGGCTCCAGGCGAAGAACAATCTGGGCAACTGCGGATTCCGCGCTTTTTTTTGAAAGCCCGCGTTCTTTTGACGATGATATGACATTTCCGCATTTTTCAACATTGTTCCGCGGAAAATCAACTGCGCTTCCCTCTTTTACTCTGAAAAAAATATTTTTTAAAAATGGAGAAGCCCAGGCTTTTTCTTCGCCGTAGATTTTCTTAATTTTTCCGGGAATTGAAATGAACGCTCTTTCATGGCTGAATTTTGCAGAAGGAATTTCATTAATATCTGAAAAATCAGAAGGAATTCCCAATGCGATTTTCATTGCTTCTTTTGTAAGTTCAAATCCTGATGAATAAGGAAAAGTCCAGCCCGACATATATCCGCCTGAAAGTCTCGCCGCAATTTCGCCAATCATCGGACCTTGTTTTGTGTACTTTACGTCTCCCTTTGCAACTCCATTTGTAAGTCCGAGCGCATGAACCGCATCTGTAAAAACTTTTACAATTTCCTGTTTTTTATTTTCTGAAATTTCAGAAGGCATTGAATGGCCAAGCTCAACAAAATACGGCTCAAAAAAAATATGGCGGTCAGCAAACCCAGCGATAATAACTTTTCCATTTACAACAAGCGCATCTATTGAAAATTCAGGCCCTTCCATGAAATCTTCAACAATGGCTTTTTTTGTACGAGAAAAACAAACAGCGTCTTTTAAGGCCGGAAGAAATTCATCTTTGTTTCTAACAAGCCTACAGCCACGTGCTCCCATATTGTCTACAGGCTTTACAACTTTTGGAAAATGAATTTCCGGAGTTTTATTTTTCTGAAATAAATTTATATAGTTTTCATCGGCTTCAAAAAAATCAGGAGAAGGAATTTTATTTTTCTTAAAGCATTTACGCATAAGAATTTTATTGCTGGCATTCATAGCAGATTCAAAACTGTGAGAAACAAATCCGCATTTTTGGCAAGCAAGAGAAACTGGAGCTGAAAAATCTGTTCCGGCTGTAAAAACCGCGCAAAGATTTTTTCCCAGAGACAAAGAGAAATCAACAATTGCATTTGTATCTTTTAAATCTATTTTTTCAAAGCGATCTGCAAACGGAACACAAACCGCGTCTGGATTCGCATCTATTACAAGAGCCTTGTAGCCAAGTTCTTTTGCTGCTTCTATTGAAGGACGCTGCATTAATCCAGCGCCCAAAATCAAAATATAACGGTCATTCATTTACTTATTATTTTCGACATAAATGCAAACTGATTTTAGGATTTAATTTTCTTGCAGTAAACCTCAAATGTATCGCCCAAATTTAAAATTTTGCACAAGTCAGCTAAAAATTTCATTGGCAAAGAATTTGAAGTCCATTTCATTTTTTTTGCAAGCGGAAAACGTTCCGGATGAATTCCGGTTGAAACAACTTTTACAATTTTGAAACCGTATTTTCTCAAAATTTTTTTTGCATATTTTATTTCCCAAATTGTATAATGGTCAGCGGGACTTTTTTCATAGAAATCATCAGTAGAATATTTTCCGCTGACTCCAGAAGCAGACGGAGTGCTAAACGCAAATATTCCGCCGTCTTTTACAATTTCAGAAATTTTTTTCAGCACGGAATCAAGATTTTTAAAATGTTCTATAACGTACCACATTGTAACCGCGTCAAATTTTTCAATTCCGAATTCTGAAACAAAATCCGCATCTGGAAAACTTACGCAGCTAGCCGGAAAATTCAAAGTCTGCTGAACATACTCAACCGCGCTTTGAGAAATGTCCGCGCCAAAAACCTGCCATCCAGAATCGTTTGCAGCAGAAAGAAAAGGTCCCATAGCGCATCCAATGTCCAAGACAGAAGGAATGTTTTTTGAAATTCTATTTGCAAGTCTATAGAAAAAATCTATAATTGCAATACGCCTTAGGCAGACAGATTTTATTGAATCAAAATCATCAAGATAAGTTTTTCCGTATTGCTTTTTATAATCTTCAAAAAAATACGCATGATTATATTCAGTCTGAAATTCCGACAAAGTCCAAGACATATAAATCATTCCGCAGTTTGCACATCTTCGGTAAGTTCTATCTTTGTTTCTCGCAACAATTTTGTTTTTAAAGCCTTCACCAGTTTTGCAGACAGGACATTCTAAATGGATTCCAAGCGAGATTTTTTTTGTAAAGGAAGCAAGATTTTCAGAAGTTTCAATTTTATTTTTGACTAAAAGATTTTCAGGCTGAGTCAGAAGATTCTTGAACATTTTCTGATTTATTTTTTTAGGAGCAATACATTTAAATCCGTTTGCAACTGAAAGACGAATATGCAAAGGTGTTGTTCCCAAGAGAATTACAGCGCAACCTGCGCCAGCAGCTTCAAAAGCTGTAAAGCCAAAGTGAGTAACAACAAGATCATATTTAAAAAGTTCTTCCTTTAAATTTTCAATTGGAGAAGAAACAGTTATATATTTTTTTAAATCTTCTGGAATATTTTTTTCTGTTTCAATAATTTTTTCTTTTGAAGGCGAAACTGCCAAAACACGAATATTGTTTTTTGCAAGTGCAACAACAGATTTTAAAAGAAGTTTTGCAGGATCTTCTCCGCCAATGCAAATCAGAGCATTGTTTATTTTTGCAGGAAAAGAAGCGCGTTTTTTTTCTGGCAAAGGAATAAAAGCAGGATTGTAATAATTTACATTTCGATTCGACTTTAAAGAAGGAATTATATCAAAAAGATATTCGGCATAGCCATTGTCACAGTTTCCCTCATCAATGCTTGCAACTGGAATTTTTGATGCTATGGAACGAATAAAATTATTATCAGCAAAAAACAAATCTGTAATCGCAAGACAATATTCAGTCAAATCTGAAATATTATTTACAATCTGAAAATCATCAAGTCCGTTTATGCGCGCATCTTCAATTAAATCCAAACGCTGGGTTAAATCAGCGTCATCTGGAATATAAATATCCCAGCCGTTTACAATTGCAAGTTCAAGACATCTTCTTAAATGCCCGGTTCCATGACCTTTCTTTACAGACGGAATTAAAAGGACAGGATTTTTCACAGCAGGAAATGAAAGCGCACTTAAAATTTCAGTCGCGGAATAAGGTTCTGATGGAATTTTCTTATTGGAAATTTTCTTTACAATTCTTAAAGCTCTTTTATAGTCAGAAAAAGTATCGACTGTAGTTCGATAATCTGGATAATAAAATTCCTGCGGTGCTTTTACAAATGCGCAAATATATTTTTCAGAATGATTGTAAAGCGCAGGACCTACATGCTCATGGTCATAAGGAAGGTCAGTTTCGGATGCAGCCTCAAGCAAAGAGTCTGCATTGAACACTTCAACTCCGGAACCATGAGGAAGTCCAGAAAATGTAATGTAGTCAACTGGAGAATTTTTTTCTCTAAAAAAATATTCATCAACAAGCTTTTGTGCTGCCTCATAAAATAAAAATGGATTATCAGCAGTAGCTCTTAAAACAACATCAGCTTTGGAAATTTTTACAACATTGCAAAATCTGTCAAGCACATCAGACAGAGAGCCAGCATAAAAATCCCAGCCGCATTCTTTTGCAATAGGCTCTAGTTCTTCCCTGCTTTGCTCATCAACAGCAAGAAAATATTTTGAAGCCTCAACTTTTTTCATTGAAGCTAAAGTCCATTCAAGAATTGTTTTTCCCCCAAGAGGCAAAAGAGCTTTTCCTGGAAGCCTTGTAGAAGACAAACGGCACTGGACAATTACAACGACACGTTTTCTTCCAGCAATAATTTTTTTAATTCCTTCTTTTATTTTTTTTAAATTCATCTTTTACCTCAGTATTATTTTCCCCAGTTTTCAATAAGCGCAACAGCATCTGTTTTAAATCTATACTGATTTTCTTTTGTCCACCGCATAGCATCTTTAAATTGCCGCATTGACTCAACAAATCCGCAAGAACTTTTTAGTTTAAAAGCAAAATATGAAATCCACGGTATTTTTGCATGGTCTGATAAAAAAGCGGGCAAAAGATTTTTCAAGTAAAACCTAAGATACGAAATATCTACCGTTAGGTTTTCTTCAGGAACTGCGCCTGTGTATTTAAACTCAAATCCTGTGGATAAGTTTATCTTTTCGCCCCAAAGCCATGCTCTAAAAAAGAAATCAATTTTTTGCCAGTATTCAGAAGAAATCGTATAGTCAATTCCGCCAAGAAGAATAAATTTTTCACGGTTATAAAAACCTGCGTAATCAGCCGGATACAAAGTTGGTTGTCCGTCTAAAAAAACAGAATCAGCTTCAACATCAAAAACAGATTTCCTTGCTGAAGGAAAAAGTGCAACAGGAAGTTTTGTAGAGCTGTCAGAAAAAAGTCTTGGAGCAATGCAGAACTGATTTTTATTCATAAACTTAGAAACCATAGAAGCATCGAAAGAAAATTTTTCAAGGCACATTTCTTCTTGAACAACTAAAACATACTGGGTTTCAGATTCAGAAAAGGCAATATTCAAAAGCTCACCCTGCGAAACATTTTCCAATGCAACTAAAAATTTTACAGTAGGAAAATGTCTTGCAAATGAATCTACTGATTTCCGTTCATTTTCAGGATTCACGCTTATAATTTTTTCAAATCCCTTCTGCAGTAAATTTTCAAGAACTCGCGTTCTATAATGTCTTCCCGACCTGCTAAGAACTATGCAAGTAACAGGCATAAGAATTTGCTTGGGATTTTCCGTTCCGCCGATGACTGTATAAGAAATTTTATGCTGATTAAAAATTGAAGGTATAGTATTCATCGCAATCCTTGCATTTTTCTCCATATTTTTTTTCAAGCTGATTTTTAACTTCATCAAAATATTTTTTCCAGATATTCTCTACACCTTCATCAAAAACGTTTCCTATTGAGGAAAACAAAAACTGCCTGCAAAGCGGAACATCGCCTGTGCAAAGAATTGTCATGTCGCGCTTTAAATGCCAGCAGACATTTCTTTCAAGCGGAGACAAATCGGCGGGTTTTCTTGAAGGCAAAAGTTTACAGAAATCATTGTACTTTTGAATTATAACTTTTCCGACGGAAGGAGAATCCTTTGAATGCCAAAATCTATAGAACTTTTCCAGCTCATCTTCATTTTCATTCATTCTTGTAAACTGCGGATAAACAGAAGTCGGGAAAAATTTATTTAAAGCAAGAATTGAATTCACAGCAGAATTAAAGTTTCCATTTGAAAAAATTTTGTTGTACATATCTTCGCTAAAAGAATCAATTGAAACTATCCAAGTTACATTTTCAGCTCCATTTTTTCTTTTCCCGGCTCGCTCTGAAATTTCAAAAATTTTTGAAGCAAGCTGCTCAGTAACTAAAATTCCATCTGTTTCTACAAGAACAGAAAGATTCTTATGGCGCAAAACAATTTCAACAAATTCAGAAAAGTTTTTATTAAGCAAAGGTTCTCCCCAAGCACTCAAGCCAATTACGGCATCCTCTGAAAAACTGGAAATCTGCTCAACAAGAAAATTAAATTTTTCCAAGGTCATATCTTTTGGATTTGGATTTTCTTTTTCAAATGGGAAAAATCCGAATTTATTTTTAAAAGCTTCTGGATAAGGATTGTAAAATGGATTTGCAAGACAGTTTTCTGAAATCTGAATATTGTAAAATGCCGGCAAAGTCTGATGAACTTCAGTACAGTTTTCAGCAAGTTCAGAAAGACTTTTGGCAGTAAGCGGAATTTCATTTTTCAACGCATTCGTATAAAGTTTCTGGCAAGCAACAAAATTTCTTTTCTGTGAACATGAAAAATCAAAACGCAGCATTCTGAAATCTTTGGGTGCAATCACAGATTCAATTTCAAAAGAATTTATATCAGCTTTCATAACATTGAAAATGCACTCATTTGAAACAGGCAATTCTCCAAGCTCCTTGTGAGTTTCAGATGCAAAAGCAGAAAGGATTTTTAATGTTCCAGAATTTATAATTTCCGGAGAAAATCCATAAGGATAGCCATCGGCAAAAGTATATTCAGAAATATATTTTCTGTGGCTTTCAAGAAGTTCATTCGTAAGCTCTCTATCAAGAAACGGTCTGTCCGCCGAAGAATAAACAACATCGTCCGCTGAAAAACAAGAAACCTGAGCAAGCATTTCTTCTATTAATATTGCAGTATTCCAAAAATTTTTTGAAACAACTTTTATTTTTGCTTTATCAAACGAAGATGCAAAAGTTTCAACTGTATTTTTATTTTCTTCAAAGCAGGCAACAACAATTCCGCACAAACTTGAAACATCAGCCGCCCATTCAAGACACTTTTCAAAACATGATTTTTCAGAAAAAACCTTTTCAAAAGCATGAGCCGAATTTTCATCTATATATAAAAAAACTAAATTCTTCATCATTTCATTATCGGAAAATATCTTGTCTAAATTAAACGTAATGTTTACAATCGGAGCAAAATGGAAATGCAAAACGAATCAAAAAAAGACAACGCTCTAACAGTCTCGCAGCTGACGGAACTTATAAAGACAATGCTTGAAAGCTCTTTTCAAAATATAATTTTAAAAGGAGAAATTTCAAACTACAAGCCAAGCTCGTCCGGACATCTTTATTTTTCGCTTAAAGATTCAGACAGCCAGATTTCAGCAGTAATGTTCAGAGGAGCGGCATCTGCATTAAATTTCATTCCAAAAGACGGAATGCTTGTTCAAGTAAGAGGAAAAATAACAGTCTACGGTCCGCGCGGAAATTATCAGATTCAAGTTTCGTCAATGATTGAAGCCGGAGCCGGAAATATAATGGAAATGATTGAAATGCGGAAAAGAAAACTTGCCGCAGAAGGACTTTTTGACTCAGCAAGAAAACGCACGGTTCCATTTTTTCCAAAAACAGTCGGAGTTGTTACAAGTCCAAACGGAGCTGCTCTGCGTGATATTTTAAATATAAGACGCCGAAGAAATGACAAAGTGAGTGTCATTGTTTTTCCTGCGATAGTGCAAGGAGAAAATGCCGCGGACACAATCGAGTACATGATAAAAGTTGCAAACGAATATAATATGTGCGATGTTTTGATTGTCGGAAGAGGTGGAGGTTCTTTAGAGGATTTGCTTCCGTTCAGCGAAGAAAAAGTTGTGCGTGCAATTGCAAAATCAAAAATTCCTGTAATCTCCGCTGTCGGACATGAAATTGACTGGGCGCTAAGCGACTTTGCGGCGGATGTAAGAGCTCCGACACCAAGCGCGGCGGCGGAAATTGCAATTCCAAGAAAATCCGACATAGAAAGCAATATTGAAAATTTCAAATCCATTTTGTTTTCTGAAATTCAAAACAAAACAAATTCTTTGCGGCTTATGCTAAGAAATTTCGATCCTGAAAATATGCAAACTAGATTGCAAAACATCGAGCAAAAATATTCAGAAAGGTTTGACAAGGCGTTTGACTCAATGAAAGACGCAATTGAAAACATAATAAAGGACAAAAGAATAAAAATAAAACTCTGCCTGCAAAATTTGGAGAACTGCAATCCGCAGAATATTTTCGACAGAGGATATTCTATGGTTTGCGATGAAAATGGAAAAATAATAAGGAAGTCATCGGAACTTTCCAACGGCGAAAAAATAAAAATCAAACCGGCGGAAGGATTGATTTTCGCAACTGTTGATAAAACAAATTAACGGAGAATAAAATGACAAACTTTGAAGAAAAACTAAAAAGACTTGAAGAGCTTTCCGCTTCCATAAAAAAAAGCGACATCAGCCTAGAAGATGCGCTCAAAGATTTTGAGGAAGGAATAAAGCTTGCAAAATCCATGGAAAAATCTCTTGATGAAATGGAAAGCAAAATTCAAATATTAATGAACAATCCTGAAGTTTCAGAAGAAGATGAAAAATCCGCGCAAGGAAAAAAGCAAAAGTCAAAAAGTGAAAATGCTCCTGTGCTCGGTCTTTTTGATGAATCTTCTGAAATCACGGGAACGAGAGCATGACAGAACAAAGACGCGTAAAAATTCTAAATGCGGAAGTTGCAAGAAAAATTGCCGCCGGGGAAGTCATAGACAAACCATGCGCTATTGTCCGCGAATTTATGGACAATGCAGTTGACAGCGGAGCAACAAGAATCAGAGTTGAGATTGCTAGCGGCGGAATTGAAAAAATAAGAGTCATAGACAATGGCTGCGGAATGTCAAAAGAAGATTTGATTCAATGCGCGCACCCACATGCAACAAGCAAAATTTCAACAGAAACAGATTTGCTTAGTCTTTCAACTTTAGGATTCAGAGGCGAAGCGCTTTCCTCAATTGCGGCAGTGAGCCGATTGGAAATAAAAAGCGGCGGATGGAAAATGAACGCTTCTGTAACGGAAGATCACATTATCGAGCCTTGCGCTTCAACAGAAGGGACAATAGCGCAGTCATCAGGTCTTTTTGAAAATTTTCCTGCAAGAAGACAATTTTTAAAAAGACCGGCTTCAGAAGGAATTCAGTGCAGGACAATTTTTGAAGAAAAAATTCTTCCACGTCCAGACATTGCTTTTACTTTTGTAAATGACGGCGAAGAAAAACTTTCACTTCCCGCTGGACAATCCTTAAAAGAAAGATTTGTTCAGACAAATGAATTTTTTGAAAGCAGCGATTTATTTTATGAGTTGAAGCATGAAGACTCTGAAAAAAATTTTTCATTTACGCTGATTATTGGAGAGCCTTCTGTTACAAGAACTTCCCGAAAAGATATTTTCATTTACGTGAACGGAAGAAAAATACAAGAATATTCTCTCGTGCAAGCCATCATTTACGGAACGCAAGGATATTTTCCAAACGGAACATTTCCAGTCGCCTGCCTTTTTGTAGAAATGAATCCAGCTCTTGTAGACTTCAACATTCATCCTTCGAAACGTGAAGCTAGATTCAAAGACATAAATGCGCTTCATCATGCAGTAAGCTCAACAACAAGAAATTTTTTCAAGCAGTATACTGTAAAATCAATGCTCACCCAAAATGCAGAAGATAAAACAGAAGCTGAACTTTCAAATGAATTTTCTTTTAATTCCACCAGTATTGAAAAAAATAATTTTGTTGAAGAAACCTTCTCTCATCAAAATAACATTCCCAAAATAAATTCAATTTATTCTGATGTAAAGCGCGGAATTCCTAGGACAAATTTTTCATCAAGTGGAGCAAGACAATCCTTTTTTAAAACAAAAACTTCGCAAGATTTTTTTCACCCGATGAAACCAAATTATATTCCAGAAATCAGCAGCGAAAATTTTTCAGAATATGAAAAAGGATTTCATTTTGCAGGCTGTGTTCTTGGAACTTTTATCATTGCAGAAAAAAATGAAACGCTTTACATAATCGATCAGCACGCCGCCCACGAAAGAATGATTTATAATCAAATCATGGCAGAGGCAGGACAAAAGCAGTCACTTCTAGTTCCATACATTGTGCAGACAGATTCCTCCGCTGATGACAATTTTATCCGCGCAATAAAAGACAAACTTGAAGAAGCCGGATTTTCATGCAAAGACTGCGGAAATGGAAAATGGGAATTTTCAACAGTACCGATAAGATGGAAAGGCACAGAAGCTGATTTGAAAAAAGATGTGCTTGACCGGAGGGTAAATCCTGCAGACATGATAAATGCAGCCGCCGCATCCACAGCGTGCAGGAGCGCAGTTATGGACGGAACAGTTTTAGATGAAGAGACTGCAAAAAAAATTGCAAAGGGAGCTCTTGAACTTCCAGATCCACACTGTCCTCACGGACGCCCCGTATACACAACGATTACAAGACAGCAACTTTTTGCACTTGTAAAGCGGACATAAAATCCGCTCAGCAAAACAAGTTACTGCAATTCTGCAAGCAATCCATTTACTTCTGAAGTTTTAAAATCAGGAGCTTTGGATTGCAAGTAAAGCAAATATTTTTCCGCGCCATCCCCATCGCCTTGAGCAAGACAAACTTTTGCAAGTTCAAAAAATAAAGGCCATTCAGTCTGCTGTTTTTTTACAAGCTCTTCATAAATCAGTCTTGCATTTTTATAATCTTTTGCAGATGTATATGACTTTGCAAGATTTTCTTTTACGGTTAGATTTTCAGGTTCTATATCCAAAGCATTTTTATAAAACCTAACAGAGTTTTCAAAATCACCAGTATCCCTGTAGGCGCTTCCAAGATTGTTGTTCACTTCAAAATTCTTGGAATCATTTTTGTAAGCTTTTAGCAAAAGCGCAATCGCAGCATCAGGTTGATTTTTCGTAAGAAGAATCATTCCTAAATTTGTATTTGCTTTAACATGATTTGAATCAAGATTTAAGGTTTCCTGATAAAGTTTGATTGCTTCATTTTCATTTCCTAATTCTTGATTTAAAAGTCCCAGATTATATGAAATATTTGACTTTACTTCAGACGAAGTTTTTTCTTTGTTATCATAAGCTTTTTTTGCAAAATCAAATGCCTCGTTCTTTTTGTCTTGTGCAAACATCACAGTAGAAAGGTTGTAATAAGTAAGCGCATTTTTTTCCACAGTAGAATCCGGACAAGAAAGTGCCTTTAAAAAATTTTGTTCTGCAAGACTATAATTTTTTAATTCTGAATAGCAAGAACCAAGTTCCTGATAAGTTTGCGCTCTTGACGGATTTATTTTTACAGCTTCTGAATATGATTTTACAGCCTCTGAATAATTTTTCTCTTCAGCCAAAATATGCCCTGCGCCCATAAACGCATTTTCATAATCAGGTTTTATTTTTATTGCATTTCTATACGAAGCAAGAGCCTCTTTATTTTTTCCAAGCTTTTCACAAACAAATCCAGAATTATAATGAGCAGGCGCAAAGTTTCCATTTATTTTTATTGAAGTTTGAAAAGCTGCAAGCGACTCATTATATTTTTTCTGCATCGCAAGAACTCTTCCAAGCTGATAAAAGTAAGTGCTGTTACCAGGCTCTTTTTTTGTGGCATTGCGTAAAAAATTTTCTGCGGAAGCATAATTATGTTTTTCAAGAGCATCCATTCCAAGAATAAACATAACGTTAGGTTCTTCTTTAGATTTTTCAAAGGATTTTTCTGCAAATTTCACAGCCTCGTCATGAAGAAATTTCTTTTCAGTTCCAGATTTTTTTTCAGAACTGTCAAACAGAGCACTCGCTGATTCCCCAAGTTTTTTTCCTGCAAAAGTATTTTCTTCGGCAGGAAGATTTTTTTCAGCATTATAAAATTCTGCGACCGCTTCTTTATTTTTATTTTCAGACAAGAGCTGTTTTCCATGTGAAATATAATTTTCAACAAGTTGCTTTTCACGGGCAATCGCCGCCTCTTTTGCTTTTTGTTCTGCAAGGGCTTTTTCCTTCGCCTTTCTTTCAGCTTCTGCTTTTTTAGCCGCAGCTTCTCTTGCCAATTTTTCTTCTTGAGCTTTCTTTGCAGCGGCAGCTTTTCTTTGTCTTTCTGCTTCTAAAGCTTTTTGTTCTCTTGCTTTCTTTTCTTCAAGAGCTTTTCGTTCGGCTTCATTTTTTGCATCTTGAATTTTCTGCGCTTCTATTTCACGCTTATTTTTTGCTTCATTTCTATGACGAAGAATTTCCTCTTCAGAAAGAATTGGATTTCCGTTTTCATCAAAGCCAAACTCGCCTAAATCAATTCCAGCCTGTGTTGCTTTTTCTACAGCTTGTTTTTTCAGAGCCTTGATTTTATCTTGATTTTTTTCATTTGGATTTAAAGTGTTCAAAAGAATAAGAGCTTCTTCAAATTTCCCCTCGTCAATAAGTCTTTGTGCAAGCGCAAGTTTTTCTTCATCAGAAAGATTTTCGGTCGCCTGCAAAACTTGAGCCTGCTTTTTCATGCGCTCAATTTTATTTTTCAGCATATCAGAAATTTCATCATCGCCATCTATAGAAATTGTATTCAAAAGTTCAAGCGCTTCTGAAAAATTTCCATCATCTATCATCTGCTGAATCAAAGACAAAAGCTCAGAAGTTTTTCCATCCGCAATAGCTTTATCAACAGCAGATTTTTTCAAACTCTCCAGTCTTTCTTTTAAAGGACTGTCCGGCTCTGCCTTTATTGCGTTTAAAACTTTCAAAGCAGATTTTATTTCATCATTATCAATAAGCGACTGAATAAAATCCAAGATTTCCTGTTCACGTCCATTTTCAAAAGCCTTGGAAAATGCTTCATTTATTAAAGCGGAAATTTTATTTCTAAGTTCTTTTGCAGCCTCGCTGTTTCCAGAAGCATCAATTCCCAAAAGAATTTTCAAAGCCTCTTCATAATTACCCTGCTCAATCAGTTTTTGAGCCAATGCAAGTTTTTCTTCAACGCTCAATTCAGAAACAGCATTATCTTTAGAGCCAAAAAAATTTTGATTATTTAAAACAAAAAATCCGCCGCCAGCTAAAACAGCAAGCAGGAAAATCAGTAAAGCCGCTACTTTTTTATTTGATTTTTTATCTTTCATTTTTTCAGGCTCAATATTTTTTTGCGCTGATTTTTTTTCCAATTCAAAACTTGAAGCCAAAACCGGCTCTGTTCTTTTTATTGCAACTCCTCCAGTTTCTTCTTTTTTTTCAGGTAAAGAATTTTTGGGAAGCAAACTAGAAACGGCGACAGTTTTTTGCAAAGGAGCTTTCTGCGATTCCAATTTTTTTTCTTCTGTAAAAACTTTTGGCTCAACAGATTTTTTCACGGCGGAAGTTCTCGCAACTGAAGAAGTTTTTGTTTTTTCTGAAACAACGGAACTTTTTCGTGCCGCAGACTTTTCTTCTGCAGAAGAAGAAACTGTTTTTCTTGCAACTGGCTTTTTTTCTATAGAAGGAACTGAACTTTTTCTTACAGTTGCTTTTGTTTCCGCAGAAGAGACAACTGCTTTTTTAGTTTCTGGCAAAGATGATTTTTTTTCAACTGAAGTTTTTTTCACACCAACTTTAGGTTCAGTTGATTTTACAGAAGCAGCTGAAGTTCTTACAGCTTTTGATTTTTCTAAAAGTCCTGAATTTTTTTTTGCAGTAGAAGTCTTTGTTTCTACTGTTTTTTTTGAAGCGGCAGTTTTTGCAACTGCAGTTGTTTTTGCTTTTTCTGAAGAAGCAGTAGTTTTTTTTGCTACAGGCTTTTTTTCCGCAGAAGAAACCGTAGTTTTTTTTACTGTTGATTTTGTTTCCGTAGAGGAAACAGTCATTTTTCCTGCACTTGAAGTTTTCTTAGCCGCAGCATTTTTTTCTTTATCTAAATCTTTATTCGAGTTCTGATTCGTAGCCATAGTCAACCGTTCCTTCTGCACCAGCAGTCATATTTGATGTTTCTGAATTCTGCAGCGAAGCCGCCACATCTTCAAGCAGTTTTCTTCTTCTTGCGGCATCTTCTTCCGCTTTTTTTGCAGACTCTTCTCTTTGAGCTTTTAAAGCCGCTTCCTGATAAGCTTTTTGTTCTTGAAGCATTCGTTCAATTTCTGCGCGTTGCTGTTCAAGTCTAGCTTCCTGTTCTGCCATCTTAGCCTCAAGTTCCGCAGCTTTTTCTTCATCTCTAGCTTTCTTTTCTGCGGCGGCTTGCTCTTCAATAAGCTGTTTTTCCTTTGAAATCCGCTCAATTTCCGCACGTTGCTGCTCAAGAAGCGCCTGTTGCTCAGCCATTTTCGCTTCCAATTCCGCAGCCTTGTCTTTTCCATCCTGAATTTGCTTTTGAGCCGCGGCCTGTTGTTCTGCAAAAATCTGCTGTTCCTGCGCCGCCTGAATCAAAGCAGCTTCTTCCTTTAAACGTTTTTCTTCAGCAAGGCGATCTTCTTCCGCTTTTTTAAAACCTTCAAGCAAAGAAATCAACTGCTCAATTTCCGGCTTCTGCCTGTCATTCGGCGATAAATCAAGATAAAGTTTGTAGTCCTCAAGGCTTGCAATATATTTTTCCTGCTTAAGCTCGGCATTTGCGCGGTTTAAAACTGGCGGAGCATAAAGCCTGTTTGCGGCGATTGCAAGCGAATACCATTTTTCGGCTGAATAAAAATCTTCCATTGCGAAGCAGACATTTCCAGCGTTAAAAGCAAGAACTTTTTTGTCCGTTCCAGAAATTTTCATTCCTTCAGTGCAAACTTCAAGACTTTCCTTTAGAAGCCCCATTTTTTCATAGCAAAGCGCAAGGTAATTGTAAGCTTTCGGAAATTTTCCAGTGCTGATGGCTGACTTTAAAAACGGAACAGCTTCTTCAACACGGTTTTCCTTGAACAGATTCTCACCTTGCAAAAAATCGTCATTCTGCGCAAAAGCACTGAACGCAAAAATCAAAAAAGAGAAACAAAAAAATTTCTTAAATTTTCTATATTTTCTATAAATAAACATCATTTTATTATCTGTAGATTTCAGCAAATTTCTTAGGAAAACAGCAAAATTTTTAAGTCTTCCATATAAATTGACATATTCAGTGAAAAAAGGTAACCTTTTTTTATAAAAAACTAAACAAACAGGCGGAATTTCAATGGGTTCACTGGCATATGTAATTATAATAGGTATTTTAATCGCATTTGTCGCTACAGCGTTGATTTTTATAATAAAAAACATCATAGCTCCTTCAAAAATTGACGGAATTCCAAAACTTATAAAGGACGGAAGATTTCAAGCTGCTCAAAGATGCGCAAAGTCCGTAATTTCAAAAAATCCGCGGAACTATCTGGCGCACTATTTTTTGGGAGAAGCTTATCTAAAAGACGGAAAACAGGAGCTTGCCTACATAGAATACAAAACAGTAAACCAAAACGCGCTTTTTAATGGGGAAATTCCAGAAACTGAATTCAGAAAAGAAATGGCTGAACTTTACAAACGCTTTAATCAGCCTGATAAAGCATTGAAAGAATATCTCTTGCTGACAAAACTTGAGCCGAATAATCCAGAAAACACATTTAAAGCCGCGGAAATTCTTGAAACCCAGGGAAATGCAAAACTTGCGATGGGATTTTACCAAAAAACTATTCTCTTAAACAAACGAAATCCAAAAGCCTATACTTCAATCGGGCGATTGCTTCTTAGAGCAAAAAATTACACGCAGGCAAAGCAAGCCTTGGAAACTTCAATAAAACTGAATCCAGAATCTTACGAAAACTATTATTACCTTGGAAAAGTCTGCAAGGAAAACAAGGATTTGTCCACAGCTGTAAAACTCCTGGAAAAAGCTGAACGCTCGCAGGAATACAGGCAAAAAGCTCTTGTGGAAAAAGGAACTTGCCTTATGATGGCGGATCAACTTGAAAAAGCAACAGATGCCTTTGAACGCGCAGTTGCAAATGCAAAAGTTCCAAATTCGCAGGAAACCTTGTACGCAAGATATTTCCTAGGAATCTGCTACGAAAAAAGCAGAAAAATTGAAAAAGCAATCGAACAATGGGAAACAGTCTACAAATGCAACAGCAAATTCAAAGATGTGGTATCGAAATTAAATCAATATAAAGAACTTGAAACAAATGACGGAATAAAAGAATATCTAACAGCAAACAACCAGCAGTTCGTGGAGCTTTGCAAAAGAATTCTATTGGCAGGATACAATCTTCAAAGTCAAAAAACTGATTTTACTCCTTACGGATGCCAGATTCTTGCCACAGAAAAAAAACAGGAAGCATTCTTAAATGCAAAGCAGCAGTTTTTCCTTGCGCAGTTCTACCGTTCCACAGATACAATAGAAGAAACTCCAGTTAGAAAACTTGCTGATACAATAAAAACAAAAGGCTATGTAAAAGGGCTTCTTTTTGCAAGCTCTGATTTTTCACACGCAGCCCAAGTTTTTGCAGATAGCCGTCCGCTCGCATTAATTCCAAAAGACACGCTTGAATCGCTTTTTAGAAAGGCTGGCATTCAATGAAATTCCTTTGCGTTTCTGACCAAATAGACCCTTTAGTCTACTCTTCCACAGTAAAAGAAAGATACGGAGATGTTGATGCTGTTTTTTGCGCCGGCGATCTTTCTATGGAATATGTTGATTTTATAGTAGACGCACTGGGAAAACCGACTTTTTTCGTCTTCGGAAACCACGATTTAAAGGAATACAAATATTATAAAAACAAAATGTTTTCTGATTCATTATTTTCCAGCTCAATGTTTATATTTGAAGGAACCGGAGTCGAACATGCACACGGAGCAGACTACGCAAGCAACAAAAATATCAGATGCAAAAATCTTACGTTTAAAACCCCAGACGGAAAAACAACGCCGCTTCTTATTTCTGGAGTTACAGGAAGCATAAGATACAACAACGGTCAGGCCCAATTCACTGACAAGCAAATGAAAAGACAGCTCATAGCGATGATTCCGGGTCTGGTTTGGAACAAAATAAGATATGGAAGATACTGCGATATTTTTTTAACGCACGCATCTCCAAGACATATACATGACAAAGAAGACCAGTGCCACAAAGGATTTGACTGTTTTAACTGGTTTATCAAAAAATTTTCACCGGGGCTTATGATTCACGGTCATATACATTTGTACGATTTTCAGGCTACAAGATGCACTATATCAGAAAACACAACAGTCATAAATGCGTACAGCCACATCGTAATCGAATTCGAGCCAAACCTAAAAAAAGGAGCAAATTTTGGAGCAGACGTTTCTATCCTCGCAGACAGATGAAGATTTCTCAAAAGCACGGAATAAAGCCTTTTTCAACGAAATTCAGCATCTTTTAAATCCAGAGGAAGCAAAACTTATTTCATTTACCGACATAAAAAAAATGCTCAAGCCAAGCAACGAAGTTTATAAAGGAATGCAAGTTGTTCCAATCAAGCTGATTGTTGGCAGCGAAGGACGCTATAAAGACTTTGACAATCATTTTTTGCCAAAAAACAATTTTCTAAAATCCCGCTGGGAACACGTTGATATGGCGCATTATCAGGACATCACGCTTCCGCCGGTAAGTCTTTACGAGCTTGGAGGACTTTATTTTGTAAGAGACGGAAATCACCGCGTTTCTGTTGCAAAAATGAAAGGCATAGAAAATATCGACGCTGAAGTTGTAAGCCTTCAAAGTGAAATCAAACTTAAGCCCGGAAGCACAAAAGAGCAGATGGAAAAGCAGGTAATCGAATACGAAAAGCGTGTGTTTTACGCGGAAACCTGTTTTGGCGACATAACTGACTATTGGTGCCTGAATTTCAGTACACCTGGCCAGTACGATCTCATTTACAATCACATTCTCTGCCACAAATACTACATAAATTCCGGAAAAAAAGAAGAAATTTCTATGGAAGAAGCGATTCTTTCCTGGTTCAACAACGTTTATCTTCCTGTAATCAGGGCAATCGAAAGCCGCAAAATCCTAAAAAGCTTCAAAGGCAGAACTTTGTCCGACCTTTACGTTTTTCTTATAAAATACTGGGACGAATTGAAGCAACGATTTGGGAACGACTTTCCGCTGGAAGACGCCGCGGAAGACTTTTCAAAAAAATACAGAAAACTTTCTCTTTACCGGCGGTTAAAAAATTTCCTAGCAAGATCAAAAATGAAAAAAGATTTAAAAAACAACTGAAATCAAGCCTGTTTTGCAGATTTTTGACTATTAATTTTGCAGTTTTGTACCGATAATATTTAATGAAAAACTTGACGGTACAATATTTCAATGCTAAAATGATAAAAATGCTTTGCGGTCTATTTTTATATTCGGCAAAAGAGTTAAAATTATTTAGTTAAAATTGAAAGTTGTACAAGGAGCAGACACCTTGATTTTAGATGACAAATTTGCATACATTCCTCTTTTCGCGGTTTCTGTGATTTGCGCATTTTTATTCGTGCTATTTCTTTTAATCCGCAAGAAAAAAACTGCCAGAGTAAGTTTTATAGCTCTTCTTTCAGACTTGATTCTTGGAGCAGGAAGCCTTATCGCGGCAGTAAAAGAAATAACTGGCGAAGAAAATTCTTTTGTATATTTTGCAGTTGCGGCTTCAATCGCAGCGTTAATTTTGATTCCATATTGCATAATTTTGTACACTTTTGAGCCAAAGAAAATAGAAAAGCTTGTTCCGCATTATGTAAATGTGGCGGAAGAAAAATCTTACGCACAGGCACTTCAGCAGACTTCATTACAGCAGCAAAAACCAATCCAGCCTGATGAAAATGAATCAAGAGCACTTGAAATAAGCTATTCTTTTGCCGAAAAAGCATCAGAAGCATTTTCCGAGAAAAACGGAATGAATGCGCTTCTTGACTACGTAAATAAAACCATAAGAGAAGAGATAAATGCTGACGGCGGCGCAATCCTCATGATTGATGACTTTGAAGACGTGATTACAGTCCGTTCATTTGAGGGAGACTTTCCGCCTCCATACAAACTTCCAAGCGATATGCCTCACAAACCTATCCGAATTGCCACAAACTTCAAATTCGCATCATTTCCGCTTAGAGAAAACATATTTGGCGAAATAGCAACAGCAGGCAAGCCAGAGCTTATTACAAAGCCTGAAAACGACGCAAGAATTTATCAGAACGGACCTGAAGAATTCCTTGAATGCGGAAGCTATATAATGATTCCTATAAAAATTCAGGATTCAGTAATTGGCGTTGCGGCATTTGCAAGAACAAAGCAGAATCCTGTATTTACTGAAGAAAATTTAAAGACTGCATCAATGATTACAGATTTTGCGGCAACTTCTATAAAGAGCGTTGTTTCAGTAAAGGATATTATAGAACATAACGACCTTATAAAAGAAGCTGAAATTGCTTCAAAGATTCAGGAAATGCTTCATCCTGCAAAACTCCCTGCCCTTCCAGGAATTCAACTTGGAACAATCTGGAATCCAGAAGAAGGTGTTTGCGGTGATTATTATGATGTAATTGTTTCCAGAAGAGACAGGGTTTCATTTGTAATGAGCGATGTCGCAGGAAAAGGAATCAACAGCGTAATTGTCATGTCAATGCTACATGCAATGATTAGGCTTGTTGTAAATACAAAGAAAACAGCAGGAACAATTCTTGAATGGGTAAACCATGGGATTGCGGCTGAAAGTTTCAGTACAGACCACTTTGCATCTTGCGCACTCATAAACTATGATCCAATTAAAAAGGTCGCTGAAATTGCAACAGGCGGAACAACTCCAGTTTTCTACTACAGCAAGGAAAAAAATGAGATAAAGCAGATTTCAACACCGAGCGAGCCAATTGGAGTTGACAAAGAATCTCAGTATAAAGACATCTTGCAAGATATTAAAACTGGTGATATTCTTATTACATATACAGACGGACTTGTTGAAGCGTTAAATGAGCAGGGAACTCAATATCCTAAGGAATCTTTGCTAAAAATAGTTTCTTCAAATGCAAATTCAACTGGAAAAGATATTGCAAATCTTGTAAAGTCTGATATTAAGAAGTTTATAGGCAACAGTAGTCTTCATGATGACCAGTCGTTGCTAGTAATAAAATTTTAAGTAAATTTGAGCAGTAAGGAGACAAACTTATGGAACTTAAAATAAGGAAGAATGGAGAAGTCTACATCATTGATGTAAATGGTGAAATGGACTTGTACAATTCTTACAAACTCAAGGAACTTGTAATGAAGATGCTTGAGAAAAATGTAAAATCGTTTGTAATCAATCTTGAGCAGGTTGATTATATCGACTCGTCTGGAATTGGAGCCCTAATTTACATCTGTTCTACAATTAAAAAGATGAATTTGAAGCTCTATATTTCAAATGTTCATGGTTCTGTAAAAAAAGTTATTGAACTCACCAAGTTGATGGGCTACTTCCCTATTGCAAATAGCGTTGAAGAAGCATTGCTTATGATTAACGAATAAGGAGTACCTTAATGGAAGAATTCAAAGAGCTTCGTTCTGATGGCAATGACCCATTATTTGACAAAACAAATATGCTTTACAAGGCATTTCCGTCAAACTTTAGGCAGATCCGCTACTTTACACTTTTGATTGTGCAGTCAGCTCCTCTTGAAATCAAGGAAATAAACCTTCTTGAACAGCAGATAAGCGAAGTTATAAAAAACGCAGTAAAACATGGAAATAACTGCGATTTAAATAAACAAGTTCACGTTTGGTATTCTTTTAGCCCGACACATGCTCACATTATTGTTGAAGATGAAGGCGAAGGATTTAAAGACTTGGAAAAATGGAATGAATTTAACAAAAAGCGGTTAGATTGTCTTCATAATTCAAATTTTGAAGAGCTTTCAAACTATGTTTCATTCCGTACAAAAAAATCTGATGAACAGGACGGCGGAAACGCACTCTTCGCAGCTTTGGAATACTGGAACGGCGGATTCGTATACAATGACAAACGTAATGGCGTTGCAATGCTTAAGAGATTCCAGCAGAAACGCCATGGTGTTGCTGTAGACGGAGAATAATTTTTTGATTATATTATAAGAGGTTGAGATTTCCAGTCTCTTATGAGAACCGGGGATGTACCGGTTTCGACAAGCAAGAGAAATCTTGTGTTGCAGGTAGGTGTGAAGGTGCCTTAAACTGACAAAAAAATAACTGCAAAACGTAGAGAAGACGAACAGTCTGAAAACGAACAGTTTGCACTTGCTGCTTAAGCAGTGCCGGAACTTTTAGTATGCTGTTCCTAATGCTGAAATGTTCTGTTGCTGACAGGGACTTGTTGGACTAATTTCTTGAGATTAGTTCGAGACTTTTATCAAGATACGGAAGAGACGCCTTTGAAGCCGCTACCTTTTCCCGACAACTACCTCGCTTCAATAAACCTGTAGAGATGCTTGGTTTGCTTGCATGGACGCGGGTTCAACTCCCGCCATCTCCAAAAGCACTTGGAAACTTTTTTTAGTTTCGGGTGCTTTTTTTATTTTCTAACTCTTTTTGCAGATGTAGAAAAACCTTCTTCCGGTGCATCAAAGGCAATTTCAACTCTTTCAATAATATCAAGTTTTAAGAAGTCAAGATCTTTGGAAAAATCTATAAAAAGCTGATAAGGATGAACTTTTAGAACTTCAACAAGATTTGCTAAATTTTGACGAGAAGGCCACATTTCTCCAGTTTCATAATTTGAAATTGTAGCAGGAGAAACATCTATAAGCTCAGCAAGTTTTTCCTGTGAGTAATTGCACTTTTGCCTAAAAAACTTTAAATTTCTTGCAAATGTAGCAGCAATATTTCTTTCAGTTTTTTTCATACGAACTTTTTGCAGCCGCCTCTGCTTTCAATCTAGTATCGTAAACAGCCACAAGCGAGCCATCTATCCAGCCCTGCTCCACCCTATACCATACTAAATAATCTTTGCTAGATTTTTTTTCTTCTGGATTGATTACTTGAACTTTTTGTTTTCCGCAGATTAGAAAAACATCTCCGCTTCTTGCATGGAAGCAAATTTCACTTGAAAAATCAGCGGAAACTCTAAAAGCCGCATAAGGAACCGTTACAACAAGCCATTCCTGATCTGGAGCAATAAAAGATTCATCTTGAAAATTCAAATCAATTTTTTTTTGCACACATCCAGAAAAAAATACAGCAAAAAAAACAACAAGAACTGCAAAAAAGCTTTTCATTTTTTCAGTTCCTCAAGAATATAAGATTTTACCTTTGGATAAAGAAGAAGGTCGCTGTCCACAAAATTTAGTTTTGCAACATCTTCAACTGGAATCCAGTTATATTCTGTGTGCTCTGTTAAAGTATATTTTTTTTCAATTCCATCATGCGGAACATAAATTCTGTATGCATGCAAAAGAACTTTTTCTTCATTATGAATAAAAGAAGTTTCTGCGATTTTCTTGCCAACATCTACTACTGTAATGCCAAATTCCTCTTTTATTTCACGAACAACAGCTTCTTTGTCTGTTTCTCCCGGCTCAACTTTTCCGCCTGGAAATTCCCAGCGTCCTCCCATTTGTCCTGTAGGATTTCTGTGGGCAACAAGAATTTTTCCGTTTAACAAAGCTATACAGGCTATGGAAACTTTTGACATAAAAACCTCTATAAAAGCATGACTTGAGGAAATACAAAATGCAATATGCCAGCCACTATGCAGATAATTCCAATATATTTTCTTGACTCAATAAAAACTTTATAAACCGCAGGAGGAACAGAATCGCTTTCTGAACTGGTGAAAATATAATATTCCAAAAGAATTGAAGCGCCAGAAAGAAAGCCGGCGACAACAGGAAACAAATCTCCAATTACCGGAATATCATTTCTAAAAACAGAAAGAATTTTCATAACTGCTACAAAAACGCACAAAACTCCAACAACAAGCCTAAATCCCGGGCTGTCAAAATTCAGTCCGCCAAAAGAAATTTTTTGAGCAGATTCAGAATCATTATCAGAAGACTTTAAGCCAACAAGATTTTTCCCATAAATCAAAATCAGTCCGGCAAGAATATTTAGCAAAACGGAAAGAAAATAAAATTGAGCCATAATTATTCCTCTATAAAAGAATAAATGAAAATTTGAAAATTGTAAATGGTAAATTTATCTATTTGAAATCTTGCATTCCAAAACAGCCGATTCACTTTCATAGATTAAGCGGCATTTTACAGAAACCAAATCATAATCGTTGAAAACTGCGTAAACCGGCTTTGGGAATCTTGGAGAGAAATTAAAATCCGTTTCAAATTTATCAGCAACAGAGCCTTCCGCATTCAGGCATTCAAACGTAACTTTTAGCGGAACAGAATCAATGTTTTCCATTTTTTTAAAGTTGGAAAATTCAACAGAAGCATAAATTTTTTCGTCAAATGAAAATGCAGAGATTTTCGCTGTCATTCCTGCAATTGAATTTTTGTCTGCGCCGCCATTTACAATTCCAAGAACAAAAAACAAAACAATGCACATCACCATTGTGAAAAACGCAATCTTATTTCCCTTTGTTGAAAAAAGAACTTTTATAAGACCTTTTTTAGGAGCGTTTTTTCCAGTTGCAAGATCACGGTAAATCGCCTGTTCATGCCGGCGGAACGAGCCTCTTTTGTAATGAAAAACTAAATCGTTTTCGTCGTATCGAATTTCAGGCTGGTTTTCATCGTCAAAAATTTCCATATTATAATTCCAAACTCAGTTTTTTATAACAGCCTGAATCAAAGAATCGATTCGCCACCAGCAAACATAAGCTTTTTCTTTTTTTACAATCAATGCGGAAATTATTCCTTCGCGGCTCAAATTAAAAGAATAATAAAGGCAGGATTCCCTATCAAGTGAAATTTTTCGCTTTAGGATTCTTTGTCCGTTAGACTGAACCATTTGCAAACTAAATCCATCATCAGTTCTTACAATAAAATAAAGCCAGCCACTATCTGTAATTCCCAAGAAATCATAAGGAATTTCAAAAGTTTCTTTCGAGAATCCTTCAGAAATAGGCTCGTCATAAGGTGGAACAGTTATGGGAAAATCATATAAATTATTTTCAACATCAAAAGGATGAATCAGCGTAGTTATATATTCCACGCCAGACTGAACGCGGCTTGACTCATCGATATAGCTTGTAAAATAGTCAACTTTTAAATACAACTTGCGGTCTTTGTAATCAGGAACAATATTTTCTAGTGAAAAAAAAGTTTCAGCTTTTTCCTCTGCAAAAGGATTCGGGACATTTTCTTTTTCAATTGGAATTGTGTACATTAAAAATCCGTCCATCGAAAACCAATAGACAACCGCGCCAGATGAAGTCGTGCATAAAACAACAAGCTCATTTTTGTCCGTCGTAAAAATATTTTTTATATACGGAAACGGAGTTCCTCCAGGACCTTGCTGTCCTATATAGTTCATGTATTTTTTTGAATCATCAAACCTTACAATAATCTGGCTCAAAACTTGATTTGTTTTTGGATCTGTTTCCTGACGATTTAATGGAAGCTTGTCAACCGCGTAAAGATATTTTCTTGAATCAACAGCGATTTTTGAAACTTCGTTAAATGAATACGGAACTGCCGTGCGCGTAGAATTAATGTCGCTTGCATTTTCAGAAAATGAAGGACGCGGATTTTCCTGAGGATTATAATACAAGGCAAGCAAATCTCCGTAGCTGTTCATTTCCATTATTTTTTTTGATTCTCCGTTCAAAATATAAAAAAATCCATCCTGCATAGAAATTGAAGTGTTGATATTTCCAGCCGATGACATATTAAAAACATTAAGCTCGTCTTCAAAAGTTCCGTAATTCAATTCAAAAAGATTTTCTTTTTCAACAGAAGAAACTATTTTTCCTTTTCTGCATCCACAAAAAACAGAAATAAAAGCAAAAGCAACCAGAAGATTTTTAAAAAATTTCATAGTACAAAAAGAATAAAAGATTTAGCAAATTTCATCAAGAAGCAACACAATTAAACATGGCGGCGGATTCCATCAAATTTTACTTCCCACAAAAAAAGTCCGGTTGGCGGTGCTGTAATTCCAGCCTTAGTTCTGTCGCGGCTTTCAAGAATTTTTTTAAATTCATCGGGGCTGCATTTTTTCTGCGCAAGCTGGATAAGAGTGCCTGTAATGGATCTGACCATTTTCCAAAGAAAAGCATTTGCTTCAATTTGAAAAACAAGCAAATCAGGATTTTCCTTGTTCCAGAAAAAAAACGCATTGTCAATATATCTTTTTGTAGAAAGGCTTGAATCTCCAGAAGCGGCAAAAGAAGCGCAGTCAATTTCACCGCGAAGACAAGAACACATTTCATTCAATAAATCAATTTCAGGACGAAACGAAATAAACCATCTGTAACGGCTTTCACTTGCAAAGGGCGGATTTTTTGTCTGGATAAAATATCTGTATAATCTTGAAGTCGCGCAAAATCTTGAGCTGAAATCTTTTTCAACTTTCCGGGCTTTTAAGATTCTTATGTCCTGCGGAAGAATTCCATTTAAAGCCCTAACATAGTTTTCGCAAGGAATTGTATCGATTGGAGATTCAAAATTTGCAGCCTGCCCCGCCGCATGAACTCCGCTGTCAGTTCTTCCGCTGCCAGAAAGTTTTACAGGAACTTTCAGCATTTTAAAAAGCGCGTTTTCAATTTCGCCCTGAACTGTACGGACCGGACTTCCGTTGTCAGATTTGTCCTGTCTTTGCCAGCCGCAAAAATCAGTTCCGTCATAAGAAACTGTAAGAAGAATATTAGTCATCTTCGCTGAAAATATTGTTAGAGGAAAGCTCGGAAGTCATTTTGTCGTAAAGCGATTTTGCAACTTCAAGAAGAGGACCTGGCTTTGCCTTGCTGGATTTTCCTAAGCCGAAAATTCTTGCAATTGCCTTTTTGCTTTCATCAAGTTTTTTCAGTCTAAGCTCTTGATTTTCGCGCTGGCCGTATTTGTATTCCAAAAGTCCGCTTAAATAAATCACGCCGTCATAGCCGTAATTTTTATCAGTGTCAGGACCAAAGTTTGCAACAGATTCTATTGACTCAATTCGTCCAGTTTCATTAATCAAAGTCTGCTGATAAAAAAACAAAGCTTTTCTGTAGAAAACCTGAGCGATATAGCCATAATTATGCTCCGGGCAAACTCGTTCAATTTCATTGCAAAGCCAGGCAAGCCGCAAAGAAATTTCAGCGCGTTTAAAAGTCGGAGCATAAGCAATATCCGCCTTTTCATAGCAAAGAAGCGCAAGATAATACATTGCAGTTCCGTCATACAAAGTCCGCTCGTCATTTAAATCATAATGCGGAAAAATCGCTTCAACTTCTTTTATTCTATGCTGCTCATCCTGCATGATTCTATCAAAAGTTTCTGGATCTTTTATGTCCTTGAAATCTTTCCAAAACAAAGCTGTGTGGCAATGAGGACAACAGCCAATTTCATAAATAAGAGGATAAACTCTTCCGTATTTTTTTGAAGGCTCGTAATTTCTATGAAGCTCATCAGTAAGATTTCCTGCGATAGTACGGCCGCCGCCTTGATGCATAAGCTCTTGCCTGAATTTTTTGCGGCAAACTGGACACAAAGCATCTTCTTTTGCCCAATAAGAAACCGAGGGCTTTTTTTCAGCTTCTGTTAAGAAAGTTTTTCTATTAAATTGAGTTGCCATTTTTTCCTCCGCAAAATTTATTTTCAATTATGCAATTATTTCGATTACAACGAACGCCAAAGCATATTCTTTTTCATGGCTAAGTGAAACATGGATTTTATATTTTTCACCACATTTTTCTTCAAGCATTTTTTTTGCATTTCCTAGAACTTTTATTTCAGGCTTTTCATTATCGTCTTTTGAAATAAAAACTTCATTCAAATTAAATCCGCGAATTCCAGTTCCAAGTGCCTTTGAAAACGCTTCTTTTGCTGCAAAACGGCTCGCATAAAATTCGCATTTACGCTGAAGTCCTGCATTTTCTGAAACATGCTCATTTTCGTTGTAAAACCGGCTTATCATATCTTTGGATAAAACCCATTTTTCAAACCGAGAAACTTTTGCTATATCGCAGCCAACACCAAAAATCATGCAAACCTTTATGACAAAACCGGAACTTTAAAAACTGAGCTTGTTGATTTTTTTTCAGGCTCCGGCTCTTCTATAGGAATTTCTTCTTCCTGTTCTGATTTTACAACGTTCAGAACAAAAACGCTGAAACTTTGCGAAGTAATAGTCAGATTTCCAGGAGCGTCAATTTGAACCGGTACTTCATAAATTCCAGGCTCCGTAATAAAAGCGCAGTCGGCAAAAACATTAAAGTTTGCCGGGGAAACTTTTTCAATATCAAGCAAATTTCCTTCCACAGAAAAATCAATTTCAACAGCGTCTCCAGAAACTGCAAGGCTTGGCGAAAGATTTACAAGCACAACAGGAACATTCTTGAATTCTTTTGCAGTTCCTTCAATCACAATCGGAACAGAAACTCTAATAGAATTTTTTTCTCCAAGAATTGAAATATATGAATTTGTATTTACAGGACTTACAATTTTTGAAATGCTTCCCTCCGCACCTTCAACCGAAACAGCTCCAACCGGCATCTTATTTATTGAATCCAGCATCGACGCAGGTCCGCACAAAGTTACAAATGAAGGCTCAAGTTCAGCAGACAACGCCTTGTATCCATGCGCAGGCTTTCCCAAAACAGAGGCGTAAAGAGGAACTGCTTTTGTTGTTTTCTTTTGAATCTGAATCTTCACATTGTCAGGCTGATTGTAAATTTCAAGCGGCTCCAAATCAAGCTGCACAATTTTTTCATCAAGATCAACATAAACAGGAAAATCGTAAATACCTTCTTTTGTCTGGGACGAAACATCTATAAACGCAGTCAAATCCTTTTCCATTATAGAAGCAATCTGGTCTCGTTTTGTTCTGACTTTTACCCTTATGTATTTTACCTGCTCAAGCCCGGAAACAGGAATCATGTTTCCTTCAGCCCGGACTTCAAGAGGCACAGAAAAAGTTTTTACATCAAGAAGTGAAATCTGATGAAAGAAATAAATCATTGCAGCCAGAACAAAGCAGATTGCTTTTACAGGCCAGTTTTTAGTTATCTTTGCCAGTAATTGGTTTATGCTCATCAATTGTATCCTCTATAATCTGCTGATCTGGAGTAATATCCAGCTGACGTTCAAGAATTCTTGTAACCTGATCCATTGTAAGGTCATAATGAAGTTTTGAGTCATAAGCAAGGCTGTACGCGCCGGTTTCTTCACTTACAACAAGCACAACGCAGTCGCTTACCTCGCAAAGTCCCAAAGCCGCCCTATGACGCGTTCCAAAAGTCTTTTTTATGTCGTACTGCTCACTCACCGGAAGAAAACAACCCGCCGCAAGAATTTTCCCGCCCTGAATAAAACAAGCTCCGTCATGCAAAGGCGTATTATGCCCGAAAATCGTTACAAGCAAACTTGAAGAAAGGTCTGCATTAAGTCTTGTTCCTGTGGAAAGAATATTATCAAGTTTTGTGCGCCGCATAAAAACAGCAAGCATTCCGCGCTTCTGCTTTGAAAGCATTTCAGCGGCAATAAGAACAGAATCCACATAAGAATGCTTTGCTCTGCTTCCGAAAGTGAACCATTCAGCCTGTCCAAGCTTAAGGAAAACTTTTCTTAATTCCGGCTGAAAAACAATCGCAAAAGCCATCATAAGTCCAGGAGCAATCACCGAAAAAATCCAAAGCAAAGTTCTAAGCTGAAGAATAACTGCAACCGCATAAGAAAGAACAACAACAACCGCAGCCCTTATAAGTTGAATCGCATTGGTTTTTGTTATAAGCTGGTAAGCCTTGTACAGAAGAAATGTAATAATTCCTATATCAAGCACAGGCCTGATAAAATCATATATTTTTATTAAAGTTTCAAACTGATTCATACTTTAAAAGCGATTTTAACACAGCAAGTGTATCTTTACAAGGAGCAACATCATGCACGCGAACCATAAAAGCTCCTTTTAAAACTGAAATCAAATCAGCGGCAAGAGTTCCAAAAAGCCTGTCTTGAACTTCCCTCCCCGTAACCTGACCTATGCAGGATTTTCTTGAAAGAGCCATAAGCACAGGAAATTTTCCGCCGCAAAGAGAGCCGCAGTTTGAAATAAGATTCAAATTTCCTTCAAGATTTTTTCCAAATCCAATTCCAGGATCTACAATTATTTTTTCTTTTTCAATTCCGTTTTTTATGGCAAATTCCGCCCTTTGCTCAAGATACGAACTGACTTCATTGAAAATATTTTTGTATTCCGTGTCCGCCTGCATCGTAGAAGGAATTCCACGTTTATGCATCAAAATCACAGGAATTTTCTTTTCCGCGGCAAAAAAAGCCAGTTCAGGCTCATCTTCCAACGCTGAAATATCATTTAAAATGTCCGCACCAGAATTGAACGCAGCCTGCATCACGGATTTTTTTCTTGTGTCAACCGAAATCGGAATATCGCTTTTTCTGCGGATTTTTTCTATAACGGGAACAATGCGTTTTATTTCTTCTTCCGCGCTCACGTAATCTGAACCGGGACGAGTAGATTCTCCGCCCAAATCAAGAATGTCTGCGCCTTCACCAATCAGCTCAAAGGCACGTTCTGCGCCTCCTCTACTTCCGCTGAAAAAACTGTCTGGAGTGCAGTTTACAATTCCCATCACAAACGCCGGAAAATCTGTTGAAATTTTTCTTGAAGCCAAATTTAAAGTTTTCATATTCTCATTAGCTCCTTAGCAGCATTTACAATTTTTTCAGAAGAAAGTCCGGCTTCTTCCAGAATCTGCTCGCGGTTTCCGTTTGCAACAAATCTGTCAGGAAAAGCTAGAAGCGCAGTTTTCAAAAATGAAGTTTCAGTAGAACCATGCACAAAACTTTCAAGCCATTCTGAAATTCCGCCCATTTTTACGCCGTCTTCTATAAAAACAATTCCGCAATAAAGCTTTGCAATGCCAGCAAAATACTTTTCATTAAAAGGCTTTATAAATCTAAGCGAATAAATATCAGCGTCAATTCCGTCCAAGACAAGCGCACGGGCGGCTCTCAATGTCTCTGAAAAAATACTTCCAGTGCAAACCAAAAGCACTTTTTTTCTCCAAGAATCCTCGCCTTGCCCAAAAGAAGAAATAGACGGCGCAAAATCCGTAGCCTGCAAAAGAACGCCTTTTCCGGGCTCTACAGGAACAGAAAACGGCTCAAGTTCAGAAGGACAAGCCATTTTTGGCCAGCGGATTACAACAGGACCTTGAGCTTTATTCACTGCCCAATCAAGACAAAGATCCATGTCTTTTTTTCCTGCTACGGAAATTATAGAAAGGTTCGGAACAGGTCTGAAAAGCGCAATATCAAAAATCCCCTGATGAGTTTCACCGTCAGAAGGAACTGCTCCGGCCCGGTCAAGGACAATTACAACGTGCCTGTTCTGCAACGCAATGTCTTCTATAATTTGATCAACGCTTCTTTGAATAAAAGTTGAATAAATTGCGACAACAGGAATTAAACCGCCAGCCGCAATTCCGCCTGCAAACGTTACAGCATGCTCCTCTGCAATTCCAACATCAAAAAATCTGTCTTTAAATTTTCTTGAAAAAGCGTCAAGACCAGTTCCTTTTGACATTGCCGCAGTAATTGCAACAATTCTACTGTCCGTCTGAGCCATTTCTACAATCTTATTGCTGAAATTTTCTGTAAAGCTCAAATTGTCAAATTTTTCAACAATTCCATCGCTTATATTAAAAGGTCCGACTCCATGAAAGACAGAGGGGTTGTTTTCAGCAGGGCTGTATCCTTTTCCTTTTTTTGTAACAACGTGAATTACAACCGGCCGCGGAATTTTTTTCGCACGGTTAAAGACACGCTCCATCTCATCAATGCTGTGTCCGTTCAAAGGACCTGTATATTCAAATCCAAAGTCAATAAAAAGATTGTTTGTAAAAAAAAGACCTTTAAGCCCACGTTTCAGCCTGAAAACAAGTTTTCCAAGCCAGCGGTTAAAATAAGGAATTTTATCGATAAGACGGTCAACTTTATAGCGGAACCCGTGGTAACTGTCAGAAAAAGCAAGACTGGAAAGATAGCGTGAAATAGAACCTACATTCTTGTCAATTGACATCTGGTTGTCATTAACAACAACGATTAAATTTTTTGCAAGCTGACCTGCGTGGCTCAAGCCTTCAAAAGCCATTCCTCCGGTAAGAGCGCCATCGCCGATTACAACAACAACCTTGTCTTTTCTTCCTTCAAGCTCCCATGCGGACAAAAGTCCCAGCGCAGATGAAATGGAAGAGGAAGCGTGTCCAGCGTCAAAATAATCGTGAGGACTTTCCTTGATTTTTGTAAAGCCAGAAATTCCGTCTTTCATTCTTATTGATGAAAACAAATCATAGCGGCCAGTAAGAATTTTATGAGGATAACACTGATGGCTTACATCCCAGATAATGGCATCCTGCGGACTAGAAAAACTTCTGTGCAAGGCAATAGAAAGCTCCACAACGCCAAGGTTGCTTGCAAGATGTCCGCCGTTATGCCCTACAACTTCTATAATCTTACTGCGGATTTCTTTTGCCAGTGAAGGAAGAAGCTTTTTTGGAATAAGCTTTAAATCTTCAGGCGAATGAATATCATTTAAAATCAAGTTAAAGCTCCAAAAACACAAAAAAGACCGCAGTCAAATAAAAATAACCGCGGTCTTCATGAAAAAAGGCCTTTTGAAATAATCCAATAACCTTGCAAAAAATTACAAAGCTATCTTACTTACTCTTATGGCGATTTCTTCTAAGCTTCTTCTTACGCTTATGTGTCGCTATCTTTGCGCGCTTTCTTTTCTTTCCACAAGGCACAGTAGAACTCCTTACTATAATAAGTTCTCTTATTATGCGGAATTTCATATTTTAAGTCAAGAGAAAATATCAATTATTGCTAAAGCTCAAGCAGAATTTTATTCAAAAACAAGATTGTATCTTCTGTAAGTGAAAAATTTTTAGAGCCGTCCGGATTTTCCGTAGTTTTAACGCCGAATTCTCTTACAGGCTCAAGGCGTTTTTCCAAGTCGCCATTCCACGGCTCAACGGAACGGAAATTTTTTCTATATCGGGCTGAATTCAAGCCTTCAAAAGTCCTGAGGCCCATCATCAAGAACTCAAATTCCCGCGTTTCAAGGCTGAATTCTTCTATGCTTCTTGGAATTTCAGATTCAAGAGGAAACGGCTTGCTCCAGAAATTTTCGTACTCCGAAATGTTTTCCGTATTTGTCCACCGAAAGCTCTTGTTCCCATAAAAAGTTCCGCAGGCAGAACAACCAATGCCAACATAATCTTTTTGCGCCCAGTAAGAACTGTTGTGAATGCTTTTTTTTCCATTTTGACAAAAATTTGAAACTTCATACTGAAAAAAACCGTTTTTTAAAAGCAAATCACGTCCGGAAAGCCACTGGGAATCAGCCTCGTCAAAATCAAAATTTATTTTTCCAGAAGAAATATTCCTTGCAAGAGGAGTTTTTTCTTCAACTGTAAGCGTATAAAGCGAAATATGCCCCGGATTGTATGAAATGATTTTTTCAAGCGACAAAAGAAATTCTTTTTCAGACTGGCAAGGAAGCCCCGCAATCGCATCAAGGCTAAGCTCGCCCTTCCAGCAGGATTTTACAGTTTCCAAAGCTGAAATTGCAGTTTCCACGTTGCAATGACGCTCAACAGCTCTCAACGCATTTTCGTTTAACGACTGAATTCCAAGCGAAAGGCGCGTAATGCCGTTTTTCCAGGCGGAATCAAGTTTTTCTTTTGAAACTGACTCTGGGTTCATTTCGATTGTAAATTCCAAAGGCGTAATATTTTTACACAGGCAGGAATTTTTTAAGTAAATTGCAAGATTTTCAATCTGGCTGGCAGACAAAAGGCTTGGAGTGCCGCCTCCAATATAAATTGTGCGCCAAAAGTCGATTTTGTATTTTTCCGCATAAAAAACGGCTTCATTTTTCAAGCATTCAAGGTACAAGTTGTCTATGCGTCCGGAATTTTCCACACTGAAAAAGTCGCAGTAACTGCATTTCTTTAAGCAGAACGGAATATGGACATATAAAGCCGCGCTGTTCATTAAAAATCAGTAGAGCCGCATTTTTCCAAACGGAAAGCACTGCCAGATTACGCGTCCTTTTATCCTTGACGAAGGAATTTTTCCGTATACGCGGGAATCCAAGCCTTCTATGCGGTTGTCGGCAAGCACAAAATACTCGTTTTTTCCCAAGGTAGCTTCTTCCATCTGGCCCGAGCAGCCCATTCCATCCCACTCAACAGGAACAGAATAAATGCTTATATTATAAGGCTTTGAAGCAAGTTCAAATTCAGTAAGGTAATGCGATTGTCCTGCAGGCTTAACATAAAGCACAAAGTCTTTCATGTAGTATGAATCTCCCGGAAGAGCCAAAACACGCCTTACAGTGTCTTTTCCAGTCATACGCGAATTTCTTCCAAACGGAGAATACTTTTGCAATGTAAAAAATTTAACCGTGGCATTTAAAAATTTCTGCCCAGCCGAAAGTTTTTCACCGTCCATGCGCGAAAGATACACAACCTGCCCACGTGAAGGGCTTCGCAAAAACGGACATACAAAGACAATTCCGCCCTTGGATACATCAGTTTCCATTGATGATGAATTTATAAAAACTGAAAATAAAATGCAGTTCAAAAAAACTGAAATAAAAACAAAGACTGAAACCATAAAGACAACAGCGTGCATGAACTTGACCTGCTGCTTTTTCTTATATTCAAATGAATAATCTCCGACATTCTGTTTCATGCACAAACAATAGCAAAAAAGAACTTTATTATCAAGCAACATAGTTTTAAGCAGCAGGGCAAACGCATTATAAATGTATTCAGCATAAAACTGGCTTCCAGACACGGTTTCCTGGTTCAAAATCGCGCAATAATGCGCTACATGCTGATTGTTGCAAAATGACTATAGAATTGCCCGCTCATGCGGTCGCAACAATCAGAGTGTTTTTGCCCTCACGAACCGTTCCTTCGCGCAAACTTTACTTAAATTATTTATAATGCGTTTGCTCTGTTTCAAAAAAAACTATTGTTGAAACTATTTGAAAAAAAATATACTATACTATAGATATGGAAGAAGCACGGAAAACTGTCGCACAAAACAGAAAGGCACATTTCAACTACATTGTAACTGACTCTATTGAATGCGGAATCGCGCTTGAAGGCTCAGAAGTAAAATCCATAAAAGCCGGAAACATTTCATTTGGCGACAGCTTTGCTTTTATAGAAAACGGAGAAGTTTGGCTTCAGAACTTTCATATTTCGGAGTATTCATTTTCTTCGGTGTTCAACCATGAGCCAGACAGAAAGAAAAAATTACTTCTTCACAAAGACGAAATCAAAAGACTTCAGAGAAAAACAGAAGAAAAAGGATTCACTCTTGTTCCGCTTGAAGTTTACCTAAAAAAGGGACTTGTAAAAATAAATCTCGGACTTTGCAAAGGAAAAAAAGAATTTGACAAGAGGGCCGCAATAAAAGACAGAGATGTAAAGCGCGACATTGCAAGAGAATTCAGAAACAGGCTGGACGGATAAAGGGAGAAATAATTGCAGAGCAAAAAAAATCCTGCATTAAAAACAATAATACTCTTTTTAGCAGTTTTTGCATTGTCTGCAGAAACCGTGGACTTTTTTGCGACCGTATCATCTTCAAAAGATTCCAACATGATAAAAATGACAACGGATCTTTTTTTTGCACAGTTTCAAGCTGTAGACGGATATTCCGTGAATGACAGAAGAAACGAAAACTACAATCCAAGCGCAGAAACCCGCAATATTTCATTTTACGCGGAAATCCAGGAAGACACGGACGGCGGCTGGCTATGCACACTGAATGCAATAAAAGCTGACGGCAAGCAAAATGTAAGCTCAACAAAGAAATACGATACATACTATAAAATTCTTCTTGACGCAAAGCCTTCGCTGGAAAATCTTCTGAAGAATCTTTCGGGGAACATTCAGCTTCCTTCATCGCAGGAAACGCAGAATCAGGAAAACAGAGAGCAACAGACTTCCTATGCAAATGAAAATTCAATAGAAGCAATCGCTGGAACCTGGACAGGCGAGCCGCTAATCGAAAAGATTTTGATTTTAAGAGGCGGACGCGGATTTGTTATCTTTAAAAACGGCGCAAGCATGAATATTTCAATTACAGTTCAGGGAAATTCTATAAAAATAAGGCAAAATGGAAAGCCAAACGCTTCTTTTTTCCCAGAAATTCCGCGGCAAGAAGCATTGAAAAACGCAGCAACCGCAGCTCCGGTTGAATGGAATATGACACTTTCAGGCAACACGCTTTCTGGGAAAAAGACAACCCTTGTAGAAAACAAAAATTCCCCGGAAGGAATTTCGCAGGGAGAAATTGAAGTCAGCTGGACTAAACGATAACACTTCCCTGCCTTAAAACTTTCCAACCGCCATTTTTCAAAAGCACAATCGTAGAAGGCAAAGAACCTTTTTTGTCGCCGTCATCAACAATCAAGTCAACTTCATTTGAAAATTCTTTTTCAATTTTGCAGACTGAATCCAACACAGGACTGCCGCTCCGGTTCACACTTGTGCTGTAGATAGGAAATCCACATTCTGCAATTACATTTCTAAGCCACAAGTCTCCCGGACAACGGAATGCAACTGTTGCATTTTTTTCAGAAAAAGGAAATTTCAGCGGAACTATAACGGTCAAAGCCCCGGGCCATTTTTGAGCAAGCTGTTCTGGAATTTTAAAGTCAGAATATTTTGATATTTCATCTGGAGAAGAAACAAGCTGAATAAAAGGCTTTTTTTCTTCCCTGCCCTTTATTTTTCTTATTTTTTCGTCTGTGCCGAATTTTGCCTGCAATGAATTTTCAGCAATTCCGCTGAATCCGTAAACCGTGTCCGTTGGAAGAACACAAATTTTTCCGCACTTCAAAAAATCCGCCGCAATACGCGCAGACTCTTCATTTTTATTGCATATCATAAACCGCAATCCCGCCGCTTGAGAATTTTTTTCTTGAAGGAAAATGAATGATGCCTTTCTGCAAGTCAGCTAAAAACAAAACAAAATAAGCCAGAACCATTATAGTCAACGCAGATGATTTGCAAAGCCATTCTGGAATATATTTTACTTCATGGTGGCGGACAAAAGTTCCAGGATCAAAAATATGAGTTTCCCGGGAAGCAAGCCCTGAAATTTTTACAAGCTTTTCATTTTCAGAGACATATCCCAGTTTTTTTGCGTAAGAGGCAATAACATCAAGGTCTTTTTGAAGCGCAATCTGCTCAAGTGAAAGCTCATCGTAAGTTTTTTCAATTGCAGCCGTATGCGCGCTCAAAAGTTGTTTCTGCTCCTGAAGCTGTTTCATAGCCCAAATTCCGTCGCTTCCGCCTATAAAAGCCATGACGGTATAAAAAAAAGTGCCTATGAAAAATGCCGAAAGCAGTCTGAATCTTTCCATTATGAATTGAATTTCGGCAGTTTTAACGCAAAACTGAACAGCACATATAATTTTTTTCTGTGGAATTTTTTTTCAATATATAGTAAAATATGAGTGCTGATTTATAATAATAAAGCCGATAATTTAATAAGAATTTTTTTAAATGCAATTTTTAAAAGGGGATTCTACATGAGCGAAACACCAGAAAACAAAAGTGAACTCGATGAATACGGTGTATGGATAAAAAGCCCTGCGCCAGTTGAAAAAACAGACGAAACACAAACGCAGGAACCTGTAGAACTGCCAGACGATTTTTCACTAGAAAACATAGAAATTCCAGAAATTCCCCTTGAACAGAGCATCGGAGAAGACCTAGAAAAATCCGTGGACATAGAACAAGAAGAAATTCCAGCTGTTGAAGACATAGAACTTCCGAACAACGAAGAAGCAGCCATTGCAGATGAAATTTCCAAATTAAACAGCTTTGATGATTTTGAAACCGCCCTTCCAGAAGAACCAAAGCCAGCTGGAACAGAAGAAGTTCCTGCTGTAGAAGAAACACCAGCAGAGACAAAAACAGAAGAAACTGAAAAAGTTCCAGAGCCAGCGACAGAAATTCCAGATGGCGAAATAGACTTAGATTCATTTTTGGACAGCAGTTCGGACACCCCAACACAAGACGGCGAAGTTGATTTAAGCGCATTCATGGGAGGAGATTCAAAAAGCTCACCAGACTTTGGAGACGGCGACATTGACCTTGACGCTTTTATGGACGGAGCATCTTTTGAAGGCGAAAAAGAAGAACAGGCAGAAATTGAAGAAGCAGATCCACTTGACATTGACCTAGATTTTGAAGAGCCGGTTCTTGATGGAAGCAAGACAGAATCCCAAGAAAATGAAGCCGAAGATAACTCAGAAGATTTTGATTCCCTTTTTGAAAATTTATCTGATGAATCTCCAGAGTTGCCAGAACTTCCGGAAACAGAACCAGAAACTTCACCTTCCCCTGCGGCGGCTTCAACAACTGATTCAGAAGAAATTGACCTTTCGGACTTTGGATTTGAAGATAATTCAGAAAACTTGAATCCTGTTTTAGGCGATGAAAAAGAGAAAAAAGAGACTGCAGGTCCAGTTGACTACGAAATGAATGTTGACATTGAAGACGACAATGAAACTAAGCCTGAAAAAACAGAAGCATCCGCCGCGGAATCTTCTGACGATGACGACATTCAAGTTGACATTTCTCAGGATTCAGAAAAAGCAGTTCAAAAGGAACAGGAAACAGACCTTTCTTCGCCAGATGACAACTTTGACATTGATTCTATTTTTAACAATATTGAAGACGAAAACGGAGAGACTGTAGATTTTTCAGCAAACGAAACTCCTAAAGAAGCAAAAGAACCAGATGTCGCTGAAGAAATTCCATCAGAACAAAGCACGGATGTTTTTCCAGCAACAGAAACTTTTCAAGAGCTGGAACCAGAAATTGAGCAGCCGGAAAAAGCCTTAGAAGAACCGCAAGAAGAAAACGTTTCCCCAGAATCATCTGACACTGAAATTTCTTTGGACGATTTTATGGGCAAAGAAGGCTTTACAGACGGAGGTCCGGGTGTTACAGGTCCTTACAATGAAGACGGAACTTTGATTCAGCGCGAAGAAAAAAAAGAGCCGGTTGCAGAAGAACCTGAAGTCGCAGAAGAACAGGAGATTGCAGATGAAACTTCAGTTGAAGATTTTCCAGAGCCAGATATTTTTGAAGCTCCAGAAATCGCAGATTCAGATGAAGAAATTCCGCAGCAAGAAGCAGAAAAAGATGATTTGGATGTAAGTTCTTATTTGGATGAAGCTCCTGACTATGACATGACAGATGTAACTGTAACGCCAGAGGATTTGGAAAACATTTCCGAAGCTCCAGCCGAACCAGCAGTTCCTGACACATTTGAAGAAGAGGCCGCTTCCCTTTCAGATGAACTTTCAGCAGAAAATCCTGAAACAGAAGAAGAAAAGCAGACATACAGCGTATTTGCTTATAAAGGCAATTCAAACACAAATATAATAGAAGAAACTGCTCAAGAAATCCCTGAAATTCAGCAAAATGAAAATGAGCAGCCACTGGAGGAAAATATGCAGACAGAAGATTTTCAGAATGAAGAAAAAATTGACAATTCTGCAATCTTAAATAAAATTGCGGAAGAGCTTGCTTCTTTAAAATCTGAAATAAACGGATTAAAAGACGAATTTGAAGAGCTCAAGAAAAATGGAGTTTCCTCTGAAAAGGCAGCTGAAATTCAAAATATAGAAGAAACAGAAATTCCAGCGGAAAAACAGCCGGCAGAAGAAATTACCGAACCAGAACAACCTTCCGCAGCAGAAAAAGAAGACACAGGGTTCTTCAATGATACAGATGAAGACGACACAATTGCGTTGAGCGGAGATGAGCTTAGCAATATTCTTAATTCAGCAGAATTCACTTCGCATGACGCAGAAACAATCGACACTGAAACAGAAGAAACAAATGAGCCAACTGAAGAAATTGAAGAGCCTGTTGAAGCAGAAGAAAAAGAAATTCCAGAAGGACAGACGGAAGAAGAAATCACAGTTCCTGCCGCAACAGAAGATTTCGCCGAGCCTGAAATTTCAGAGCCATCAGAGCCAGAAGAAATCGCTGAGCCAGAGCTAGACACATCATCAGAAGTTTCAGAACCAGAAAATGCAGACCAACCAGAAGAATCAGCTCAGCAAGAAAACCAAAAAGCAACCATAACAGATGAAGATATTCCTTCGCCAACTTTGGAATCGCTGAATATTCAGAATACTGAAATAGAAGACGAGCCGCTCACAGAAGACAACATTGAATATCTTACAAGTGAAGTGCCTGAAGAACTTCGTGAAGAAGAAACTGAAACAGAAGATGAAAATCTTGAAACAGGAATCAGCGAGCATCCAGTAGAAAATGTGTTCACAAATTGGGAAGCCGCTCCAGAACCTGAAACAGAAATTCAGACTTCACAAGAAAATTCTTCTGAAGCTCCAGCAGAAATCAAAGACCGCTCAAATGAAATTCCAGCTGATATGAAAGCAGAAATAAAATCTGTGCTTGCATACATGGATCAGCTTTTGGAAAATCTTCCAGAAGACAAGATTGCTGAATTTGCGCAGTCAGAGCAGTTTGAAACTTACAAAAAACTTTTTACAGAGCTTGGACTTTCATAATAAAAAAAAATCAAAAATATGATTGAAAAGAGCCATGTTTCCAGTCGGAAATGTGGCTCTGCTTTTATAAAACACGGAGAAAAAGATTGATGGAATTTTCAACAGCAACAAACGGTGAAACAACTTGCACTGAAAATGGTTTCCGCCTGCACTCTTCCTACAATCCATCAAAAGAAGCCGAACGTTTTTGCAACACAGTAGATTGTTCTTTCCATCCACGTTATGTGCTCGTAACAGAGCCTGCCCTTTCCTACTGTGTTCCATTTCTTAAAAAAAAATTCAGCAATGCAATATTATGCTGCATAAGATTTTCAAAAGAATTTGAAAGCACAAATTCAAGCTGGGATAAAATTTTTTACGCCTACGGAAAATCACAAAAAACAAATCCGTTTCTTGAAGAAGAAATTTTCAACTTCATGGGAGACGAAGGAATTTCAGCGTGTCTTTTTCTTTCATGGAAGCCAAGTGAAAATCCATTTAAAGAGCTTTACGAATTTTCATGGGAGGAAATAAAAAAAACGGTTTTAAAAAGCAGAAGCGTGCTTGCGACAAGAACCTTTTTCAGCAAAAGATGGGCAAAAAATGCGCTTAGATTTTCAATGTTCTGTAAAAATACTGCGCTGATAAAAAACGGAACATCAGACATTGTTGTATGCGCAAGCGGATTAAGTTTAAAATCAGATATTCCATTTTTAAAAAAATACAGGAAAAGATTTTTTTTAATAGCAGTTTCATCATCTCTTTCTCCGCTCATTTTCAATGGAATCACACCGGATTTATGCATTTCAACTGACGGCGGATATTGGGCAAAACTTCATCTTGTCCCATTATGTAATTCAAAAAAAATTCCGCTCGCATTACCAGGAGAAGCCTCATGCTTTGCATCGATATTAGAAAACACTGAAATAATTCCGATATTTTATGGAGACGGATGTTCAGAAGAAATTTTAAAAGCTTCTGGCTACAGCGGACATTCAGCATTTAGAAATGGCAGCGTAAGTGGAACCGCGGCTTATTTTTCGTTGTCGATTACAAGCGGAAAAATCTTTTACTGCGGACTTGACCTTTCATTTTCAAAAGGATTTTCACACACACAGCCGAATGAACTTGAAAAACGAAATTCAATTTTTGATAATAGAACACACACAAGCGAAACTCGTAATTTTTCTTCTGAAATAAATACAGTTTCCATTAACATTTACAAAAACTGGTTTTCTTCAAATGATTTTTTCGGACGAATTTTCAGGCTAAGCGACAATTTTAAATATGATTCTGAACTTGGAAAAATAAAAGATGTTGACTGGACTTTTTTTGAAAAACAAACTTTTGATTTCAAAAGTAAAACAAAACCTCAAATAATTGAAACACAAAATATTTTCAACAAAGAGCAACGGATAAATTTTTTACGCGACATTGTGATAAGAAATATTTCAAATCCAGAATGGATAAAAAATGCATTGCCCGCCGAAACCATAGCTTTGGAAAGATGCAAAAACTTGTGCGAAAAAGAAAAAATTGAAAAAAGAATTCAAGAAGGAATGAAAAAATTTTTTTGTGATATAATGAAAGCCCTAGGAAGAAATGTTGCAATATGATTTATTCAAAAGAAATAGCCGAAGCAAAAAACGGAAGTAAAATTCCATTATTTAAAAACGGAAAACCTGCAAATTCAAAATACAATCCTGACGCAGAACAAATTTTATTTGAATCTTCTCCGCAAGGTTGCATCATAGTCGCGGGAATCGCAGGCGGATTTCATATAGAAAAACTTCTTAATGAAAAAAACATTTCTCTTATAATTGCAGTTGAAGCAGATTCTGAAAGCTTAGAATTTTGCAAGCAATTTTCTTCCGTAAAAAAAATATCAGAATCCAACAAGGCAATACTATGCAACAAATCGGATCTTGAAAAAATTCTTTGCACGAAATACTTTCCTGCGCTTTATAAAAACCTAACGCTAGTTTTTCATAGAGCATGGAAAAATGAAAACCCTCAAATAGCTCAAGAGATTTCTTCAACTGTAAAAAACTTTCTTGAAAAAGTTTCTGCGGATTACTCTGTTCAGGCGCACCTTGGAAAAATCTGGCAAAGAAATATTTTGTTAAACTTAAAGTTTATTTCAAAACATAAGAATGAAAATTTTTTTTCAGCAAATATTAAAAAAGGCAAAATAAAAAAAACAGCGGCAATAGTGGCCGCAGGTCCAACGCTTGATTTTTCAATAGAAGAAATAAAGCATGGAGATTTTTTTGTAATTTCAACTGACACTGCATTTGGCACGCTTCTTCAAAATTCAATAATTCCAGATGTCGTTATAAACATTGACGCGCAGCACATTTCTTCCGAGCATTTTTTTTGCACAGGCGAAGAAACAAGAACAACTTTTGTCTTTGACTTATGTTCAAATCCTGAATCTGTATATTCCATCTACAATAAAAAAAACAAAATTCAGTTTTGTATAAACCAGCATCCGCTTTCGCTTATTGCCACGAAAAATATGTATGTAAAAAAAATTGAATCGGGAGCGGGAACTGTAACAATTGCGGCGGCTGACTGGGCAAAAAGCTGCGGATTTCAAAAGCTGAAATTCTTTGGAGCTGATTTTTCATACAACTTTGGCAAACCATATACAAAAGGAACTTATCTTGAAAAACAATTTTTTTCAAAATCAAATAGATTAATTTCCGCGGAAGAAAAACACATAGCCTTAATGTTCAGAACAGAACTAGAAAAAATACAAGGACAAAAAAGTTCTTTCACAACAGAAGTTTTAAAGCGATACAAAAAATCACTTGAAGAATGGGCTGAAAAAAATTCATTTAAATTTAAAAATGGAATTTATATTTCAGAAAAAGAAATAGAAACAGAAAATTTCAATACAAAAAACAATTTCAATTATTCAGATTTTCACAGAGAGTTTACAAACAAAATAAAAGAACTTTTAAAAAATCCTGAGCCGGAAGTAATTTTGAAAAGCGACTGGGGGCTTTCAATTTTACCGATTCTTGCTTTTTTTAAAAACAACACACTTTTTGACAGTTTAAAACTTGCATACAATCAGGCTCTACGATATAATTGAAGATTATGAGAGCAAAAAGAAATTCGATTTTTATAACAACAATTTGCGCCGTATACATTTTGTCATTGCTGTTTTTTATTATTGCGTTAGCCGCAGAATATAAGCAGGGAGCTTTTAATTCCCAGAATAGATTCAATTCGATTACAAGGGATTTAAGCAGAATCAGCAAAAACTACGCACCGCAAAGCAAAAAGTTTTACGATGAATTTCTAGCTTCACTCGGAAATATTTCAGACATAGCAGGGCTTCAAATTAAATATGGCGAAGAGCTGATTTTTTCTTATCCTGGAAAAATGTCGGAATTTGAAAAAATAAATTCTTCACTTGTAAAAATTTATTCAACAACAGTTTTCACTGAAAATGGAATTCCGCTTTCGCTCACAGCTTCTATATATTTGCTCAAGCCTGTCTCAATTTTTTACAAAGGCCGAATCGCTTTTATAGTTGTAATAATTGCAACGTTAGCAACAGCAGCACATCTTGCATTCTTCATAAAGAATGGAACTTTTCCAAAAGAATCAGAAAACGATGATTTGGAGCAAACTGAATATCCAGAAATAGAATCCTACGATGATTTTTCAGAAGAAAAAGAAGAACAAAATGCTGAAGAAAAAACAAATGATGAAAACGGGGAAACTTCAGAAAATATAATAGAACAAGAAGAAGCTCCGCAAGAGCAAGAAGAAGATGTTTTGGCATTTTTAAATTCTGAGCCAGAAAAAGAAACAAACAGCGAGCCTGAACTTTTAGAAGACAAACATGAAAATTCCGCGGAAGAGCCAGCAGGACTTTTCTGTCCTAGCACAGGATTTGGCTGGGAACAATATATGCTCACACGCCTTGACAGCGAGCTTATAAGATCTGCTTCAAGTGACCAGGACTTGTCACTGTTTACAATAAAAATCAAGAACATTGACTGGGATTCTGAATGTGGAAAAGAAATCAGCAAAACGATTCTTGAAAAAGTAAAATTCAATGACCTTGTTTTCAATTATAAAGAAGACGGAGCAAGCGCAATTTTCCAGAATCAGAACACAGATAAATCGCTTGTGATTGCAGGAGAGCTTCATACAGAAATAACATCAGTTCTTTCAAAATACAATGAGCAGCGTTTTGTGGGAATTGGAATTTCATCACGGACATTACGTCTGATTTCTGCAACACGGCTTGCAAACGAAAGCGAAGAAGCCTTGAACAGAGCCGATGCAGATTCACCTATAATTGCATTTAGAGTCAATCCTGAAAGATATAAAGATTTTCTAGCGTCTGAATCATTTCAAGAAGAAGCAACAGCATCTTCGGAACAAAAAGAAGAAAACGAAAGCACAGAGAACAAACAGGAAGAATAAAAGAAATTATTCCATTTCTTCTTCAACAGAAGATGCTTCTTGTTCAGATTCAGCATTTTGCACTGGCAAAAGTTCTTCCAGTTTTTTCTTTACAGCTGGAATAGATTCTTCATCTGGGAACTTTTCTTCAAATATTTTAAATTTTTCATTCGCCTCTTCATATTTTTTTTCAGAGACAAGAACTGCGATAAGATTTTTTAGAATTGAAGAATCATCTGAATTATTTTCATAAAGATAGGAATACAAATTTTCAGCTTCTTCTAAATTGCCGCGCATAGCTTCTATATAAGCCAAAGAAGTTTTCAAAGTCGTGTTTTCTAAATCATTTTGCAAAAGCTGTTCAAAAGAAGACTGCGCTTCATCCCAGTTTTTTAAGTAAACATTGCAAAGCGCAATTTCATAAAAAGCATAGTCATTCAAAGAATCTGATGTCAAAGTTTTTTTATAATACTCAATGGCTTTGCTGTAATTTTCCAAGTTTTTATAATTTTCAGCTATTGAAAAATATTCTTCAAAAAGATTTCTTTCTATGACTTTTTTTTCACAAGGAATGGAAGTTGCGCATCTGCAAAAGACAAACGAGAGCATCAAAAAAAGAAAACTTTGAATTTTCATTTTTTTACAGATTCTTCAATAACTTTGTCATCTACAACTTTATAATGTTTTCCAGTAATCGGATCTCGCAAAAACAATTCTTCAATTTTGTTTTCTGAAATTTCAATTCCGGAAATTCTCAAAGTAAAGTCATCAGTCTGTTCAACTGCGCCACCCGTCATTGCAAAAGAAAGTCCAAGCAAAGAACGCAACGCAACTACACTTCTTTTATCCAGTAAATGAATGCTGAAAGAAAGCTCATATTTTCCAGAATATTTAGCGGAATCTTTTTTATCAGGAAAATAACAAAGAGATCCGAAAATAGCATCAGTTCCAACATTTATGCTCTGCCCTATCAGGCTTCTTAAATATTGACCAGGCTTTGTTATGTAAAAAAGAATTTCACCTTGAGACAAATCTTGTGCAATCCAATTTTTCCAAGCTGTTTCTGGAGCAGGATTATTTTCTGCAAATTTTTTTAGAAGCAAATCAACATTTTGAGATGCGCAAACCAAATTTGAAGAAGGAAACGAAGCCTGAAATCCGTCCGACGCATGAGTAAACTTTTCAAATACTTTTTCATAATAAGAGACAAAAGATTTTTCCCAGCCATTTTTCTTTGAAAGCGACGACTGAACAACAATGCGGGGAATTGATGTTTCTGATACAATCTGAAGACGAGAGCGGTCATCCACAGTTCCAAGCCCGGCATATAAAATTTCTGTTCTTGCAGCAATGGCTTTTGCGTCTTTTTCAGCAAGCCCCGAAATTTTGGAGCAAAGAATTTTTGAAACAAGCTCCTGATTTTTGCTTGCAGGAACGCTCATATAAATGCTGGAATTTTCTTCAAGCAAAGAAAGCGGATCAACATTTTGAACTTCAATCTCTACTTTAGAAGATTTGCATCCAACGAAAAGCAGCACCGCAATAAAAACAGGAACAAGTTTCTTTTTCAAATCAGCCTCCAATTTTCAACAAGAACGAATTTAAATTTTCTTTACAGAAACAGTCCACCTTGCATCTTCGCAGTCAATTTCAGTTCCAAAAATATTTTCACTCCAAACAGCAGAAGACGCAAGAGTTTCTCCGGATATAAAATCCTTGAACATTTCAAATGCGGATTTCAAAACTTCAGAGCCGCCAACAGAAAGAGCAATCCGGTCTGTAACTTCAAAGCCGCTTTCTTTTCTAAGATTCTGAATTCCACGAATTAAATCACGCACGTAGCCTTCTTTCTTTAGCTCGTCAGTAATTTTTGTATCAAGTCCGACTGTCAAAGTTCCGTCATTTATAACTTTTAAATCTTCTTTTTCAAAACGCTCAACAAGAACATTTTCCTGATTCAAAGAAACATCTTCGCCGTCAACTTTTATAGCAACAGTTTTTCCGTCAAGAATCTGCTCAATCTGTTCAGTTGAAAGCCTTGAAATTTCAGCAGCGGCAGCCTTCATTTTTCCGCCAAGCTGTTTTCCAAGAACTCTGAAATTTGCCTTTGCCTTGTATTCAACAAGCTCATCCTCGCGCTCATGGAAAATTACATTCTTAACATTCAATTCTTCGGCGATTGTATTCTGCATATCTGAAAGAACTTTTTTCTCTTCAGCATTGCGTGTAACAAGAGCCACACTTGCAAGCGGCTGGCGATTCTTCAAGTTAAACTGATTGCGGAGGCTTCTTCCCATTGAAACAGCTTTTTGAACGCTAGCCATTTTAAACTCAAGATCTTCATCGCGGAATTTTTCATTGTAAACAGGATAATCCATTAAATGGACAGATTCTTTGTCTTCAGAAGTTTTTAAGTTCTGCCACAGTTCTTCGGAAAGGAACGGAATAAACGGAGCGGCAACAAGCGCAAATGTTTTCAAAGCGGAATAAAGAGCACCGTAAGCCTCAAGCTTGTCAGCATCGCTTCCAGCCTTCCAGAAACGCCTTCTGTTTCTGCGGATGTACCAGTTGTTAATCTGATCAATAAAAGAAAGCATAGGATCAATTGCCGCGCTAAGGTCATAATCATCCAACGCAGAAGAAACATCTTTTACCATTTTCTGAGCAACCGAAAGAATCCAGCGGTCAAGAGGATTTTCAGGAAGCTTATAATCAAACTCATGCCCAGTGCAAGTAACTCCATCGATATTCGCATACTGAACAAAGAATGAATAGGAATTCCAAAGCGGAAGAATTATGCTTTTTATTACATCACGTACACCTTCATCCGAATAACGGATTTCATCAGCTTTTACAACTGCTGAATGCATAAGGAAAAGACGGATTGCATCCGCGCTCAGCTTATTAATAGCTTCATTAGGATCTGTATAATTGCGCAAGCTCTTGGACATTTTTCTTCCGTCGCTTGCAAGAACAATTCCATTTACAATGCAGTTTTTAAACGCCGGCTTGTCAAAAAGATTTGAAGCAAGAACAGTAAGTGTATAGAACCATCCGCGTGTCTGATCAAGACCTTCGCTTATAAAATCAGCCGGGAAATGGCTTTCAAAATATTCCTTGTTTTCAAAAGGATAATGCTGCTGCGCATAAGGCATTGAACCAGATTCAAACCAGCAGTCAAAAACTTCTGGAATGCGTTTCATTGTTCCGCCGCATTTTTTGCAAGGGATGGTTATTTTATCAACAAACTGCTTATGCAAATCTTCAGGATAAACTCCGCTAAGCTCTTCAAGTTCTTTTCTTGAGCCTACACACAAAGCATCGTTACAGTCAGAACATTTCCAAATTGGGATAGGATTTCCCCAGTAGCGGTTTCGGCTGATTGCCCAGTCTCTAGCACCAGCAAGCCATTTTCCAAAACGGCCTTCTTTTATGTGCGCCGGCTGCCATTTTATCTGGGAATTTGCCTTTAAAAGGCGTTCATGTTCATCAGCAACCTTTACAAACCAAGAACCGATTCCTCTGTAAATTAAAGGAGAACCGCATCTCCAGCAATGCGGATACTGGTGAACAACTGTATCGCGCTTGACAAGCTTGCCTTCTTTCTTCAAGCGATCCATTATGTCTTTGTCACAGTCTTTTACAAAGCGTCCTGCATAATCTGTAACTTCTTTTGTAAATTTACATTCAGCATCCATCGGCTCAACAGAAGGAATTCCGGTTCCCTTGAAAACCTTAGAGTCTTCTTCACCGAACGCAGGAGCAATATGTACAATTCCAGTTCCGTCTTCCGTTGAAACATAGTCGGCATTAAACATTCTGAAAGCACCATCACTTCCGTCTTCCTTTACATCCAAGTCCTTGAAATAAGGAAAAAGAGGCTCGTACTTTGCGCCAAGAAAATCTTTTCCGCTTTTCCTATAAATAACTTCATAATCAGCTTCATTCTTGTAATATGCTGAAAGGCGGCTTTCTGCCAAAATATAAAAGTCCCCGCTTTCCTTGTCTTTTATTTTCACATACTCGATATCAGGCCCCATGCAAAGCCCCTCGTTAGAAGGAAGCGTCCATGGAGTTGTTGTCCAGGCAAGAAAATAAGTGTTCCCGTTTTCCATTTCTGAATCTTCAAATGAAACCGGAGCTTTTGTTACTCTAAAACGGATTGTAATCGCCGGATCCTGCTTTTCTTTGTAGCCTTGGGCAAGTTCATGCGTAGAAAGAACAGTCGCGCATCTTGGACAATAAGGAAGGATGTACTTTCCCTCATAAACCATGCCTTTGTCCCAAAGAGATTTTGCAACCCACCAAATTGACTCCATAAAGTCAGGATTCATTGTCTTGTAGTCATTGTCAAAATCAACCCAGCGTCCCATTCGGGTAATCGTCTTGCGCCATTCTGAAGTGTATTTCAAAACAGAAGCGCGGCATTTTTCATTGAAATTTGCAACACCGTAAGCTTCAATCTCGTGCTTAGAGTTTATTCCAAGCTCTTTTTCTATCAGATTTTCAACAGGAAGACCATGGCAGTCCCAGCCGAACCTGCGCTCAACTTTCTTTCCTTTCATTGTCTGATAACGCGGAATTATATCTTTTATTGTAGACGGAATAAAATGACCAAAATGAGGAAGTCCAGTTGCAAAAGGAGGTCCGTCATAAAAAACATATTCCTCCGCACCTTCTCTCTGCGAAACAGACTTTTTAAAAGTTTCGTTTTCTTCCCAGAATTTTAAGATTTTTTCTTCCTGCTTCGGAAAATCAGCTTTTGAATCTACAGGATTGTACATCACATTCCGTCCTTTTATAAAATTATAAATAAATTTTAGCACAAAATTCTTTAGCCTGAATGCAAAAACAACAGAACCAAAAAGAATATATGAAGAAGTTTCAAAAATCAGACGAATTTTAAAACTCGTTTCATTATATCAAATTGAATCAAAATAATCTATAAAACAAGAAAAATTCAAAAATAGTTTTTTAGCAGATAATTTCAACCAAAAACACAAATATCTTTTTAATTCCAGTTAATTTCTATATGTCGGAATTGAAATTCCAAATATAAACTTTTTACGGTGGAAATCTAAACGGAGGAAAATCCTTTTTTAGCTGTCCAGACAACAGCTCCACTATGGGGATGTCCCAAAAGTATCCTTTTTGTCATTTTCGAGCCTGACCCGAAAATCTAAATGCATATATTGCAATCATTTAGAGATTGTTAACCGAGCTTGCTATGCAAACATCGCAGTATCAGGTACGACAATGACATTTAGAACTTATTAGACATCCCCTTTTTGCTTTAAATTTCATTCTGTTGAATTTCAAATGCTGAACAATTATAATCAAAGGCATGAAGATAATCGCTGAGATTGGAACTGCGCACGCAGGTTCTTTAGATAAAGCACATGAACTTATTGATGCGGCCGCTTTTGCAGGTGCAGACTGTGTAAAATTCCAATGGGTTTATGCCGATGAGATTTTGCATCCAGACACAGGATTTGTAAATTTGCCTGGAGGAAAAACCCGGCTTTATGACACATTCAAGCAACTTGAATGCTCTTCCGATTTCTACAAAAAATGCCTTGAATATTCACATAAAAAAGGACTTTTATTCGCCTGCTCACCTTTCGGAACAAAATCTTTTGAAGAGCTTGCAAAACTTAATCCAGACGCGATAAAAATCGCAAGTCCAGAACTGAATCATTTTCCGCTTTTACACAAATGCGCAGATTATTATCAGAAAATTCCAATTATCATTTCAAGCGGAGTTTCCAAGCTGGGCGACATAGAAAAAGCAATTCAAATAATCCAAAATAAAAAAGAACCTTGCGCAAATGAAAAATCCTTTCCAGACTTAACTTTGCTTCACTGCATAACTTTCTATCCTGCGCCAGAAGAACAATACAACATAAAATGTGTAAAAACTCTACGCCAAATATTTGGAATTCCAACAGGAATAAGCGACCACAGCCTTGACCCGGTTTTAGTCCCTGTTCTTACAGTTCTTATGAGAGGAAGCATAATTGAAAAGCACATTACGCTAAGCAAAAAAGACAGCGGACTAGACGACCCTGTGGCTCTTGAACCTGAGCAGTTTGCTGTAATGGTTCATTCTGTCAAGCAGGCGATTTCAATACAAGAACGCTATAAAAAAGAAGGAAAAGCCGTAAAAGAAAACTTAGAAAATGCAGCTGAAAAGGAGATTCTTAAACAGCTTGAGTACGAATTTCCAAGTGAAAAAATCACAGCGGCGTTGGGAACAGGAATAAAAAGACTTGCTCCGGCAGAAGAAGAAAACTACGGAAGAACAAACCGCTCCCTTCACTATATGCGTTCACTAAAAAAAGGAAGCAGAATACAGCCGGACGACATTTCCGTACTGCGGACAGAAAAAATTCTTTCACCCGGAATAAGCCCTGAATATTTTTCCACAATAGAAGGCTCTATACTGGAAAAAGAGGTGCGCTCAGGCGATGGAGTCAAGTGGGAAGACTTTATCCAAAGGTAAAAAACAGATTTCTACAACACCAAATCAGAAATAATCTTAAGTCCGCGGATTGTCAAATCCTTGTCAACAACAGTAAATACATCTGTAATTGGCTTTAGAACTTTGTTAAGTCCGCCTGTTGCAACAACTTTTACAGTTTCAGCCTTGTCGCCTGTAAGTTTTTCAAGGTCAGCCTTAACTTGGCGAACCAGATATTCAACAAGACCCTTGTATCCAAGAACAACACCTGCCTGAATTGCAGTTTCTGTATTCATTCCAAGGCTTGAAGACGGAGCTTCCAAAGAAACAAACGGAAGCTGGGCCGCATTGGTCGCCAAGGCTTTTATAGCAGTTCCCAACCCAGGAGAAATAGTAACACCACGGATTGTTCCGCCTGAATCAGCGACAGTTAAAGTCAGAGCCGTCCCAAAGTCAACCGCAATAACAGGACCTTTTTCTTCAAATAAATTCCAGGCACTCACCGCATTGCAAAGCAAATCTGTTCCAATATTTGTATGAGGCGAAGCTGAATCAAGCCTGACAGGAAGACGTCCACTATAGGCAAGGTCAGAAGACAAGATAAACGGATTTTTTCCGCACAGATGCTGGCATACAATAACAAAAGGCCCAATCAAGGCAGGAACAACAGAACTTATAATGCTTTTTTCAAGAAGCTTTATCTGGATTCCGGCTTCCCTGCAAAGCGTAAGCAAAATAGAAGTATATTCATCTCCTGTACGTCTTGAATCAGTTGCAATGCGCCACTGAACAGCAATTTTATCGCCATCAAAGATAGCTGCGACAATATTTGTGTTTCCAATATCCACCGCAAAAAGCAATTTCATCCTCCAGCAATATGTTCCGTTTAATTAAAAATATTGCATTTGCATTTTTTTTTCAAGCAAGGAAAAAATATAAATGAAGCCAACAATTGCCAAAATACTCATACTCATTGAGCAAATTCTATTTATATTATAGTATATTTTATTATGGAAACATTTATTCAACCAAAAATCTTAAAAGGATTCAGAGACTTTCTTCCTCAGGATGAAATTTTGCGTTCTGATTTAATTGAAAAACTTACTAAGACATTCCGCTCTTACGGATTCGTTCCTATAGACACTCCTGTTCTTGAATATACAGAAATTTTGCTCAGAAAAAGCAACGGCGAAACAGAAAAGCAGATGTTCCGCTTTGAAGACAACGGCGGAAGAGATGTCGCAATGAGATTTGACTTGACAGTTCCTTTCGCAAGATTCACTGCACAGCACAAAGAAGAGCTTTACTTTCCATTCAAAAGATACCACATTTCAAAAGTATGGCGCGGAGAAAAGCCTCAGGCAGGAAGATACAGAGAATTTGTACAGTGCGACTTTGACACAGTAGGAAGCGACAGCGCAGTATCGGACTTTGAGACACTAAGCCTTATGAAAGCAGCCCTTTCTGCAATTGGCGTTGACGAAATAAAGATTCACGTAAACCACAGAGGAATTTTCAACCGCTTTTTAAAGAAACTTGGCCTTTCAGAAAAGTCGGAAGATATTTTGAGAGCAGTAGACAAGATTGCCAAAGTTGGCGAAGAAAAAGTTTCAGCGGAACTTGAAGAAATTACAGGAAACGCGGATTCAAGCGCAAAGATTATTGACTACATAAAGCCCCTTTCTTCTTTTGAAGAGACACTTTCACACATAGAAGAGCTTGCCGGCGGCGAAGATGAAGACTCAAAACGCATGAAAACAATCTTCAGCATGATGAAAGCAGCGGGAATTGAAGGCACTTATATGCTTGATCCTGCAATCACACGCGGACTTGACTATTACACAGGCATTGTTTACGAAACTTTCCTTGAGAAACTGCCGTCAATAGGTTCTGTTTGTTCCGGCGGAAGGTATGACAACCTTGCAGGTCTTTACATGAAGGAAAAACTGCCAGGCGTAGGTTCAAGCATTGGTTTGGACAGGCTGATTGCGGGGCTTTCTGAGCTTGGAATTACAAATGCAAAAGGCAGCTACCTTGATGTGGAAATATTCAACACTGATGAAAATCTGAATGTTCAATATCAGGAAGTGGCGGCAAAACTCCGCAAAGAAGGAATTTCCGTGGAAGTATTCCCAGACACTGTAAAAATCAACAAACAGTATTCTGTAACAGATAAAAAACAAATTCCCTGGGGAATCATGCTTTCAAGCAACAGCGAAACTGCGAATACAATCACACTCAAGAACTTAAAGACAAGGGAAATCTTTGAATCTATTTCAATTGAAGACGCTACAAGGAAAATCAAAGGCTAAGTTTTATTAGCCCAAATGTCAAGTTTTGATAAGAACAGTAATTTAAGTGTCACTCCCGTGCTACGACACTGCGATGTTTACGCAGTAAACTCGGTCAGGAATCTGTTGGAAATTTTAAATAGATTATCAACCGAGTTTCTTTCAGAAACATCGCAGGGGCAAGCCCTAAGATGACATTTTACAGGGCAAACACATTATAAATAATTTAAGTAAACTTTGCACAAAGGAACGGTTCCTGGGGCAAAAACACTCTGATTGTTGCGACCGCGTGAGCGGGCAATTCTATAGTTACTTTGCAACAATCAGCGTGTAGCGCATTATTGCGCGATTTTGAACCAGGAAACCGTGCCTGTAAGCCAGTTTTATGCTGAATATATTTATAATGCGTTTGCACTGGGACATTTTATTTTACATCTGTTTTAACAAGTTCACCATTTCAATTGCTCCAAGGGCGCAGTCGTAGCCTTTATTTCCGGCTTTTGTTCCAGCTCGTTCAATCGCCTGGTCAATCGTGTCAGTTGTAAGAACCCCGAACATAACAGGAAGTCCAGTCTGCAAGCTAACTTGGGCAATTCCCTTTGAAACTTCAGCGCAAACATAGTCATAGTGGCTTGTAGCTCCACGGATTACAGCACCAAGGCAAATAATAGCATCATATTTTTTGCTTTCAGCCATTTTTTTCGCAGCAACAGGAATCTCAAAAGCGCCAGGAACCCAGCAAAGAGTTATGTCATCATCTTCAACATCGTGACGGACAAGTCCGTCTTTTGCGCCCGCGACAAGTTTTGAAACAATAAACTCATTGAACCTTGCGGCGACAATTCCAACTTTGATTTTGCCAGCACTTCCAGAAACAACTTTTCCTTCAATAACTTTCATTTTTTCCTCCAAAATATTTTTAGAAATCGCTAAACGTTAGAAAGCAGATGCCCCATCCGTTTTGCCTTTGTTCTCAAATAAAATTCATCATATTTTTGAACCGGAATTTCAAGCGGAATACGCTCTTCGATTTCAATTCCATTTTCCTTGCAGTTCATGGCGTCAATTTTCTGCGGATTGTTTGTCATAAGGCGAAGTTTTGAAACTCCGAGGTTTTTTAGAATTTGAATTCCACACGAATAGTCCCGGGCATCTTCTGGAAGACCAAGCGCAAGATTAGCATCCACGGTGTCCATGCCTTTGTCCTGAAGACTGTAAGCCTTTATCTTGTTAAGGATTCCGATTCCCCTTCCTTCCTGAGAAAGATAAACAAGAACTCCCCTTCCTTCCTGAGAAATTTTTTTCATCGCAAGATCAAACTGCTCGCCGCAATCGCATTTTCTTGAACCGAAAGTGTCGCCTGTAAGACATTCACTGTGGACACGGCACAAAACACTTTTTCCGTCGGAAACATTTCCCATAACCAAAGCCTCGTGATGCTCGCCCGTGATTGTGTCCAAAAATCCGTAAAGCCTAAAGTCGCCATATTTTGTGGGAAGATTCGCTTCTGCAACACGCTCAATGAATTTCTCAGTTGACTTTCTATATTCAATCAAATCGGCAATCGTTATAAGAGTCAAATTCCATTCTTTTGCTTTTTCTTCAAGTTCAGGGCGGCGCGCCATGTGTCCGTCTGCGCTCATAATCTCGCAGCAAAGTCCAGCAGGCTCAAGACCTGCAAGACGGCACAAATCAACAGTCGCCTCTGTATGTCCCTGGCGTTCAAAAATTCCCTTGTCTTTTGCAACCAAAGGAAACATATGTCCAGGGCGACGGAAATCTTCAGACCTTGTTTCAGGATTTACAAGCGCAATTGCTGTAGTGCTTCTTTCAAATGCGCTGATTCCTGTTGTCGTTGAAACATGGTCCACGGAAACTGTAAAGGCAGTTTCGTGGTTGTCCTGATTTTGAAACGTCATCGGATAAAAATTGAATTTCTTTGCAATTTCAGAGCTTACTGGCATACAGATAAGTCCGCACGCATTCCGCGCCATGAAATTTATATTTTCGCCTGTAGCAAATCTTGCCGCGCAAATCAAGTCGCCTTCATTCTCGCGCGACTCGTCATCAGTAACCATTATAATTTTTCCGCCGCGCAAATCCTGCAAAGCTTTTTCTATAAGCGCAAATTTTTCAGCCTTCATTTTTTTCCTCCAAAGTAAAATGCCTTATATATTTTCCAACAATGTCGCATTCAATGTTTACCAGGTCGCCTGGCTTTTTTTTGCTTAAAACGGTGTTGCTCCAAGTATGTGGAATAACCGCCGCGAAAATAACACAAGTTGAGCCGCTCCATTTTAGAGAAGCAACAGTCAGACTGATTCCGTCAATTGCAACAGAGCCTTTTTCAATCATAAAATCGCCGAGTTTTTTTTCCATTGAAAACTGAATGTTCACGGCATTTTCATTTTTTGAAAAAGCAAGAATTCTTCCTGTTCCGTCAATATGACCAGAAACAATATGCCCGCCAAATCTTCCATCAGCCTTCATTGCGCGCTCAAGATTTACAAAGCTTCCGGGGCGAAGAATTTTTAAGGAAGTGCGGCTAAAAGTTTCCGGTGTAACATCAGCCTTAAAAACAGAGCCTGAAAATTCAGCGACAGTCAGGCAAACCCCATTCACGGCAATGCTTTCGCCAAGCACAAGCTTTTCATTAAAATCAGACTGAATCTCAATCGAAAAAGAATGGCTGGCTCTCACAATATTTTTTACAGTGCCAAGGCTTTCTATAATTCCCGTGAACAAAATTATTCCTCCAAACACGGCTCTTTAAAATCGTATTCCAAAAGCAAATCACCAGAAAAAGTTTTTACATTCTTCAGCGCAAGATTCACGCAAGACAAAAGGCTTGAGCATTCTATCCCCTGCACCGGAGAATGCACAGTTCCATTTATTCCGCCTAAAATTTTAGGAGCGACAAAGCAAAGAACTTTGTTTACAAGGCATTTTTTTTCTTTGCCATAAAAAAACAGGCTTGAATTAAGAGAGCCGCCGGATTCAACAAGAACGCTGTCAATTGAAAACTCGCCAAGTTTTTTTAGCACTTGCAAAATGTCGATATGAGAATCTTTTTTTTCAATCTGAATTACTTTTGCGCCTTTTTCTTCAAGGGCGGATTTTTTTGCAGAATCAGAGCAAGTAAAAATTATAAGCGGAACTTCATTCGCGGTTTTTACAAGATTACTTTCAAGCGGAATTTTCAACTCTGTATCAAGAACAATACGAACAGGCTGATTCAATTCTTCGCCTTTAATTCTGCAAGTCAAAAGCGGATCATCTTTTAGAACAGTTTGAATTCCGCACATAACGGCCGCAGTTGTTCCGCGCAAATAATGAACATATTCACGGGAACTTTCGTTTGTAATCCATTTGCTTTCGCCTGAAGAAAGTGAAGTTTTTCCGTCCGCGCTTTGTGCATATTTTACAATCACAAAAGGACGCTTAGCAGTTATATAATAGAAGAAAATTTCATTCAGAGAATCACATTCAGTTTTCATAAAATCCCGGAAAATTTTTATTCCAGCATTTTCAAGCTGAGCAACCCCTTTTCCGTTTACGAGAGAATTCGGATCGCGGCTTCCAATCACGACATTTTTTATGCCGGCATCTATGATTGCCTGAGTACATGGAGGCTGTTTTCCTGTGTGGCAGCAAGGCTCCAATGTAACGTAAAGATTTGCTCCGCGGACACAAGCATTTTTTTCAGCCGCATTTTTTAAAGCGTCCCGCTCCGCATGAAGATTTCCGTATTCGTGATGAAAACCTTCCGCAATGATTTTTCCGTCTTTTTCAATCACAGCGCCAACAAGAGGATTCGGATGAACTTTTCCGCCACCTCTTTTCGCAAGTTCAATTGCACGCTGCATAAAAATTTTCTGAGGAACAAAAACATCGTTTTTCTCTTCTGAAAAAGCTTCCATATAAGAAAGTTTTATATCAAACTAAAAACATTGTCAATACAAGCCGCTTATGCTCGGAGCTTACGCATTATAAATAATTTAAGTAAAGTTTGTGCGAAGGAATGGTTCCTGGGAGCCAGTTTTATGCTGAATACATTTATAATGCGTTTAGCCCTAATTTTGCTCGTTTGACAATAGAAACATTTTTATCTATTATATGTTGTTATGAAAAAATGCGGGACTATGCCACTCATTATTAGCGGAGCATTGCTTTTTTTTGCGCTTGTCTTTGGCTCTCTTCTTGGAGCGGGACTTGCAGCTACAAGGAATACAATAAACACTGAAAATTTCACAGACTTTGAAACTTCTCTTCCAACAAGGCTTTTGGACATAAACGGCGAGCTTATAACTGAATTTGCAAGCGATGAGCGGCGTGAAATAATCGCGCTAAAAAATCTTCCGCAGCACATGATTGACGCATTGCTTACACGAGAAGACCGCATTTTTTACAGCCACCACGGATTCAGCGTAAAAGCTTTGTTCAGGGCAGTTGTCGGAGTTCTTACAAGAAACTCGCTTGGCGGCGGCTCAACACTTTCCCAGCAAATCGCAGGAACTTTGTATTGCGACCGTCAGGAATATTCAGTAAAGCGAAAACTCAAGGAACTTTGGTGGGCAATCCAAATGGAGCGCAGATATTCAAAGGATGAAATCTTAGAGCTTTACCTTAATAAAATATATTTTGGCGGCGGAACTTACGGAGTCAACGCGGCAAGCAAATATTACTTTGGGCACGATGCAACAGAAATAACTCCAGCGGAATCCGCAATTCTTGTAATCCAGCTTTCAAATCCTTCTTTTTATAATCCATTCGAACATCCAAACCGGGCAATGGCAAGACAGAAAGATGTTCTTGAAGCGATGGTGAATTCCGGCTACATTTCCCAGCAGCAGGCGGACGACAGTTTTGACACATACTGGGCAAACTTTGACTACACAAGAACAAACGCTTCCGCGCACGCAATGCAAAATGACGAAGCTCCTTGGTTCAGTGAATATGTAAGAAGAAATTTAAGCGGAATGATTTACGGAACAGAAGACATTTACACAAGCGGATTCACCGTAAACACAACATTGAATCTTTCGCACCAAAAAGCCGCGGAAGAAGTAATGCAGGATTATATCCATGCGGCAAACAGAATTTACCAGCGGACAATGAATTCCCACGAGCGTGCGACATTCAGCAAATATATTCCGCTCACAGAACTTTTCAGCCTTGTATTCAACTTGCCGGACTTGAAACTTGGCGAGCAAAGAAACCAGGCAACAGCAATGAATCACTACCGCGATGAAATAAATCCTATAATCGATGTAATGTCCATGGTCTGCGGAATCGAATCCTTAAAGACTGAAATCGTCAACAAAGGAAATTCCTTGATTCAGCAAAAGGCGGAAAAAACAACAATTGAAGGAACAATGATTGCCATTGAAAATTCAACAGGATACATAGATGCGCTTGTCGGCGGCTCAAAATATGACAAGACAAACCAGTTTATCCGTGCGGTGCAGGCAAAGCTTCAGCCTGGCTCAACTTTCAAGCCGCTTTATTATTCCGAAGCAATTGAAAGCCAGAAATTTACAATGACAACAATTATAAGCGACACGCCGCAGGTTTTCCATAAAGAAGACGGAACTCCTTATATTCCGCAGGACTTTAAAGGCCAGTGGGAAGGCGATGTTGAATTCTGGTATGCTTTAGCCCACTCCATGAATGTGCCTTCAATAAAAGTTTTGGACACAATCGGATTTGACTCTGCAATAAAAAGAACTTCTGCATTGCTAGGAATTCCGTCAAACGAATTTGAAGCAAGGCACTTTGAGCCAGTTTATCCGTTTGGTCTTGGAGTCTGTTCAGTGCGTCCAATTGAAGTTGCAAAAGCCTACGCAACAATCGCAAACCGCGGAAAAGAAGTAAAGCCGATTGCAATTCTTTCAGTTGAAGACAAAAACGGAAACATAATTTTCAATCCGGGAAAAGAACAGGCAGATGCGCAAAAATCCAAAAACGGATCAAAGCAGATTCTTACAGAAGAAACAGCATTTATAATGCAGGAAATTATGAAGAATACTGTTGCAAGCGGAACTTTAAGATATGGCTCTGACTGGGACTCAACATATTGGGTTACAGGAAAAAGAAAAGGCCGCGGAAACAAATTCAACTTTGTAAATTCAAACGGAAAAACATTCCAAATGCCTGTAGCAGGAAAAACAGGAACAACTCAAAACTGGGCAGACGCCTGGGCGGCAGGATTTACGCCATATTACACTTCTGTTTTCTGGTTCGGATTCGACAAGCCGGGACAATCTTTAGGACTTTCAATTACCGGCTCAACTTTGGCTGGCGTTGCATGGGGCGACTTTATGAATGCGGCGAACAAAGACAAGCCGTACAAGCCGTTCTATGACGAAAAACCAAAAAACTTGATTCAACTTGAAGTCTGCACAAGAAGCGGCGGAATCCTGACTCCTGAATGCGGAAGCAATAGAATCACTGCATATTATTATCCAGGAACAGAACCGACAGAGCCTTGCAAAAAGCATACTGACGATTCTGGAAGAAATTTAGGAGCCGCAAGACTTAAAAAAGCAAGAATCAAAGCAGGCTATAATTTTGACGAAGGAATTGACGACAGTCCGCTGATGGTTGACTTGAGCTTTCTTAAGAGCGGAAAACTTTCTTCTGAAACAAGGCAGGAAGAATCCGAGTATGAACTCTTGCAGCCGCAGAGAAATTCCGATGATTTTTCAAACTGGCTTCTTGACTAAAAAACAAAGATTGCCTATTTTTTAATTAAATGCTTGTAAAAATTGAAGACATAAAAGTAAAAAAAAGAGTTCGCCGTGATTTAGGAGATTTGACCGCATTAAAAGATAGCATGCATCGTTACGGTCTTATGAATCCAATCACGCTGAATTCCAACTATGAGCTTGTGGCAGGAGAACGCAGACTTGAAGCCGCAAAGTCTTTAGGCTGGGAAAGAATCAATGCAAATATCCTTGACTCAAATGTTGACAATATCCGCCAGCTTGAAATGGAGCTTGAAGAAAACAATCAGCGCAAGGAATTTACAGACGAAGAACTTATGGAAGGATACAAACGGCTTGAAAAATTAAAAAATCCTCCGCTGATTATGCGAATCTTAAAATTCATCGCCAATATCTTTATAAAAATCGCAGAGTTTATAAAATCGCTTTTTGGAAAAAAATAACAATTTTTATAAGCTTTCTGTAATTTCTCTTTGCATTTCAGCATTTTGTGCCTTATAATTAAATGATAAAAAATATCATGTTTAAAAATTCAGCAAAGCATTTTGGAGGCACACAACATGAAAAAAATAAAAATCACATTTCCAGACAATTCATTTATAGAAGCAGAAAATGAAATCCGCCCTATTCTTTTCCTTGAAAAATTCAACGCACAAAATAAAAAAATTGTCGCAGTAAAAGTAAACAATGAAATCTGCTCATTGGACAGTCCTGTAAACATAACTTCAAGCATAGAGCCGGTTTTTTCAGACTCAAAAGACGGAAGCTCAATCTACAGAAGATCACTTTGCTTTGTTCTAGCGGCGGCAGCACACAAAATTTTCCCGGGAAAAAGACTTTTAGTCGGACACAGCTTGGGCTACGGCTACTACTACACGCTTGAACTCGGAACTCCACTTACAAAAGAAAATATTTTAAAGCTAAAAAATGAAATGGAGCAAATTATAAAAGATGACAAAATAATTGAGACCGACTTCATTTCGTATTCAGAAGCCTGCTCGCTTTTTGAAGAGCTCGGACTTACAGAAACCAGAAAGCAGCTGAACTACAGATGTCCTTCCCGCGTCCAGATTAACAGGCTTGAAGGCTTTTCTGATTTGTATTTTGGACCGCTAGTTGGAACGACAGGTATTTTAAATGTTTTTGACTTGCTTCCATATAGCGACGGATTTCTTTTGCGATTCCCTAAAAAAGGCCAGCCTGAAAAACTCACAGAATTTGTTGACCAGCCGAAGCTCTTTGAAATTTACAAGTCATACAAGCTCTGGGGAAAAAGACTGAATGTAACATCCGCGGCAAGTTTAAACCAGCTGATTCACGACAGAAAAGAATCTGAATTTATCGACATAACAGAAACTCTTCAGACAAAAAGAATTTCTACAATCGCAGATGAAATTCTCAAGAAAAAGTCAGCAAGAATTGTCCTTATAGCAGGTCCATCTTCTTCCGGAAAAACAACAACCAGCAAAAAACTTGCATTGCAGCTTGAAGCAATCGGGTACAAGCCAAAAGTTATAAGCCTTGACAGCTATTATCTTGGACGCGCGCAAACTCCAAAAGATGAAAACGGAAACTACGACTACGAATGCCTAGAAGCCTTGAACATTGAGCTTTTAAACCAGAATCTTGTTGACTTGTTTGCCGGAAAACAAATCAAACTGCCGTCTTATGATTTTCATGCCGGAGTAAGCTATTTCAAAGGCGGCACAATGACTTTGGAAGAAAGCGATATTTTAATCATGGAAGGAATTCACGGACTCAATGACAAGCTTACACCTTTAGTTCCAGCTGATAAAAAGTTTAAAATCTACATTTCTGCATTGACCCAGTTGAATCTTGATGACCACAATAGAATTTCAACAAGCGACAACAGGCTTATAAGAAGAATTGTAAGAGATTCCCGCTACAGAGGAAAAAGCGCGGCAGACACAATCGCAATGTGGGAAAGCGTTCAGAAAGGCGAGCAGCTTCACATATTTCCGTTCCAGAACAATGCTGATGCGATGCTTAACACTGCTTTGGACTATGAGCTTCCAGTTTTGAAAGTTTATACAGAACCGCTTTTAAGATGTGTAAGTCCGCTCCAAAAAGAATATGCAGAAGCAAACAGACTGCTTCAATTCTTAAACTGCTTCTCTACAATTCCTGCAACTTCAGTTCCAACGCAGTCTATAATCAGGGAATTTATCGGCGGAAGCGCATTTAAATACTAAAGCAAATTTTTTCTGGCAGTCACAATATCATCGGCTGCCAGTTCCTCTGCTTTTAAGCTGTCCTTCTTCCACTGACGGAATTTATTCTCCTTTAGCTTTTCAAGAACCTTGACTTTTTGCATTGCCTGACGAACAACTTCGCGTTTTTCATCCGCGGCAATCTGCGCCGTGGCAAGTTCTTCCAAAAATTTTTCTTTCTTCTGCTCAAGCATGAAAAAAAAAGACTGGATTTCAGCCTGAATAAGAAAATCTGTATTTGTGTCGAAATTTTTTATTGTGGAAACTTTTCGCTTTGCAATAGATTCAAGCTCGCCCTGAATTCTTGCGACTTCAGCATTTGCCTTGCCAAGCTCCATTTCTGCCTGACGCTTCTCAAATATTCTGAGGTCAAGAATTTTCTGCATTGAAAAAGAAAATTTCTTCATAAAGATAAAAATCAAGCAGGAGATTCTGAATATTCGGCTTCAGGAATTTCAATTCCACTTAATTCAGAAAGAGACTTCAACGTGTCTTCAATTGTAATATGGCAGTTTTCTTCCTGGCACAAAAACTCTTCAACAGCCTGATGATGGTCAATGGCTTCATCAATTTCCGGGGAAGAACCTTTTTGGTAAACACCGGCATTTATCATTTCTTCCTGCTCTGAATAAACAGAAATCCAACGGCGCACACGCTGCACTGCTTTTTTTGTGCAAGTTCCAGAAACGCGCTTTGAAAGACGGCTGATGCTTGTAAGCATATCGATTGCAGGATAATGCTGACGCGCTGCAAGGGAACGCTGCAAAACAATATGTCCGTCTAAAGTTCCGCGCACTTTATCAGCAATAGGCTCATCCATATCGTCGCCATCAACAAGGACTGTATAAAAGGCGGTAATGCTTCCTTTGTCATTTGTTCCTGTGCGCTCAAGAAGCTTAGGCAGCATATCAAAAACGCTCGGAGGATAACCTCTTTGCGCAGGAGGCTCGCCGGTTGCAAGTCCAATTTCCCTCTGCGCATGGGCAAAACGAGTTACGCTGTCAAACATAAGCATAACGTCTTTTCCTTGGTCGCGGAAATATTCAGCTATGGCAGTTGCAACATAAGCGGCTCGCAATCTGGAAATAGAAGGCTGGTCGCTGGTTGCAACAACAAGCACAGAACGCTTAAGACCTTCATCTCCCAAGTCGCGCTTTATAAAGTCCATGACTTCGCGTCCACGTTCTCCGATAAGACCAATTACGTTTATATCAGCATTTGTATTCCGCGCAATCATTGAAAGAAGCGTTGATTTTCCAACTCCTGAGCCTGCAAAAATTCCAAGACGCTGGCCTTTTCCAACTGTGAGAATTCCATCAATAGCGCGAACTCCAGTAACAATGCGCTTGTCAATCGGCTTGCGTTCCATTGGATTCGGAGGAGATGCAAGAGCCGGGTAATATGCCTCAGGGAAAATCTCGCCTTTTCCGTCATAAGGCTTTCCAGTTGCGTCTATTACGCGTCCCAAAAGCGATAATCCAACAGGAACTTCCAAAACGTGCCCTGAAGCAACAACTTCACAGCCAACTTCAATTCCCTTTGTCTCTCCGTAAGCCATAAGACGTACAGAAGAATCTTCAAGACCAACAACTTCCGCAAGAACAGAACTTTGAATGCTTGGAATATGTATTGTGCAGATTTCGCCAATTACAGAACGAGGACCTTTGCTTTCTATCATAAGACCTTTTACTCCTATGACAGAGCCGGTATATTTTATGGGTTCAATCCGTTCTATGCTATGAATGTATTTATCAAAAAAATTTTCCATTTTAAACTATCCCACAGCAAGCACAAGGAATACATTGCAGATTTTTCAGCAAACTGTCATTCTTCTCTTCTACAAGCACAAAAATAGATTGCCGGAGCAGGTCAGGCACTGGTAAAGAAAACAAACGAATAAATCAACTGTCGGGATTTATAACTTCTGACTTGCCCACAGTTTTTATTGGCGAAATATTCAAAATCTGAGTTTCAAGCTCATTAAGCTGGCTTGAAATGCGTGCATCAATTGCACCGAAGTCCGTTTCAACAATGCAGCCGCCTTTTTCAACGGAACTGTCTTCAACAACAGAAATATTCTTGATATTTTCGACCTGATGGATAAAGTCCTTTATATGCTCGGTTGTAAGCTTTACATCCGCAAGATTTACCCGCAATGTTACATCTCCAGAGCCTTTTACTTTTTTCAAAGCCTGAAGCACATTCGACATTATAACGCTTTTTTGATTTTCACTCATAATTTTTACAACTTTGCGCGCTATCAAAATTACAAGATTCACAATCTGCTGCTCTGTATTGTCAAGAATCTCCTGCCTTTTAGCCTGAACAGCTTCAATCATTTTGTGAATGCGTTCAACAAGACGCTGGGCTTCTTCATTTCCTGCCTTATAACCTTCTTCATGTCCGGCTTTAAATCCATCGCTCTTTGACTTTTCAAAGATAGAGTTTTCTTCTACTTTTGCATTGGAAATAATATCCTGAGCTTCTGCCTTTGCCTTTTCAACAATGTCCTGCGCTTCTTTTTGCGCCTGGGATTTTATTACAGCCGCCTGATCACTGTGATGCTTTATTTGTGCAAACGCCGCATCTTCCGCATTTTTTACAATCTGGTCCGCATCTGCCTGTGCCTTTGCAAGCATCTTGGCTTTTTCATCTTCCCACTGAAGTTTAAAAGCCTCAGCTTCCTTGCGCAAGTCATCTGCTGTAGGTCCTGTGTATTTTGGAACTTCCTCAACTTTTTCTTCCACAGGGGGCGTAAAATTTTTTGTAAACTGAAGGACAACTTCGCCCTTAGTATTGTTAACTTCTGCCGGTCTGAATACAGTTTGTGCCATGCTAAATGCCTCCAGTCAAATCAGACTACCATTTCATCATCGCTAGAACGAGCAATAACAATTTCACCAGAATCTTCAAGACGTCGTATTACGCTAACAATCTTCTGCTGGCTTTCTTCAACATCCTTCAAGCGGACAGGTCCCATGTATTCCATGTCTTCTTTAAGCATTGAAGCGGCACGCTTTGACATATTGCGGAAAATCTTGTCCTGAACTTCTGTATCAACTGATTTCAAAGCCTTTGCAAGTTCCTGTGTATCAACTTCACGGAGAACTTTCTGAATCGCGCGGTCATCAAGCATAACAATATCTTCGAAAACAAACATTCTCTTCTTGATTTCTTCCGCAAGCTCAGGATCGTCTTCTTCAAGAGTTTCAATAATCGCTTTTTCAGAAGAACGGTCAACAAGGTTAAGAATCTCAACGATTGAATCAACTCCACCGGCAGCAGTGTAGTCTTCGCTGGAAAGAGTTGAAAGTTTCTTTTCAAGAACACGCTCAACTTCGCGCAGAACTTCCGGGCTTGTTCGGTCCATTGTGGCAAGACGCTTTGAAACTTCCGGCTGAATTTCCGCAGGAAGATTCTGAAGAATTGTGGCGGCTTTCTGAGGCTCAAGGTACGCAAGAATAAGCGAAATTGTCTGCGGATATTCCTGCTGAACAAAGTTCAAAAGATGAGCCGGATCTGTTCGTCGGATAAAATCAAACGGGCGGACCTGCAAAGAGCTTGTAAGCCTGTTGATAATATCAATCGCCTTTTGGCTTCCCAAGGATTTTTCAAGAAGCTCGCGGGCAAAGTCAATACCGCCAGTTGTAATAAAATTCTGCGCCTGCATAAGTTCCTGAAATTCTTCAAGAACCTGATCTTTAAAGTCCGCGTCAATTGTATCAAGGCGCGCAATTTCAAAAGTAAGAGTTTCAACTTCATCTTCGCGCAAGTGCTTCATTACATCAGAGGCTACATCACTTCCGATTGCAACAAGGAAAATAGCGGCTTTTTGGCGGCCGGTAAGATTCTTATAATCTTTGATTCCGCCTTTTTTCTTGCTTTTTTTGCCGTCAACAAGTTCTTCTGCCATAAACTATTCCTCCATAAGCCAAGTGCGGATAAGCATTGCAACGTCTTCCGGATGCTCTTTTGCCATTGCAATCGCATTTTCCTGAAGCTCTGCCCGCTTGCGCTCTTCAACAGACATTGTAACTTCCATTCCCTGCTGCTGGGCCTCAAGAAGCGCTCTCTGCCTTTCTTCTTCCTGCTGACGAATCCTAGCTTCCTCTGCAAGACGGCGGCGACGTTCAATTTCTCTGCTGATAATACGGAACGCAATGAACGCAACAAGAATTATAGCAATTCCAATCAGGCTGAACATAATTGTGCGGTTTCTGTTAAGCTGCGCAATATAAGCAAGATCTTCCTTTTCCTGCTCTTCTGTTCTGTCAAACGGAATATTCGTAACTGTAACGCTGTCTCCTCTGGATTTGTTATAGCCGACAGCATCCTGAACAAGTTTTGTCGTATTTACAAGCTGCTCTGGAGTAATAGGAATGTACTCGCGCTTTAAATGTCCGTTTTCAAGAATAGGACGATTGTTTTCATCATAAACCTTGCGCCACTGGCCGTCGATGTTTACAGAAACTGTAATGCGGTCAATCTGCGGGCTTGTAATTTCAGAAACATTTTTTTCGTTCAGCGCATAGTTGCGTTTTACGCCTTCTTCTGTGGATTTTCCCACAACATTTGACATATCGCTGTAAACAGGAGGATTCTGGCCTTCAACTCCAGCAGGACCTTCAGGATTGTAGCCGGTTCCAGTAAACGACTTGTTTACAGTTTCTTCCGACAATGTAAGGCTGTTTACAATTTCAGAGTCGTCATAAGGAGTGTTCGGGTTGTCAGGACGGATTGTAATTCCAGTGTATTCCTTTGAAGTTGTTTTTCGCTCAGACATATTCATGTCAATCTTGATGTTAGCAACTCTTACACGGTCATCAGAGAAAGTTCCCTTCAATGCTTTTAGAACCAAACCTGTATATGTAGTTTCCTGTTTAAGAATAAGCTTGCGCTGTTTTTCTATATTTGAAATGCGGTCGCTTTCCGCCATGCCTTCAAAGTCATTTATCTGAACATTTGAAGCGCCGTCGTTGATTACGATATTTTCATCGCGCAAACCTTCCACACAGGCTTTTATGAGATTTTGGATTCCGCGGATTTTGCGCTTATCTGTAAGAACATCGCTGTTTCCTTTGGCGTACAAAACAATGCTTGCGGATGTAGGATTCTGATTTTCTGTGAACAAAGCCTCATCAGGAAGCACAAGATTTACTTCCGCGCGCTGAATTCCGTCCAAAGACTCAAGCTGCTGCTTTAAAGCCGTTTCTGTTGCGCGCTGCCAGTTCACCTTATCATCAAAGTCTGTTCTTGACCAACGGGTTACATCAAAAAGGCTGTAGGCATCAAGACTCGACGGAGCATAGCCTTCAGCGATGAGACGGCTTCTGTATTTTTTTGCTATATCACTGTTTTCAACAGAAATATAATTGTCAGATGAAACATAGGCCTTTACATTGTCCTGATCAAGGCGGGAAAGAATAAGCTCCCGTTCCTTTTCATCATTTACAGGACCGTTAAAAAGGCGCACTGTGGAAGGGCGAGACGACATAGAAGCCATAAGAACAATCACCGCTATAGCAACCACAACGATGGCAGCCACAATAGCTTTTTGGAGAGTTGTCCACTTCGCCCATTTTTCTTTAATGGTTTCTAAATTTTTCTTGAACCATTCGTTCATATTCCCCTCCCATGAACGAACTCATTTTATGGAAGTCTATAAAAACTTCAGTTTTTATAGGCAACTCTAATAATGCGATGTTTTAATCGGTGCTATTACAGCGAATTAAAACTCGCGGTTTTTCTAAAAACGAACTGTAAAGTGAGTTTTTAGAAAAACCTTATTTCTATTTTACGCTGTCCCTCTTGCATAAAAAGATAGGACAGTATAACACAAATTCCAGAATTTGACAATAAAACTTTTTAGCAAACTAGCACGCTATCTGTTCTGAGAAAGCTCATTCCAGCCTTTTACAAGACGGTCGATTACATTCTGCGCAAGATCCAGCGACATCTGGGCTTTTGCCATGGCAGTTGTAACATCATGAATGTCCACGCTGTCCGGATCTGTTATGACTTTTTCCTGAAGGGCAGAAACATTGAGCTGCTGGCTGTTCATTTCGTTTACAGCTTCAAGAAGGTAAGTTCTAAACGACTCTTTCTTTTCAGCTCCGTCAACAGAAACGTTTTCTTTTCCGTTTAAAGCCTTGCTGACGTTTCCAATGGCTGAAGTACCAAGGTGAGACGCATTTGACCTGTTAAGCTCCATAGAGCCAAAAGAAAGATTCATAGTTCCTCCCATTTACTGATTAACTGCGGCTAGCGGCTTGCGATTTCCAAAGCAGAGGCAAACATTTCCTTGCCGCCTTGAATAACAGAACTGTTGGCCTCATAAGCACGGTTCGCGCTTATCATGTTAACCATTTCATTTACAATATTCACGTTAGGATATTCAACATAGCCTTTGTTCGGTCCAGACTGAATCGCATCCGGATGGCTCGGATCGTAAACCATTCTGCCCTGCTCGCTGTCTTTTACAATTTCACGCACACGAACACCTTTTCCAGGTCCGTTGTCCAATTCTGAATCCACAAAAGGAAATCTCCACTGAGGATTTGAAGAAGCGATAGGCTCAACAATCACGCTCTGCTTGCGGTAAGCTCCGCCTTCCTGAGTACGAGTTGTTGTTGCATTCGCAATATTGTTTGAAATGACATCAGTGCGCAGACGCTCCACGCTCATTCCTGTTGCCGCTATGTTTATGCTTGTAAATAATCCCATACTTTTCTCCAAAACTCAATAGTAAAAATAAACTATATTGACTTCATAGCCGTCTTGACCTGTGAAAACTCAAAATTCATAAGCTGGGTCAAAAGGCGGTACTGCATCTGAATCTGAACAACATTCATTGCTTCCTGTTCGGCATCAACATTGTTTCCGTTAGCTTTTGAAGAAGTCGTGTAGTCAGAAACACGTCTAGGCTCAACATCACGCCAGTCGCGCGGAACTTCGCTCTGAATATGGCGCGCGTCATTTGTCGCCATGCGGAAAGAGCTGTGCTCGTTGTCACGACTAATGAAGGCTTTTTTCAGCTCGCTTTCAAAATTTACGGACTGTCTTTTGAAATTCGCAACTTCGCTGTTTGCAATATTGTTTGCAGTAACCTGATAGCGGAGGCTTTCAACATCAAGAGCACGGTGAAGCAAATCTACAGAATTTGAAAAACTGTTCATACTCTGTTCATCGGCATTCCAGAAAAAAAGTTTATAGTATAAATTGTATGTTTTTTATGACAATAAGAAGACAACAATCAATAGCGTGCACTTCTGATGAAATAAAGTTTCTTGAATCGGAAAAAGTTAAAAAACTAACTGGAGCAATCAAAAATAGTAATTTATTTTTCCCTTTTTCTATGTTATTATTTTTCCATGCAAAATATCAGAAAACTGCCGATTGGCATCCAGAGCTTTGAAGACTTACGAAAAAACAATTACATTTACATAGACAAGACGGAATTTATATACACTCTTGTGCATTCAGGAAAGGTTTATTTTCTTAGCCGGCCGCGCCGCTTTGGAAAAAGTCTTTTTCTTTCAACCTTAAAGGCATATTTTGAGGGCAAGAAGGAACTTTTTAATGGACTGAAGATTGAGCAGCTTGAAAAGGACAATCCGGACGCGTGGAAAGCTTATCCGGTAATTTATCTGAATTTTGCGCAGAACAGCTTTTCAAAAGAGGTTTCTCTTGAAAAAACCATAAATCTTCAGCTGGATGAATATGAAAAAAAATATGAAATACAAGCTGACTACAAAGACCCTTTGGACCCGACAAATTTTGCCGGCCGCTTTATAAACATTGTGCAGACCGCGCGGAAAAAAACAGGTCTTCAGGCGGCGGTTCTTATAGACGAATACGACAAGCCTCTTCTTGACGCGCAGAGCAACGAAAGTCTTGTAAACGAGAACAGGGAAACACTTCGCGGGCTTTACGTAACATTAAAAGCATTGGACGAAGACCTGAAATTCGTATTTTTGACAGGTGTTACAAAGTTCAGCAAGGTGAGCATATTCAGCGACCTGAACCAGCTGAACGACATATCAATCACAAGCCAGTATGCAACAGCCTGCGGAATTACAGAAAAAGAGATGCTTGAAAATCTCGCCCCTGAGATAGAAGCATTCGCTGAAAATAACGGCCTTTCAAAAGAAGAATGTGTAAACCAGCTTGAACAGATGTATGACGGCTACCACTTCCATCATGAGGCTGACGGTGTCTATAATCCGTTCAGTCTTCTGAACGCTCTTTACTCAAAGGACTTCTCGTTTTACTGGTTTGCAACCGGAACACCGACTTTCCTTATAAAAAAACTTCAGGAAAGCACGATGAACTACATGGATCTTTCAAACGGCGTGGAGGCAACCGCGCAGGAGCTACAGGACTACAGGAGCGACAACCCCAACCCGGTCCCGCTTTTCTACCAGACCGGCTACCTCACAATCAAAGGCTACGACAGGGAATTCGGCGTTTATCTTTTAAAATACCCGAACAACGAGGTGAAGTACGCGTTCATAAACTCTCTTGCTCCGGCAATCCTGAACAACAACCGCTCCACGGGGCTTGATGTTGTCTCCTTTGCCCGCGACATAAAAAAAGGCGACATAGAAAGCGTAATGGCAAGGTTCAAGTCTCTTTTTGCGACTCTTCCCTACACAACCGCAAGGAAGGAAAAACAGGACAGTGTCATAGAGCAGAATTTCCAGAATGTGTTCTACCTTGTCTTCACGCTGCTGGGACAGTGGTCAACTGTCGAGGAGACATCCTCGTTCGGCAGGGCTGACTGCGTGCTTTTGAACGGAAACAATGTATTCATCTTTGAGTTCAAGCGGGATAAAACGGCAGACGAGGCATTGAATCAGATTGAAGAGGCAAAATACGCCGGGCCGTACAAGTCAAGCGGAAAACGGATTATAAAAATAGGCGCAAGTTTTTCCACAAAGGAAAGAAACCTTGTTGAATGGAAAATTGTGGAGGAGCGATGAACTACATTCTCTGCCACAAAGATATTCCGGTTTTAAGGTTCTCAACAGAGGATGAGGAAATCTCCGAAGTCTCTGAAATAATCAACAGGGAGCATCTTCCAATCGGAATCTTGCCGGAAAATGAAAAAGGAAAAACCTTAAAAAGCCAGTTCCGCTCCTGGTGGAAAAGCCGCTCAATTCCTGCAAGCCGACAGAATCTTGACACAGCCCTTGAGCAGCTTGGAAATGTCACTACGGATTATCTTATAGAAAAAAGCTACGGACTCAGCCTTTCTGACCACTACTGGGCAAAGCCTTTAAAAAGCAGCCTGTCCTGGAAAGACGTGAATTTCTTTCAGAACAGTTTTTCTGATGACGTAGGGAAAGCCCTCTTCGGGGTTTTGAATTCAGACAGCGCCGACACATTGAACCTTGTTTCCCCGGACAACACATCCGACGGCTGGCTCAAGAAAAAATGGATAATAAACAATGGTGAGCGGATTCTTCTAAAAGCCGGAAGCCTTTGGCAGCAGGAACCTTTCAATGAGGTTCTTGCATCAGAAATCTGCGGCAGGCTTGGAATTGAACACGTTGAATACAAAATCATAAAAAACGATGGAAGTTTTTACTCATCATGCCCAGACTTTGTGTCGCCGCAGACAGAGCTTGTTCCGGCCTGGCACATTGTGAATACTTTAAAAAAGAGCAACAGCACTTCAAATTTCAACCATCTGATAAACTGCTGCGGGGAGCTTGGAGTCAAGGATACGGAAAAATTAAAGCAGGGAATCTGCCGAATGCTCACGGTTGACTTTATAATTGCAAACACCGACAGGCACTACAACAACTTCGGATTTTTAAGGAATCCCGACACTCTTGAGTGGATTGGCCTTGCTCCAGTGTTCGACAGCGGAACTTCAATGTTCCATGATGAAATCCTTTATAACCTAAAAAATCCATACCTGCGCGAATCTTTAAAAATAAAAGCAAAACCGTTCGCCTCAAACCAGAAAGAACAGATGAAAAAAATTCCGTTCAAGAAATACTGCTCGGATTTGGACTTTGAGAGGCTCGACGGCGTTTCAGAATTCTTCGGAAAACTAATATCACAAAATCCATACATTGAGCCGGAACGCGCGGAAATCTTATGCAAAACGCTGGATTCAAGGATAAAAGAGACTGAAATGCTTTTTGAAAATTAGAATAAAGATTCTCTAGCATTCATTTGTATCGATAGATTTAGCTAATTTATCATTCCCGCTATTGGTTATATGTCATGGGGCTGTCCTAGAAGTTATTAACAGACTTTAAAAAGGGCGGCCTTTTTTATGTTAAATAAATTTTGTAGATCTTTGTTCCGTCAACGAAATATTTTTCAAGGCTGACATAACCTTTCCTGTTCAGAAGCCTCACTGTCGATACAAATATTTCCTCGATTGAGTCTTTCAGCTTTTCACTGCGGAAGGTATTGATAGTTCTGAAGTCCGGTTTCTGGAATCCTGTTAGCCACATCACGTTTACATTCTCGCGGCACTGTCTTGCAATCTGTCTTGAAGAATATATTCCTGTCATGTAGCAGTAAATCATTACTTTCAGGAGCATGACCGGATTGTATCTGCTTGCTCCGCCGCCTTTTGTATTTCGTGCAAATGCTTCTTCAATTTCGAGTTCATCTACTGTTTTACTGACAATTCTTGCAAAATGATTTTGTGGAACCAGTTCGTCCAGACTTGGTGGCAGGAGCCACTGCCCGCCCTGGTTATATGGTTTGTATGTGATTTTATCGCTTACGCCTCTGCTCATATTTAAATTTTAGCAGATTTGAATTCTCTTGTAAATTTAAAATAATTAGGGCTGCCCGTTTCTTTTTGGACAGCCCCGTTTTTTTAAGTATCAAAGTTAAGTAACTTTGACTTATCGTGATTTATTTTAACAAAAATCCCAAAAACTATGGTATAATGATTATCCATGCAGGTAGACTATAAAAAACTATGGATCCGACTCATCGAAAAAGGAATTAAAAACAAAACGGACTTAATCCCTCTAGCTGGAATTTCAACAAATATTCTGGCCAAACTGAATAAAGGCGAATATGTTTCCATGAACAGTCTTGCTAAAATTTGCAGGGCCCTTGATTGCGATATTGGTGATATTTGCGTGATAAATGAAGTTAATAAATAATCAGATAATTCTTTTGGAGAAATAAATGGCAGTTAAAAAATCACAACTCTACAGTTCACTTTGGGCAAGCTGCGACAAGCTTCGCGGTGGTATGGATGCCTCTCAATATAAAGACTACATTCTGACACTTTTATTTGTAAAATATGTTTCAGATAAATACAAAGATGACCCTTACGGCGCAATCGCAATTCCAGAAGGCGCAAGTTTTGAAGACCTTGTTGTCTTAAAAGGAAACAAAAACATAGGCGAAGAAATCGACAAATTGATTGCAAAGCTTGCGGAAGCAAACAATCTTACAGGAATCATAAATAACGCTCACTTTAACGATGAATCAAAAATCGGCAAGGGCGATGAAATGGTGGACAAGCTTACAGGCCTTATTGCCATTTTTCAAAAGCCGGAGCTTGATTTTAAAAACAACAAGGCAGAAGATGATGAACTTTCACAGGAGCCTGAAATCCTTAAAAAGTGCAAGACTTATGAAGCTTCTATAAAATCACAAAAGAAAACAATTGCCGACCTCAAAAAGAAGCTGGACGAAAACTGCCGCAAACGCTACGACTCTTTTACCGATTCAGAAATAACAGACCTTCTTGTAAACCGCAAATGGTACAAAACAATTGATCAGGGAATCCAGAACCTTTATGTAACAGTTGCAAATCATTTTACAAAACGGATTGTTGAACTCTACGAGCGTTACGAAAACACATTGCCAGAACTCACTGCAAAACTTGCAGAAGAAGAAAAAGAAGTTTCCGCTCATCTTGCTCAGATGGGATTTAAGTTGTAGGAGCAGATGATGAAGCAGAATCTAATTGAAACAGTGAACGAGTATCTTTCTCTTGGAATAAATCAGCAGCTTGATTATGAAAAATTCTATCTGTATTCAATTATCACCCATTCAACTGCAATAGAAGGCTCAACTGTTACCGAAATAGAAAATCAGCTTTTGTTCGACGAGGGAATCAGCGCGAACAAGCCGATGGCAGAACAGCTGATGAACCTTGACCTTAAAGCCGCTTATGAGCAGAGTTTTGTTTATGCGAAATCCCACGCAGACTTTTCAATCGAACTTTTATGTAGCCTTGCCGCCCTTGTTATGCAAAATACCGGCTCCACTTATAAAACGATTGGCGGAGACTTTTCTTCTGCAAAGGGGGACTTGAGGCTTTTGAATGTAAGTGCGGGACGAGGTGGGAAATCCTATCTTGCTTGGCAGAAGGTTCCTGACAGACTGCAGAAATTTTGTAACTGGCTCAACGCTGAACGAAAGGCTGTTGATAAAAACGACATTCACAAACTCTACGAACTCAGTTTTGAAGCTCATTACCACATTGTTTCAATTCATCCGTGGGCAGACGGTAATGGTAGAATGAGCCGTCTTGTCATGAACATGATTCAGTATGAAGCCGGCTGTATTCCTTCAATCGTAAAAAAAGAAAAACGAGCCGAATACATCCAGAGCCTTGCGCAAAGTCAGGAAAAAGATGATTCAAAGGATTTTATAGATTTTATGATGAATCATCATGTGGATAATTTGCAGAAGCAGATAGATGAATACAAGGCTTCGATGGAATCTGACGACATTAAAGGTGGTCAGAAAATAAGCGTGGGTGGTCAGAAAAAGTGGTCAGAAACCACATTGAAAATTCTTGAATTAATAAAACAGAATCCAAAAATCTCAAGAAAGGAACTCTGTGAAGAATTGAAGATAAATCCAAGTGCCGTTCAAAAGCATATAGAAAAACTAAAAGAAGCAAAAATGATTGAACGAATGGGCGGAGCAAAAGGCGGCGAATGGAGAGTAAACGAATGAAGCAGACGGAAATAGGATTGATTCCTGATGATTGGGAAGTGAAGAGGTTGGGAGAAATCGGTGAACCTTGTATGTGCAAACGCATATTAAAAGAACAGACTTCACCCACAGGGGATATTCCGTTTTACAAGATTGGAACATTTGGTGGAATTCCAGATGCATATATTTCTCGTGAATTATTTGAACAGTATAAAGAGCAGTATAACTACCCCAAAAAAGGAACTCTATTACTTTCAGCGGCAGGAACAATAGGACGAGTTGTTGTTTTTGATGGCAAGGATTCCTATTTTCAAGATTCAAATATTGTTTGGATTGATAATGATGAAACAAAAGTCACGAATGATTTTTTATTCTATTGCTATTCACGAATGCAATGGAAAACAGAAGAAGGTGGAATTGTTTCAAGATTGTATAATGCAAATTTGAAATCTACTTCTTTTATTGCTCCAAAATCCCTTGCCGAGCAAGAACGAATCGCAAAAGCCCTTTCCGATGTAGATGCTCTTATTTCCACAACAGAAAAACTCATCCAAAAGAAAAAGAACATCAAACAGGGCTCAATGCAAAATCTCCTCACCGGCAAAAAACGCCTCCCAGGTTTTGGTGATAAACAAACAGATTTATTCGTACCTAACGGTACTCACACAAAAGAAGTGAAGGACGTTAGTCCTGAACAAATCCGTTTGTCAGCTAAAATGAAACAAACCGAACTGGGAGAAATACCCGAAGATTGGGAAGTGAAGAATATAAATAAAGAATGTACTATCAAAGCTCGTATTGGATGGCAAGGATTGAAATCAACAGAGTATCTTGATTCTGGTGATTACATATTAATCACTGGAACTGATTTTGATAGTGGTTTTATTAATTGGAAATCTTGTAGTTATGTGTCTAAATGGAGATTTGATCAAGACAAAAATATTCAAATAAAACGAGGCGATGTTCTTATCACAAAAGATGGAACTATTGGTAAAGTAGCATTTCTAAATGAAATACCAATGCAGGGAACTTTGAATAGCGGCGTTTTTGTTATTCGTCCAAAAAATCATGATAAAATTGATTCAGTTTTCTTATCATTAATTTTCAAGTCTTTTTGGTTTGATTCATTCTTGGAACAAATTACTTCAGGTTCAACAATAGTTCATTTATATCAAAAAGATTTTGTTAAGTTCGATTTTCCACTTCCATCAAAAGAAGAACAAAACGCCATCGCCAATGTTCTTTCCAGCATGGACAAAGAAATAGAAACCTTAAACACAAAACTAGAAAAATACCGCAACCTCAAAACCGCCATGATGCAGCAACTTCTGACGGGGAAGATTAGGTTGGTAAAGTAAAAAAAGGAGGCTGATAAAGTGGAGAATCGAATTACATTGAAAGAATTTCTTGAATCTATTCCACCATATCGTGAAATGGAAATATCTGATTTAAATATATTTGATGGAAATTTAGCACTTGGTACAGGACATGTGTATTCGCATTACCCCGATATCACAGTTGAATGTCCTATTTGCGGTGGAAAAAGAATGTTTGCAAGAAAAAAATATTTATCAGAAACAACTAATGTTGATGATTCCAAAACAAAGGCTTTCATTTATACATGCAAAAATTGTGAGAAATTCGAAAAGATATATACCTTAAAATTTATAGAGCTGAATGAAGAAACAAAAACGAGGTTTTTGCCTGGGAAAATAATGAAAGTAGGAGAATACCCTCCTTTTGGAGATTCTATACCGTCAAAAGTAATTTCATTAGTTGGAAAAGAACGAGATTTTTTCTTAAAAGGAAGGCGTTGTGAAAATCAAAGTTTGGGAATAGGCGCTTACGCATATTACAGACGAATTGTTGAAAATCAAAAAGATAAGCTAATTGATGAAATAATTAAAGTTTGTAACAAACTTGGTAAACAAGAGGCTTTGATAGCTGAATTAGAAAATGCAAAAATAGAAATACAATTCTCTAAAGCTGTTGATTCAATTAAAGAAGAATTACCAACTTCTTTGTATATAGAAGGTCAGAATCCTTTGAAACTTTTACATAATGCTGTTAGCAAGGGAATTCACAATATGACAGATGAGGAGTGTTTGCAATATGCAGGATGTATACGAATTATACTTTTTGAACTTACAGAAAGAATTAATGTAATTTTAAAGGATTCAAAAGAAATCCACGATGCAATAAGTGTTTTAGGAAGTCTATAAAATGTTTGGATGGAAAGAAATGAATTGTATAGTTTGTGGAGAAAATTCAGAAACTTTTCTCCTTGGCGATGGCTGGCATAGAATTTATATGTGTCCCACATGTGGTCTATATATATATTATGATGGAATGGATGTTTATTCATGGCTAGATTCCTCAGAACAAAAAGAATATATAAATTTTCCAAGTTACTTATATTATCATCATATAGATCGCGAAATTCATGTAAAGAAAGAACGGAATTATATTGGAGATGAAAAAGCCTTAAAATTTCACTTAGAAACAGAACAAGATAGTTCAAAAAATATTAAATATAATCTTGTTACTGATAATGTCGTTAGGGAGTTTATACCTAAAACTCTTCAAGAAAAAGAACGAATGTTGTTGAAAGATATTTATAATAAACGAGATAAAGTTTCTGATATAACTGAATATACGATTAATGAGATTGAAAGTGCTGCTTTTGTTATCAGACAAGAAAGTTTTGCAGATAATTATATTCAATATAGAAAATTATTATTTGATTTAAAAGATGACAATTATATTGAGATTTTTAATGACGGACATACTCAACAGTTTGTAAAAGTAAGAATTACCACTAAAGGAATAAAACATATAGAAGAAGGAGATAAACAAATGGAAGAAAAATCAGGTAATGTATTTATCAACACAGGGACTTATGTAAATAGTTCAAGTGTTGTAAATTCAACAATCGGGAATGGAATTTCTTCGACAAATTTCGATTATGATGGGCTTAGGGCAATATTAAAGCAGATATCTGAAAGTTTACAGAAAGTAGATATAGAGTCAAAGCAAACTATAGTCGAGAACATTGAAGAGGCAAATGAATATATTGAAACAAAAGATCAGAAGCATTTATTTTCTCGACTTAATACGATTTCGACATTGATACAGACTTGTGGTGCTATTCCTGCTGTTATTGAATTGGGAAAAATGATTCAACCATATATTACTCAAATATCAAATTTGCTTGGAGCATAGAGGTTCAGTAATGGATTTTGATAAAAGTCATAATATCAATTCAGGAACGATGATAGATAAATCAGTTATAGAAAATTCAATTGTTGCAGATAAAGTGATTATAAATCCCTCTCAACAGCCAACTTTCTCAAGACAAGAACAACATGATATAGATGCTTTGCAAAGAATTCTTAGTGATATACCTAAATATTTTGGAGATCAGTTAGATTCAGTTCTTCTTTGCAATAGGCGATATAAAGTTTCAGAAACAAGATATATTCCATATCTTGAATCCAAAATAAATGATAATGATAATTACATTATAAATCCAGAGTTGCGGATACTCGTTGAAAAGTTGAAAAAAGCATTTTCTGATTTATATGGAGAAATTGCAATACGGTTCTCACCTGATGCTACAGATCCAGATTTACAGATATTACCTAGGCCTAGAGATAATCAGTCAGCTGCATTAGATAATTATTACAATGCTTTAAGAGAAGTTTTGCCATATGCCATTCAGAATGCAGTAGATGCATATAATAATTTATGTCATAAACGAACTGAATTATTTGGAATATAGGAGTGTTTTTAATGTCCGAATCCCAGTTAATCGAATACAAAGAATCTTGGCACTCTTGGCTATCTCCTAAAATTGGAAGAGGTGGCAATAAATATCCGATTCTGTTGCGCGAGTTTTGCTTGTCAAAACTCGTTTAGCAAGACGCGAAGCGGATTGCGACGTTTTGCAAATGCTCAGGGCGGTGTGCTTTATATTGGTAAGCGTGATGACGGTTCTGTTTGTGGCGTTGCTGATTCAAAGAAACTTATGGAAGATATTCCCAATAAAGTTCGTGATGCGCTTGGATTGATTGTTGATGTGGATTTGATTACTGAAAACGGACTTGATGTTATAAAAATCACTGTTGAAGAAAATCCTTATCCTGTGAATTACAAGGGTGAGTATCATTATAGGACTGGAAGCACAAAACAACTTTTGCAAGATTCGGCGCTGAGTAATTTTCTTTTGCGCAAGACAGGTAAAAACTGGGATTCTGTTCCGCTTGAAAATGTGAGCGTTGAAGACCTTGATAAAGAAAGCTTTGATATTTTCCACCGTGAAGCAATCCGCAGCGGAAGAATGAGTAAAGATGATTTGAAGCTTTCAAATCAGGATCTTAATGCAAAAACATCGCTCACTTCCTCATAATCCGGATATCGCAAATACTTTCTTCCGCGCCGGTTTTATTGAAAGCTGGGGCCACGGCATAGAAAAGATTTGCAATCTTTGTAAAGAATACGGAATTACCGAACCGGAATATACAGTTCATCCCAATGACATTATGATGATGTTCAAGGCGAATGACACTGTAAATGACACTGTAAAAACGATTCTGGCACTAATAGAACAAAATCCATCAATTACTTATGAAGAAATGACTGAAAAAACAGGTAAATCAAGAAGAACCATAAGCAGATTGATTACAGAATTAAAAGAAAAAAATATTATTTCAAGAGTTGGCTCTGATAAAACTGGATACTGGGAGATTGTAAAACAATAAGGAGATATCATTATGACAATACTGACTATTGTAATCATTTTTTTATTTTTAATTACACTTGCAGTTTCTTTTGGCCTTGCGAAAAAGCTTTCTTCACCTAAATATCAAAAGTCAAATATAGAAATGAGATGTACTATTTTTACAACTATAATTACGCCTGTGCTTACTGTTCTATCTGTTATTCTTGTCATTTATACTTTGCAGATAGACTCTAAGAATTCCAAACAAGACAAATACAACACTGAGTTCTCAATATTGTTTGCTGAAATGAAAGATTTTATAAATAACTTATCTGTTGAAATAAAATATAACGAACATTCTGAAAATCCTATAACAATATCAAAAATGGAAGTAATAGATGAACTTGCATATTATTTAAAACGTGGAGAAAAAGTACGTCAGTTATATTCTGAGGAAATCGCCCAAATCAGTTTTCCAATTTCAAACGACAACACATGGTTTAATACAGAACTTGATGATTTTTATATTGAAAATGGCAAGTGTTACCAAATTAAAAAACGTCCAGAATTAGAATGTCAGTATTTTGAAGCTATTAATAAACGTTTTCGAAATATTTTTAAACCAATATTTGATTTATTAGATAATACTGATAATGAACATCGTGAAACTCATAAACATTTATTTGCATCATATATGAATAAAAATTCCTTTGAGTCCTATCTAACTACCCGATGGCAAGAACAGGATATTCCTAAAACATTAATCGAACTTATTGACTTGAGTTATTAAAAATCCCACATTTTTTTACAAATGTGAAAATTACCCTTAAAATGTTAGGAAAAATGTGATTTTTACCTCAAAAAATACTGAAAAAATGTGAATAATGGGTTTATAATGTCATTATGCTTAGGCGAAAAGTAGATGATTATTTGATTCAGTGGAAAAACAATCCAGACAGGCTCCCTCTTGTAATAAAAGGTGCAAGGCAAATTGGAAAAACCTTTTCTGTAAGGAATTTTGCAAAGTCTTACAAGAACTTTATCGAAATCAATTTTATTACAGATCCGCAGTTTAAAACGGTTTTTAAAAATGGATATTCACCGGAATCTATAATAAGGGAAATCACTCTTTTAAGGCCAGACTGGAATTTTATACCAAATGAAACATTGATTCTTTTTGATGAAATTCAGGTTTTCTCTGACTGCACTACGAGCCTTAAGTTTTTTAAGATTGACGGCAGATATGATGTAATCTGCTCTGGTTCACTTTTGGGCATCAATTACAATCAAATTACTTCTGTCAGTGTAGGTTATAAAACTGATTATGAAATGTATTCACTGGATTTTGAAGAATTCCTTTGGGCGAAAGGTTATAAGCAGGAACAAATAGACAGCATTCTGGAACACATGATAAATCAGACTCCTTTTGGCGAACTTGAATACAATGTATGGATGGAAAACTTTATGGAATACACAACTTTGGGTGGAATGCCTAAGGTTGTAGATATGTTCATCACCAATAAAAATTATTCCGGTACATTGCAGGAACAGCGACAGATTTTGAAATCTTACGAAGATGACATTACAAAATATGCATTCGGGCTTGATAAGGCTAAGCTTAAGAATGTTTATAATCATATTTCGGTTTTTCTTGCAAAAGAAAACAAGCGTTACCAAATTACAAAAGTTGCTCCTGGCGCTAGAAACAGAGAATACATTGGGACAATAGACTGGCTGAATGATGCCGGAATCATTAATATCTGTTATTGTCTTGAAAGTCCGGAGCTTCCACTTAAGGGAAATTACAAACCGAATGATTATAAGATTTATTGGCGTGATACAGGTCTTTTGATTGCCTCTCTTGATGAAGAGGCTCAGATTGATTTCAGGCAGAATAGAAACTTTAATACCTATAAAGGCGCAATCTATGAAAATATAATAGCAGATGCTTTTGTAAAACAGGGGTATGGTCTTTATTATTTTAAGAATGAAAAATCAACTTTGGAGATGGATTTTTTTGTGAGGGATATGAGAGGTTTGATTCCTGTAGAAGTTAAAGCCAGCGACAATGCAACAAAATCACTTTGTAATTTGATTGAGAAAGAAAAATATGCGGATATTCATTATGGAATAAAACTTTGCAAAAAAAACATTGGATTCAATGGTAAGTTTTATACATTTCCTTATTTCTGCTGCTTTATGCTAAAAAAATATCTACAGAATTTTGATAAAACCCATTATTGTAACCAGGAGGAATCCAAATGACAAAATCAGCTCACCCTGAACGCGAGACTCAAAACCGCATTGTTACATTCTTTCAAAAAGAACTGGGCTATAAATATCTGGGCAATTTGTCGGAAGATCAAAACTACAATGTTCGCTGGGGTGACTGGAAGAAATTTTTGTATGCTTCGGGATTCTCGGTTGATTTTGTTGATGCAATACAAACAAAGTTTTCTCAGATTCTTTCGGACTTTTCCCAATCTCCATACCACACAAACAAAGAAGTTTATCGTATTCTAAAATATGGTCTTAAACTTGCAGAGCATCCTGGCCAATCTCCAAAGACGGTTTATTTTATAAATTGGGAAGAACCGGAGAAAAATAATTTTTACATTGCGGAAGAAGTAACCGTAAACGGTAATGTCGAAAAACGCCCTGATATTGTTCTTTATATAAACGGCATTGCAGTTGCGGTAATGGAATTAAAGAAAAGTACTGTAAGTGTTGCAGACGGCATCCGCCAGAATGTTACAAATCAGCGCGAACAGTTTATTCAACGATTTTTCTCGACTGTTCAGATTTGCGCTGCTGCAAATGACAGTGAAGGCTTGCGATATGGGACAAGCGGAACTACAGAAAAATATTATCTTGAATGGAAGGAAGATAATTTTACAGACCAGCTGCAGGATAAAGATGATTTAGATAAAGAGATTGAAGCCGCCTGCTCAAAACATTTGAACCTGCTCGAAAAGCAGTGCTACAGAATTTTTCAGAAAGAACGTCTTTTGGACATAATTCATAACTTTATCATCTATGATTCCGGCATTAAAAAAGTCTGTCGTTATAATCAGTTCTATGCTATCAAGCGCTGCCAGAAAAGGCTTGCCAGAAATCAAGGCGGTATTGTCTGGCATACTCAGGGATCTGGAAAATCTCTTACAATGGTTTGGCTTACAAAATGGATTTTGGAAAACATAACCGGAGCAAGAGTACTTATCATCACCGACCGCGAAGAACTTGATGACCAGATAGAAAAGATTTTTACCGGAGTTGATTTACAGATCGCCCGATCAAAAAGCAGTGATGACCTTTTGAATCTGCTCAATAATTATGATTCACGTCTTATGTGTTCTCTTATTCATAAATTTTGCAGAAGAACTGGCGAAGTAAGCGATCTGGATTACGAAAAATATGTAGAAGAACTAAAAAAAACTATTCCTGTTGGTTTTAGTGTAAAAGATAAGGTATTTGTTTTTGTTGATGAATGTCATCGAACTAATTCGGGAAAACTTCATCTTGCCATGAAATCTATTATGCCGGATTCTGTATTCATAGGTTTTACAGGAACTCCTTTACTTAAAGTAGATAAAGAGCAAAAAACAACAGCTACCTTATTCGGTGGTTTCATCCATACATACAAATTTGATCAGGCAGTTCGAGATGGAGTTGTTCTTGATTTGCGTTATGAAGCAAGAAATGTTCCGCAGGAAGTAAGCAGCAAAGATAAAATTGATGCCTGGTTTGAAGCAAAAACAAAAGGCCTTATGCCAAAAGCGATAGCAGCCTTGAAAGAAAAATGGGCAACATTGCAGCAGCTTTACAGTTCAAAAGACCGTCTTGAAAAAATTGCTTTAGATATAATTTTTGATTTTGAAACAAAACAACGCCTGTGCGATGGCAGGGGAAATGCGCTCCTGGTTGCAGGAAGTATTGCAGAAGCCTGTCGTTATTATGAAATTTTTCAGGAAAAGAATTTTAAGAACTGCGCAATTGTTTCTTCATATAAGCCTAATCGTGGCGAGCTTAGAACAGATTTTTCAAGTACAACAGAAGATTCGGAAAACTGGAAAAAACAGAAAGCATATCTAAAAATGTTAGGCTACGACCCGGATGTTTCTGTTGAAGATGATGATTTTTGTAAAAAGATTGAAGCCTTTGAAAAACGTGTAAAAGATATGTTTGTAGATGAACCAGCAAACATGCAGCTTTTAATCGTTGTAGATAAATTGCTTACAGGTTTCGATGCGCCTCCTTGCACTTACCTTTATATCGACAAGCCAATGCATGACCATAGCTTGTTTCAGGCAATTTGTCGCGTAAATCGTCTTGATGGAGATGATAAAGAGTTTGGTTATGTAGTTGATTACAAGGAACTCTTTGGAGATTTAAAAGACGCAGTTAATTCCTACACAGGAAATGCTTTAAGTGGATTTGATGAAGAAGATATTTCTGGTCTTTTGAAAAATAAACTTGAAGAAGGTAAGAAACGTTTTGAATTCTTGTTGCAGGAACTTGAAACATTGACTGATGATGTTGAATACCCTCGTGATCAGCTTGCCTTCAAACATTTCTTCTGTGGTGAAAGTGGAACTGTAGATCCTGATAATGACGATGATTTTGCAAAACTCAGAAGCAAAATGTACAAACTTGTTTCAAGTCTTGCCAGAGCTTATGCAGATTTAAAGCCTGCTTTTGATGATGTTGGTTATTCAAAAGAAGAGCAGGAAAAATACAACAGGCTTGTAAAAGAATATGTCGATTTAAAAGATGAAATCGGACTTTCCAGCGGCGACTTTATTGATCTTAAGCAATATGACAGTGCAATGCGTCATCTTATTGACAATTATATTTCTGCTTCTGATTCTGAAAAACTTGGAGACATGGAAAACTTTACTCTTCTTGCTTATATTCAGAAAAAGCAGGAAGAAGATTTGAAAAACGGCAATTCTGGATCTGATAACAAACATAAGCCTGCGCAACAAAACGTAGCAGAAACAATTGAAAATAATATCCGCAGAAAAATTATAGAAAAGACTCCTGTTAATCCAAAGTATTATCAGAAAATGTCGGAACTGTTCCAGACTTTGATTGATGAAAGAAAAGAAGAAGTTGCATCATATAAAGAAATGCTGGAAAAATATGCAGGACTTGTAATTCAGGTAGAAAATCCAGAACAAAATAATTCTCATCCAGAATCAATCCGTACAAGTCTGGCTCTTTGCGCTTTATACGATAATTTTGGCGAAGATGAAGAATATGCTTTAGCCTTGCATAAAGCGGTTCTTGATACAAAGCAGGATCACTTTAGAGGTGACTTAATAAAAGAAAGACAGATTAAAGGCGGAATTTATCGTGTTGTGCAGAAGCTTATGAACGAAGCAGAGCGTGATGAGCAGATGGCTACTGTTGAAAAAATATACGAAATTGTAAAAGAACAGGCAGAATACTGATGAATATTAATATAAGCGGAATTGATGTTCAAATAAATAAAAAGAATATCAAGAATATGCATTTATCAGTAAAGCCTCCTCTTGGCAATGTAGTTGTGTCCTCTCCTCTCCTAATGAGCCAGAAGTCCATAGAAAATTTTGTGCGTCTGAATTTTGGCTGGATAAAAAAACAGCAGGAAAAATTTGCAAATCAGCCAAGAATGACAGCTCGTCAATATGTGAGCGGTGAAACTTATTACATTTGGGGTAAACAACTTTTTTTGGAATTTAAGCCTTCTCAAAAACGATCTTTTAAGATTGATGGAAATAAAATCATTCTGGAAATGAAAGCAAAATCTTCTGCAGAGCAAAGAGAGCGCTTTATTCGTGAAGAGTTTAGAAAGATTTTAATTGAACAATTAAACAGACTTATTCCCAAATGGGAAGAAAGAACAGGTCTTTATTGCGATTCTTTCAAAACAAAATATATGCTTACCCGCTGGGGAACTTGTAATTCAAAGGCAAAAAGAATCTGGATAAATCTACAGATGGTTGAAAAACCATTGGAATGTTTGGAATATGTGATTTTGCATGAGCTTACTCATTTGAAAGTTTCCAATCATGGAAAAGACTTTATCGCAAATATGGACAAATATATGCCTGACTGGAAAGACAGAAAGAATTTATTAAACGAACAAATATTAGATAGTTATAAGGAATGATATCTAACAACACCTAGCGTCTTATTACAAAGCCTTGCAATTGCAGGCTTTTTTTATATTAAACTAACAGTTTATATCTTTTATTTTTCAATCAAATTACAATTTCTGTATGAAAAAGAACTTAAAAGAACATCACGAAGAAACTTTTGGCAACGATGAAAGTTATGATACGTTTGTAAATGAAATAAAATCAATGGCAGAAGGCATTATGCAGCTAAGTTTACAGGCTGTTCAGATTTATACTCCAATTGTAAATCGAATAATTTCTGATACAAGTGCTACTCAACAAGAAGTTGAATATTTGATGGATTTTATGCTCTCCCTTTGCTATACAGAAGAGTTTACAAATCTGTTCAAAAAACTCTGCAGAGGAATATTTTCCCGTTTCCCTGATACAGTTTATTGCTATGCAAAATATTATTTTGAAGAATATGAAGATGATTTTGAAAGTCTTGATATCAGTGAAAAATTCTTAAGAGAAAATAAATTTATCTAACGAGTATTATTTGCTAAATAAACTCCGGATAATCTTCCCTCGCAAACGCAAACTCCCGCTCCCCAAACAGCACCAGCGTAATCTCATCAAAATCATCCTGATGCAGTTTCATCGTCTCAATTGCCACCCTAATAGCATCTCTCTGCGGGTAACCATAAACACCGGCAGAAATCAGAGGAAAAGCAATTGTCTTAAGGCCTTTTTCTTTTGCAAGCTTCAAAGAATTTTCGTAGCAGGAAGTAAGAAGAGCCTCTGCTTCAGATGGAGTATGTTCAAAATAAATCGGCCCAACAGTATGAATCACGAATCTGGCCGGTAAATTATATCCCTTTGTGATTTTAGCTTCGCCAGTTCTGCAACCATGAAGAGTACGGCATTCAGCGAGAAGTTCAGGACCAGCGGCATAATGAATAGCACCGTCAACACCGCCACCACCGAGAAGACTGGAATTTGCAGCATTTACGATTACGTCACAAGCCAAAGTTGTGATGTCACCTTTGATAATTTTGATTTTTCCCATATTGGAGCTGATCGGACTTGAATCCTTATATAATTGTAAATTAATAAAAAGACAGTCCAGTGGACTATTTTTTTATTAATTATCCATCAACAAATTGTAGCGCTATAGCCAGGTGAGCTACAGCCCCGATGTTTATATAAACCAGTTTTTAAGCTTCAGTTTCAAAACTGGTTACTTTAAAATGCGATGTTTAAAATAGCACTATTTGTGCTGTTTTAAACTCGACGACTTGTTCAATAACGAAGTCATTGAACAAGTCAATTATAT
>ERZ1035032.1-NODE-1-length-232692-cov-9.203016_pt1 | contig 232692 bp, 178 predicted proteins | sample MGYA00520693_ERZ1035032 | MGnify/ENA primary metagenome ERZ1035032 (study PRJEB33766, sample SAMN09781740) | gut metagenome | biome: gut microbiome | host: Homo sapiens | place: Madagascar | study: EMG produced TPA metagenomics assembly of the PRJNA485056 data set... | reverse complement strand
CGACAGGCTCGCTGCCGACGGCAGCGGCGGTCGTCTCGACGGCGGGTGCAGGCGCGCTGGCAGCGATGGCAGCGGCACCATCGGACTCGAGACCCAGCTCGGCGGCGCGCTCGGCCTCCTGGTCGCAGAGCAGCTTATCGTATGCCTTCAAGAACGGCAGATAGATGATGGCGTCCAGCAAAATGATGATTGCGACAAATACCAGGGCGATAAGCTGGAAGTTCGTGGTGATGAAGATGTCGATGGGGGCAGGGGTAGCCCAAGGCACCACGAAGGAGAAGCCGTTCATGCCCACGTTATCGATAAAGAACTTGGCAACACTCACGTTGACGCAGCCGGCGGCAACAAAGGGGATGAGCATGTAGGGGTTAAGGATCATCGGGGCGCCAAAGAGCAGCGGTTCGTTGACGGCGAAGGCAACAGGAACAATCGAGGCCTTACCGACGGCTTTGAGCTGCTTGGACTTCATAAAGAGAATCAGCAGAAGCGGCACGATGAACGTGGCGCCGGTGCCGCCGAACTTACCCACGAGCGACATGTTAAAGGTGAGGGAGTGGGCGGGGTGGCCACCGGCAAGCAGAACCTGCAGGTTCTCGGCCTGGTTGGCAAGACGGATGGGGTCGATGCCCGGCTGGACGATCGAGGGGCCGTGGACGCCGATGAACCAGAAGAACGCGGTGGCTGCCTGGATAAGGATAAGGCCAGGATAGGTTTCTGCAGCGGTAAAGAGCGGGGAGAGCAGTTTGATAAGCAGCTCGGAGAACGGAACGCCCATGAGGTTGCGCACGACGACATCGATGATGCCGCAGATGATGACGGCGCCGCCAAAGGGGATGATGTCGCGGAAGTTCTGAGCGATGGCGCCCGGGACCTCCTTGGGCAGCTTAATGGTCAGATCGCGCGAGACGCAGAATTTGTAGACCCACACGGTAATGAACGCGGCGATATAGGCCGAGAACAGACCGCGCGTACCCATGCTGGTGCAATCGAAGACCGAAAGTTCGGAGCCGTTGAACTTGGTGGTGAACTGCGTAACGGCGAGCAAAAGCATGCTGCACTGGGCGGCCACCATGGTGGAGCCGTCGTTGAGCACCTTGCCGGCGGGCATGCGACGGTTCATGGAAGCCGTAAAGTTCTTGGCGGTGGTGCCGGCAACCATGATGCCCATGACGCCCATGGTGAAGTTGTACAGCTTGTTGCACCAGTCGATGAGCGGCTGGGGCAGCGTGATGCCGACTACGCCGGGAAGGGTGGCGATCAACAGAAAGATCGAAGAGGTGAGGACGATGGGCATGCACCCAAGGAATCCGTCCTTGATGGCCTGGAGATAGATGTTCCTCGAGATCTTCTCAAAGAACGGTTGATGCTTTTCGAGCATCTTTACGATGGCGTCCATAGAGCTCCTTTGCTGCTCGATGCGCGATGCATGTGGATGGAACTGGTCGTCGATGGATGGTCAGGACTGCCCGGAAACCCTCCTGCTTAAGGAAGGCATTGCGAAATGACAACGTTGTCATTTCGTTAATGACAACGTAAGACATTTTGGGAAGAGCAACAAGGATTTACAGGTGAACGGTCGATATTGTCCGATAAACGGCTGATTTGTCAGTCGGGCAGGTAGTGTATGCTAGAACGCAAAAAAACAAGCGATTCAAAACCGACTGGAGAAGTAGTGGCAACGATGGACAAGAAAAATGTCTCAATGAACGATGTGGCAGTTGCCGCGGGCGTTTCTCTCAAGACGGTGTCGCGCGTGATCAACGAGCCCGATAGTGTGCGCGAGTCGACACGCGATAGGGTCCATGCGGCCATGGAGGAGCTTGGGTTCCGGGCGAACTTTGCCGCGCGTTCACTCAAGTTGGGCCGTTACGGGTGCATCGGCGTGGTGCTGTTCCACTTGTCGGGCGGCGCCGTGGACATGATCGACGGTATCGCCGACGCCGCCGAAGAACGCGGCTTTGCGCTCACGATGATCAAAAAGCGGGCGGGGGAGAAGATGACCCTTGCCGAAGCGGCGCGTAGGATGTCGCAGCTTCCCGTCGACGGCATGATTTTCAACCTGCGTCAGATGGTCGATGATTTCGATACGTTTGAGGCACCGAAGGACCTCAAGACGGTGATTATCACGCCGATGGAGCATCCTACCTGCTCTACCGTCAGTGACGATCAAGAGGGTGGTGCGCGCATGGCGTGCGAGTACTTCTTGAATCGCGGGCACAAGAACGTGTACTTCGTCTCTGGTAAGAAAGAGTCGCTGTCGAGCCAGTGTCGTATGAAAGGTTGGCGTGCGGCACTCGAGGCGCGTGGCATTGAGCCGCCCGAGCCTCTGCAGGGCGATTGGAATGCGGATAGTGGCTATGCCGCGGGCCTTGTGCTTGCCGATAAACCCGATTGCACGGCGGTCCTCGCTGCTAACGACTGCATGGCAAACGGCGTGATGATGGCCTTGCGCGACAAGGGGCTGAACGTGCCCGACGATGTGTCCGTGATTGGCTTTGATGACGAGCTTTATAAGACGATGCCTAACTCGATTCTGACGTCGGTAAAGTTCCGTCACCGCGAACTGGGCATCCGTGCGCTCAATGAGGTTGTTGCGGGCTTGGAAGCCCCGAGCTCCAGAAGCCGTACGCTCGTCTCGGGTGTGCTGGTCGAGCGTTCCAGCGTGAAAGACCTGCGGGCGTAGACGTGCTCGGCTCGTTCATCTTAATCTGTAACAGCTAGGATCCAAAAACTCGGCTAGATGTTACAGATCGAGATTTTTCGGCTCGGCCTATTCCGTTTGTCTCGATCTGTAACAGGTAGGAGCGAAATAACCCGCTAGTTGTTACAGATTTAGATTGAGGGAACTGCCCCGTGCATTCATCTCGATCTGTAACAACTAGACGCCCAAAACCGGTTTTAGTGTTACAGATTTAGACAATTCGGTCCGGCCCGCCCTGTTTATCTCGATCTGTAACAGTTAGGACTGGAAAGCTCGGCTAGATGTTACAGATCGAGACAAACGGCTCCTGACCAGCCCAAAAAAGGCCGGGGGCGGCGCGCCGTGTGACGTGCCGCCCCCGGCTGAGAAATGGGAACAGGTTGTGTGAGCGGGCAACCCCGCCAGCCACTAGTCCAGACGACGGGTCTGCGCCACGTGCTTGTACCAGTAGGCGCTTGCCTTGGGCGTGCGCTTCTGGGTCTCAAAGTCTACGTAGAAGAAGCCGTAGCGCTTGTTGTAGCCGTTGGTCCAGGAGAACTGGTCCTGCAGGCTCCACAGGAAGTAGCCGCCCACGTTGACGCCGACCTCCATGGCCTTGAGCAGCCAGCGCAGGTGCTGCTCGATGTAGTCGATGCGCGGCTGGTCGTCCACAAAGCCGTCCTTGTAGGGATCCTTGTAGCCCATGCCGTTCTCGGTGATGAAGATCTGCCTGTAGTTGGGGTAGCGCTGCTTAATGTAGACGAGCAGGTCGAACAGGCCCTCGGGATAGATGATCCAGTCCCAGTCGGTGGTGGGGATGCCCGGCTTGTTCACGTGCTCGCCAATGCCCTTGACGCGCCAGCGGCCGGTGCCCTTCTCGCCCGTACCGTTGTGGTGCAGGTCGTTCTCGCCATCGTAGGCCTTGAGGAAGCGGCACTGGTAGTTGTTAACGCCCAGGTAGTCGTTATAGAGTGCAGCCTCGCGCATGATCTCGAGGTCCTCGTCCAGGATCTCGATGGTGCCGCCCGAGACGGCAGCCAGGCGGTTGGCGCACTCGAGCGTATCGGGCGCGTAGTCGCCGCGGAAGGTGGCGTCGAGCAGGAACTGGTTCTGCAGCACGTGCTCGTTGTTGGCGGCCTTGATGTCGGCAGGGTCGTTCTCGTTGAGCGGGTACTTAAACTCCAGCGACTGGATGACGCCGATCTTGCCCTTAAAGCCGCCGTTGTGGAAGGCGAGCACTGCCTTGGCGTGGGCGAGCATCATGTTGTGCTCGCACTGGAAAGCCTCGGCCAGATGAGCTTTGACGCCACCGGGGAAGGTACCCTCGATGTAGGTGTTGGAGGCGTCGGCCCAGATCTCGTTAAAGGTGAACCAGTAGGTTACCTGGTCGGCGTACTCCTTAAAGCAGAAGGTGGCAAAGTCCACAAAGGCGTCGATGGTCTCGCGGTTGAGGAAGTCACCCTTCTCAAAGAGGGGCAGTGGTGTATCGAAGTGATGCAGCGTGACAAACGGCTCAACGTGGTGCTTGTGGCACTCGGCAAAGAGGTCATGGTAGAACTGCACCCCCTCGGGGTTGATCTCGCCGGTGCCGTTGGGGAAGATGCGGCTCCAGGCGATGGAGAGGCGGATGCCGTTGATGCCGAACTCCTCGCACAGTTCCAAATCGACGGGGTACTGGTTGTAGAAGTCCGAAGCGGGATCGGGGGAGAAACGGCCCTGGGCCTCCAGGAAGTCGTCCCAGGCAACCTTGCCCTTACCGTGAGTGCGGGTCTCGCCCTCTACCTGGTAGGCAGCGGTGGCGCCGCCAAAGACAAAGCCCTCGGGAAACTGCGCGGGTGGGTTGGTGACGCTGGCGGGGTTAACGGACATGATGAAATATCCAATCATTAAGACAACGGAAACGGTGCAGAGCGGGTCAAAGTCAGCGAGCGGCGCCCAGGCGAGTCAGATTGCCCCGAAACAAGGCGGCGCTGACCTTGTGGTCGCGCCGCCGAAGTTGAGCGGCAATCTGGCCGGCTGGGCGCCGCGCAGCGTCGAGCCGGCCGCTGTTCGTTAGAACAGCGGACTAAAGGGAAAGCTGCTCGGAGACGAAGGCGAGAGACTTGTCGCCGTTCTGGGAGAGCTCGATGTACTGCTTGCCGCGGCAGGCGACGCACTTGTTGCCCACGCGCTCGCAGTCCTTCTGCAGGTCGGCGAGGTAGCTCGCGGCCTGCGGGGCCAGGACGACCAGGTCAAAGTCGGGGAGCATGTCCACGTGGTTGCCATAGGCGTCGGCAGCGGTCTCCAGGTCGATACCGCGCTCCTTGGCGGCCTTGGCCAGCGCGTTGGCGAGCAGGCCCGAGGTACCGCCGCCCTGGCAGAGCACGAGCACGCGCTTGCCGTTGAGGTCGCTGGCGGCCGTGGCCTCGGCAGTGGGGGCTGCAGCGGCGGGGGAGGCGTCGGCCTTTACGGCCTCGGCAGCGGCGCCGTCGGCAACGCTCTTGGCATCGGCCTTGCCCTGGAAGGCGTCGTTGAGCTTGGCAGCCTTCTCGGCGTTCTTGGCGGCGAGCTCCTCCTGGGAGATCTCGGCCTCCTCGGCGCACTTCTGGGCGTCATAGGCACGGAAGAACGGGTAGTACAGAAGGAAGTCGACGACCAGGATGACGGCGAGCATCACAAAGGCGAGCGGCTGGAAGCCCAGGCCCATGATGGTGCCGATGGGGCCGGGGACGGTCCAAGGCAGGGTGTACATAAAGCCGTTCATGCCCAGGAAGTCGATAAAGACCTTGAGGATCCAGATGTTGGCGATCGGGGCAAAGACAAACGGGACAAAGAAGACGGGGTTGAGCACGATGGGTGCGGCGAACAGCAGCGGCTCGTTGACGGCGAAGCACACCGGGACGATGGAGGCCTTACCGACCGCACGCATCTCCTGGGACTTAGCCAGGAAGCAGAACATGAAGACGAGGACGAGCGTGGCGCCGGTGCCGCCCATGCAGACGACGAAGTACTGGGCGCCCTGCGTCAGGACAGCGGAGGCGTGCTGGCCGGCCTGGTAAGCAGCCAGGTTGTCGGTCATGTTGGCAACGAGGGCGGCGGCGATGGCAGGCTCGACGATCGAGGGGCCGTGGACGCCGACGAACCAGAAGAGGCTCATAGCGCCGTAGATCACAGCGAGGCCGATGTAGCCGTCGGCAGCGGTGAACAGGGGCTGGAACACCTGGATGACGCCCTGGGCAAAGCAGAAGCCAAAGGCAGAGCGGAAGACGATGTCAAAGACCCAAAAGACGGTGATGCAGACGGAGAAGGGGATGATGTCCTTAAAGGTCTGCGAGATGTTGGGCGGAACCTGCTCGGGCATCTTGACGGTGATGTTGCGCTTGATAAAGAACTTGTAGATGATGCCGGTCACAAACGCAGCGATGAAGGCGGTCAGCAGGCCCTTGGAACCAAGGTAGGTGGTGTTGAAGCCGCTGGCGGCGTCCGTGGAAATGGTGTCGCTCGAGAGCAGCAGGAAGCCGATGATGGCCGCGCACATGCAGGAGATGAAGTTGATCTGGTTGTTCTTGGGCAGATCACGGTTCTGAGCGTCGGCAAAGTGCTTGGCGGTGGTGGCAGCGCAGGCGATGGCCAGGATGCCCATGGAGTAGTTGTAGCACTTCCACAGGGCGTTGTTGATGTCATCGGGCCAGTAGAAACCCCAGATGTTGGGGACCGAGGCCACCAGGCAGAAGATGGACGAGAAGATGATGATGGGGATGACGGAGATAAAGCCGTCGCGGATCGCCTTGAGGTACTTGTTGCGGGCGATCGCGTTGAAAAGGGGCTGGCCCTTTTCGATGGTGGCGATGAGTTGCTCCATGCAAAGCTCCTAAGAGTCGGTGGGTTAGCAACGATGGTAACGTTTGGACCTTGTTTGCCAAAATGTTGACGTTGCCATTTTGCGACACAAAAAAAGACGCGAACCGGTGGCCCCTGTGCCTGTGGACCGTCGATTCCTTGCGCGTAAACGTTTGAGCCGCCCGGTGGCTCTGTGTTTGCACAATGGCAACGTTAACATTTGGGCGACAAAAGTCGTTCGGGGACGCAGGATTGTCGGTGAACGGTAGGTTTTGGGTGGTGAGCGTATGGCGGGGGAGGCGTTGGATATACTTGGAGGCGTTCATTTTGTCTGTTGGGATGCCCGCGATGGCACCGTTGACATAGAAAGATCGACCTATGGCCGCTGTTAAAAAATCGGTATCCGTTAAGGACGTGGCACGTCTTGCGGGCGTCTCGGAGCAGACGGTCTCGCGCACTGTGCACGATTCGCCCAGCGTACGTCCCGAGACCAAGGAGCGCGTGCGCGCCGCCATGCGCGAGCTCGGATATCGACCCAATTTTGCCGGCCGGTCGCTGCGCCGCGGCAAGTTCAAGACCGTCGGCGTCGCCATGTTCAACATCACCGGCACCGGAAACCTCGACCGCATGGAGGGTTTTGCTGCCGCCGCCGACAAGCACGGCTATGCCATCACCCTTACTAAAGTGGATGGGCATCCCTATACCCTCGAGAGCGCGTCGTCGCGCATGAGTGCGCTGCCGGTGGACGGCATGGTTGTGATCATGAACCGTATGCCGGCAGACTTTGGCACCTTCGAGCCGCTGCCCGGCATGCAGACGGTGCTCGTTACCATGCTGGAGCACCCGCTGTGCTCGACGGTCGATAACGACCAGTTCGATTGCTCGCGCCAAGTGGTCGAGTACCTGCTGGGGCAAGGGCACAAGACGGTGCACTTTATCTCGTGCCCCGAGCGCTCGCTTTCGGGTATGCAACGTGAGGAAGGCTGGCGCGAGACCCTGCGTGTGCATGGCATCGAGCCGCCGCGGCTTATCCGCGGTGACTGGACGGCGCAGAGCGGATATGCCGCCGGGCAGGCTCTGGCGGACGATCCGACTTGTACGGCTATCTATGCTTCGAACGATGCTATGGCCTATGGCTGCATTCGCGGGCTCGAGTCGCGCGGGAAGCGCGTGCCCGAGGACGTGAGCGTGGTGGGCGTTGACGATAGCCTGGGCGATATCGTGCCCGATTGTCGCCTAACTACCGTGCGCTTTGACAATAAACGCGTCGGCATGTGGGCGGTCGACAAGATTGCCGGCGCCGAGGGCGTCGTGGCCGGCGTGGAGCATATGCTGATCCCCGGCGTGCTCATCGAGGGCGATACGGTACGCAGCCTGCGCTAGGGTGCGGACCTGTTTGGTTGTCGATTTATATGTTCGATATTGTTCAGAATAGCTTAAAAACCGTTCGCGGGTGAAAATCGACCGTTCATAGCCCTAAAACTACGTTTTGCATTGTTCTGTTTTGTTTGAATGTTAATGTTTCTGGCATACACAACGCAGCGCGTATGCCCGGACGCGATGCTCTCCATTGGTTCATATGTGAAAGGAACGCAATATGGCAACCAAAGAAGAAATCTCGATGGTTGGATTCGAGATCGTCGCATACGCGGGTGACGCCCAGACCGACCTGCTCGCTGCACTCGATGCTGCTCGTGAGGGTGATTTTGAGAAGGCCGAGCAGCTGCACAAGGATGCCAGCGACGCGCTCATCGGTGCTCACGACACGCAGACCAAGCTGCTTTCGCAGGAGGCCGGCGGCGGCGAGATGGAGATGACCTTCATCATGGCTCACGCTCAGGACACCCTTATGACCACCATGATCCTGGAGAAGCAGACCCGCTTTACCATCGATGCCTACAAGCGCATCGCTGAACTCGAGGCCAAGCTCGCCTAACGAACCCTCACAACCAAGTCCCCTTCCAAAAACCCTGCCGCTATCCGCGGCAGGGTTTTTCTGTATCCCACCTATCTAGGTTGCGGCGAAATAGGGGCCGACAACCCCAAATGACCCGCTTTTCCCGTCCCCGGAGGATCGGTTGGCAGCGCTCGCCACGAAACTGGCTCATCTACTACGTTTAACCCGATACCCTCGAACACACCCGCGTTTCATGAAAAATCGCAGGACTTCTACCTGCGGTTTTGTTTTTTCGCTTTGTGGTATGGTCGGGGATGGGGGGTTAAACGTAGTAGATGGGCCCATTTCATGGCGGGCGGGTCATGCAGCAGCCTGTTGCGCCTCCTGCCGTTCGGTTTTTCGATGGGTGGGTATACTTTCCACCGCAATACAGGCCGGAATGAGGAGGTATCCAAATGCCGGACAACGGATCAATTCAAAAAAGAGACGCGCACGAGATGGCTCATGGGCGTCCTGTCCAGATAACCGAGCATACGACGGTAACCGAGCTGCAGCCCAGCCTGTCCGATGTCGTGTGCGCAAACAAAAAGCTGCAGATTGGCTTTATCGTTGCGCTCGTGGTGCTGGCGCTGCTGTCGGGCTTTGTCGCGCGCCCGCATTTTGCCGATACCAAGACTTGGGACTCCACCATCGAGGTCATCGATCAAAAGAAGGGCAATGTTTTGGCGCTCACGACCTCGTGCGTGGCGCTGTCTGCGGGCATTACCGCGCTGCCGGGTGATACGGGGACGCCGGTTGCCGAGCAGCTCGCGCAGCTTTCAGGCAACCTTGGTATCGTGCTTGCCGTGCTATACCTGGAAAAATATTTGCTCACGATTTTGTGGTCGGTTGGCTTGGGCATCTTAATCCCGTTTGCGTTGGTGCTCTTTGCGGTGTCGCTCGGCATTCACGGGCGCTGGAGCACGAGCGCCGTCCTGCGCCGTGTGGCGACGCGCGTGCTGGTGGTTGCCGCGATCGGCATGGCGTTGGTGCCTGCAAGCGTATGGGTGTCGCAAAAGGTCGACGAAACGTATCGAGTGAGCATCGAGGCAGCCGAGCAAAAGGCGGCCGACGCTGCGAGTGCGGCAGATAGCGACAGCTCCAAAGCAAGCAAGAAAAAGACCGAGTCCACAGAGTCCAAGAACGTGCTTGAACAGCTTGCCGACGGTGCCTCGAGCCTGGTCACGTCGGTAACCAGTGGTGCCAAGCAAATGACCGACGAGATTGTGCAGCAGGTGACTGATCTGATTGAAGGCGTCATCGTGATGATCGTGACCTCGTGCGTTATCCCGCTGCTGGTGCTCGTGGCGTTTCTGTGGCTGGGCCACACCCTGCTGGGGATTGATATCTCCGGTCCCGCGAACTATCTGACGGGTCGTTTCTTGAGCGCTCCGTCCAAACATGCCAAGAAGAACAGGCAGTCTGAGTAGCTAAAACAGCTGTATATACCGGGGAATACCGCCGAAGGGGCGGCCGAGACACGTTCTCGGCCGCCCTTTTGTTTGTTGAACACATGGTCGCTGCGTCCGCGCCGGGCTCAAACGGTCGGCAATCAACAGTGAACGGTATTTGTTCAAAAAAGAACAAAGTTAAACAAATAATGGTTGCACTCGATGTTCGAATGTGTTCAAATAAACATAAACAGTGAAGAACCGCACATTCAGATGCCCGGACCTGAACGCGATTCAACACTTCCAAACAGAAACTACGCACCTGCGTATCTCTCAAGGAGGATGTCATGAGGGTTGTAATCGCTTCCGATGCCGACGGTATGTCGATGAAGGAGTCCATCAAGGAGATGCTCATCGCCGACGGCCACGAGGTCGTCGACTATTCCGAGACCCCTGCCGCGGACTTTGTCGATTCCGCGACCGCCGTTGCCAAGGACCTGCTGGAGCACAAGGATTCCCAGGGCTTCGCATTCGATAAGTACGGCGTCGGCTCCTATATGGCCGCCGTCAAGATCAAGGGCATGGTCGTCGCCAACATTTCCGACGAGCGTTCCGCCTACATGACCCGCGAGCACAACGGCTCGCGCATGGTCACCATGGGCCCGGGCGTTGTGGGCACCGAGGTCGCCAAGAAGATCGCCCGCGAGTTCCTGCGCGCTCAGTACGCCGGCGGCCGTCACCAGATCCGTGTCGACATGCTCAACAAGATGGCCTAACGAGAGCCACCGAGAACTCGAACTTCTACCTCAACTTGTGAATTCAGACGAAAGGACGTTCTGATGAAGAAGACCATCGCAATCGGTTGCGACCATATCGTTACGGACGAGAAGATCTATCTGGCCGACCGCCTGGAGCAGGCTGGCTACAAGGTGCTCGACTGCGGCACCTACAGCCACACCCGTACGCACTATCCCATCTACGGTAAGGCCGTGGGCGAGGCTGTTGCCAGCGGCAAGGCCGACTTTGGCGTGGCCCTGTGCGGCACCGGCATCGGCATCACCAACGCCGTCAACAAGGTTCCCGGCGCTCGCTGCGCCCTGGTTCGCGACATGACCTCTGCCCTGTATGCCCGTCGCGAGCTCAACGCCAACATCGTGGGCTTTGGCGGTAAGATCACCGGCGAGTTCCTGATGGCCGACATCATGCTTGCCTTCCTGGAGGAGCCCTACGAGAAAACTCCCGAGCACGACGCCCTGATTGCCAAGATCGACGCTTGCAATAAGGCCGACGCCGAGGCTCAGGCTGACCCGCACTTCTTTGACGAGTTCCTCGAGAAGTGGGACCGCGGCGAATATCACGATTAGCGGGGATCCGGCGTAATTAACTAGTCCGTTGACGGCTCGCGTTTCTGTGAGGGGGCGCGGGCCGGTTTTCTATCAGCCCAATTGACTCGACGGGCTGGCGTAAGAAAGGGAAGGCTCCTATGGAGTTTGTTCTTGATAACGGTTCTATTCGCGTGGCTCTAAGCACAGCAGGCGGATCGTTTACCTCTATTGCGGCTAACGGTCGTGAGTATTTGTGGCAGGGCGACCCGGCGGTGTGGTCGGGTCAGGCTCCGATCTGTTTTCCCATCTGCGGCGGTCTGCGCGATGGCCGCGCTATGACGCGCGCCGGCCACGAGATCAACCTCGCGCGTCATGGTTTCGCCCGCAAGCAGGAGTGGAAGCTCGAGGAGCAGGGCAACAACATGGTTGCGCTGAGCCTGAGCTCTGCCGATCACGCCGAGCTGCTCGAGCAGTATCCGTATCCGTTTAAGATCGTTGCGCGCTATACGGTCGATGCGGCAAAAGTGACCGTGTCGTACGAGGTGACCAATGAGGGCACCGAGGACATGCCGTTCTTTGTGGGCGGTCACCCCGGCTTTAAGTGCCCGCTCGACGAGGGCGAGTCCTACGACGACTACGAGCTCCGTTTTGAGTTGAGCGAGGCAGCGGAGCTTTGTGCCGCCGTTCCCTCGACGGGCTTGATCGATGTCGAGCATCGCAGCAAAAACCCGATGGTTGGCCACGACCTGCCGCTTACCCACGAGCTCTTCGACTTTGCCGAGACCATCTTTGATGTGCTCGAGAGTCGTGTGGTCACGCTGACCAAGAAGACCGAGGACAAGGGCGTGCGCCTGACATTCCCTGATATGCCGTACCTGATTGTATGGAGCAAGCCCGAGGGCGACTTTGTTGCGGTTGAGCCGTGGGGCGGCCTGTCCACCTGCTCCGATGAGGACGATATCCTGGAGCACAAGCGTGGCTGCCTGGTGGCCAAGCCGGGGGAGACCGTCACCCGTGGCTTTGAGATCGAGATTCTTTAACGAGCTATCGTATGTTTGGGGACGCACACGTCGTGCCCCGGAAACAGGAGATCAACATGATTCTGACCGTTACCATGAACCCGTCGATTGATACGCGCTATCAGCTCGACAAGCTGATTATCGATGATGTGAACCGCGTGACGCCCGAGAAAACGGCTGGCGGCAAGGGCCTCAACGTGAGCCGTGTGCTGCTGCAGCTGGGCGATGACGTGCTCGCAACCGGTCTGCTCGGCGGCCACATGGGTGCCTATATGGCCGAGCTTATGGATGCCGACGGCGTTAAGAACGACTTTGTGCCCATCGCCGGTGAGACGCGCATTTGCCTGAATATTCTGCACGAGGGTAATCAGACCGAGCTGCTGGAGAGCGGCCCGCAGATCGCCCCGGCCGAGCTCGAGGCCTTTACGGCCAAGTTCGCCGAGCTTGCAGCGAAGGCGGACGTTGTGACGCTTTCGGGCTCGCTGCCGCGCGGCGTCGATGCCGGCTACTATGCCGAGCTCGTCAAGATTGCCGAGGAGGCGGGCGCCAAGGTGCTGCTCGACACTTCGGGTGCATCGCTGGAGGCCGCGCTGGAGTCCGACGCTAAGCCTGAGCTCGTAAAACCCAACCTGACCGAGATTAACGGCCTGCTGGGTACGTCCTTTACGACCGATGATGTCGATGCCCTGCGCGAGGCGCTTGCCGCCGATGGCCGCTTTGCCGGTATCCCCTGGGTTGTCGTTTCGATGGGTGCTGCCGGTTCGGTGGGCTTCCATGAGGGTCGCGCGTTCCGTGCCAAGACGCCCGCGATTGCGGCTGTGAACGCGACGGGTTCCGGCGACTCGACCATCGCTGGCTTTGCGCATGCCATTGCTGCTGGTGCCGACGATGTCACGGTGCTCAAGACCGCCAATACCTGCGGCAAGCTCAACGCCATGGATCCCAAGACCGGCCACCTGGTCATGGACCGCTGGGACGAGATCTACAACAGCGTTGAGGTCGTAGAGCTTTAAGGTTACGCGGTTTTACCAAACCGCGTAACGGGCCGACGCTGCAAACCCACTAGAGCGGCAATCTGCCTTTCAGCTTCAGCGGCATGACCAGAAGGTCAATGCCGCTTCGCTTCAAGGCACCTTGCTCACTCTGGTGGGTTTTCGCTGGCGTTGCCAAGACATCGGCGTTTTCATTGCTGTCAAGGGTTTGGTGCAAGGGGGACAGGTTTCTTTGCACCAAAAACGGCGCCCGTCGGCGATGTGCCGGCGGGCGCCGTTGTCGTGTGGGCGGTTATGCCGTGGGTGCTGCTGCTGAGTGTTTGGCCCTGTGTGCTACAGCGACTCGATGAAGCGCTGCTGGGCGGCGCGTCCCGCCTCGTCCCACTTAAAGACGCCGGCGTTGTCGAGTACGTGGCCAAACACCACGCCGACCTCCTCGTGCAGGATATCGATGGCGTTGTCGGCCGTGAGCTCGTCGGCGCGGCGGGCAAAAACGTCCTCGGCCCATGCAGCGTGGCTGCGGCAAAGATCATCGCCCTCGAGCGCGCCGGCAAGGTCGTAGCTGGTATCGGCTTTGGCCGCCAGCAGGTGCTCGCGGACAGCGCCGAGCTCGGGAACCAAGCGCGGCGGCAAAATGGCCAGGCCCATGACCTCGATCAGGCCGATGTTCTCCTTTTTAATATGGTGATACTCGGCATGCGGGTGGAACACGCCCAGCGGATGCTCGTCGGTCGTGATATTGCAGCGAAGCGCCAGGTAGGCCTCGTAGATTTCGCCGCCGGCGTTGCCGCGGGAGTCGACGCGGCGGATGACGGGCGTCACGGTGTTGTGCGCCATGCCATCGGCTGTGTGCGCGATGACGCCCACCGACTCATCGGTCCACTCGCGCCATGCCAGGATAATCTTCTCGGCAGCATCGAGCAACTGGGCGCGGTCGTGCGAACGCAGTCGTAGCACCGAAAGCGGCCACTGCAGCACAGTACCGCTGACCTGGTCAAAACCGGGCACGCTAAACTGCGAGACCTCGGCGGCGTGCATCATGGGGAACTCGTGCGCGCCACCCTGGAAATGGTCATGCGACAGAATCGAGCCGCCCACGATGGGCAGGTCGGCATTGGAGCCGATAAAGTAGTGCGGGAACAGGTCCACAAAGTCGAGCAAACAGGAGAGGCTCTTGCGGTCCACGTGCATCGGACGATGCTCGGAGCTCATGGCAATGCAATGCTCGTTAAAGTACGCGTACGGGCTGTACTGGAAGCCCCAGCGCTCGCCGTTGAGCTGGATGGGGATAATGCGCAGGTTCTGACGGGCGGGGTGGGCGCCGCCGTCGGCTGTGGCGGAACGTCCCGGATAGCCCTCGTTTTCGATACAGAGCTGGCAGGCGGGATACTTCTCGCCCGTGTTCTTGGCCGCACCGGCTGCGGCGATATCGCGCGGGTCCTTTTCGGGCTTGGACAGATTGATAGTGATCTCCAGGTCACCCCAGTTGGTGGGGGTGCTCCATTTGATATTGCGCGCGATGGCGGCGCGGCGCACGTAACCGGCGTCACAGCACAGACCGTAGAACCAGTCGGTCGCGGCGCGGGGCTCGTTGACGCCCATACGTCCGTTGAACTCCTCGTTTACAACCGAAGGCCTCGGCATGAGCGCGCCCATGATGCGCATGGCGATGCGGTCGCGGCCCGACGCCGTGTCCTCGGCAGCACCGTTGGCAACGGCGGCCTCGGAAAGCACGACAAGCGTGCCTTCAAGGTCAAAGTCGGGCAGGGTATCGGGGTGCAAGAACGAAATCTTCTCGGTCTTGAGCGCCCATGCCATATCGAGTGCCGGGCCCGTGGCGCCGATGCACTCCAAGATGGTGTTGTAGGCCCAAATACGGTCATCCTGTCCAATCATAGAACGATGGATGGCATATTCGATGAGGCTCTGTGCAGCCTCGCGCACGTCGGTCATTACAGCCATGCCGCGTAAGCCCCCTTGTCAGAGATGGCGTAGTGACGGGCAGAGCCCTCGCCCAGCCAGCCGTTCATCTTGGCAATGAAGGTGTCGACCAGATCGAGCGGCACGAAGGCCTGAATGGTGCCGCCAAAGCCGCCGCCGTGGATACGGACGGCGCCGCGGCCGTCGAGCACATGCTCGGCAAGAGCAAGCGCGTACATGGAAGGCTGCTCGGCACCCAGTTTGGCAACAACATTCTGCAGGTACATGGCGGAGCTGGCGCCGGACTCACGCGTCAGGACCAGGAACTGGTCAATGTCGCCGGCGTTCAGGGCCGCCCAGCGCTTATCGACCAGGCCGTTCTCGTACCAGTAATGAACGGCGCGCAGGCAGGCGCGGTCGCCCAGCTTGGCGCGCAGCTCGGGGAGCTTGGCGTCAAAGTCCGCCACGTTTACCTCGCACAGGCGTGCCTTGCCAAACTCGGCGGCGACGTCCTGCATCTCGCGCGGAACAGCGGCGTAGTCGTCGGTGGCTGCCACATGGTCGGCGCCAACTTTAACGAGCACGAGCGCATAGCCGTGATCCTCAAAGTTGAGCTCGAGCTTCTGGGTCTTAGGCTGAGCCTGGTCCTCAAAGTCCATGTAGGCGAGGCCGCCCAGGCACACGGCAGCTTGGTCCATCAGACCGCAGGGCTTGCCGTAGTAGTTGTTCTCGGTGCGCTGGCTCATCTGGGCGAGTGCGACGGGTTCAATGGCGGGCGCGCCCCAGAGCGTCTCCATGGCACGGCCGTACGCGGCCTCGACGGCAGCGGAGCTGGAAAGGCCGCCGCCCGAGGGGACGGAGCAGGTGAAGGCGAAGTCAAAGCCGTGGGGCTCAACGCCCAAGGCTGCGACCTCGTGGGCCATGCCGCGGACGAGGCTCGCGGACGTGCCCTTCTCGGACTCCTGAACATCCAGCGTGTCGAGCGTGATCTCAAAGGTGGGGTAGCCCTCGTCGGCGACGCGAACCTTGTTGGAGTCGGTTGCCACGGCGATGCCGTCAACGGCGACATCGAGCGAGCCGGCGATGACGTGGCCGCCCTCGTGGTCGGTGTGGTTGCCGCTGATCTCGGAGCGGCCGGGCGCGTGCACGTAGAGCACCTGGCGGTCGCCGATGGGGCTAAACTCCTCCTCAAACAGCTTGGTGAGCGTGGCGAGCGTCTTTTCGTCGGGGGCGGTCATGAGGGTCCTTTCTTTGGCGCGAACAGGTGAGTTTTGCGTCGTTATGAGTACGTTAACAATTTGAAGCGGCGTGAACTCAGCATCCACGATGCCGCACGTTAAGGGCTATGTTAACGTACTCATAACACAACGCTTATTACTTTTTGAGAATCTGGTAATCGGTAGATTTTCAGCCGCGAACGGTAGTGCCGTATGGACTTATGGAGCAGAAGAGCTGCAGCTAGAAAAAGTAGAGTACGTTAACATGCGTCCGACGATAGCGGCCCTCCGCGCGGGTTAAATTCCCGCGCAGAGGGCATGCACGCTATTCCGATCTCGCAAGGGTGAAGGTGATCTTGTGGCAAGGCGCCCCTCCAACGATACAGGCTCGCGTCCGGTCTCCATGGCCGACGTCGCCCGCGCTGCTGGCGTTTCGCAGCAGACGGTTTCGCGCGTCGCCAACGGCCTGCCCAATGTGAACGAGCAGACGCGCCAGCGCGTGCAGGCCGCTATGCAAGAGCTCGGCTTTCGCCCGAGCTATGCCGGCCGCTCCCTGCGCGACGGTCGCTACCATTCGGTCGGCCTATGCGTCAACGATGTCACCAAGTTTGGGAACCTGACGATGATCGATGGTATCGCCAGTGCCGCTCGCGAGCATGGCTGCGCCATCACGCTGGTCGAGATGTCCAAGACCGAGGAGTTTTCGCTTGCCGAGGCCACCCGCCGCATGGCGGCGCTGCCGGTCGATGGCATCATCATCGGCATGAGCCGCATGGCGCCCGACTTCGAGTCTTTTGATCCGCTGCCAGGAATCGGCACGGTTATCGTCACCATGTATGCGCATCCGCGCGTGACCACGGTCGATTCCGACCATTACGGTTGCTCGCTGTTACTTATGGACCATCTGTTTGAGCTTGGCCACGAGCAGATTCGCTATATCGGCGGCCCGTCCTTCTCGGTGGACGAGCAGTTCCGCCGCGCCGGTTGGCAAGACGCGCTCGAGCGCAGGCATATCGAGCCGGTGGAGCCGCTCGAGGGAGACTGGTCTGCCAACAGCGGCTACGAAGCCGGCAGGTATCTGGCAGAACACGACCGCGCCATGACGGCGATCTATGCGGCAAACGATCAGATGGCAAACGGAGCGATTGCCGCGCTGCGCGATAGCGGCCTGCGCGTGCCCGAGGACGTGAGCGTGGTGGGCGTCGACGATTCGCTTGACGACTTTGTCGCACACAACGAACTCACGACCGTGCGGTTCGATCTGCACCAGCGCGGGCGCGAGGTGTTTGAGCATGCAGTCCCCGAGGCGGGTACGGCGGGCAAGACCGTCGCGATCCGCATTCCGGGCCAGCTCATCATTCGACATAGCACGGCGATACCGCGCGCATAGTTTGTGCTGATAAACGGCGATTTATCGCATTTCAATAACAATCGGTAAGGATGCCGGCAGATAGCTGTTGGGATGCAGCCGAGTGCTATGATAGACGGGTTCTTTTGTCTATCTAGGAGGCTTTGCCTGATGGAGATCACCAAGGATATCCGCTACGTTGGCGTTGACGATCACGACATTGACCTGTTCGAGGGCCAGTACGATGTGTCCGAGAACGGTATGGCATACAACAGCTACGTTATCTTGGGCGAGAAGATCGCTGTCGCCGATTCGGTTGACGGCGGTTTTGTTGACGAGTGGCTCGGCAACATCGAGGCCGTGCTCGACGGCCGTACGCCCGATTACCTGGTCGTTCACCACATGGAGCCCGATCACTCCGCTGGCATCGCCGCTTTTATGGAGCGCTATCCCCAGGCCCAGATCGTGGCCAGCATGGGCGCCTTCCGCATGATGGTCAACTACTTTGGCACCGATTACCCCGAGCGCAAGATGGTCGTCAAAGAGGGTGACGTGCTCGACCTGGGCGGCCACAGCTTGACCTTTGTCGGCGCCCCCAACGTGCACTGGCCCGAGGTACTCTTCTCCTACGAGGCCACCGACAAGGTGCTCTTTAGTGCCGACGGCTTTGGCAAGTTCGGCGCCAACGACATCGAGGACCCGGAAGGCTGGGCCTGCGAGGCGCGTCGTTACTACTTTGGTATCGTTGGCAAGTTCGGCAAGTTCGTGCAGGCCGTGCTCAAGAAGGCCGCCGATCTGGACATCCAGGTTATCTGTCCGCTCCATGGCCCCGTGCTAACCGAGAACCTGGGCTACTACCTCGACACCTACAACACCTGGTCGAGCTATCAGCCCGAGGACGAGGGAATCACCATTGCCTACGCGAGCGTCTACGGCCACCTGAAGGCCGCCGTCGATGAGCTCGCATCTGCGCTCGAGGCCCGCGGCCAGAAGGTCTCCGTTTTTGACTTGGCTCGCGACGACATGGCCGAGGCCGTTGAGGATGCGTTCCGCTATGACCGTCTGGTGCTCGCTTCCATCACCTATCAGGGCGAGATCTTCCCGTTCATGAGCACCTTTATCCACACGCTTGCCGAGCATGCCTACCAGAACCGTACCGTGGCGCTTGTCGAGGCCGGTTCCTGGGCGCCTGCAGCTGCCAAGGTTATGACCAAGGAGCTCGAGGGTATGAAGGACATCACCCTGGCGCAGAACAAGGTGACCGTTCTGGGTTCGCTCAACGACGCCTCGCGCGCCCAGATCGAAGCCCTCGCCGACGAGCTTTCCAAGTAACGACGCTCCACTTCCACCGTCGAAACCACCGCAAAGGGGACAGGCACCTTTGCGGTGGTTTTTCCATTTCGGGACCCGATTGTCTCGATCTGTAACATCTGGAGGGCAAAATTGCTTCCATCTGTTACAGATTTAGACAAAGCGTTGGGGTTGAACCGAACTATCTAAATCTGTAACACTAAGAGCTCAAATTGCCTGCTAGATGTTACAGATCAAGACAAATCGGCGAAAGTGCAGCGGCGCCGGTCAGAACCACCACAAAGGTGCCTGTCCCCTTCGTGGTGGTTTTTGATTTTAGGCGGTGGCGATGATGAGGGTTGGGACGTCGGTGTCGGTGGTATCGGCGATTGAGGTGGCGATGGCGCCTTCGGGGTCGCGGTCCATCACGATGGTGTTGACATCGGTGAGTTCGGCGAAGCGGTACATGCCGCGTCCGTTGACCTTGCTCGCGTCCATCAGGGCGATGCTCCGGCGCGCCGCGGCGATCATGGCCGTTTTGGTTTCGGCCATCTGCGGAAAGTCGGTCGTAAAGCCGCAGCCTGGAACAAAGGCGCCGGGGCACATGATGGCGAGGTCGGCGTGAATCATCTGCAGCGCCTGCATGGTGAGCGGACCGTACAGATAGCGGTGGCCCTTGCGCAGCGCGCCGCCCAGCATGACGACGTCGACCGAGGGCATGCTCTCGTCGATGTAATCGGCGATGGTAATGTCGGCCGTGATGACGGTGATGCCGTCGCGTTGGTCGAGTAGGCGGACAAATTCGAGTGCCGTGGTGCCCGAGTCGACGAGCAGGGTGTCACCGTCGCTGACGAGCTCAATGGCGCCTTGTGCGATGGCCTGTTTGGCGGCAACGTTGACGTTGATGCGGCGGTCCTGCGTGGAAACGGTCAGGCGCTTGTGGAGTGACACGGCGCCGCCATGCGTGCGGCGTAGTTTGCCAGCCTCGGCGAGGGCGTCCAAGTCGGCGCGGGCCGTGACGGAGGACACGCCAAAGGTCTGGGCGATTTCTGCCACCTGCACCGAGGCATTGTGCTCGAGCATTTCCATGATGGCGGCACGGCGTTCGTCGGCAAAAGCTCGGGTTGCAACTTGGACCATGTCAGCTCCATTCTCAGCCAAATTTGCAGGAATTGTGTTGAGTTCATTTTCGTTCATTTTCTTTTTGAGTAAGAAAACGCCTTTCGATTACTTATCTTTTCTATAAAAGAAAGCCACTCGACGCTCAAAACTCAATATCGAACACGTGCGCTCGGCACAAAACCCTTCCGTTTGCTTTTCAAAATTGAGAGTCTTGACCTGCGGAGTGACAACATCCCGCACATTCATACCCGCTGAATTTCATACAATGAGCGCAGCAAAACGCAAGGTAAAACACCTTGTGAACAACTACGCCCGATGTCCAGATGCGGGCGAGGGAGAGGAGCAAACGCTCATGGCACTTGTTACCACCGAAAAGATGCTCAAGGACGCTCAGGCCGGCCACTACGCCGTCGGCGCGTTCAACGTCGAGAACCTCGAGTTCGTTATGGCCGTTCTGGCCGCTGCCGAGGAGACCAAGTCCCCCGTCATCATGCAGACCACCCCGGGCACCATCAAGACCGCTGGTCTGGACTACTTCTACGGCATGGTCAAGGCTGCCGCCGAGCGCGCTTCCGTGCCCGTTGCCCTGCACCTCGATCACGGCGATGGCTATGACCGCTGCATGCAGGCTTTCCGCACGGGCTACACCTCCGTCATGATCGACGGTTCGCACGAGTCTTTCGAGGACAACATCGCTCTGACCAAGTCCGTCGCCGATGCTGGCCGCGCCATGGGCGTGCCCGTCGAGGCCGAGCTCGGTAAGGTTGGCGGCAAGGAGGACGACGGTCCCGCGGTTGAGGGCGAGAGCCCCTACACCGATCCGGCCGAGGCCAAGGAGTTTGTCGAGCGTACCGGCTGCACCTCCCTCGCAATTGGCGTTGGCACCAGCCACGGTGTGTACACGAGCGATCCGCACATCGAGCAGTCCGTGGTCAAGGCTATCCGCGACGCCGTCGACGTGCCGCTGGTTCTGCACGGCACCTCCGGTGTGCCCGATGAGCAGGTTGCCGAGGCTGTGAAGAACGGCATCTGCAAGGTTAACTACGCCACCGAGCTGCGTCAGGCCTACACCAAGGGCTTCATGGCCTACATGGCCGAGAACCCCGCCTGCTTCGACCCCAAGAAGCCGGCTAAGGAGGGTATGCGTGAGATCACCGAGCTGGTTAAGATTCGCATGACCAACCTCAACTCTGTGGGCAAAGCAGAGTAACAGCAAGGGTACTCCGACTCGCTACATATCCCGGGGAGGGACGAGGGCTTAGTTCCCCAATCGTCCTCGGGCATGCAAAAAGCCTCGCTGCGCACTTCGTGCGGCGAGGCTTTTTGCCCCCTGCGGAAAGATTGGGGAACTAAGCCCTCGTCCCTCCCAGGTTGACCTACTCGAGGTCGTCGCCCTTGTGGCGTTGGGGCGGAAATGGGTGGGGCGTCAGGGCTTCTTTGTTGATGGGGAATTAGTATGCCCGGGCTTGGTTGGGGAATGACTTGTTTAGGGATGCTTGGAGCTTTTCGAACGATGCTTGCAAGTTGAGGCTCTGGTCGGTTGAGCGTTTGGCTTTTGTGGTGGGGGAGTCGAGGAGGCTGTTTCTCTGTGTCGGGGGGAAGGAGAAAAGGTCTGCATGTTTTAGGGATGGCTGCTGTGCTGCGTCATTGGAAGAATGCATGCTTATGCGGCCTCCTCGATGTCCACCAAAAGGTTGCGCACGGGGTGTGCTGCTAGGTCCCGTGCGTTGGCAGTATTATGCCGCGGCTGCCGCAAAGAAGCGCTAAAGAAAGGCTTAACCTGGTTTGGTGTTACGATGAAACTGCAGGTCAGAGGTATCGAGTAACACTCTTGAAAGGTTTTGGGCTTAAGGGCTTTCTAAGGTTTGTGACGTGGATGTGGCGCGGACGTACGGAGCGTGTGAATGCACGCTGTTAGCGCTGCAGCTCTGCGGCGCGCACCTGCTCGATGACCTTTTCCATCGTGGCGTCGATGCGGTCTTTTTTGAGCTCGCATTCCCAGATGGTTATGGGTGTCCAGCCCATTTGAGTGAGTGCCGCCACGGCAGCGCGGTCGCGCTCGACGTTGCGACGGAACTTTGCCTCCCAAAAATCAACATTGCGCTTGGGCTGGCTCGGGTTGCACTTGGGGCAGCGGTGCCAAAAGCAGCCGTTGACGAAGATGGCGATCTTGCGCCCGGGAAAGGCGATGTCGGGCTTGCCGGGCACCTTCCATTCCAAACGATAGCCCGTGAGGCCGGCGGCCCGTAGGCGCTGGCGAACGAGCAGCTCGGGCTTGGTGTTGGCGCGTTTGTTGCCCTTCATGGACTTTTTTATAGCGGCGCGACGGCGGACCAGTTCGCGCTCGTCGGCGGAAAGGTCCGAGGTATCGATGCCGTCGAGCAGACCTGGTCTGGGGCGTTTTTTGCTCCGGCGCTTAGGTGCGCGCTTGGGTTTGGCGGTGGTTTTGTCGGCTGTGTTGGGCGCGGCGTCATCAGCGGAGCTTGCCTCAAGCCGGTCTTGCTTCAACTCAATCAGAGCATCGATAAGCCCTTTGTCGGCGGGCATCCACTCAACGGTGGCAAGTGAGGTGCGCGGAATCCAGCGAATATCGAGCTGACGGTCATGCTTTTGCGGCTCATCAGAATCGGTTGCCAGCGAGCAGTAGTAGCACTCCATGGAGAGATGGAAATCGGGGTAGTCGTACTCAACGGTGTAGAAGTCACGCAGGTTGGTGACCTTCACCTGCAGCTCTTCCATGAGCTCGCGGCGCACGGCGTCCTCGGGCGTCTCGCCGCGCATGAGCTTGCCGCCTGGGAACTCCCAAAGTCCCCGCATGTCGCCATAGCCGCGCTGCACGGCAAGCAGCTCGTCAGATCCTTCCTTGCGAATGATCCCAGCGGCAACATGAACAGTCTTCAACAGGAGTCCTCTCTCAACATCAACAAGTGACAGGCTAGCTACCCGTACCTTACACAACGGTAAGGCAAGCGTAAGCCATATCGATGGTAGCCGACTCGGCTTCTTGCGACTATAGATGCCGTAGACTAATCGCAAGAAAGGACTCGGTATGCAAACCACGCACATGGCGGCCCCGGTACTGGAGGTCGCGCATCTCGAAAAGGTATATGGAGCGCTGGGCAACGTGACCCGTGCGCTCAACGACGTCAGCTTTACCGTCAATCGCGGCGAATTCGTTGGCATCATGGGCGCTTCGGGCTCGGGCAAGTCGACGTTGCTCAACTGCGTGTCGACCATCGATAGCGCCACGAGCGGCACGATCCGCATCAACGGCCAGGACGTGACGCGCATGAAGCAGGCCAAGCTTTCGCAGTTCCGCCGCGAGGAGCTCGGCTTTATCTTCCAGGATTCCAACCTGCTCGATACGCTCACGGCACGCGAGAACATCGCCCTGCCGCTCACCATCGCCCGCACAAACTCGGCAGAGATCTCGACCCGCGTGCAGGATGTGGCAGCGCGCCTGTCTATTAGCCAGGTGCTCGACAAGTACCCCTACCAGATGTCCGGCGGTCAGCAGCAGCGCGTTGCCGCGGCTCGCGCGCTCGTCACTGACCCCACCATGATCATGGCCGACGAGCCCACCGGCGCCCTCGATTCCAAAAGCGCCCGCCTGCTGCTCGAGAGCCTGGAGGCCCTGAATCGCCGCCTGCGCGCCACGGTGCTCATGGTCACGCACGACAGCTTTGCCGCCAGCTATACGAGCCGTGTGCTGTTTATTCGTGACGGCAAGATCTTCACCGAGCTGCGCCGCGGCGACACCGACCGCCGAGAGTTCTTCGACCGCATTATGGAGGTCGTTGCCATGATGGGCGGTGAGGGCTCCGATGCTCTGTAAACTCGCTTGGGGCAACGTCCGCCGCGCCGGCCGCGACTACCTCGTCTACCTTTTGACGCTCACCCTGGGCGTCACGGTCTTCTATGCCTTTAACACCATTTCGATGCAGGTCGACATCGCCGGCATCGATGAAGAGGGCTTGGCGCAGGTTATGGGCAGCATGCTCGGCTACCTGACGTACTTTTTGGCCGGTGTCATGGCCTTTTTGATGGTGTACGCCAATAACTTCATCATGAAACGCCGCAAAAAGGAGTTTGGCCTGTACCAGGTGCTCGGCATGGGCCGCGGGCGCGTCGCCACGATCATGGCGCTCGAGACGGTGATCGTCTCGGTCGTGGCCTTTGTCGCCGGCATTGTGCTGGGTGTGGGACTCTCCCAGCTCATGACATTCTTTACGGCCTCGCTCTTTAAGACACAGATCGCCAATTTTCACTTCTTCTTCTCAGTGCATGCGTTCAACCTGACCCTTGCCTGCATGCTCGTGATGTTCGTACTCACGTTACTGCTGAACCTGCGCGCCGTTCGTCGCACTAAGCTCATCGAGCTTATGGGTGCCGAGCGTCGCAACGAGAGCATCAAGACACGCAACCCCTGGATCGCGATTGCCATCTTTGCCGTGGGCGTGGCGCTTGTGGGCGTGGCCTATTACCGTCTGCTACGTGATGGGCTCCCGCTAACCGCGACGGACAGCAAGCTGCAAGAGGCCATGAGTCAGTTCGGCATTACGACCGCTATGGTTACAGTGGGCACCTTTGCCCTGTTCTGGGGACTCTCGGGCATGCTTATCAAGCTGTTGCAGAGCCTGCGCAGCGTGTATTGGCGCGGCCTCAATATGTTTACCGTGCGTCAGCTTTCGGCCAAGGTCAATACGGTGTGCTTTTCGATGGGCGTCATCGCGATGATTCTGTTTTTGGCCATTACCTCGGTGACCTGCGGTATGTCGATTGCCAATGTGATGAACGAGAATCTGGAGCGCTATAACCCTGTTGACGTGTCTCAGACGTATGTCTATTACACGCCCGAAACGCTCGACTACTACAAGGAGTATGTTAATCCGTCTGAGGCCGATCGCATGGTGCTGGCCGATGCAACGGTCGATTTGTACGCTGCATGGCATGGCGATCGTAAAGATCCTGATAACGTTGCAGACGGTATTAAGGGCAAGTCGGCGGACAACAACGACGAGACCGGCAAGAAGGTCAATATCGCCGATGTTGCCGGTGAGCATGTGCAGATCGATTCGTATCTGAGTTATCCGCTTGGCGGCTCGGGCCCCTCGGTGGTGGCGGGTGAGATGTGCAAGGCCATGGGCGAAAAGCTTCCCAAGGCGCTCGAGGGAAGCAACGCCGATGCGATGGGTCTGTATGTGACGCCGGCGAGCCAGTACAACAAACTGCGCCAGATGATGGGCGAGGAGCCGGTGAGCATTGGCCGCGACCAGTATCTGCTCACGTGTGATATGGGCGGTGAGCTGGGCGACCTGTACACCAAGTATATGGCTGGCGGCCATGCCCTTACCTTGGGCGGGCATACGCTCAAGCCCGCAACAGATAAGTCGGACGAGGACACGGCGGCCATCGCCAACTCGGCGATGGGCAGCAATCCCGGTACCGTGGTCGTAGCCGATGAGCTGCTGTCCCAGCTTAATCTGCAACCGTATTCCAGTAATCTGCTCGTTAATTACAAACAGGGTATGGATACGACCGAGGCAGACGAGAGCATTAAATACACCTTGCTCGACAATCTGCTCGTTGACGGCAAGGAGCCGGGGTCGTGGGGAGTCTTCATCACGCGTTCCGAGATGTACACGCAAGCAGCGCAGATGAACGGCATGATTAGCTATCTGGCCATCTACATTGGCTTTGTGCTGGTCGTTGCGTGCGCGGCAATCCTATCGATCCAGCAGCTCTCCAATGTGGCCGACGGCAGCCGCAGCTATCGTGTGCTGGCACAGATCGGCTGTGACGACCGCCAGATTCGCCATTCGGTGATGGCGCAGCAAGCGGTATTCTTCCTGTTCCCGCTGGCAGTGGGCTTGGCGCACTCCTTTGTGGCGCTCAAGGTGATCATCGAGCTGGTGAGCGTATTCGGCGATATGAGCATCGCCGGCACCGTGGGCCTCACCTGCGCGATTTTCCTGGCGGCCTATGGTGGCTACTTCCTGGTAACGTACCTCATGAGCGCCGGCATGGTACAAGCTGCCATCGCCACCCGCTACAGCGAGTAACAAGCGGGCAAAACCGTCGCAAAATCAGAGGCGTATGACCGCCGCGAAGGGACCAGGGGCCCTTTCGCGGCGGTATTTTGCCTATCTGGTGCGTCTCGGATGCAAGTGAGTAGACTTTTTTGAACTTGCCGAGCACATCACGACAAATGATCGATAAAACCGCAGGTCAGGGCTGTGGCGTTTTAGGGTGTGCTTGGCCTCCTGCAAAAAGCCTACTCACTTAGTTTTTCTACTAGAAGACCGCCACGAGGGAAAACAGCTCTCTCGCGGCGGCTGTCGTTTCCCCAGATAAAACCTGCCAAAATAAACCTGTCCCTTTTTGGCAGGTGGTTTCAGCTGAACGGCGGGCCGTGCGCCCTGGGCGTGCGGGCTCACAATCTGGGGAAACCGAACAGATTGGGGGCTTGTATGATCGATTCGAAGGGAACCGTGCGACCCGAGGGCATGTTTAACAGAGTGCGCCTGGCCCCCGAAGCCCGGAGCGCATACGATACGCAAGGGGTAGTCGTTGGGGACGTCCCCAATGACCACTCCGGCAACGCCGATGTCTTGGCAACGACAGCGAAAACCCGCCAGAGCGAGCAAGGTGCCTTGAAGCGAGGCGGCATTGACCTTTTGGTCACGCCGTCGAAGCTGAAAGGCAGATTGCCGCTCTGGCGGGTTTGCAGCGTCGGCCGGTTACGGCGTTTGGTAAAACGCCGTAACTCTAAACCCGCTCCGCGATCTCGTGGATGAGGTAGTCGGTCTTTTCCCAGCCCAGGCACGGGTCGGTGATCGACTTGCCAAAGACGCCGCCGTCGACCGGCTGGTTGCCATCCTCCAGGTAAGACTCGATCATAAAGCCCTTGACCAGCTTGGAGATGGACTCGTTGCGGCGGCAGCTATCGAGCACCTCCTTGCAAATGCGATACTGCTCAAGCGGTCGCTTGCCCGAGTTGTCATGGTTGCAGTCGATGACCGCCGCCGGATTGGCGTAGCCGGCGTGCTCGGTATAGCGCTCGGCCAGGCGCTCGAGGTGCTCGTAGTGGTAGTTGGGGTAGGTGCGCCCATCGAGGCCGATGTAGCCACGCATGACGGCGTGTGCGAGCGGATTGCCATCGCAATCGACTTCCCAGTTACGGAAGATAAAGCTCTGGTGCGCCTGTGCGGCGTAAATGGAGTTAAGCATGACGGTGGTGGAACCGGCGGTGGGGTTTTTCATGCCGACGGGCACCGAGATGCCGCTCGACACCAGGCGATGCTCCTGGTTTTCGACCGAGCGTGCGCCCACGGCAACATAGCTCAGCAGGTCAACGAGGTACTGATAGTTGGAGGGGTAGAGCATCTCGTCGGCGGTGAAGAAGCCCGTCTCCTCGATGACGCGCAGGTGCATGTGGCGGATGGCCTTGACGCCTTCGAGCAGGTCATCGGGCGCCTCGGGATCGGGGTTGTGCAGCAGACCCTTGTAACCGGTGCCCTTAGTGCGCGGCTTGTTGGTGTAGACGCGCGGAATGATGATGAGCTTGTCCTTGACCTCTTCGGCGACCTTGGCCAGTCGGTTCATGTACTCAAGCACCGAGTCCTCGCGGTCGGCAGAGCACGGGCCGATGATGAGCACCTTGCGTGCGTCCTCGCCGGTAAAGACTTTGGCGACCTCGGCGTCAAATGCCTGCTTCTTAGCGGTAAGCTCGGCAGAAAGCGGCATTTCCTCGCGGATCTCCATGGGGATCGGCAACTTGCGTTTGAATTCCATGGCCATAGGGGCCTCCTCAATCTATAGAAAGAGCAATAGGCGTATTGTCGAGTGCTCGGCATTATCCGCTGTCGCACGCTAAAGTGCAAGTCCCTTGTCACCCCGAAACCTGCCAAAAAGGGACAGGTTTATTTTGGTAGGTTTTATCTGGGCAAACGTTGACGCTCGCCGGGAGGGAATGGCGTCGCGCGGAGTCCAAAGACTGTCGCCGGTTCCCCGGGAAGCACCCTGTGGGCAAAAAATGCCAAATATGAGTACTGTTGCTATCGTAGTGCCATATTGTTGGCATAAGATAATAGACATAATAGCAAATATGTTCATTAACATCAACACATATAAGCCGGATATAGAGCTGTTTGAGCAATTTGGGGGCGCTTGCAAGCCGTGTGGGTAGCATTTGAGGCGGGTTTGGATGCTACTAAAAAGGTGACAGTACTCATATTTGCCATTTTTTGTCCACGGGGCCTTGAGGGAGGCCGTTAATCAGGTCCCGGGGGAGGCGGTTCGAGGGCCGCAGAACAAAAAACGGGGGCACAGTTCATTCTGCGCCCCCGTTTTTGGGTATTGCGGTTGTTTGCCGTCGGTTTTACGCCGCCTCGTCGAACTGCGAGTTGTACAGGTCGGCGTAGAAGCCGCCTTGGGCGAGCAGCTCGTCGTGCGTGCCCTTCTCGACGATGTCGCCGTCGCGAATCACCAAGATTACGTCGGCGTTGCGGATTGTGGACAGGCGGTGCGCGATGACAAAGCTCGTGCGGCCCTGCATCAGCGCATCCATGGCGCGCTGAATAAGCTCCTCGGTGCGGGTATCGACGTTGGAGGTCGCCTCGTCCAAAATCAGCGCCGGGCGGTCGGCCAAAATGGCGCGGGCGATGGTCACGAGTTGGCGCTGGCCCTGTGAGAGGTTGGTGCCCTCCTCATTGATCATAAAGTCGTAGCCGCCGGCGAGCGTATGGATAAAGTGGTCGCAGCGTGCGGCGCGCGCGGCGGCCTCGACCTCGGCGTCAGTCGCATCGGGACGTCCGTAGCGGATGTTCTCACGGATGGCGCCGTTAAACAGCCAGGTATCCTGCAACACCATGGCAAACTCGCCGCGCAGTGCCGCGCGGTCCCAGTCTCGCACGTCGACGCCCTCGACGCGCAGCGAACCGCCGTCCACGTCGTAGAAACGCTGCAGCAGCTTAATGAGCGTGGTCTTGCCGGCGCCGGTGGGGCCGACGATGGCGATGGTCTGACCGGGCTGCGCCTCGCAGCTAAAGTCGTGGATGATGGTCTTGTCGGTCGTGTAGCCAAACTTGACGTGGTCGAACTCAACGTGGCCGGGGCGCTTCTCGGGAATCTGGGCGTCGGCCTTCTGCACCTCCTCGGGCGCGGCGAGGAACTCAAAGACGCGCTCGGTGGCAGCGGCCATCGACTGCATCGTGTTGCTCACGTTGCCCAGCTGCTGCACCGGCTGCGTAAAGTTGCGAACGTACTGGATAAAGCTCTGGATGTCGCCGGGCGTGGCATTGCCGGTCAGCGCGAGCTGCGCGCCTACCACGACGACGCCCACGTAGCCCATGTTGCCCACCAGACTCATAAGCGGCATCATCAGGCCCGACAGGAACTGCGAGCGCCAGCCGCTAATAAAGAGACGGTTGTTTTGACGGTCGAACTCCTCGATTGAGGCCTCGGCGCGGTCGAACACCTGAATGACATTCTGGCCGGCAAAGTCCTCCTCGATAATGCCGTTGACGGCGCCCAGGACTTGCTGTTGCTCGCGGAAGTACGGCTGCGAGAAGTGAATCATCACGGTCAGGATAATCGCGGCTGCCGGCAGCGTGAGCACGGTGACGCCGGTGAGCGGCATACTGATCGACAGCATCATGACGAGCACGCCGATAATCTGCGTGACAGACGTGATGAGCTGCGTCACGCTCTGGTTGAGCGACTGGCCGAGCGTATCGACGTCGTTGGTGATGCGACTGAGTACGTCGCCCTTGCTGTGGCCGTTGAAGTAACTCATCGGAACGACGGCGATCTTGGCGGCGATCTCCTTGCGCATGCGATAACAAATCTTTTGCGTGACGCCGGTCATGAGCCAGCCTTGGATCAGGCTGCAGGCAGAGCTCGCCAGATACAGACAGAGCAAAAAGCCGAGCGTCTTGGCGATCCAGGCAAAGTCGACATCGCCGGTGCCGTTGACCTTGGCAACCAAGCCCTCGAACAGCTTAGTCGTAACCTGGCCGAGCACCTTGGGCCCCACAATGTTAAAGATGACCGAGCACACGGCAAAGGCGACGGCGGCAAACACGGCAATCTTGTGCTGGCCGATATAGCCGAGCAGCTGCCTCATGGTGCCCTTAAAGTCCTTGGCCTTTTCGCCACGGCGCATGCCACCCATGCGGCCCATGGGACCACGCTGGCGGGTGGGCTTGGGAATCTGAGTCTTGGTCTCGTCTGCCATTAGCGCTCGCCTCCTTCCATGACGGCTGCAATTTCTTCTTGGGTAAGCCCCAGCTCCTGGGCGGAAAGCTGCGACTGTGCAATCTCCAGGTACGCCGGGCAGCCGTGCAGCAGCTCCTCGTGCGTGCCGGTGCCCACTACGTGACCGTCGTCGAGCACGATGATCTGGTCGGCGTGCATGATGGTCGCGATGCGCTGGGCCACGACCACGAGTGCGGCGTCGGTGACGTTTTTGGCCAGCTCCTCGCGCAGGCGCGCGTCGGTCTTGTAGTCGAGGGCGCTAAACGAGTCATCGAACACCACAACCTCAGGCTTTTTGGCCAACGCGCGGGCGATGGCCAGGCGCTGACGCTGGCCGCCCGAGACATTGGAGCCGCCCTGGCTGATGGGGGAGTCGTAGCCGCCCTCGCGCTCGGCGATAAAGTCTTCGGCCTGGGCGATGTGTGCCGCCTGGCGCATGTCGTCATCGCTCACCATGTCGCCGGCAAACTTAAGGTTGCTCTCGACGGTGCCCGAGAACAGGCGTCCCTGCTGCGGGATATAGCCAATGCGGCGGCGTAGCTCGGAAAGGGTCATATCGCGCACATCGACGCCGTCGAGCGTAATGCTGCCGCCGGTGACGTCGTACAGGCGCGGGATGAGCTGCACAAGCGTGGACTTGCCCGAGCCTGTGGAGCCAATGATGCCGAGCATCTGACCGGCATGCGTGGTGAAGTTCACGCCGCTGATGACATCGGCGCGGGCATCGGGATACTGGAAGCTCACGTCGCGGAAGGTGAGCTCACCGCACGGCGCGCTGGCAGCAGGCAGTTTGGGCGAGGCAGGGTCGTTGATGCTCGTGGGGCAGGTGATGACCTCTTCCACGCGCTCTGCTGCGACCTCGGCGCGGGGCAGGATAACCGAAACCATGGTGAGGATCATAAACGCCATGACGATCTGCATGGTGTAGGAGATGAACGCCATCATGTTGCCGACCTGCATCACGCCGTCGGACACGCCCTGCGCGCCAAACCAGACGATAAGCACGGTGATGCAGTTCATGACGAGCATCATGAGCGGCATCATAAAGCTCATGGCGCGGTTGGTGTAGAGCTGCGTGGTCATCAGGTCGAGGGACGCCTGGTCAAAGCGCTCAAGCTCATGCTCCTCGCGGTTGAACGAACGGATAGGCATAAGGCCGTCGAGCAGCTCGCGGGCGGTAAGGTTCACGCGGTCCACAAAGCTCTGCATCTTTTTGAACTTGGGCATGGTGAGGCCCATAAGCACGCCGACGACGGCCGAGACCGCGATGATGGCCACGGCGATGGTCCACTCCAGGCCGGTGTGGTTGGCCAGGACGCGCATGACGGCGACGATGCCCATGACGGGCGCCATGAGGCACATGCGGATAAACAGGGTTGCGGCCATCTGAATCTGCTGAATGTCGTTGGTGCAGCGAGTGATGAGCGAGGCCTGGCTAAACTTGCCCACCTCGGCTGGCGAGAAGTGCATGACCTTGTTGAAGGTCTCGCGGCGCAGGTCGCGTGCGATGGAACAGGCGGTGCGCGAGGCCACGGCGCCGGTCAGGATGGTGGCGACCAGCGACACCAGACACAGACCAAACATCGTGGTCGCCATGCGGCCCAGGTAGGCGTTCTGCACGTCGGCGGGGTCGATGCCCTGTGCCTTGTACTCGTCCTGCACATAGCTCACGGCGCGTTGGGTCACGATGGAGCCCGACATGGAGCCCATTTTGTCCGCCATTTCATTGGCGCCCTCGACGAGCTTGCTTTGGTCTACCAGACCGCCCTCGACACCTAGGCGCAGACTCTTCATGGTGATCTTGCCGCCGTCGGCATCAATCTGCTTTTGCATGTTTTGCGCCGCTGTGGCCTTCTGCTGCGTCTCGGCGAGCTGCTCGGGCGTCATTGCCGCCATCTGCTCGGGGGTGGGCATGGCCTGGGCGCCGCCGCCATTGCTTGCCTCGGTGGATGCGCCGGTCATGTCGCCCATGGAGCTGGCGTCGATGCCCTGGTTGAGAGAAAGGACGACGGTCTCGGGCAGGCTCATAATGTCGGCAATCTTGCCGCCATCGGCACGCTCTTCCTCGGTGCCCTTGTACGTTCGAATGCCTTTTTTGTCAGCCTTGCTAAACACGGCCTCCACAGCTTTGGCGTCCTTGGTGCTCATAAAGAGCTCAAGGTCATCGAGTGATTCGGCACGAATGGTGTCGGGCACGGGCGAGGCGATGCCGCCTTGCTGTACGCCCACGTCGACGATGTCGCTCATGTAGGTAGGCAGTGCCAGATCGGCGTTGCAGCTGATTACGATAAGTACGATAGCTGTGAACAGTGCCAGGACATGCTTTTTAAAGAGCTTGAGAATCCTCACTCGGCATCTCTCCTTTCTTGATTGCGGTCGATAATTTCGTTGAAACGCCTTAGAAGGCGCACCATCTCTTGGGTATCTGTTTCGCCGAGCTGCTCGAGGAAGGCCGCGGTGCGCTCCTCGAATTCCCGACGTTTGATTTCGAGATTCTGGAATCCCTTATCGGTCATCGTGACGTGTACACGACGACGGTCGGTCTTTGAGTGCTCGCGCTCGACCCAGCCCTTGGCTTCGAGAGTGCGTAAGATATTGGCGATGCGGGCACTCGAGACCCAGGCGCGATTTGCGAGTTCGCTCGGCGTGAGCGAACCGCCAGCGAGCATGAGGGCGCGCATGACAGCCATCTCGCCGCCGAGAGCTTTGTCCGCAGAGCGTGAAATGCGATGATGCATGCTGCCAAACTCAGTTAAGAGCTGACGCCCAAGCTCATGGAAATCGGTATCTTCCACCGAAAACCCCTAACACTAGAAACTATTTTCGGTGAAAGATGATACCCGCATATTCGGGCCTCATGCAGTGGGCAATATAAAGAGCGCATAAAGAGTTAAAAAATTCAATTGCTGAAGCGTTTCAAAGAACTATTATGCCCGCGGTTAGGCGAGGGGTTGTCACCACCATGACGACTGGGACTCATTTATCGCCACGTGCGATGCTCCAACTTCCCGCAAGGAGACACCTTATATAAAGGGGGATGGAGTCATGGCATTTGACTTCACGGGCAAGACCGCGATTGTCACGGGTGGCACTCAGGGCATTGGCCTCGAGATCGCCAAGGGCATCGTCGCGGGCGGCGGACACGTCGCGCTCATCGCAAGGAACGCTGCTAAGGGCGAGGCCGCTGTGGCCGAGCTTGGCGAGGGCAACAAGTTCTATCAGCTCGATGTTGCCGATGCGCCCAAGGCGCGTGAGACCGTCGAGCAGATTTTTACGGACCTGCCGCAAACCAACATCCTGATCAACTGCGCTGGCGTCATCAGCACCAAGAAGTTCGACGAGATCGATGACACCGAGTGGCGTCGCACCATCGACATCAACCTCAACGGCACCTTTACCATGATGAACGCCGTGTACCCGCACTTTAAGGCGGCCCATGCCGGCACTATCGTCAACGTGAGCTCTGTTGCTGGCAAGATCGGCGGCGGCCTGCTCGGCACCGCTGCCTACGCCAGCTCCAAGGCCGGTGTTAACGGTCTAACCAAGGCAGTCGCCAAGGAAGGCGGCAAGTTTGGCGTCCGCTGCAACGCCGTGTGCCCGTCGCTCACCCTTACCGATATGACCTCGATTCTCTCTGACGAGAACTCTCAGCGCATCATCAACGGTATTCCTCTGGGCCGCGCCGCCCAGGCCAGCGAGCCTGCGCAGATGGTGCTGTTCTTCGCTTCCGACCTCGCCAGCTTCGTGAACGGCGAGATCGGCGACTGCGACGGCGGCATCGTCCTGGACGGGTAATACCCCACGACGATTATTCGGCGACGGTTCCTGCGACTCGGGACCGTCGCCTTCTTTCTGACATAGGCGCGTGCGGCTACGATTCGCATGCATCCAAAGGAGATATATATGAGTGAATCGACTGCGGTGGAGGCGCCGGCGGCAAAGGAGCCGTTCTTTAAGATGTCCTCCATCCCGGGTGCCAATATTTTGGTGCCGCTTTTGCTGGGCTGCCTGCTCAACACGCTATTCCCCGACCTGTTCAAAACGCTCGGCAGTTTTACGCTTGGCATGACTCAGCAGGGCGCAGGCCCGCTCGTGGGCGCTTTTTTGCTCATCGTCGGTACGACGATTTCGTTTAAGAGTGCTCCTGCCGCCGCTGCCCGCGGCGCCATCATCATCGCCGTCAAGCAGATCGTGGTCGTTGCCGTGTCGCTGCTCATCCTTTATGTATTCAACGACAACCTGTTTGGCATCTCTGCCATGGTGATGCTGGCCGCTTGCACCGGCGCCAACAACGCTATGTACGCTGGTCTGATGGGCACCATGGGCAATGAGGCCGAGCGTGGCGCCGTCGCCATCACCACGCTGGTTGTCGGCCCTCCGGTCACGATGATCGTGCTCGGCGCTGCCGGTCAGGCTCCGATCGGCTGGTCGCTCGTGGGCGCCATCCTGCCGATCGTCGTCGGCATTATTCTGGGTAACCTCTTCCCGAGCTTTAAGAAGATGATGGCACCGGCACTTTCCGCCATCATCGTGCTCGTCTTCTTTGCCATGGGCTCGACCATGACCTTTGGCCAGCTCATTAATGGCGGTCTTCCCGGTATTCTGCTCGGCGTGATCTGCTCGGTGGTCTTTGCAATTCCCGTCATCGCGGTTGATAAGCTCACGGGCGGTACGGGTGTCGCAGGTGCAGCCATTTCGAGCTGCGCCGGAGCCAATGTGGCCACGCCTGCTGCCATGGCAAGCGTCAACGGGGCCATGTACGGCGGTGCGGTGCTCGCAACGGCCACGGCACAGGTCGCTGCCTGCGCAATCGTTACGGCTATTTTGACCCCGCTGGTCACCAGCTGGTGCTACAAGCATTTTGAGGGTCAGGGCCACAGCAAGGCAACGACCGACAAGGCCGCCGCAGCCGCCTAATGCCAAGCGGCAATCAAAGCTAAATAACTAACCATGCCACAGGGCGGTCCCGGGGGAAATCCCGTGGCCGCCCTGCAGTTTCTGCGGGGTCTCTGGGACACTTTACCCTGCTAAAACTGGCATAACAGCTAGAGTGAACGTCGTGCAAAGGCAAGGAAAAATACCAAACAAATCGGTGAACGGTAGTTGTTCGCGCTCGCATTTCCTGCGGATTTGTTAAAAACGCACTAATGGTATAAAAAAAGAAACATATAACAGCCCAGATGGAGAGGGTCGCTATGTTATCCTTCTCAAACGGGTGAAATCTTGGGTTTTTGGGTTGCAGTTCCAAGGTGGACATACGTTTTTCCCTGTACCAACGTGTGGTGAAGAACGGAAGAAGCCGGTAGTGCAAGCCGATAATTCAAGAATTCAATAAGCAGCGGTGTGAGAGAGCGCCGCATTACACGTAACTAGGAGCGTGGTTACACAATGCAGGAGGCATGGGAAGGCTTCAAGGAAGGCATCTGGACGGGAGAAGTTGACGTCCGAGACTTCATCCAGAAGAACTACACCCCCTACGAGGGCGACGAGTCGTTCCTCGCCGGTCCGACCGAGCGTACCAAGGAGCTGTGGGGCGAGGTTCTCGACCTGCTGCTCAAGGAGCGCGAGCAGGGCGGCGTCCTCGATATGGACACCAAGACCGTCACGGGTATCGTGAGCCACCCCGCTGGCTACATCGATAACGCCCATCGCGACAAGGAGACCATCGTCGGCCTCCAGACCGACAAGCCGCTCAAGCGCGCGCTGCACGTCAACGGTGGCATCCGCATCGCTTGCCAGGCTGCCAGCCAGCACGGCTACAAGATCGACGAGAACGTTGTTGAGCGCTACACCTTCGAGCGCAAGACCCACAACGCCGGCGTTTTCGATGTCTACACCCCCGAGATGCGCGCCTGCCGTTCGGCCCACATCATCACCGGTCTGCCCGATGGCTATGGCCGCGGCCGCATCATCGGCGACTACCGTCGTGTCGCCCTGTACGGTGTCGACTACCTGATCAAGGACAAGGAGGCCCAGAAGGCTTCCACCCCGACGGTCATGACCGCCGACAACATCCGCGATCGTGAGGAGCTGCAGGAGCAGATCCGCGCCCTCGGCGAGCTCAAGATGATGGCCGAGACCTATGGTTTCGACATTTCCAACCCTGCTACCAACACGCAGGAGGCCATCCAGTGGATGTACTTCGCCTACCTCGCTTCCGTCAAGGAGCAGAACGGCGCCGCTATGTCCATCGGCCGCACCTCTACGTTCATCGACATCTACGCTGAGCGCGACCTTGCCAACGGTACCTTCACCGAGGAGCAGATCCAGGAGTTCGTGGATCACTTCATCATGAAGCTCCGCATGGTCAAGTTTGCCCGTACCCCCGAGTACCAGGCCCTGTTTACCGGCGATCCGCAGTGGGTCACCGAGTCCATCGGCGGCATGGGTGTTGACGGCCGTACGCTCGTTACCAAGATGAGCTACCGCTACCTGCACACGCTCGAGAACATGGGCACCAGCCCCGAGCCCAACATGACCGTTCTGTGGTCGACCCGTCTGCCTGAGAACTTCAAGAAGTTCTGCGCCAAGACTTCTGTTGCCAGCTCCTCGATCCAGTACGAGAACGACGACCTCATGCGCGTCTACCACGGCGACGACTACGGCATTGCCTGCTGTGTGTCCTCCATGCGCATCGGCAAGGAGATGCAGTTCTTCGGCGCCCGTGCCAACCTGGCCAAGTGCCTGCTGTACGCACTCAACGGCGGTGTTGACGAGGTCTCCAAGAAGCAGGTCGGCCCCAAGTATCGCGCCGTCGAGGGCGATACGCTCGATTACGACGACGTTGTGGCCAAGTACAACGACATGATGAAGTGGCTCGCTGGCGTGTACGTCAACTCGCTGAACATCATCCACTACATGCACGACAAGTATTGCTACGAGCGCATCCAGATGGCTCTGCACGACAAGCACGTGCACCGCTGGTTCGCTACGGGCATTGCTGGCCTTTCCGTCGTGGCTGACTCCCTGTCCGCCATCAAGTACGCCAAGGTCCACCCCGTCCGCGACGAGAACGGCATCATTGTCGACTTCGAGACCGAGGGCGAGTTCCCCAAGTACGGTAACGACGACGACCGCGTCGACCAGATCGCTCACGACGTTGTGCACCAGTTCATGGAGTACATCCGCATGAACGACACCTACCGCAACTCCGTGCCCACGACCTCGGTTCTGACCATCACCTCCAACGTCGTGTACGGCAAGAAGACCGGTTCTACGCCTGATGGCCGCAAGGCTGGCCAGCCCTTCGCCCCGGGTGCTAACCCCATGCACAAGCGCGATAGCCACGGCGCCATCGCTTCGCTGTCTTCGGTTTCCAAGCTCCCGTTCCGCGATGCTCAGGACGGCATCTCCAACACCTTCTCCATCATCCCGGGTGCGCTCGGCAAGGAGGACCAGGTGTTCTTTGGCGATATCGACCTTGATCAGCTGGGCGAGTAACTATTGTTAGTGCTATACTAACAATAACGATTACTGATTAGCGCGCCGGTTTCGGCCGGCGCCTATCAATCGAAGGAGACACATTATGAAGGTTTCTGAAGTTTCCGAGACTCAGGCCGATAACCTGGTCCACATGCTCGACGCTTACGCCGAGAAGGGTGGCCACCACCTGAACATCAACGTCTTCAACCGTGAGACGCTGCTCGACGCTCAGGCTCACCCCGAGAAGTATCCGCAGCTGACCATCCGCGTTTCCGGCTATGCCGTGAACTTCCACACGCTCACCAAGGAGCAGCAGGACGAGGTCATTTCGCGTACCTTCCACGACAAGTTCTAAAGGGGTTTAACTCCCGCAGGATCGCTGGGGCTGTTTGGGCTACCTCCCAAAACGTCCTCGGACATGCAAGAAGCCCTCGCTGCGCACTTCGTGCGGCGAGGGCTTCTTGCGTCCTGCGGAATATTTTGGGAGGTAGCCCAAACAGCCCCGGCGGGGTCCTGTGTAGTCACCCTTTAGGCGGAACTCTCCTAATGGGTTGAGCGTTCTGGATTCTTGCTTGCTACCGTTTATCGCGTATAGCTACCGTTTGCGGAATAAGTAACACTCCTTAATAAACCGTGTAGAATCTCAGATAAGCACGGAGTTTTCCAGGGAGACGCTGTCCTTTGTTGTGTGCAAGGGGCGGCGTCTCTTTGGCGCTTGGAGGCCGTTCTGCAGCAGGACGGCGGACGTGCGTCACATATTCAAAAGCCAACGTCGAGATGGGTTGTGATGATAATGGGCAAGTACGTAATCGTGGTTGAGTCTGGTTCGGATGTGACGCCGGAGCTCTGCGAACGCTACGGCATCGTGCGCGTGCCCATGCATGTCACGATTGGTGACGAGACCGTCGAGGATGGCTCCATCGATCCGCTCGAGATTTATTCGCGCTGCAACGAGTTCGGCGTCATGCCCAAGACCAGCGGCTGCGCGCCTGCGGATTTTGCGCATGTGTACGACCGTATCCACGCCGAGCGGCCCGATGCGACCATTCTGCATCTTGCGTATTCCGAGGTTACGACCTGCTCGCATCAGTCGTCGAAGATTGCGGCAAAGGGCCGCGATTACGTCTTCTCCATGGATACGCGCTTTGTGTCGGTGGGCCAGTCGCTTGTCGCCGTTGAGACCGCCAAGTATATCGAAGCCCATCCGGATGCCACCGTCGACGAGATTTTCGCCTTCACCAATTCCGTCATGGACCGCGTGCTGCTGGGCTTTGTTCCTACCGACCTTGCCTTCCTTAAGGCGGGCGGTCGCTTGTCCAACGTCGCGTTCTTAGGCGCCCATCTGCTCAAGATTAAGCCCTGCATTGAGGTGACGGGTGGCAAGTTTGTGGCCACCAAGAAGTTCCGCGGCTCTATGCTCAAGTGCGCCCGCGCCTTTATCGATCACATGGTTGAGAAGGGCGAGATCGACTATTCGCACATTGGCTTGGCGTATTCGGTGGGCCTTTCCGAGGAGCTGCGCGACGATATGGAAGTCTATGCGCACGACCTGGGCTTTAAGGACGTTACCTGGACTCAGGTCGGCGGCGTCATCTCGAGCCACTGCGGCCCGACCGCCTTTGGCGCGGTGCTTACGCTTAAGGCGTAGGGCCTGGCGTCTATCGATTTCTATTGCTTCGGCGGCGAGCGGGTTGTGACAACCTTCCCGCTGCTTTTGCGTGGAGTCAAATAGGACGATCAAATTGACCGCTAAACCGTTTCGCCATCAGGCGTATGGGCTAGAATGGCTCTGGCATTTTAATTGACAAAAACCAAAGAGAGGCAAGGTTGCGGGAATGGCTGAGATGACGCTTGAGGGTGTGGATGCTCATCCCGAGGACTCTGCGTATGCCCTGGGTCGCGTGCATTCGATCGAGACGATGGGAACGGTCGACGGACCCGGCATCCGCTTTGTGGTGTTTGTTCAGGGCTGTCCCATGCGCTGCGCGTATTGCCACAATCCCGATACCTGGTCTGTTAACGGCGGCACGATGGTGACCGTCGAGCATCTCATGGACGAGTTCCAGAGCAACCATGAGTTCTACCGTAGCGGCGGCATTACCGTTTCGGGCGGCGAACCGCTCCTGCAGCCCGAGTTTTTGGCCGACCTGTTCCGCGTGATGCACAACAACCCCGATGGCCGCGTACACACCTGCCTAGACAGCTGTGGCTATGCATTTGATCCCAAGCATCCGGAGAAGTTCGATGCTGTTCTCAACGAGACCGATATGGTGCTGCTCGACATCAAGCATGCCGATCCGGTTGAGCATAAAAAGCTGACCGGTTGCGATCCTGCGCGCATCCTGGCGTTTGGCGATGAGCTTGCCCGTCGCAAGATTAAGGTTGTTATTCGCCACGTGGTGGTGCCGGGTATCACCGACACGGCGGAGGAATGCGAGAAGCTCGGTCGCCTGATCGCTCCATGGCACAACGTGGTGGGCCTGGAAATGCTGCCGTATCACACGATGGGTGTCGTCAAGTACGAGCAACTGGGTATTCCCTATAAGCTCGAGGGCGTGCCCCAGATGGATACCGCGCGCATGCCCGAGCTGCGCAACGCCGTCATGGCCGGCATGAAAAAGCGCCGCGCCGAACTCAGGTCGGCCATCGGCTAATAAGCCCGTCCCAAATTGACTACCTTTTAAGATGTGTAACAAGGCGGGTTGGATAAGCGAGGACGGTTACTATTCGACATGCGATGCGGGCCTTATCGACATCGATGGCCGTACCTATGTCATGAGCGTCATGACATCGATGCCGTGGAGCGACCGCTCGAGTGAGGTTACGGCCGCGATTGCAAAGGCGCTGTTTGATACGCGAGCTGCACTGGCTTAGCGTGTTCGTTTGGCGAGGTCAAACAAAATGCTGGTACCATACCGTGGTTAAGGATTTCGTATAGGTTTGGGGGATGGTATGGCTACCATCGCGATTATCGGCGCGCTCGAAAAAGAGGTCATGCAGATTAAGGAAGAGCTGAGCGACGTTTGCGAGGCACGGGAGGCAGGCTTGACCGTTGTGAGCGGCGAGCTCGACGGCCTGACAGTTGTCGCCACAACGGCGGGCATGGGCACGGTGAACGCCGCCGCTGCAACACAGCACCTCATTAGCAAGTATGCTCCGCAGGCTGTTGTGTTTTCGGGCATTGCGGGCGGTTTGAACCCCAAGCTCCATATCGACGACGTGGTCATTGGCAGACGCCTGCGCTATCTGGATACCGATACCGCGCTTATCGCCGAGTCCGCACCGGGGCTTGAGGAGTTTGGTTCGACGCCCGCGCTGGTCGATATTGCCGTCGACGTGCTTGCTGAGCGTGGGTTCGTTGACGCTTCGACAAATGCAGTCGCTTCGAACGAGGGCACCAAACAGTTCCTGGTCGGCACGATTGCCACGGGTAACCGCTTTGTGACGGGCGCCGCCATGCGTAACGACGCTATCGAAGCGACGCATGCCGATTGTGTCGGCATGGAGGGCGCGGCGATTGCCCATGTCGCAACCAAAAATGGTGTCGATTGCCTGGTGTTGCGCGCTATCAGCGATAATTGTGACGAGGCGTACGATGCAATTTGCGACCGAGAGTTCGATCTGTTCGAGTACGCGCGTGTCGCAAGTAACATCACGCTCGATATCGTCCGCCGCATTGCCGCTGCGCAATAGCGCGCTCTTTTGTAAGAACCTACGACCAAGGAGCGTCCATGGCCGATTCCATTAACTACCAGCTTGCCAAGTTCGTCGCCAGCTACGGCAAGGTTTCGCAGATTCCCGAGTCCACCTGCCCCGAAGTGAGCTTTGTCGGCCGCTCCAATGTGGGCAAGTCGTCGATTATGAACAAGCTCTTTGGCCGCAAGAACCTGGTCAAGGTTTCCAGTACGCCGGGCAAGACGAGCAACATCAACTTCTTCGAGGCCGACGACGTGCACTTCGTCGACCTGCCGGGCTATGGTTTCGCCCGTCGTTCTAAGGCCGAGCGCGACCGCTGGGCCGAGCTTATCGGCGACTTTTTCGACTCCGAGCGCAGCTTTAACTTGGTCGTCTCGCTGGTGGACATTCGTCACGACCCCAGCAAGCTCGATCATGACATGATCGACTACCTGCAGGGCAACGAGTTCAACTTTATCGTCTGCCTCACCAAAGCCGACAAGCTCAGCCGCACCCAGCAGGCCCGTCAGGCAGCAGCCATCAAAAAGCAGCTCAACGTCCCGGCCGAGAACGTGATCATCACAAGCTCTCAGACGGGCGTGGGTATCGACGAGCTCAAGAAACGCATCGCCGAGGCTTGCCTCTAGGAAGCATTCCTGTCTGATAAATACATCAGTAAATTCATATCACCCTAGCGATAGCTGATAACAGACTGTCGCTAGGGTGATATTTTGTATGGAAGCAGCATCGAGTGCTATCGATTCAGCGATTTAATAACGGGGGAGGTTGATTAAATGATCCAGGAATTAACGGATTGTGGACCGAGCAAGACTTATCCCGTCTATTATCTTGAGGACGCAATGAACAACCTTGGCGATTGTTTCGACTATGCCGTGAATGACTATGGAACTGAAGGAATAAAAGTCGCGGAACTCTTTTGTTTGAGCGGCGTGGCTCGCGAGTTTGAGCGTGGCAATGCATGGGTTGTAGCAGGGAAATCGGGCGTTGAGCTGTTTGCGCTTATTGCTGAAAGGTCAGGCTATCAAGCGGGATCGATGCCAGACCGCACCTACCGATTTGAGAAGACACCGGAATACTGGACAGGCTGGATATTGGCATACTTGCAGTGGCGTCTGGGGGAGTCTTTCGAAGACTTGCTGCACATCGTTCCGTTTGATGAGCTGCGCAACCTGTACTACCCCTGGCACGAAGCCTCGGAAGAACGCGTGGCTCGCCTTGTCTGCGACATGGCGAAGAAAACGCCTCGCCAGACTAAGTTGGCACTAGCAAGAAAGAGGCTGAAGAAAACTCAGCAAGATTTGGCATACGAATCGGGTGTATCACTCCGCTCAATCCAAATGTACGAACAGCGCCAAAGAAATATCAACGAAGCCTCAGTAACAACCGTAAGAGCCATGGCAAAAGCCCTCCACTGCAACATCGAAGACCTCCTAGAACCAGTCTTCAACTACAAAGAACCCAGCGCGGCCTAAAACCAAACGTTTGCTATTTATTCAATTCGAGCACTCAGCCAGTACTCGCCATTCGAAGCCACGATTGCGTACGTTACTCCATTTTTGACAGTCGGCGCATCTACGCAAGCAGCGCCAACTTCCTTAGCGTCTGAAAACGAAAGTGATGGATCAATCGCCTGTATAGTTGCAACTGCTGTCGCCGCGGCATAGTCTGAACTTTCAAAGTACATCACTATATTCTTGAAGCAGTTTTCAGACTCAAGATAGCTAAATAGGAGTTGACTGCTCGAGTCCGAGAAGAAGCCTCCAATACCGGCAATCTTTGAACCGTTTTTGATTCGAAGTTCGAGTCCCATGCCACTATCGTCTAGTTCGTAACTCGCCTTCATGCTGCTGCAGTTCGGGAGATTGGAGAATTCTTCGTTAAGTCGTTCAATGAATCCTTTAGGGGAAATAGAAAACACTCCGTCGCCAACGAAAGATGTGAATTCCTTTTCGTTGCGGGTGTCAACGACCTCTCCGCATCTCTCGCATTCTTGTATTTCCTTTGAGGTGGCATCTATGTAGTCGACTTCCTTAGTCCATGAACCCGGTTGATGCCCAAGGGACTTCCCTTCAGTTCTGCCACAACGTTGGCAGGTTTTCGGAGTCGTGCAGGTTGCTTCTTCCCATTCGTGCCCGAGCGGTTCCCCTTCAGTCTTGCCACAACTTTTGCATGTGCGAGGGCTTGTGCAGGTGGCATTAGCCCATAGTTTGTGGGTGCAAAACAATTGAGGAAACAGCATGGGCAAACTGAAAATGATGCCAACTGCCACGACAGCTGCGATTGCCGCTCGTTTTTTATTGCCTAATTTATGAATGGCCCGCGTTAGAAGTGAGTCGTTTTCTTCATTTTTGCGTGCGCCGTCATCTTCGTTTGATGGCGGAATTTCAGAGGAGGGGGTGTCGCTAGCACCATCAGAAAACTGCTCGGCTTTGAAATCTGGCTTCCGCTCGTCGGACTCGCTGAGTGTCTTTTCCTCGTCGGGCTCCTTCATCTCGTCATTCATGTTTATCGGGGCTCCTTCCTAGCTATGAATCTGCGATGGGCATTTTTGATAAGCGGAATGGCTGGTAACATAAATATATCCCAGTTTGGGATATATCAAAATGGAATATAGCGTAAACGGCATGAACGTTGATGCTAACAGGACATGCGGAAAATGCCTTTCCCAGATTCGTCGGGAGCAAGGTATCACTCAGGTTGAACTCGCAAAGAAACTGGGGGTACCTCAATCGTTTATCTCAAAGGTCGAGACCGGGGAACGCAGCCTTAGGGTTTATGAGCAGTTTGTCTATGCGGATGCACTCGGAATTACTGTTGAGACGCTAGTACGTAAACTTGGGGCTGTTTTGAGTAGCGAAGATAATTAGATGACGTCACGCATCGATCATCAATTAGAAATTAAAACAGAGCTATAGGGCGAATGAGATGCTGGGAAGTGCGCCTTTATCAAATAGAAGCCAAAAAATCAGCCCGGCGACTTTCCAGAGCGTAGGTTCCTGTAGCCGCCGCCAGCGAAGTTAACGTAGGGGAGGCCAGGGGCTTTGCCCCCAAATCTTTCCGCAGGACGGCAGGACCCCCGCCGCACGAAGTGCACAGCGGGGGTCCTGCCATGTCCGAGGACGATTTGGGGGCAAAGCCCCTGGCCTCCCCGGCGGGTATATGGGACGGCGACTACAGGTATTCGATCTGGGCGCCCTCGGTGTCGCACGTCAGAATATGCGTATCGCACTTGGGGAACTGCTCGCGCAGCTTGACCTGTAGGAACTTTGCCACGATGGTGTCGTCAGTCACGGCCATGAGGGTCGAGCCGGAGCCACTGATCCAGATGGTCTTGGCGCCGCCGTTAAGGCAGGTGTCGCGCACGGCGTTGTAATCGGGAATCAGGCGGCGGCGATAGGGCTCCTGGATGCGGTCGTCGTTGGCGGCGGCAATCAGGTCAAGGTCGCCGGTCTCCAGGCCGCGCGTCATGCCGGCGATGCGGCCCATTTGCCATACGGCGGTGGAGAGTGGAATCTCCTGCGGCACGACCTTGCGCGCCTCACTCGTATGCACCTCGTAGGGCGGAATCACGGTAATAAAACGCAAGCGATCGCTCACCTCGTAGCGCAGGCACTGGGGGAGCGAATCAGTCGGCGTAAAGGAGCAAACGGCACCGCCCAGGATGGCAGGGGCGACGTTATCGGGATGGCCCTCGACCTCGGTGGCAATGCGGACGAGCTCGGCACGGTCGACGGTGTGGCCCGTCAGCGCGGCGGCCGCCATGATGCCGGCGACGACGCAGGTGGAGCTGGAGCCCAGGCCGCGAGCGACGGGCACATCGGTTTGAATGTCGATGGCAACGGGAAAAGCCGGCTCGTCCCATGCAGCCAGTGCATCGACAAAGCTCACGTAGACCAGGTTGTTCTCGTTTTGGAACTCCTCGGGGCAGCCCGTGATGGTGAGCTTGTTGGCGCGCTCAAAGGTGAAGTGCGAGTAGAGGCTGACGGCCATGCCGAGGGTGTCGTAGCCGATGCCTAGGTTTGCGCTGGTGGCGGGGACGGTGATCTTGATCATGGGAATCTCCTGGGCGGTCTGCCTGTTTAGTTCGCTGCTCGGGCAGTCCTGGCTCGCTCGGAAAGCACATTAAGTGCTTTCCGGCTCGTGCGGAACTCGCGACGAACTAAACAGGCAGACCCGCATGTCAGTTCGTCATCATCCCGGTGGGTTTCTGATAAAAGAAGGTGCGCCGGCTTTCGCCGGCGCTTAATAAGGGGTTTAGTTGGTGCTCATTCGTTTTGCTGCAGACTCGACGTAGCTTGCCATCTCATCGACGTCGCAGACGTCTTCGAAGCGGACGGGCTTGGACTCGAGTTCGGCGAGCTGGGTCGGGGCGACCGTGTTGGTGGCCTGCTCGAGCACACGCATAGCCTCAAAATCATCCTCGGGAACGTCGAGGCCCAAGGCGTCGCAGCAGGCTCGCGGGAACTTGTAGGGGCTGGCGGTCGAAAGCAACACGCGGGCCTTGGCGCCCTCGGCGGGAGCGACCTTTTCGAAGACGTGATAGCCGCAAGCGGTGTGCGGGTCGATCACGTAGCCGTTCGCGTCCCAGCAGCTCTTGATGGCAGTGAGGACCTCGTCCTCGCTGGCCCAACCGCAACCAAAGACGCTCTGAATCTTTGCCAGCAGGTCGGCGGGAACTTCGTAGCGACCAGTCTGTGCCAGCTGCTCCATAAGGCCGGCAACGAGCTCGCAGTCGCCGTCGGACAAGAAGTAGAGCATGCGCTCCAGGTTGGAGCTAATAAGGATGTCCATCGACGGCGAGATGGTCGTGAAGAACGGGCGGTTACGGTCGTAAACGCCGGTGGTCAGGAAGTCGGCAAGCACGTTGTTCTTGTCGCTCGCCACGACGAGCTTGGCGACGGGCAGACCCATGCACTTGGCGTAGTAGCCGGCCAAGATATCGCCAAAGTTGCCGGTGGGCACACAGAACTCTACGGCGTCGCCAGCCTCGATAGCGCCGGCGCGCAGCAGTTGCGCATAGGCGGCAAAGTAGTAGACAACCTGCGGCACCAGGCGGCCGACGTTGATGGAGTTGGCACTCGAAAGCACAGTGCCGGCGGCTTCCAGGCGCTCGGCAAGCTCCTTATCGGCAAAGATGCGCTTGACGGCACTCTGGGCATCGTCGAAGTTGCCGCGGATGCCGCAGACGGCGACGTTATCGCCCTCCTGCGTGGACATCTGCAGATTCTGCACGCGGCTGACTTTGCCTTCGGGATAAAAGACGGTGATGCCCGTGCCCGGGGCGTCGGCAAAGCCGGCGAGTGCTGCCTTGCCCGTGTCGCCCGACGTGGCGGTGACGATCATGATGCGCTCGGCGCCGCCGTCCTTGGCGGAAGTGCGGGCCATCAGACGGGGGAGCATCTGCAGGGCGACGTCCTTGAAGGCGCTTGTGGGGCCGCCAAAGAGCTCCATCACATAGGTCTGAGGGACGTCAGCGCCCGGTGCGGCGTCGAGTTTGACGAGCGGCGTGACCTCTTCGCTCGCGAACGTGCCGCGGTATGCCTCATTCACACAGGCCGATATTTCTTCGGTCGTGTAATCATTCAGTAACATTCCCAACACATCTTGAGCGATTTCAAAGTACGATTTATCTTCAAGCGAGCTGATATCGACCTGCTGGGTGCCGAGCTCGTCCGAGACAAACAAACCCCCGTCGGGAGCGATGCCGGTACGGATTGCCACCTTACTTGAGCACGATAAAGTGCGTCCTCGTGTACTATGATAAGTTCCCATATAACACTGCTCCTCGGATGCCTTGGTCCCAATCGGTGAAACCATGGTATCAGAGCGCGCAAAACAGGTTTGCAGAGGCTTTTAGAAAGGTAACCTCAAGCCCATGATTAAGATTGCCAAGTTTGGCGGCTCGTCGGTCGCCGACGCCGAACACTTTAAGAAGATCAAGGCCATTGTCGATGCCGACCCGGCCCGCCGTTTTGTGGTGGTTTCTGCCTGCGGTCGCCGCTTTAAGGGCGATACCAAGGTGACCGACCTGCTCTACTTGGTTAACGCACACGTTAAGTACCACGTGTCGTGCGAGGAGCTGCTCGAGGACATTGGCCAGCGCTATTTTGATATCGCTGACGAGCTGGAGCTCACCTATCCCATCCGCGAGGAGTTCGCGGCCTTTGCCGAGCGCGCCCGTTCCGGTGGCTACTCCACCGAGGAACTCGTGAGCCGCGGCGAGTACTTTACCGCCCGTCTGATGGCCGAGTACCTGGGCCTGCCGTTCCTGGATGCCGCGACGGTCGTGGCGTTCCATCATGACGGTACGCTCAGCATGAACCGCACCGCCGAGCTGGTGCAGGAGTACGGCCAGCAGGGCGGCTTTGTTATGCCCGGTTTCTACGGCGCGACGCGTGAGGGGCAGATCAAGCTGCTCGACCGTGGCGGCGGCGATATTTCCGGCTCGATTCTGGCCAAGTGCCTTGGTGCCGACCTGTACGAGAACTGGACCGACGTTTCGGGCTTCTATTCTGCCGATCCGCGTATTGTTCCCGAGGCTCAGCCCATTGCGCGCGTTACCTACGAGGAGCTGCGCGAGCTTTCGTACATGGGTGCAAGCGTCCTGCACGAGGAGGCCGTGTTCCCCGTGCGCGAGGCAGGCATTCCGCTGGTCATCAAGAACACCAATGCGCCGCAGGACCCCGGCACCATCATTAGCGAGACGGCTGACGAGGGTGAGGCGGAGCCTATCATTACCGGCGTGACCGGCAAGCGCGGCTTTGTCGCCATCAACGTTGCCCGCGACCGCACCAAGCCCCGTGTCGGCTTTATGCGCCGCGCGCTTTCGGTCTTCGAGCGCTATGATGTCTCCGTCGAGCACATGCCCACCGGTGTCGACCGCTTTGGCGCCGTGGTGCAGGAGCAGGACGTGCACGATTCGCTGTACTCGCTCGTGGGCGACATTCAGCAGGAGGTCGAGCCGCTCGAGATCGAGGTTGTCGAGGGCCTGGCGCTTATCGCGACCGTCGGTCGTAACCTGCGCGGCCGCGCAGGTATCTCGGGCCACCTGTTTGGCATGCTCGGCCAGGCCGGCGTGAGCGTGCGCATGATTTCGCAGAGCTGTGACGAGATCAACATCATTATCGGTGTCGAGGAGAAGGACTTCGACCTGGCGATTCGGACCATTTACCGCGCCTTCTCCGACGAGAACGGCATTGTGAAGGTCTCCGACCTGGAGGCTCCCGTGCCGGTCGATCCCGCCCCGGCCGCGCTCCACAAGTAGCTGCTATCCCAGTAGATTTTTTGGGACTTGCCTCAAAAACTACGGCGGGGCGTTTCGTTTCGGTTTCGTTTCGACGGGGCGGGTTTTGTATCCGCCCCGTTCTTGTATACACTGGCAACAATAATCGGTCTGCTCGGCGTGCGGGCAAAAGCCACAGCCTTTAAAGGGGGAAGCATGAAACAGTACACGGTTGCTATTTTGGGCGCGACGGGAGCCGTGGGCACCCAGATGCTCGAGTGCCTCAACGAGCAGGAGTTTCCGGTCGGCAAGCTCAAGCTGCTAGCGAGCGCGCGCTCTGCGGGCAAGACCGTCGAGTTCCGCGGCGAGCAGGTTGTGATTGAGGAGGCTTGCCCCGAGGCCTTTGAGGGCTGCGACATCGTGCTCGGCGCTGCCGGTGACGATATCGCCAAGGAACTGCTGCCCGAGGCCGTCAAGCGCGGCGCCGTCGTGGTCGACAACAGCCACGCCTTCCGTCTGGATCCCGAGGTGCCGCTGGTCGTGCCCGAGATCAACGCCGACGACATCAAGTGGCATCACGGCCTTATCGCCAACCCCAACTGCGCGACCATCATCGGCTTGGTTCCCACCTGGCCGCTGCATCAGCTCGCCGGCGTGAAGCGCATGATCGTTTCGACGTACCAGGCGGCTTCGGGCGCTGGTGCTCCCGGTATGGCCGAGCTTGAGGCCCAGCTGGCCGCCCTAGGTCGTGGCGAGGAGATTCCCGAGCCGCGCGCTTTTGCCGCCCAGCTGGCGAGCAACCTGATTCCGCAGATTGGCGGCGTCAAGGAGGAGGGCTTTACTTCCGAAGAGATGAAGTTGCAAAACGAAGGCCGCAAGATCATGCACCTGCCCGAGCTGCGCGTGAATTGCACCTGCGTGCGCGTGCCGGTGCTGCGCTCGCACTCCGAGAGCATTACGCTCGAGTTTGAGCGCGATATTACGGTCGAGGAGGCCCGTGCCGCGCTGGCTGCCGCTCCCGGCGTGAAGCTGGTTGACGACATGAGCGCCGAGGATGCGCACGACCGCTTCCCCATGCCGATGGATACGTCCGACCAGGACCTGATCTGGGTCGGTCGCGTGCGCCGCGACATCTCGAACCCTGAGGCCGCGCGCGGCATCACCTTCTGGTGCTGCGGCGACCAAATCCGTAAGGGCGCGGCAACCAACGCCGTCCAGATCGCTAAGCTGCTCTGCGAGTAGTGTGACCTATCCGGCGGGGGCCGGGCTTGGTTTTCAGAACGTCCTCGACCATGTGCGGCGCCTTGTCCTGCTCCTTCGGAGCTGCGGACAAGGCGCCGCACTGGTCTGCGGAGTGTTCTGAAAACTAAGCCCGGCCCCCGCCTGCGGTGACGTTGTTGCGAGCGGCCTGCGATGGGGGCCGTTGTTGGTTGGGGCCGCTGGGCTGATGTGGGGGCGCGTGGCTGTTGCGGGCCCTGGTCCCGGCGGCGGCCTCGGCGCTTTGCGCCTGCCGCCTTGGGGGACTTTGGGGTCGATTGGGGTTGTCTGCACAATTCGCGGTATTATGTTGCGGAGTTTTGAAAGGAGCCGCTGGTGGTCACGACGACATTTGCCTCGCCTTTGGGCGAAATCTTGCTTGCCGCTGATGGCCGCGGTCTGACGGGGCTTTGGTTTGAGGGGCAGGAGCACTTTGGTTCCACGCTTCTCCGGGAAGACTCCGAACATGTTGAAGGCGCCGACGCGGTTTCCGGTACCGGTGGCATGTCGTCGGTGAGTCCGGCAAATGGTGTGGCCTCTTCGGTGCTTGAGCGTTCATGGGCTTGGCTGAATGCTTATTTTGCAGGGCAGGAACCTCGGTTTACGCCGCCGTTGCATATGATTGGCACGGCGTTTCAGCGTGAGGTTTGGTTTGAGCTGCTTTCTATCCCGCGTGGCGATGTCGCTACGTATGGCGAAATCGCCCAGCGTGTTGCGGCTCGACATCGTGTGCCGGGAAATGAGGCTCCCGTTGTGTCCCCGCGTGCCGTGGGGGCTGCGGTTGCGCGTAATCCCATTTCGATTATCGTGCCGTGCCATCGCGTGGTTGCCGCTGACGGGTCGCTCAACGGATATGCCGGTGGCCTCGACCGCAAGGAGTGGCTGCTTCGGCTTGAGGGCGCGTACGAGGAGTAACGCTCGAGCACTTTGCATAACTAGGGCGCCGTGAAAGGACGAGTCACTGTCCCTTCGCGCCCGGCATGCGTCAAAGCGCTCGACACGTGCGCCTTAAGTTTGGCTAAGCCACATCCTGCGTATTTAAAAACGCGCAGGTTGAGCAGCTAAGGCTGCGCTAAGGCGGTTGACGGTACGCTATCATCGGCAGTATCGAAACCTGTAGAGCCATGCGCCAAAGGAGCAACTATGAAGCTGATGCTTGCCGAGGACGAACCTGGTCTCTCCCGCGCCCTCACCGCGATTCTTCAACATAGCGACTACGAGGTCGACACCGCCCTCGACGGCTTGACGGCGCTCGAGAATCTACTCGCCAACGATTACGACGCCGCAATCCTGGACATCATGATGCCCGGCATGGACGGCATCGAGGTGCTCAAGCGTACACGCGCCGCCGGAAAGCGACTGCCCATCATCATGCTCACGGCAAAAAGCGAGGTGTCCGATAAGGTCGAGGGCCTGGATGCCGGTGCCAACGATTACCTGACCAAGCCGTTTGCCGCCAAGGAACTGCTTGCGCGTATTCGTGCCATGACGCGTGCCGCGACGGCAATTGACGCCACGACGCTCAGCGTGGGTAACGTGCGCCTCGACACGGCGGCTTGCACGCTTGTGGGACCTTTGGGCGAGGAGCACCTGGCCAATCGCGAGTTTCAGCTTATGGAACTCTTTATGCGCAACGCCGGCACGCGCATGCCCACTGAACGTCTGATGCTCGAGGTTTGGGGTGAGGACGCGCCCGAAGGCGCCAACGTGGTGTGGGTCTATATATCGTACCTGCGCAAAAAGCTGACGGCGCTTGGTGCCAACGTTGCCATCCGCGCGTCGCGCAATCAGGGATATTCGCTTGAGGTTGTCGAAGGGGACGAGCGGGCGTGAGCGTACGCGCGTGCTGCAAGCGCATGACGGAGCGGTTTCACGCCGCCTCGAGTAGTACGGGGCGGGCTAATTCTGTTGACGCATTGGGCCGCCGTCTGCGTCGCAAGTTTATCCTCGTTGCCATGGGCGCCGTGACCGTGGTGCTCACGCTCATCATCGCCGGCATCAACATCGTCAATTATTCGCATGTCTGCAAGATGGCCGACGCTCGCCTGGACTATATTCTGGCGGGCAAGGACGGTATCGATTGGGGGGACGAGCCTAAAGCCGAGCCCGCTAATGGCAAGGATGCCGGCGATAGCCAAGCGGGCGTTCGCATCAGACACTTCGAAGGCATGACGGCGGAGTCTCCCTTCGACACGCGCTACTTTACGGTGACGATTGACGCCGGACAGGTTGCCGATGTCAATACGGCCCGCATTGCCGCGGTTGGTGCCAAGCGCGCCGCCAGTATTGCCGCAAGGCTGCATGCCAAGGGCTGGACCTCGGGCTTCTCTGGCAATTATCGTTATACGACCGACGTCCAGGACGACGAGATCACCTATGTGTTCGTGGACTGCTCGCGCGAGCTTGCAAGCTTTCATTCGTTTTTGAGCGCGAGCGTGGCGATCAGTTGCATTGGCTGGCTGGCGGTGCTGGCAATTGTGGCGGGTGCCTCGGGCGCGGTGATTCGACCGATGGTCGAGAGCTACAGCAAGCAAAAGCGCTTTATTACCGATGCAAGCCACGAGATCAAGACGCCGCTAGCTGTGATCGACGCCGCTAACGAGGTGCAGGAAATTGAGAGCGGCGAGAGCGAGTGGACGCAGAGTATTCACGATCAGGTTGCACGGTTGACGGCGCTCACGGAGCGTCTGGTATTTTTAGCTCGCATGGACGAGGGCTCGGCGGGCTTTACCATGACATCGACCGATCTTTCGGAGGCAGTGGACAAGGCGGCGGCGCCGTTTGAGTCGGTGGCGGTTTCGCGTGGCAAGCGTCTGACGACGTCGATTGCGAGCGGCGTGCTGGCTCATGCCGATGCCGCGGCGGTGGCACAGGTGGTTGAGCTGCTGCTGGACAACGCCACGCGCTATGCAAGCGAGGGCAGTGTGATTGAGTTGAGTCTGTGTGCCGTTTCGCGCGGTCAGGGTAAGGGCGCCGCCGAGCTTGTCGTATCGAATGCTGTGGACGAGCTGCCCGAAGGCGACCTGGACCGATTGTTCGACCGCTTCTATCGTGCGGACGTGTCGCGCAGCTCCAAGACGGGCGGCTCGGGCGTGGGCCTTTCCGTGGTGCGTGCCATCGCCGAGGCCCATGGCGGGAGCGCTTCTGTCTGCGGCCGCGGCAACCAGATTACCTTCACCGTTCGCCTCTAAAACCTGCCAAAAAGGGACAGGTTTATTTTGGCAGGTTTTATCTGGGGAAACGTCGACGGAGGAGGATGTGGGCTGAGGGTACGTTCCGGCGTGACGCTGTGGAGTGGGACGCACTTTCCTCTTGGGGCGCCTAGCGGAAACTGCATCCCAGTTTGAGGCTTCAGAATGGGACGCAGTTTCCCCTAGGGGATCGTTCCGGAAACGGTATCCCAGTTTGCACCCTCGGAACGGGACACGCTTTCCGAATGGCGTCCCAAGCGGAAACCGTGTCCCGGAATATAGCCTCAGAGTGGGACGCCGTTTCCGGTTGAGACAACCTGTTTGGACATCTTTCTACGCGCGCTCTTGCAAGGCGTAGATCGATTTGTCCATGTTGAACAGATATGCCACAACGCAGGCGATGAAGAACGCCGGCAGATTACCGAAACCGAAGACCTCGCAGCCAATGAGGATCGGCGCGAGTAGCGTGTTGGTGGCGCTGCCAAAGACGGCGGCGTATCCCAGCGCGGCGCAGAGCTCAACGGGCATGCCGAGAATTCCAGCGAGCACGACACCCAGGCTGGCTCCGATGGAGAACAGCGGCGTCACCTCACCACCTTGATATCCTGCGGCAAGTGTGGCGATGGTGAGTGCGAATTTGAGCGCCCAGTCCCAAGGCATGATGGTGGCGGTGCCGTCACCGTTGAGTGCCGCCGATATCAGGTTGGTGCCAAGGCCGCAGTATCGCCCCTGCCACAGCACGAACAGAATCGCCGACAGCGCAAGGCCCATAACGGCAACGCGTATGTAAGGGCTGGGGAGCAGCCGCGCTGCAAGGGTCTTGGCATGGGCAAGGCACCAGGCAAAAGCTCCACCTACCATACCAAACGCGATACCCAGCAGCACCAGCCGTCCAAGACCGGGGAGGTCGAGCGCATACGAGGCAGTAACGGCGACCTCGAACTTCTCGAGCCCCAGGGCGCCGGAGGTCATGCTTGCGGCGAGCGAGGCCGTAAGCGCGGGAAACAGCGCGCGGTATTCCATGCGTCCGGCGACCAGCACCTCGATCGCAAAGACCGTAGCAGCGAGCGGCGTTCGAAAGAGTCCGGCAAAGCCAGCGGCCATGCCGATAAGCAAAAACGAGTTGCCGGGGTCTCGGAAAGGTAGACGTCGGCCGATCCAATACGAGACGGTGGCGCCGATCTGCACCGCTACGCCCTCGCGTCCCGCACTACCGCCAAAGAGATGCGTCCCCCACGTGCTCAGCATAATGAGCGGCACGAGACGCGGGGAGATGGCGTCTTCACGCCCGTGGCCTACGTCAAATACTAAGCTCATGCCCCGATCGGTGCCTTTGCCCCAGGTACGGTAGGCAAATACGATGGCCAGACCCGCGAGGGCGAGAAAGGGAAGGAGCAGTGCGACGTGCGCGTCCCGGAAGGCGCCGATTGCCAGGAGCACACGACCAAAAAGGGCACAGATGGCGCCAACGATGATGCCAATAGGGATTCCGACAGCGCCCATGAGCACGAGACCGCTATAGGTGTTGACCAGGAGTTTGATTCTGCTCGAAGCGCTGCTTTCTGACATTTTGCTTTCCGACACTTGCTCTCTTGATAGAAAAAGAGCTGGAGTTGCGCATCGTTGAGAGGCTTTCCAGCTTTAGCAAAACAAACTTATAAGATGCGACGGGCCGCGTCAAGATAATTACCGGACGGCCCAGGAGGCGGCTGGTTGGCTGGCTTAAAACCTAGCGCGTGAAATGACGCCCCACGCTATTCAGCGCGCTTGATAGGATGACGAACCACGGTCTTAAGTTTCTCCGGTGCGCATTTGCGTGGATCGGAGAGATAGATTTCGTGATGTAAACGGGTGTCTGAGAAGTCGGGAACATAGCCCAGCTCGGTCGTGTATTCATGCATAGCGTCTACGGTCGCCGGTTCGTTGTCGTAGGGCCCGGTGTGCATGCATTGAACGCAGAGACCCTCGTCAACTTTAAGCAGTTCGACGGCGGAAAAGTCCAGTTTCTTTTTGGTCGTGGCTTCCGCGACTGCCCAGTCAAAGTCATCTCGGGTGACGAAATCAGGCAGGCGGATGCACGAGATAAAGTTGAAATTGTCCTTGCGTACATAATCGATGCCGCTACCGGGGGAGTCTTGCCACCAGAATCCCTCGAGCGGCGGTACCACAAAGTCGAAATAGCCCTCGATACTCCTTGAGCCTTTCTTCGACATCTTGACGGTATAGGCGATGCCGTAAAGTAGCGGCAGGGCGTTTTGATACTCGCCACCTTCGGTATTTGGGTCGCCCTTTCCGCGAACGGCAACGTAGCTCATAGGCGGGACAGTTACGATACTCGGCTTGCTTGCAGGTTTGTAGAGCTCCTTGCATTCCTTCTTAAAGTCGAACGCCATGTTGGCCGCCTTTCTGCGTATTGGCCTGCTTAGATAGTTGAATCATATCATAGAAACGAACAGCTGTTCGAATGATTTGGCTGACAGATTGAGATGCGTGCGTTGTGTTTGGCGGTCGACCTGACCCCGTCGATGATTTCTCGTCCCCGGCGCCTCGCCTATAGCTGCCGTTTCCCCATATAAAACCTGCCAAAATAAACCTGTCCCTTTTTGGTCGGTGCGAAATGGGTAATACTAAAGAGTTATCCGACCAGATGGGAACCGATCGATGGCCTATATCGAATTCAAAGACGTCATCAAAGCATACGGTGAGGGCGATGCCCGCATTCACGCGCTCGACGGCGCGAGCTTTACCGTTGAGCGTGGCGAGCTTGCCATTATCCTGGGCGCTTCGGGTGCCGGCAAGACCACGGCGCTCAACATCCTGGGCGGCATGGACACGGCGACCTCCGGCACCGTGACGGTGGACGGGCGTGACGTGAGCGCTGCCAACGAGGCACAGCTTGTGGAATACCGCCGCGCCGATGTTGGCTTTGTCTTCCAGTTCTACAATCTGGTCCCCAACCTGACGGCGCTCGAAAACGTTGAGCTCGCAGCTCAGATCTGCCCCGATTCGCTCGATGCCGAGCAAACGCTTCGTCAGGTTGGCCTGGGCGAGCGCCTCGCTAACTTTCCGGCGCAGCTTTCGGGCGGCGAGCAGCAGCGCGTATCCATCGCCCGCGCTCTGGCCAAAAACCCCAAGCTGCTTCTGTGCGACGAGCCCACGGGCGCACTCGACTACAAAACCGGCAAGCAGATCTTGCAGCTGCTACAGGACACTTGCCGCAAGCAAGGCATTACGGTCATAATCATCACCCACAACTCTGCACTGGCGCCCATGGCCGATCGCCTGATCCGCTTTAAGAGCGGCCGCGTGGAGAGCGAGACGGTCCAGCAAAATCCCGTGCCGATCGAGACGATCGAGTGGTAGCGCCCATGAATCAGGACCGCCAAAACAGCCAACGCCGCGACGCGCAGAACACGGAGCGCGAGCAGGATTTTACGACCTACCGTACCGCCCAAAGCTCAAACGATATGGTGCCGACGGTTTTTCGCCGTGGCATCTACCGCACGATTCGCGGCAGCCTCAAACGCTTCTTGTCTATCGTTGTGATCACCGCGCTTGGCGTGAGCGTGATGTGCGGCCTTAAGGCGGGCTGCGAGGACCTGTGTGATTCGGTCGACGCTTACTTTGACCAGCAGAATATCTACGACATCAACGTGCAGTCGACCTATGGTCTGACCGATGACGATCTTGCCGCGATCCAAGAGGTCGATGGCGTCGAGACGGCCGAGGGCATCTATACCGAGACCGCCTATACCGCCGTGGGTACGACGCGCGAGCGTGTCGTCGTACAGAGCCTCTCCAAAGAGAATATTGACCAACCGGTGCTAGTACGCGGCGAGCTGCCCGAGACTTCGGGCGAAGTGGCAGTGACCTCACGTTTTTTGAAGGCTTCGGGCAAGAAAATCGGCGATACGGTGAGCTTTGCCGCCAACGATGCGAGCTCGTCGAACCAAAGTGCCAAGGATCAATTTGCCGCGGGCGACTACACCATTACGGCTGAGGTCCTCGATCCCACTGATGTGAGCTCCGACTCGACCGTCAACGCCTTTCGCGCTGCTTCGACTGCGGACTACAAGTTCTACGTGAGCGAGGATGCCGCGACATCTTCTTCCTACTCCGCTGTCCACGTGGTCGTCGAGGGAGCCAAGAGCCTCAACTCCTATTCGGATGCCTACGCGGCAAAGATCAATGAGGTCAAGGGCAATATCGAGAAGATCCGCGAGGAGCGTGAGAAGGCGCGCACTCAGGAGCTGACGGTCGACACACCGGCGAGCTTGGACGCGGCTGAGCGTCAGGCGAATATGGTCTTTGGGATCGAGCAGGACAACATCAATCGCATGGCCGAGGGCAGCGACGAGCGTGCGCAGGCGCAAGCCGACCTGGACCAGCGCCGTGCCGCCGCCGACCAGCAGTTTGCCGATGCCCGCGCCGAGCTCTCTGACCTGGGCGAATGCACCTGGTACATCCAGGACCGCGGCAATATCGCAAGCTACTCGAGCGTCGAGAGCGATAGTTCCTCAATCGAGGCCATCGCCACCGTATTCCCGTTTATCTTCTTTATCGTCGCCGTGCTCATCAGCCTCACCACCGCCACGCGCATGGTCGAGGAGGAGCGCACGCTCATTGGCCTGTACAAGGCGCTCGGCTACTCGCGTGGGCGCATCCTGTCCAAATACGTGGACTATGCACTGTGGGCGTGCCTGATTGGCGGCGTGCTCGGCAACGTCATCGGATTCGTGGGCCTGCCGCTGTTCCTGTTTACGGTGTTCGACGACATGTACTCACTGCCCCAGATGCTGCTTTCGTACGACATCGTGTCATCGCTCGTATCGGTGGCGTTGTTTACCGTGGGCGTGGTGGGCGCCACGATTATCGCCTGCCGCCACGAGATGGCTGAGACCCCGGCCTCGCTCATGCGTCCCAAGGCCCCGCGCGCCGGCTCGCGCATCTTGCTTGAGCGCATCGGCTTTATCTGGCGCCGCATGGGCTTCTTAAACAAGGTGGCGGCGCGTAACCTGTTCCGCTACAAAAAGCGCGCCTTTATGACCATCTTCGGTATCGCCGGCTGCACAGCACTCGTGATCTGCGGTATGGGCATCCGCGACACGTCGGTGGCGCTTTCGCCCAAACAGTACGGGCATATCACGCGCTACGACCTGCTGGCGGTCGCCAACCCCGACGATTTTTCGCAGACGTGCGCGGCATTGGATGAGCGCAGCGCGGCCAATGATTCCAACGTGACCGCGACTTCGACGCTGCCAATTATGATCGACAACGTTACCTTTACGTTTGGCGGCAAGAGCGAGACCGTGCAGCTCATCGTGGTGCCCGATGACCGCACGAACGATCTGGACGACTACGTTCGCCTTGAGGACGAGTCCAAAGAACCGCTGCCTTTGCGTGACGGAGACGTGTATCTGAGCAAAAGTTCACAGCTGGTGCTGGGGATTCAGCCGGGCGATACGGCTCACGTCCAGGATTCGTCGCTCAATGTTGCCAAGGTCAAAGTCAGCGACATTTCGCTCAACTATCTGGGCAACACGCTTTATATGACGCAGAGCACCTATGAGCGCACGTTCGGTCGAAGCGCGCGCCTTAACGGCGTCTTTGTGCTGCTTAAGGGTTCGTCGGCCGACCAGATTGCGTTTAGCAAGAATCTTAAGAGTGACGGTTGGCTTACGATTTCGAGTACGGCCGAGCATTGGGAAAACTATGAGGCGAACTTTACGATTATCAATTCTGTCGTGGTGCTCGTGACCTTTATGGCGGCGTGCCTGTCGTTTGTGGTGGTATTTACGTTGTCTAACACCAACATCTCGGAGCGCGAACGCGAGCTGGCGACTATCAAGGTGCTGGGCTTCCGTCGTGGCGAGGTGCACCATTACGTCAACAAGGAGACGTTGATTCTTACGGCGATCGGAGCCGCGCTGGGCGTGCCGCTGGGCGGCTTGCTGGCCGAGAGTTTTACGTACATTTTGCAGATGCCGTCATTGTACTTTGACGTTGAGGTCGAGCCGCTGAGCTACGTGCTGTCCGTTCTGCTGGCCTTTGCCTTTACGTTTATCGTCAACCTCGCTACCAATCGCACCCTCAACAAGATCGACATGGTCGGCGCCCTCAAGAGCGCCGAGTAACCTGCCAAAAAGGGACAGGTTTATTTTGGCAGGTTTTATCTGCGCAAACGCCGGACAACCATTAGGTGGCCCGGCGTTTGCCCCGTTTTGCTGGGGATGTCTGTCGTTCAGTGCTCTTACTGGCCAATCCAGTGTTGCGCATAGCTCTTAATGTCCTCGGTAAAACCGTCAAGGTCGTCAAGGGTGATCACGCTGTCGATAAGCAAATTGGCTATCTCGCGGCGCATTGTGCTGCGGCGAATGTCGTTTGCAATTACGCCTGAGGACAGCTTGTCTCTATTGAGGCGCTCTTCTAGTGCCCAAAATCTACTGGACGCTTCACTGTCGCCGTTCAGTATCCCAACATACTGGCCGATGAGCTTTTCCATATAACGTTCTTGCCATTGAGGAAGCATTTTCTTAAACAGCTTCCAGTCGCTTTCGGCTACGTCGCGCATATGTCCTCCGCTCGTTAAACGGGCTTTTCCATTTGCCTTTCATTCTATTTGGTTTTCGCTCACAGGCGTGGATGAGAGGCTCTCTTTAGCCTTCGAGATTGAGTTTGAATGGGTCGTATGTCATAAAATGGGCCTATCTACTACGTTTGCTACCACACCCTCGACCATGACAAAGATTATGAAATTAAAACCGCAGGTAGAGGGCTTGCCAATTTTCGGAAAAGGCGGGTATGGTCGGCTCTCTCGAGTTAAACGTAGTAAATAGGCCCTTTTCTTGGCGCGCGGTCAGCTCAATGCGGAACTGACCCAGTTGTTTGTAAGTTGCGGTGATATACGGACTGTCTGGCGCTTTGGAGCCTCAAAACAGTCCCTATTTCACCGCAACTTAAGAGAAGGGCGGGGGGGTGGTTGGGTGCTGGTGGGTCGGAGCGTGTTAAGCCTGTTTGCGGTGCTTCCATTGTTTGCGGCACCAGCGCATGAGCGCCTTTATGATGGGAATCGTAATGAGGATGATCCATGCAGGATGGGGCTGTCCCAAACAGAGCCACATGTAGAGGAACCAAGCGATGGCGGCTGCCGGGTAGATGACCTCGATCAGCTTAGACAGGTGGCGCCGATCGATAAAGTCACCAATCGCGTAGTAGACGGGAACCAAAAAGACGAGGAAAAGCCCCATGCCCCATGTGCCGTAGACAATGCCGAGCACCAGATAGGCGAGAGTGACAAGTGCGGGGAAGGGGAATTTGTTCCATGCACGTCCGACCTTGGTGTGGAAATGCTTGCCATGATGGTCGAGCTTGTCGTGTGCTTCCTTCCAGCTGGAAAACGTCTCGCCGTCGATGGTGACGGTGCCGTCGTCATTGGTGCGCACGCTATGTCCATCGTCCTCAAGCGTATCGATATGCACGCCGCCCGGCCCCACATGCACCTCTTCGCCCTTGCGCTCGTTGGTCACATGGATGCCGCTCCAACCAACATGGACTTCCTCGCCTTTATTGGGATCAATGACGTGGATACCGCGCGCGAGGGAAATATCGACAAGTGGTTTGTCGCCGCAATCGGCGTGCTCGGCAGAATCCTCAGCCTCGTCAGCCACATCCGCCGTCTCGGTGTCGGCGCTACCGTCTTCCAGGTCGTCGGCATCGTTGTCCGCTTCCCCGTATAGCAGCTCGTCCAACGACACGCCATACAGCGCGGCGAGCGCAATGAGGTTATCGGTATCGGGTGAGGACTCGCTGCGCTCCCATTTGCTGACAGCCTGGCGGCTCACGCCCAGCTGGGCAGCAAGCGCCTCCTGAGAAAGGCCGGCAGCTTTACGGCGATCGACGAGGCGCTGTGCCATCGCAAGATCCATGGTGGTTCCTTTCGTTTGATGGTCGAATCGAATGAGCCGAGTATGCCGAGAACAACCGGTAGCGACCACCATTTCTAGTTAGAATCTGCCCCAACCCTACCGCAACTACCAGTAGCAACCCCCAACGACCAGCCATTTTGTGACAAATGTCAGTGCAAGTAACAGCCAAGAGCCCCCTTCATTCCAAATCCTCCAGACCAGGCACCCGCAGCAAGAAGACGAATAGCCTCGGCCTCCCCAGTTGCCGCAGGAGACCCCAGGGCCTACCTCCCAAATCTTTCCGCAGGACGGAAGGACCCCGCCGCGCGAAGCGCGCAGCGGGGTCCTGACATGTCCGAGGACGATTTGGGAGGTAGGCCCTGGGGCCTCCGATGAGAGCAGTTCCAGCCGAGGCTATTCGTCGCCGAAGCTGATGCCCAACGCTTTGGCCTCGCGCACCAGATCGCTCTGGGGGTCGACATATTTGAGCTTGCCAGCGACATCCTCGAGCGGCATGTGGCACATCTTGCCGTCGCGCAGGGCGATCATGTAGCCAAACTCGCCGCGCAGGCAGCCGAGTGCCGCCTCGACGCCGCACTGGGTCGCAAAGATGCGGTCCTGGGCGTCGGGCTGACCGCCGCGCTGCGTATGGCCGGGGATGGCGACGCGGGTCTCGCGGCCGGTCTTGGCCTCGATCTCCTTGGCGATGTCGTACACGATCGACGGGCTCGTGCGCTCGGCAAGCTTCTTCTTGTACTCCTTCTTGGACAGTGCCGCGTCCTCCTTGGAGATAGCGCCCTCGGCGACGGCTACGATGGTAAAGCGGCTGCCGGTCTCCATGCGATGCTCGATGGTCTTGATGACGTTATCCATGTCGTAGGGGATCTCGGGAATCAAGATGACATCCGCGCCGCCCGCGACGCCGGCGTACAGCGGGATCCAGCCGACCTTGTGGCCCATGATTTCGATAACAAACACGCGGCCGTGGCTCGAGGCAGTGGTGTGAATGTCGTCGATGCACTTGGTGGCGACGTCGATGGCGCTCGTAAAGCCAAAGGTCATCTCGGTGCCCCAGGTGTCGTTATCGATGGTCTTGGGCAGGGCGATAACGTTGAGGCCCTCTTCGCGCAGGCGGTTGGCGGTCTTGGTGGAGCCGTTGCCGCCCAGCATAAACAGGCAGTCGAGCTGCAGCTTGTGATAGGTGTGGACCATCGCGGGCACCTTCTCGACGCCGTCGGCCTCGGGAATGTCCAGACGCTTGAACGGCGTGCGGCTCGTGCCCAGGATGGTGCCGCCGCGGGTGAGGATGCCGCTAAAATCGGCGGGCGTCATAACACGGAATCTGCTGTAGATAAGGCCCTGGTAGCCGTCCTCGAAACCGTAGATCTCAATGGGCTCTGCACTATTGGTCATGAGCGTTTTGACGATGCCGCGCATGGTGGCGTTGAGCGCCTGACAGTCGCCGCCACTGGTAAGAAGACCGATCCTAAGCATGATGAATCCTTCCGGGCAAGTTATAACATGCGCATAAGTTTACCCCCGCACACTGTTGATACGGGGGTAAAACGTGTTAGCTCAAGCGTATAGAAATGTAAGCAACGTCAGGCGAGCGTAAGGTCGATGGGCCTGGCTCCTTACAGCGCGAAGGCGTCGACGTCGTCCCAGTGGCGGCGCAGCGTGATGGCGGCAGCGGGCTCAGTGTTGTCAAAGACGACCGACCACTGCGTGTTGCTGGTGATGTCTTCCGGATTGGGCTCTTGCGCTGCAGCGCGTAGGGCCTTCCAAGCGACTGCCTCATCTTGGGCGCCGGCATGGGCGTCAAGGACATCGGCGATTGCGACGGCGCGCTCTTTACCATGGCCCAGCTCGCCGTTCTTTTGGTTGGGGAGCACCTCGTCACCATAGCAGGCGTAGAAGTTCGTAACCTGGCGTACAGGAGTCGCCTTGCATGCACGGTCGGGGTCACGCGGATCCCACTCCACCACTCGCGCGTCACCGGCGGCGTCGTTGATAAAGAAGTGGTAATCGCGTCCGGCCATGGCGTGCATGTCGTAGACAGAAAGCAGGTCGACGGCCTCCTGCGTGGTGGCCGCGCGGTCGAGCACCAGACGGATGGCGAGCGAAGTGTTGATGACGGGGCGCTGTGTGTCCTGGTCACAGGGCTTGGAATCCAGGGTGAGCACGGCAATGGACACACCGCATTCGTTGACACCGTCGAGCTGGGCAAATGGGCCCATGAGTGCGGCGGCGCGTCCGGCGACGGAGTCAAGCGGAGTGTTATCGCCCAGGTTGTTGAGGGCGGCAAATCCGATGGAGGCATAGCCGCCGCGTGGGTGATTGCGCACCAGCAGCGCCGAGGTGTCGTCCTTAAAATCGTAATTGCGACCGGTGCGCACGCGGCGTTCGGCATCTACAGCGACAAAAGCGCTGCAGGCAAACTGGGGCGCCTGGACATGTGCCGGCACACCGGGCAGCACCTGCGCCACCACGGCATCGATGTAGGCCTGGTCGTCGCGCACGCCAGCGGCGATGATGCGATCAAGATCGTAGTCGTAGGCGATGTCGATTGCGTACAGGTCATAGCCATCCGCGTAGCCGGTCAAGCGTTTGAGCGACGCGGCGGACTTGATTTGCTTGCGGTAAACGATGCCGGCGGCAGCGGCAAGGCCGACGGCGACACCCGCTGCTGCAGCGAGCAAATAGGCGCGGTGACGAGGTTTCATGGGGGACTCCTCTCATAGCATTCATATAGGCATTATCGCAAACGACAAACAGGTCACATGCCGCATTCCGGCGAGTGGCATGGCATGCCGAGCCCTAGAGCAGCGCAATCGCAACGATGCAGCATCCGAGCGCCAGAACAGCAAGGTCTGCCCGGTCAAAGCGATAGCTGCGCAGGCAGGTTCTGCTGACAGCCGGGTGCGCTCCGTATTCGCGGTTGACCATGGCGAGTGCGAGCGTATCAGAGCGCCGCAGCGCGCTGCTAAACAAAGGCGTGATGACGGGGATAAAAGCACGTGCACGCTGCAGAGGCGAGGGACTGTCAAAGCGCGCCAAGCGCGCTTCCTGAGCGGCCTTGATACGATTGAACTCTTCGATAAGCACGGGGACAAAACGAAGCGTGAGCTGTATGGCGACGGTGGCATCGTCGGTGCGCAGGCCAAAACGGGCGAGGGGCCTCAGAAGCGCCGCGGCGCCATCGGCGAGTGCGGTGGGGGAGGTGGTCGCCATGAGCGTCGACGTTCCCAGCATAATGAGGGCAAAACGCAGCACGCAGAGCGCGCCAAAGAGCAGACCTCCCGAGGTGATCTGCACGGGTCCCGCCTGTAGCAGCAGAGTCCCCGATGCCGTAAAGAGTGCGTTGAAGACCAGGACAAACCCCATAAGCCAGCGAAATGGCCTGAGGGCACGAAGTGCCTGACGCATCGAGCTGCCGCTTGCGGCGAGCGAGGCGAATGCGGTGAGCGCGACGGCGGCAAGGGCGCCGGGCTGCTGGGCGATAAAGCCGGCAATCATAAAGAGCATGCAGAATACAAGCTTGGTGGCGGGGTGCAGCAGGTGAACGAGGCTTGACCCCGGACGAAAGATGCCAAACGAGACCGCCTTGGACGCTGGCGGAGTATGTCCGGTTTCCACGGGACGTGCGGCCGTCACGCCAACGGATGTCACCTGGATGCCCTCGGAACTTTGCGGCAGCAGCATGCCGTCCTGCAGCCGAAAGGCCTTGTCGCAGATGCGCAGCACACGCGAATCGTGCGTGGCGATTACAATGCCGCGGCCGTGGCGTGCGAGTTGAGCCAAGCGCTCGAGCAGCAGCCGGTGGGCGCGGGGATCGAGTCCAGCGCTGGGCTCGTCGAGCAGCAAATACGGTGTCTCGAGTGCAAGCATATCGGCAACGGCGATACGGCGCTGCTCTCCGCCAGAATGGGCAAAGGGGCTTGTGTCGCCGATAGCGGCGAGATCAAACCCGACGCTGGCGAGCGATGTGCCAACGCGTCGCTCGACCTCGGCTTCGTCCAGTCCAAGATTGCGAGGGCCAAACGCCACCTCGTCAAAGACCGTGGCGGCAAAAAACTGCTGCTCGGGGCGCTGCTGCACGAGCGCCACGGTTTTGCGGTACGTACGAAGTTCATCCGCCGTGGGGCGTGTGCCAAGCGCGGTGCCGTCTGCCACGACAGACCCCGCCTGCACGGCAAGCGCTCCGGCAAGGACACGCAGCAGCGTTGACTTGCCGGAGCCAGAGGCACCTGCGATACCGATCACGCTGCCAGGCCTAATTTCCAACGAAACACGAGATAGGGTACAGGCGTCTGCTTCGGGATAGCAGACGGTTATGTTTGAGCAGGTTAACGCCACAGTTCCTCCAGGCCGCATCGAATGAGCAGATCGCGCTGGTCGGCAAGATCTTGCACGGTACCCAGGTATGCGATGGCGCCCGCCTCGAAGACGGCGACTCGGTCGGCGCGCGCGACCTCGTCGAGCAACTGCGTGATCTGGATCACGGCAACATCGCGCTGGCAAAGATGATCGATGAGATCATTGACGGCCTCGCGGGCGGTCTCGTCGAGCATGGCGGTCGTCTCGTCAAAAATCATGAGCGAAGGGGTGAGCGCAACCAATCCCGACGCCGCCACGCGTTGTTTTTGGCCGCCCGAGAGCGTGGCGACATCGCGTTGCTCAAGCTCGACAATGCCAAGCTCGTTGAGTGCCTGCAAGACTTCTGAACGCATTTCGTCGCGGGGGACACCGCGGTTTTCGAGTCCAAAGGCGATGTCATCTCGCACGACTGGAGCGACGATCTGGTTATCGGGATCCTGAAAAGCAAGGCCTACGGTGCCCTGCACGCACATAGCGTGCCCGTTCACGTCTTTGAGCAGCCCCGCAAGCTCGAGTGCACAGGTGCTTTTGCCACTGCCGTTGGTGCCGACAAAGGCGATGCGCTCTCCTGCCACGATATTGGCGGCAAGTGCAGCGCAATCGACGGAGGGACGTGTGTCATCGGCTTGCTCAATACCGGCGAGCGCACCTTCTGCCACCGCGCCCGTAATGCCGCCGGTGACGCAGGCGGCGACGCCCAGAACGCCCAGATTGATAAAGACTGCCGGGGTCTGCAGCGCCATGGCGGCAACGCCCAGCTGGCCTACATTGTGCAGCACGGCGGCAAGCATACTCACGGGCACCAAGCCAACACCCGGCACGGCAGCAAGGGCGACCATGCCGATAAAGGCGAGGACCGTGCCGCCCAGGCTATAGGCGAGCATCATGGGCGAACCAAACAAAAAGCCCGATGCAAAGACCTTGACGAGCGCAACGGCACCGGCGCTTTTGGCATCGAGCGTATAGAGCGCGACGACTACGGCCACGTTGGCAAGGCCCAGTTTAATGCCGGGCACCGCGACGGGCAGCGGAATCATGGTCTCCAGATAGGACAGCACCAATGCGCAGGCGCACAACAGCGAAACGCGCGCCAGGCGGCGAGTGTGCTCGATATCGACCATCTCCACGGATTAGCGCCCCACTACGTCGTAGGTGGTCTTGGCGCTCTCGTCGACGATATCGACGGTAAGCTTGTGCGGAAGGCAGACAATTTGCTCCCCGGCAGCGTCAATCCAGCCCTGGTGCACGCAGTCCTGGTTGGGACAGTCTGCCTCCTCGACGTGCACGCGTCCGTCTTTGATTTCGATGAGGTTGGTTCCCAAGTCGGTCGTAACGCCCTTGGTCGTGTTCTGGCTCAGAGGAAGCTCGTAGACGTTTTGCTCTCCATCGCGGATAACGACCGTGGCCATATCGGCGTTCGTGTTTGCTCCCATCAGACGCGTGGCGACCAAGCCGACGCAGGCGATGGCCGCTATCGCCAAAACCAGGATGAGGTTGAGTCTTTTGTTGTCGCGCCCACCGCGCGCACCTTTGCGCTTGACCATCATGGCTCCTAGTCCTGCAAGATCTTGAACGTCGAGCCGTCGCTCTTGGTGGCGCGATCGTCCATATCGACTAAAACGCCGCCTTCAAAGCGCTCATCGCTTTCGATGAGCTCCATGGCGCGGTCGTGGCCGAGCAAAAACAGGATGGTAGAGTAGGCGTCCCCAAGCACGGATTTCTTGGTCATAATCGAGGCGCTCTTGAGGTCGGTGGCGGCGGGGTAGCCCGTTTTGGGGTCGAGGATGTGGTAGTAGAACGTGCCGTCCTGCTCAAAGCCGCGCTCATAGAGGCCGCTCGTCACAAGGGAGTGGTTGCGCGTCTTGACGGTGGCGAGCACGTCGTCCTGCGCGCCGTTGGGGTCTTGCACGCCCACGTTCCAGGCGTCGCCGTCAAAGCTCTTGCCCATCACATAGACGTTGCCGCCCAGGCTGATGGAGGCATTTCCGACGCCGTGCTTCTTAAAGAGCGCCACGAGGTCGTCGGTGATGTAGCCCTTGGCGATACCACCCAGGTCGAGCTTGGCCTCGGGGTCGGAGAGGGTGACGGTGGTGCCGTCGACCGAGATGGTGCGATAGTCCACATGGGGGAGTGCCGCCTGGATGTCCTCATCTGCGGGCTTGACCTCGTTGTCAAAATCCCAGAGGCTCGAGACGGCGCCGATGGTGATGTCAAAGAGCCCGTCGGACTCCTCGGCGTAGCGGATGGCTGCCTCGATGACCTCGGCGGTCTCGTGCGCGACTTCCACGGGCTTGCCGCCTGCATTGTTGATGTTCCAGATATCCGAGCCCTCCACGGTGTGCGAGAACTTGTTCTCAAAGTAGGTGCAGCGGTCGGCGACCTCGTCCATGACCTTTTTGCTGCATTGGGCGCTGATATTCACGACAGTGTCGAAGACAAAGAGCGTCGTGCTCTGCACCTTGGGCGAGCTGTCGGAGCCCGCGGAGCCCGCTTTTGACGCGGTTACAGAGCCCGAGTCGCCCTGCGTGCCCGAGCAGCCGGTAAGTGCACCGGCGCAAGAGACGAGGGCCCCGCCTGCGAGGGCGATAAACGTGCGGCGGTCGATGGTGTGGGGGGTCTGGATCATGGTGAGCTTTCTGGTCGGTGGCGTTACGGATGAGCCTGCGCCTGCACGACTCGGTGTTGATGGGGTGCCGGGCCGCGGGTGCGCGTGCCCTACATGAGCAGGTAGCAGAGCGCGGCGAGGATGGCAGCCTTGACGAGCGTGAGCGCAACCTCGGTCCCGCGAATGGCGGGCCCTGCGGGCGGGCGCTTGCGGGTGTTGCCCTGCGCGAGCTCGCTGGCATCGTCGGTTGCCTGATCGCGCTTAAAGCCGTCGAGCCGGGCGAGCGTCACGTTGGCCATGGGGCAGCCATCGGCGCAGCGCCCGCAGGCGATGCACTCGCCCGATCGCAGGTCGGCGCGCTCGGGGTGGATGCGCACCGGGCAGCTGTCCTGGCAGCGGTTGCAACCGCGCGCACAGCTTTCGCGGCGGCGGTTGAAAAGCGAGACCGGCAACACTGGCAGCAGCGAGAATATGGCGCCGAAGGGGCAGAGGAACTGGCAGAAGAAACGCTCGACAAAGGCCATCCCAACCATGACCGCGCCAAGCGCGGCAAAGGCCGTGGGCGCGATGCCCTCGAGCGAGCGCGCAGCGATGCCGGCGAAGGCGACCCAGGGGCTCGCGCCCGAGACCTGGGGCCAGATACCCATCACGCAGAGGGCGCAGATGCCCACGAGGACGGCGTACTTGACGAGCTGGAGCGCGTGCTGCACGCCCGCGGGGAGCCGGTGCGCGCCCTTGCCCTCAAGGCGGAGTGTCCGGCGCAGCGGGGTTGCAAGCGCGTAGACGATATCGCCGAGCGTACCGAAGGCGCAGGCAAAGCCGCAGAAGAAACGGCCGAACACGCAGGTGAAGGCCAAGAGGGCCAAAAGCAGAGATAAAAAGCCGGTGAGCTCGATGGGTGCATGGCTCCCGAGCTGCGTGAAGATGTACTTGACGCCGTTGAAGGCGGCGTTCCAGGCGGCCGGGAAGCAGATGAGAAAGCCGAACTGTACGCACCAGCGCACACCGCGATGGAGGTACTGTCGGCGCAGGCGCTCCTGCATCTTGTTTTTGGGGTGCGCGATGACGTTTGCGCCGTTGCGCAGGCTCTCAAGGGTTCCCGCGGGGCGCTTTGCGCCGCGGGTCTTGGTGGATGCAGTCCTGGCCATTACTGCGTACCTCCGGCGTTGCTCTGCTCAAGCGCCGCGTTGACGGCGTTTAGTATGCCGGCACTCGAGAACGTGGCACCCGAGACGGTGTCGACGTTGGTTCCCTGGGCATCGCAGATGGTCTGCGTGAGGCCCTCGGCCTGCGCAAAGTAGGCGGGGGTCTCGCCGGCGTGGTCCGTGACCTCGACGCTTTCGATGTATCCGTTCTCGATGGCCACGCGGCAGGTGACAGTGCCGCCGTAGCCCTGGGCGCTGCCCTCGAAGGTGCCGTCGGTGTCGTAGGCGCCGCGCGTCTGCGAGCGCTCGGCCTGGACGGCCTCCGCCTGGGTGCGGGCGTCGGCCTCTGCCGCCTGGGCGGCCCAGCTGCTGTAGCCCGCCACGATGGCGACGACGGCCGCGGCGTTGACGGCTTTGAGATAGAAATTGCGGTTGCGCCAGAGGTGGCGCCCAAGGAGGGCAAACGGGTTACGCATGGGCGCCAGCCTCCTCGGTGGCCCCGTTTGCGGCGGTCGGGTTGGTCGTAGGCTCATCGGGGGCGTTTGTCTTGTCAGAAGCGTCTGCCTTGTCGCCTTTGCTGTCGTTCGCGTCCTTATAAGCCGCGGCCGAGCGCGCGAGGGCGTCGGTGTAGGCGTTGGCGATGGCGCGGCTGGAGTAGGTGGCGCGCGCCACCACGTCGATCTTGCCAGCCTCGGTGCCCGCGAGCAGCTGCTCGGGGATGCCGGTGTAGACGGTACCGCGGAAGGTGCGGCCGTCGATGGCGTTATCGAGGTAGGGCTCGTTATCCTCGTCAAAGGGATCAAGCGCGTCGGAGAGGCTCTCGTCAGGCTTGCCGCCTACACCCTCGATATCGTGGATGCCGGTAACCTTGCCGTCCTTAACGGTGACGGTGAGCTTGACGTAGTAGGGGCTGAAGGCTTCGTCGTCCTCCTCGTTTTTGCAGAGGGCGTAGCCTGTAAAGTCGCCGTCGGCGTAGTGGACCTCGTCTGGCGTGTCGGGCGAGGGGTCCGGGTTGGGCGCGGGGTCGGGGCCGGGCGCGGGCTCGGGGTCCTTTGTGCCGGCTGCGGCCTGCTTAAGGCAGCCCTGGATGGCGCCCAGGATGCCCTCGCTCGAATACGTGGCTCCTGTCACAGTGTCGACATTGACGCTTTGCTTTTGCATGACGAGCCCGGGGAGTGCGTTCCAGGCGCGGCTCCAATACTCGGGCGTGTCGCCCGTGTTCACGAGTTCTATGTTGGCGATCTTGCCGTTTGCGATGGTCACGCGCACGCTGACGGGCGTGTCCTCGCTGTATCCCCAGGCGGAGTCGGTGTAGACGCCGTCTGCGTAGCCGCCGGCGGGCGTGAAGGGGTCGATGGTGTGGTGGGGCTTATTGGAGGAGCCGCCGGCCGCAGGGGCGGGGGCAACAGCCTCGGCAAGCCCGCCCGATGCCTTGACCAGTGCGTTTTTGATGGCCATGAGCAGGCCTTTTGATGAATACGTGGCACCCGAGATAGTGTCGACCGACGTCGACTGAGCGCTAATCACCGACTGGGTGATCGCCCGGGCACGCCCAAAGTAGGCTGGGTCGTCTGCAGACGACACTATGTCGATTGCCACGATCTTGCCGCCCGCGATAGTCACGCGCACGGTGATACTGCCCCTAAAGCCGGTACCTGTGCCTTCATAGGTGCCGTCCTTGAGGTTTGCGGCGTCCATACCATAGGCCGAGGGGTCGAGCGATTCGGTTGCCGGCGTTGCCGTCTCCTTCTGGACGTTGGAGGTGTCGACGGTCTTGAGGTCGGCGCCTGCGGCCTCTTGCGCGGGCGTGGCGGCGACCGTCTTGGCCACGAGCGGGGTGTACTGGGACACCACGAGGGCCACGGTTGCGCCCACGGCGATCGAGGGCACGATGAAGCCTGCCGTGGCGAGGCCGTGGCCGAGCGCCTTGGCTTTTGAGTGCTTGGGTTGGTAGTTGTCCATTTGTGGGTGGTCTCCCGTGGTCGAGTATGAGAAAAGGCCCGCAGCCCTGGTTGGGGCTGCGGGCGCTTGCGTTGCGAGCGCGTGGCGCGCGTTTTAGGCGCTAGTGCTGCATGCGGCGGCGGATGGCGACGCCGGCGGCCGCAATGGCGGCGCCGATACCGGCGAAGATGCCGACCGTGGCGATCTGGGTATCACCGGTGCCGGGGAGGCCGCTTGCGTCCTTCTTGGATGCATTGGCCTTCTTGGTATCGGTGGTCGTCGTCGTGGTCGTCGTAGAGGTGGAGCCACCGGCGGGCTTTCCCTCCGTGCCCTTCTTGGTAAGTGCGTCCTGGGTGGCCTTCAGCTTGTCAACGGCAGAAGCCACCTCGCTGGCGGAGGGGTCCTCAGAGGCGGCAACCTGCTTAGCCTCATCGAGTGCTGTCTGGAAGTCGTTCCAGGAGGCGTCGGTGTAGCCGTCGTTCTTGACGGTGCCGGCGCTCTCGATCAGGTCGGCGAGCGCGGACTTGGCCTCATCAGTCGCCTTGGCGGCGAGGTTGGCCACGGCGCTGTTGAGCGCGTTCAGGGCCTGGGCGATGGCGTCATCGGTGGCGGCATCGTTGGCCTGGACGGTCTTGGCGGCGCTGAGGGCGTCGCTCATGGCGTTCCAGGAGACGGCGGTGAAGGCGCTCTTGTCGAGCTTTTCGGCTGCATCGATGGCCTTATCGAGGTCGGTGCGGTCGGCCTTGTGGGTAAAGGTGAACTCGAGCGGGGTGTTGTAGCCGGTGGAGGTCACCTTGATGGTGTAGGTGCCGTAGTTGGCAAACACCTTGGTGCCCTGCTGCTGGCCTGTGGCCTTAGGCTTGGCGCTCTGCTGACCGCCGGCGACGGCGTCGAGGTTGATGGAGCCGTCGGCGTTGATGATTTTGACGGAACCGCGGCCGGAAGCGGCGTAGTCGGTGCCGTTGACGATGACCGTGGTGATGTTGCCGATAAAGTTCTCGACATCGTCGCCCTCGTTGGCGGCGGTGATCTTCGAGGTGCCCTCGTCAAACTTGGCGACGGTCTTGTCGGTCGTGACGGTGAACTCGCTCGTCACATCGGCATACTTGCCCGAGGCGTCGCGCGCCACGAGGGTGTGCTTGCCGGGCTTGAGGTCCTTGATGGAGAACGTGCCGTTGTCGACCGTGACATCGGCGTCGTCGAGCTTGTACTCGACCTTGAAGTCTGCCGGCAGCGTCGCCTTGACTTCGGCGGTCTCGGCATCGGCCTTGGCGTTCGCCTCGACGTCGATCTCGGACTTGGAGGCCTTGACGGGGACGTACTGGTTCATGGCAACGGTGTAGGTGCCCGTAGAGGTGTAGAACGTCACACTCTTGATGGTCTTGCCCATCATGGACTTGTAGTGCCGCGAGCTCAACGGGCTGCCGTGAGACTCGTTGACCAGGCCGCAGCTCCAGGCAATCTCCTTGCCCTTCCAGATGTTCTCGACGGTGCGCATGCCATAGCCCTCGGTGGTGCCGTCCGCATCGGCGGCATTGACCACGGCACCGTATACGGTCACCTGGTTGCCGTCGGCGTCGACCATCTGCTCGCGCAGGTTCTTAAAGTCGATCTCGTAGTCGCCGTACTTGCTGGAGGTCTTAAAGTTGGCGGTGACGTTTGCAAGTTCGGTGGCTTTCTTGCCCTCGACAGCGCCAAAGTTCAGGTTGCCCTCGGAATCGGCGGTGAGCTCCTTGTAATTGGTCGGAACCTCGCCGGCGGGCAGCACGTAGTAAGAGTAGTTCGCAGACTCAAACAGGGCGTCCTTGCCCGTGTAGGTCGTCGTGGACTCCTTGCCCTTGATCGAGGTGGTGATCGTAACGGAGCTGTTGTCGGTCACGCGGGTGAACTTGGACCAATCGATGTCGCCTTCGCCCACCTTGACGGCAAACGTGGCGCCCGAGATATCCGTACCGTCGGAATTGACGTGGTAGGAGCCGCTCGCCAAGCTGGAGCGCGTCTTCTGCAGCGTAGCCGAGGTCACGATGTCGGTACCGGCGTTGTTGCTCTCGGCGGCATAGAAATCGGCGTAGGGGATGTTCATGAGCACGTAGTCGCCGGCCTGGGGATACAGGCTCACGAGCGCGTCGAGCGCGCCCTGCAGGTGAGTGATCTGCTCGGCGGCCTCGGCTTCGCCTAGGTTTTTCTTGGCGAGCAGGTCCTTGGTCTCGGCAGTTTCGGTCTCGATGGACGAGGCGGTCCAGGAGTCCTCGGTGTACTTGGACTTATCGAGGGACGTCGCCTTGTCGTAGAGCTCCTGCAGCTGGGCCTTGGTGGCGTCGGTCACTGGCTCCTTGGCGCCCACGATGTTGTCATCGGTCGCCTGGAAGGTGTAGGTGTAATCGTTGTAGCCCAAGGCGTGGACGGTGAGCTTCCAGTAGCCGGTGCCGTTGGTGCCCTCGGGCAGCTGGCAGCGCTCGGATTTAGTGAGGCCCAGCTGAATGCCCATGGACTTGTGCATCCAGTTGTCGGCCGCGAACTTGGTGCCGTAGCTGGCAAGGGCGTTGGTGTAGGTCGCGTCGTCGCCGTAATAGGTCCAGGTGACGCTTTGCATATTGGCGCCCAGGTCGCCATAGTTGCCGTTGAGGTCTACGCGCAGGAACTCGCCGTAGGAGCCGCTCGCGTCCTTAACCGTGGGTTTAATGTCCGTGGCGGTCTTGAGCTCCTGACCCTTGATACCCGAGTCGGTGCCGGTGGTGGCGGCGGCCGAGAAGCTGAAGGTTCCGTTATTGTTGGTCACGGTCTTAATGCCGTTGGTGTTGGCATCGACGTCCGCAACCAGGCCGGAGTAAGCCTGGAGGTTATTTTCGGTGTAGCCGCCGGCGAGCGTCTCGCCATTGGCGACAAAGCTGTGGCTCGCCTTAAAAGCCTCGAGGTCGCTGGTCTTGATTTTGACGGGAACGTACTTGAGTCCCGTGACCTCATGGCCCGTCATGGTGTACACCGTGCCGTCGGCTGCCGTCACGGTCTTAGCCTTGCTGTCGATGGAGAAGACATTGCCATCGACATCGACAAAGGACTTGTTGTTGGGATAGTACGAAGGGTAAATCTTCACGCCCTCGGCAGTTTCAATCACATCGGTGCACTGATAGCTGCCGCGATGCAGGCCGTGGTTAAAGGTCGCACGGGTCACCACGTCAAAAGCGCCCTTGTCGGCCTCGTTGCGGGAATCGAGCTCGCTCGACGAAGCGGAAGACCCTGCTGCCTGCACGTTTTCGCCCGCCCAATACTCGGCCCACGTCAGGCCAGCGTAGCCGTAGGTGTACTCGTCGGTCGCAGGGGTCGACGGATTCTGCTCGTCATAGGCAGCTTGCAGGGCATTATCGACGGCGGCCTTGATGGCGTTGGACGAGATCGTGGCGGTCGAAACAGCATCGATTGAGGTAGTGTTGCCGGCAGTCTCGATTTGCTCGACGATGCCCTTATAGGACGTGCCTTTTTTGCTAAAACCGTTAACGGCCTTGTCCATGCGGTCCCAGTCATCGTCGCCCAAACTACTATAGTCGGCGACTTCGACCTTGGCAATTTTGCCAGACTTGACGGTTACGCTGACGTTGACGTCATACTTTCCATCAGCTGCGTTCCATTCGTCGCCAGCTTTATTGAGCGGGTCCTTCGAGTCGGCCGTGGCCGTGCCCTCATACGTACCATCTGCGATTTTAGTCAAATCGTAGCTGGTCGAGGAGGATGCGGCGTCGTCAGAGACGGCACTCAGGCTATACTCGGAGCTGAGGGACTTCGTTTCCTCACTGGTGGCGGAGATCGGCGCGTTGTTGGTAGCTTCGGAGCCGGTCTCCGTTGTTGCTGCTGCGGCAAAAGCGCTGGTAGGCATCATCGAGACGGTCATCGCGGCGATGAGCGCACCTCGACAGGCATTGCTGCCCACAGTGTTGAGCTTGCGCAGCACAGCGTTATCGTTGTGCATAGAACCTCTTTTCTATCGATCGGTCGTTGGGTGCTGCTCTCCTTTCCTGTTGCACCCGGATGGACAGTGGTCATGTGCTTCGCACATGATAGGTAACTGCCATAGAACTCATGTTGCTTACCGCAAAAAGTTAAAGGCAGTAAACAAAAATACCAGAAATTACCACTGGTTAACTTGTCAATTCAATTGTCGTTTGCCTGTAACGCAAGAGCATCGACTTTTCTGTTTGGAGCGTCTGGCTTTGTTTGGCATTCGATTTGTCGGACAGGCCGGTCAGTTGGGGGTATGCTGGAGGGGATCATCAGCCCAGCGAAAGGGGAGAACATGACGGATCAGGAAACGCCCGAGCGCGTGCACGTGACAGCCGACGATATCGAGGCCGCCAACGACCTCATCGACTTTATCGAGGCGTGCCCCAGCATGTTCCATACGGCGGCGACCATTATGGCCGAGCTCGACGAGGCGGGCTTTACCTACCTGCCCGAGAACGCGGCATGGGATATTGAACCGGGCGGTCGCTACTACACGCAGCGCAACACCTCGAGCGTCATCGCCTTTAAGGTGGGCGAGGACCTGGCTGCGACGTGGGGCGAGGACGGCGTTGCCGGTGACTATCATTTCCAGCTCACGGCATCGCACAGCGACTCGCCGACGTTTAAGGTCAAGGCCGTGCCCGAGCTCGACGGCGCGGGTGAGACGCTGCGCCTGAACACCGAGGCCTACGGCGGCATGATCGACTACACCTGGTTCGATCGCCCGCTGGCGCTCGCGGGCCGCGTGCTGGTGCGCGAGGGCGACCGCATCGAAAGCCGCTTGCTTGCCACCGAGCGCGAGGTCGCTATCATCCCGAGCCTTGCCATCCATATGAACCGCGGCGTTAACGAGGGCTTTGCGCCCAATCGCGCCGTCGACCTGTGCCCGCTCATCAGCGCCGGCGAGCTTAAGCAGGGCGACTTCAACGCCCTGATCGCCGACAAGCTCGATGTGGAACCCGAGCAGATCTTGGGTCGCGACCTGTTCTTGGTCAATCGTCAGGATGCACGCATTTGGGGCTGGGCCGACGAGTTTATCTCGACGCCCAAACTCGACGACCTCGCCTGCGCCTACACCTCGCTGCAGGCGTTTTTGGGTGCCGAGAACGCGCACGACGTCTCGGTCTTCTGCTGCTTTGATAATGAGGAGGTTGGCTCCGAGACCAAGCAGGGTGCCATGTCGACGTTCTTGGCTGACGCGCTGCGCCGCATCAACGGATCGCTGGGCTTTGACGACGAGTCGTACCATCGCGCACTTGCCGCCTCGATGCTCGTGAGCTGCGACAACGCGCATGCCGTGCACCCCAACCACGCCGAGAAGTGCGACGCCCGCAACCAAGTCGTGCTCAACGGCGGCATTGTCATCAAGGAGGCCGCCAACCAGCACTACTGCACCGATGCCTTTAGCCGCGCGGTGTTCCAGGCCATCTGCGACGACGCCGACGTGCCCACGCAGGCTTTCGCCAACAAGAGCGACATGGCCGGCGGTTCTACCCTGGGCAACCTGTCGAACATGCAGGCGAGCATGCACGCCGTGGACGTGGGCCTGCCGCAGCTTGCCATGCACTCGAGCTACGAGACCGGCGGCGTGCGCGACGTGATGTACGCCATCCGCGCTCTCACCGCCTTCTACGAGCGTGACCTGACCATCAACGGAGCCGAAAGCGTAGAGCTCTAGCCATGGGCGCCGAGGTCGACGAATCGGTTCGCGCTCCGGAGGACAGCCGCCCGTCCATCAGGCATTTCAGTCTTATGAATTCACTGCTCGCGGTGGTTAATCGAAGCCCCCACGACTCTATGGACAGTACACTCGCCCGCTATTTTCTGGAGCGGTTCGACCGACTCGCCGACCTTAACGTCTATGACGTAGCCGAGGAGTGCTATACATCGCGTTCGGGGATTCGGCGTTTCTGCCAATCGATTGGTTTGGATAACTTCTCGGACCTTAAATCTTATGCGTGGGAATGGTCGCGTCACCGCCGACTATTCTCGCGCTATACCGATCATGAGAACTACCGGGACTATCTTGTGGCGGCGCTCGCCGAGATGGACCGTACAATCAACGAAGCCGTTCCCGAGGAGACGCTCGATCGTCTGGCGCGGCTGCTGTATCGGTCCAGGCGCATCGTGATCCTCACCTCTGACTTTTCGAGTGGCGCCGTGAGGCAGTTCCAACAGTCGATGCTCTACCTGCACAAGGTAATCGACATCGTCACCGATTCGACGGGAGATATCACTCAACTCGAAGCGTTGACCGGTGACGATGCCCTTGTCGTTATCTCGGAGCATGGAAATTACGCACGGGCTGTTCGTGCAACCCTCGTGGATTCACCGGTCGTGAGCGTGCTCGTCACCGTTGATGCCGATGGTGAGACCATGGCGAACTTTGCACATGCCGTTCGCCTCTCTCCGGCGTCGGCGACGGAGGGACGCACCGTGTTCGCGCAGTACGGGATTACCTATCTCCTTGATCTTCTCTACAACCGATACTTTGTTCTCTATGGCGGTTCCGAGCTCGCTCGGTTCGCCTAGGGTCCAAATCCCGAACCCCGCGCCGAGAGGGGTCCGTTATATGATGCAGCCATCAGCAAGCGCGCGCTGAGATGCACTACATCAACGGTGAAGGGATAGGCTTCATGGCAGCCAAGAAAGACTATGCAGCGATGTGCTCGGCCATCGTGTCCGCATGCGGTGGCGAGCAAAATATTGCCAACGTCGCGCACTGCATGACCCGCTTGCGACTTCAGCTTAAAGATGCCAGCACGTTTGACGAGAACGCGGCAAAGGCGGTTTCCGGCGTGATCGGGCTTGTCGTCCAGAACGGTGAATATCAGTTTGTGATCGGACAGGACGTACCGAGTCTTTACGAGGAGTTTCTCAAGATCGAGGGCATTGCGGCGGGCGGCTCGGTTGACGATCCGCAGGCGGCAATGGTCGACCATAAGGATCACGGAAGCGTCGTCAACGCTATCCTCTCATTCCTTGGCGGAACGTTTTCCCCGGTCATTCCGGTTATCGTCGCCGGCGGTCTGACGGGTGCCGTGCTCACGCTCCTCGTCAACTTCTGCGGCGTTTCGAGCGATTCGGGCACGTATCAGTTCTTTTCCTGCATCAATCAGGCGACGTTCTATTTCCTGCCGGTCTTCATCGGCTTTTCCGCCGCCCAGCGCCTCAAGTCCAACGGCTATCTCGGTGCGTTCCTGGGCGCGGTGCTGCTCTTCTACACCATCGGTCAGGGCAACGATACCGCCTATGATTTCTTTGGCCTTGCCGTTCCCGCGGTGAGCTACAACTCCACGGTCTTCCCCGTCATCCTGGGCGTGCTGCTCATGAGCGTGGCTTATCGCTGGTTCCAGAGGGTTCTGCCCGAGGTTCTGCGCACGGTTTTTGTTCCGCTGCTCACCATGCTGGTGACCGTGCCTGTTACGTTGCTCGTTCTGGGTCCCATTGGCTATACCGTGGGTACTGTACTTGCCGACGTGCTCATCAACGTCTATCGCGCTTGCCCCGCTGCTGCTGTCGCGTTCGTGGGTTGCTTCACCCCGTTCCTCGTCTTCTTTGGTATGAATAATGCGCTCTACCCGCTGCAGTTCATCCTTATGGCCGAGGTCGGTTCCGACCCGCTCATCTGTGCCGGCATGACCGCCGCCAACCTTGCCGTCGCCGGTGCGTGCCTTGCCGCTGCAGCCGTCGAGACCAAGGTAGAGGAGCGTTCCGTCGCGGTGGGCGCCGGCGTCACGGCTATGTGCTCCATCACCGAACCGGGTGTGTACGGTGTGCTGTTCACCAAGCGTTTCCCGCTCGTAGGTGCCATGATCGGTGGCTGCATTGGCGGCATTATCGCCGGCATCACCGGCATGACGCAATACGTCATCACGGCGTGCAGCTTCATTGCTTTCCCGGCGTATATCGGTGCGGACGGTTCGCTCACGAATCTTGCGCTTGCACTCACGGTCATGGCCGTGTCTCTCGCCTGCGCCTTTGTGTCGACGTTTGTGCTCGGTAAGCGCGCCGCCGTCAAGGAGCAGGCCGCGGAATAACGGGGCTAGCTTCTGTCAAATCGCCTGAGCCGGGCGCCTTTTCTTGGCGTCCGCCGCTCGGGCTCCGTCGATTATTGGAGACAACCATGGCATACACTACCACGGCTTTCCCGGAGGGGTTCCTTTGGGGCGCCGCTACGAGCGCCTACCAGGTCGAGGGCGCTGCGTATGAGGATGGCAAGAATCCGTCTCAGCAGGACATCATCAACCAGCACAGCTACGAGGAACGTGGGTTTGCTACGGCCGATATTGCGAGCGACCACTATCATCACTTCCGTGAGGATGTGGCGCTCATGGCCGAGATGGGGCTCAAGGCGTACCGCTTCTCGATTGCTTGGTCGCGCGTGATTCCCGATGGCACGGGTGCCGTCAACCCGGCGGGTATCAAGTTCTATCATGACCTGATCGATGAGCTTTTGGCTCACGATATTGAGCCGATCGTGACGCTCTACCACTATGATTTACCCTGGGCGCTTGTGGAGCGTTACGGCGGTTGGATTTCACGTCAGGTGATCGACGATTTTGAGGCCTACGCCCGCTTTGTGATCAACGAGTTTAAGGGCCAGGTCAAGTACTGGACGACCATCAACGAGCAATCGATCATCGTTCAATACTGGACGCAGAAGTGCTATATCCCCGAGGAACTGAGGGGCGACAATCAGCTACGCTACCAGATCAACCATCACATGAACCTGGCGCATGCCGTGGCATGCAATCTGGTTCATGAGCTTGTGCCCGGTGGCATGGTGGGATCGGTGATTGGCTATTCGCCCATTTACCCTCTGACCTCCCACGCCGAGGACGTGATGGCCGCGCAGAACGCGCACGACCTGCGCAACGGCTATTACCTGGATATCTACTTTAAGGGCCGCTATACAGACTCTGCCATGGCCTATCTTGAACGTCACGGCCTGGCGCCCAAGATTGATCCGGGCGATATGGAACTCATTGCGAGTGGCACGTCTGACATGCTCGGCATCAACTACTATGCGAGCGAATGTGCACGATGGTGCCCCGATGACGGTTCCAAGCAGATGCGCTGGAACGGCGTGAACCTCACCGGTAAGAAAGGTGACATTAACGGGTTCGAAACCCATCCCGGGTTCTACGAGATGTGTAAAAATCCCAACCTCGACACGAATGATTGGGATTGGGCGATCGATCCGATCGGTCTTGAGTATCTGTTGCGCGATATCTACATGCGTTACAACAAACCGCTCATGGTATGCGAGAACGGACTGGGGGCGTTCGACGAGCTCACGGCGGATGGCCGCGTTCATGACCCGTACCGTATCGACTACCTGGAGAAGCATATTGCGGCCATGAAGCGTGCCATGGATTACGGCGTAGAGATGCTTGCTTATTGCCCGTGGTCGGCGCTCGACCTGCTGTCGACGAGCAACGGCGTCAAGAAGCGTTATGGCTTTATTTATGTCGATCGCACCGATGACGACCCGCGCGAGTGCAAGCGTTACCGCAAGGATTCGTTTGCTTGGTACAAGGACGTTATCGAGCGCAACGGTGCAGGCCTTTCTCTGTAGATCTGTTTAAGGGCGGCACACGCTCGCATGTAAAGGGCGCCTCTCGGGGCGCCCTTTTTGTTTGTACAGGGTATGACATATTTCAATAGCTGCTATATATGCTTTACGTATTGACCATAGTATTTTATGATTGGTTTAGGATGATAAGGAGGAACCATGACTACGGCGGCAGCTCAGATTAACGTGCGTCTCGATGCCAACCTCAAGCGAACCGGCGATGCTGCGCTCTCCAGCGCCGGCATGACACCGAGCCAAGCGGTGCGTGCGCTCTGGCAACTTGCGGCATCTCTGGCTGATCGGCCCGGCGTGCTCCAGGACATCCTTTCGCCCGATCGAGCCCGAGCGGAGCAACGCGAGCGCGAGAAGGCTGCCAAACGCAAGCTCGAGCTCATCGATCAAGGTTCAGAACTGTTTATCACCGCCTGCCGTGAGTCGGGAATCGACTTGGCTAAGGCGCAGCCCTCGGGCGATGAAGAGCTCAAACGGAATGCCTATGCGGATCGCTATGGCGAGGAGATGGGCTGGTTGTATGAGTGAGGCCCCAAAACGCATTTTGGTCGATACCAACGTATGGCTTGATTACTTCATTCCTTCAAGGCGCGGCCGCTCGGCGGCGATTGATTTTTTGCGCGATGCGTGTGCGGCACAGGTTGAGCTGCTGTATGCAGCAACATCATCGAAGGACCTGTTCTATTTGATTTCGAGTGAACACAAGGCATGGTATCGACGAGAGCATGGCTCGCTTTCTCAAGATGCCGCTGCCGCAGCGACGTCACTTGCATGGGACTGTCTCGACGTGCTGTCACAAATTGCAACGCCGGTGCCCTGTGACCTGAGCGACATATGGATGGCGAGCAAGCAGCGTGAGCTCCATAACGATTATGAAGACGATTTAATCATCGCGGCGGCAGTGCGTGCAAAGACAGACCTGCTGGTCACTAACGATGCCAAACTCTGCTCGCATGCGCCCGTCGCCGCGATGAACGTCGAAAACGCAAGAAACTACCTAGCATCGCTCCAATAAAAAGACCTAACAGGTAGAACAAAAGTCAGCGAGAGCCCGCCAGAGCGAGCAAGGTGACGTGAAAGAGGAGGGCATAGGCCTTTTGGCCATGCCCGACGATTGAACGTCAGATTGCCGCTCTGGCGGGCTCGCAGCGTCGAGTAGTTCCGGCGTTCGGTAGAACGCCGGAACAAATTAATGCTCGATCCAGCAGCGGAGGGTCTCGCCGGCCTGCAGGTGACGCAGGTTCTCCGCGGCGATGTCGACCACGTTGTTGAGCGTGGCGGCCAAGTGGAACCAGCCGGAGACGTGCGGCGTGATGAGCATGTTGGGCGCATCCCACAACGGGCTTGTCTCAGGCAGCGGCTCGGGGTCGGTGACGTCGACCGCGGCGCCGGCGAGATGTCCTGACTCAAGGGCGGCGACCAGGTCGTCGGCAACCACAAGGTCGCCGCGGCCGCCGTTGGCAAAGAAGGCGCCCGGCTTCATCGCGGCGAAGAACTCGGCGTTCGCCAGGCCGCGGGTCTCGGGTGTGCTGGGCATAAAGGATGCGACGATGTCGGCCTCGGCCAGGCGCTCGGGTAGGGCGTCCATGCCGTCCATGTCCTCAAACACGATGGGGTAGACGAGCGGATGGCGCTTGATGCCGCGGACGTGTGCACCCATGCTGCGGCAGAGCGTGGCGAAGTGGCCGCCGATATCGCCCGCGCCCAGCACGAGCACATTGGCATTTTTGAGCGAAGTGACCGGCCCCAAATCCTCCCAGCGATGCTCGCGCTGCAAGTCGTGATAGCCAGGCAGACGCTTCATCATGGAAAGGACCATGGCAAACATGTGCTCGCTTACGGCCTGGCCATAGGCGCCCACCGAGCAGGAAAGCTTAGCGTCGGCTGGCACGGTGCCGGCGGCAAGGTAGTCGTCATAGCCGGCGGTCTGCAGTTGCAACAGCTGGAGGTGCTCGCACGCGGTAAGCAGGGCAGGGTCGATGTTGCCCAAGATCACGTCCGCATCGGCGACCTGCTCGCGCATGGCGGCGTCGGAGCTCGTGTAGATAAAGTCCTCGCCCGGAGCGCTCGACTCAAGAATTGCGCGATGGCGGTCGTTGACGGGCAGCAAAACCAGGATGTTCACAAGCAGTCCTCTCCGCTCAACCTACCAAAAAGGGACAGGTTTATTTTGGCAGGTTTTATCAGGCAAAACGTTCAAATAAAAACGCCGGATGCAAGACGAGCGTGCCCGTCGGCATCCGGCGCATCCACAGCTACCAGCTGAGCAGTTCGTAGCCGTCCTCGGTCACCACGAGCTGTACCTCGCACTGGGCCGAATCGCTGCCGTCCTTGGTGCGCACGCACCAGCCGTCGCCCTTGCTAATCTTGATATCGGGCGCTCCGGCATTGACCATGGGCTCGATGGTAAAGACCATACCCGGCACCATAATGGTGTCCACATCGGGCGCCTCGGTGGTAAAGCCCACAAACGGGTCCTCGTGGAACTCCTTACCGATGCCGTGTCCACCGTACTCGCGCACCACGCTAAAGCCGGCGTCCTCGACCGTCTTTTGCACGGCCTCGGCCATAACGGACAGCGGCAGCCACGGCTTGACGGCCGCCAGACCCGCCTCCACGCTGGCGCGGGTGACGTCGACCAGGCGCTGGCGCTCGGCCGAGACTTCGCCGATGCAGAACATGCGGCTCGAGTCGCTAAAGTAGCCGTCTAGGATCGTGGAGCAGTCCACGTTGATGATGTCGCCCTCGTGCAGCACGTCCGTATCGCAGGGGATACCGTGGCAGACCACGTCGTTGATCGAGGTGCACACGCTCTTGGGATAGCCCTCGTAGTTGAGGTCGGCCGGCGTGCCACCGTGCTCGACGGTGTAGTCGTAGATCATCTGGTCGATCTGGTTGGTGGTCATGCCCGCGGCGATGTGCTCGCCTACGTAGTCGAGCACGCCCACGTTGATGGCAGCGGAGCGCTTGATGCCCTCGATGTCGGCGGGCGTCTTGTAGAGCGTACGGGGCAGAACCTCCCAGCCCTCCTCCCACAGGCGCTCGAGGCGCTCGTCGAAGGCGCTATGGCATTTCTTATATTTTTTGCCGCTGCCGCACCAGCAAGCGTCGTTGCGGCCGGGTACGGGTCCTTTGTCATACATGGCTAACTTCCTTTCATTCGCAGCTAGTATAGCCCACCCACGTGTCCATAAAAGTTGCGGTGATATAGTTCCGATTTAAGCGGTTTAACAGCACAAATAGGAACTATATCACCGCAACTGATGGGGCGGGATGGCGGCACTAGCCGCTGCGTGGTTTTGCTAGTAGCTCACCTGGCAGGGGATGCCGAGGGCTTGGACGCGCGCGGCAATGGCGTCGAGTGCCTCGGGCGCCGCTTTGGCAAGGCCGGCGACTGGTGTCTCGCGCGCCACGGTATAGATGGTTGCTTCCTGCGGACGGATGCGCTCGAGCGCTGCGAGCCAAGGGCCAACGTACTCTTCGCCGGTGTTGTCGACGGACTCGCCCTGGTATTCACCAGTCAGGAATATCGTCTGGATAATGACGTGCCCGCCAAAGCTCGCGAACGTCTCGATCTGGTGCTCAACGTCGTAGGGGCCGACGGGCTGGTCGAGCAGCTGGATAAACGCCGGATCGACCGTGTCGAGCTTAAGGATGTTGTCGTCGACCATCATGAGCGCGTCGTGCACGGCGGGCTGATCGGCGCGCGTACCGTTGGAAAGCACAGCGATCTTGGTGTTCGGCGCCAGCTCGTCGCGCAGCGCCACGGCACCGGCAATCGCCTGCGGAAACTCCGGTGCGGCGGTGGGCTCGCCGTTGCCGGCAAACGTGATGACATCGGGGAGTTCGCCCTCGGCGGCCATCTCGCGCAGCTTGGCTTCGAGCGCGTCGAGCACCACGGCGGCGGTGTTATACGACTCGTGGCAGGGACGCTCGGCGTTGAGGCCGTTCTCGCAGTAGATGCAGTCGAACGTACAAATCTTGCCGCTGGCAGGCATCATGTTGACGCCGAGTGAGAGACCAAGGCGACGGCTGCGGACGGGCCCAAAGATAGGGCTGGCATTCAAAAACGTAGACATAGGCACATGCTCCTCAAGACAGTTGAGCCTAAGCATAGCAGCGTCGCCGACGTGCAGCCCGCGTGCCTGGGTGCTATTGATTAAGCCGAAATGAGCTCTGTCCCCTCGCGTTCGACCTCCTCTAGCAATCGCATAAGGGGCGAGAACTGACATCCATGGATTACACATGGATCGCCGAGATCAAAAGCGAGCTTCCGAGGTGGCGGAAGAAGTGCGATAGGTACAATCGCTAGCTCTTATCCGTTACTCCAGCCCTCGATCGAGAAGATCGGGCATGGAGAGCGCGACCTCAATGGTGAAACGTGCGCTGAGCATGTCCTCGCCGGTATCGAGCGGTATGGAGAACATTTCGCGGGCCTTGCGCAAACGGTAGAAGAACGTGTTGCGGTGGACGTACAGCTCGTTCGACGCCGCGGTCGCGTCGCCGGGATGCTCCAGAAACGCCTTGATGGTTGCGATGTACTCGGTACCCTTGGCACGGTCGTAGTCGAGCGCGGCGAGGATACGCTGATCGCATAGCAGGCGCGTTCCGCGATGGCTTGCGTTGGCGACGGAGACGGCCATGGCGCGCAGGCGATGGTGCCAGTGCAGCGAGACGATGGAGTCGTCGTCGACGGCCGACGAAAGCTGGATGCACTCTTCAAAGCCAACCGGGCACAGAAGGATGTTTTCGAACGGCTCGCTCACATAGGCGCGCAGCGAGTTGTTGACCAGCAGCGCCGCAAGCGGGGGGTTGTCGAGCGTAAGCTCCTCGAGCTTCTCGTAATAGGGAAACGCCGGGCCGTCGATGTGCGGCATGGGGAGCAGCATACAGAACGTGTTGCGGTGGGTGACCCAGATGCCGTGGGGAAAAACGTCTTTCATAAGGCGCCCGACATGCGAGCTGTACGTGGGGGAGGCGAATAGCCGCTCCCCTTCGACGGTGAGCATGGCATAGGCACCGGAGGTGTCGACGCCGGCGTCGGCGAGCCTGCCCGTCGCGTCTTTGGTTTGGGTGAACCGCCCGTCGAGAATATCCGACAGGACCGACGCCCCTTGGTTGGAGCTGGTGGCCACATCGGCCATGCGGTCGATGATGATGCCCGCCAAGGAACCCGCATAGTCGATAAGCTCCAGGTCGTAGCCGGTAAAGGCTCCCTGGGGCTTGTAGACATCAAACCGACCGAGTTCCAAGCGCTTGTAGTAGACGACGCTCGTGACCCAGTTCTCGTCGTTCGAGATGTCGTGGCTCGCGTCGGGGTAGTGCTTGGCACGGGCGTTTTCGACGATGCAGTCACGGTCGATGACGGCCTGGACTTCAGGTGCGATGTAGCCTGTCTTGAGCTGGGCGGCGATATCCTCGCGCGCATCGGAGAACTCGCCCACGTGGGCGAGGATGCGACCATCGGTGTTGACCACAATGGTGGGCAGCCCTAAGACGTTGTAGGCGCGTTGGACGAACTGGCGGATGTTGTGCGTGTGCTGGAAGGTGTCGAACAGACGGCCCTTCATGGCGTCGATGGCTACGACCTGCTGGGGTATGCGGTCAAAGCGCTCGAACGCCTTGCTTATGGGGAGCGACGTGGCTGCAACGATGCACGACGTGCTGGCATGCACGGCGTCGTCGGGAATTGCCGCGTGGTAGAGGACGAGCGATACGGTCCCCGGCGGTGTCCACGGTCCGCCGAAGTCGCCCGGGCGGCACAAGACGAGCTCTCGCATGCCCAAAGGGGTGACACGAGCTTCACTCGCCCGGGCGGCCAAGTCGACGGCGGTAATGCATACGACCTCTTGGTTGAGAGCGAACTCGGTCGCCGCTCGACAATCGACGACTTCGAGTTCGGCGAGGATCGAGCGAATTTTCATGGAGCCTCCAGCTCAACGTTCGCGGTCGGTTATATACCGCTCGCAGTTTGCTAGCGGCTCGGTTCGTTTGAAATTGTACGCGCGCACAAGCGCCGCGTCCACGCCAAGCCAATGCTTAATCGGGCACACATAGCGGGTGCTCGCCCTTGCGTCGGATACTCATGGTACAGGAGAAACCCAGACAGAAAGGGCACAGGGCCCATTCGCAAGGGAAGGGATTGGTCGTATGACTAAGATCGTCGGCGTATCGTTCGGTACCAAAAACGGCAACAACGATACCATCTGCAAGGTCGCTCTGCTCGCCGCCCAGGAGGCTGGCTGCGAGATCGAGTTCATCCGTGCGATGGACCTCAATATCAAGCACTGCACCGGCTGCATCGCCTGCGTCAAGGCCCTTATGAGCGGCCGCGGCAACATGTGCATGCACAAGGACGACTTCGACTGGCTGGCATTCAAGATGTTCAACGCTGACGGCGTCATCATGTGCGACCCCATCTTCGAGACCGGCGCTTCGGGCCTCTTCCACACCATCATGGACCGCTTCGGGCCCCGCATGGACACCGGCAACAACTACATCTGCACCGAGATCGCCAACAAGATGGGCAAGCCCGAGAACGCGCCTAACCCCGCGATCATGAGCCCCAAGGTCGTGTCCTACATCGGCATCGGCGGTTCTGACTGGGGCACCCACGTCGAGTCCGAGCACCAGATCCAGTCCATGACCCCCGCTTGGAAGGTCATCGACAACGAGTGGGTGCCCTGGGCCAAGACCGCCCTTATGCAGGACGAGCTCATCGAGCGCGCCCGTGAGATCGGCACCAACATCGCCGAGGCCGCCAAGGACATCGAGCACGCCGAGTTCAAGGGCAAGAAGGGCGTCTGCCCCCACTGCAACTGCAACGACTTCTACCTGGTCCCCGGCGAGAACCGTGCCATCTGCTGCGTGTGTGGTCTCGAGGGCACCGTGGATGTCGTCGACGGCGTCGTAACCGTCTCCTATAAGGACGAGGACCTGCACAAGGCCCACGACACCATCTCCGGTAAGAAGATCCATGGCGAGGACATCGGCCGCAACGAGGGCATCCTGGCCGAGATGAAGAAGACGCCCGAGTACAAGGAGCGTGTCGCCTTCTACCGCGATGCCATCCAGCCCGTCATGCCCGAGCGTGACTAGCACATAGTTTGCTCCCCAGCGGGCCCTGCCAAGAAACCCTATTTGGTAGGGTCCGTATTTTGTCCGCTTATAATCGGAAGGTTGACCGCCATGCCTATGAAGAATTCGACCAAGCTCGTCAAGGTCCTTCTTACCAATATCCCCATCGCCATCTCCATCTCGCTGGTCGCCAGCTACATCGGAATCTCGTCTGCGGGGCTGCCCGCCGAGGCGTTCATGCCTGCGTTCATCCAGTCGACGCTTATGAACACCGCCATGTCCTACGTCATCTCGTTCTTCATTGGTTGGTTCGTCCCGTCCGAGAAGTGGGGCTTCGCCTTTGCCGGCACCTGCGGTGCCAAGCCGTCCGACGGCCTTAAGTTCGGTCTACTGCTCAACCTGGTCGTCAACACCGTCTACGTCGCCATCAACGCGATCATCCTCACCTATGTGAACGCTATCGTCATGCAGGGCATGCCCCTGGCCGCGTTCCCCTTTGCGCTCATGGGGTCGCTTCCCCAGTGCTGGATCGTCGGCTACGTCGTCTCGTTCGTGTGGGCACGTCAGGCCGAGTCCATCGCCCGCAACCTCATGAGCGATCCCGAGCCACAGATGCACTAGACGGTTCGCTTGGATGTTTGTGCGTGCGCACATTGAGCCTGTGTCTGCCCAGGTCCAGGCTTATAGATAACGAAGTTCTATCGGCGGGGCATTCGGCCCCAACGTAAAGGAGAAGATATGAAGCAGCTCGAAACCGACGTAGTCGTCGTCGCAGCCGGCCTGTCCGGTCTGGCCGCGTCCGTCGCAGCCGCCGAGTCTGGCGCCCGCGTCATCACCCTCGAGAAGGCCGCCAACACCGGCGGTGCCGCCAATATGGGCATGGGCCCCGCCGCTGCGGGTTCCCCCATCCAGAAGGCAGCCATGATCGAGGTCACCCCCGGCGAGCTGTTCCGTCGCCACATGTTCTTTACCCATTACCAGGTCGACGCCCGTCTCGTTCGTGCCTACTACTTCAAGTCCGGCGACACCATCCAGTGGCTCATGGACATGGGCGTCGAGTTTGACTCCGTCCGCCCCGCCTTCCGCGCCCGCGAGCGCAACCGTGCTTACGCCGACGGCGAGTACACCTGGCATGTCGTACGGCCCGAGGACGGCTCCGAGCCCGGTCCCCGCGCCGCAACGACCATGACCAAGCGTATGACCGAGCGCGCCCAGGAGCTGGGCGTCGAGTTCATGCTCGAGACCCCCGCTTCCTCCCTCATCACCAACGACGAGGGTGCCGTCTGCGGCGTCCGCGCCACCGAGAAGAACGGTGAAGAGATCGAGATCTCCTGCAAGAGCGTCATCGTCGCAACCGGCGGTTTCGGCCACAACACCCAGCTCATCAAGGAGAAGATCGGCCTCGACTGGGGTAAGAACCTCTTCTCCTTCGCCATCCCCGGCATGGACGGCGACGGTATCAACATGTGCCACGAGGTCGGCGCCGGCCACACGCCCGTCACCATGGAGCTCATGTACCAGATCCCCGACAACATGAACCACTTCTACATCGAGGGTGCGTTCCGTCAGCCCTGCTACTGGTGCGACCGCAACGGCGAGCGCTTCATGCCCGAGGACGAGATCTACAACACCACCTTCACCGGCAACGCCATCAATCACCTGCCCGGCAAGGTCGGCTATGCCATCTTCGACGCCAAGATGCTCAAGCGCTGGAAGAAGAACGGTCCCGACATCATCTCCCACATCCACCCGCACGACCTGTACGAGGGCTTCGAGGAGCAGTGGGAGCGCGATTTGGCCGACGGCTACGAGCCCATCTGCCAGGCCGATACCCTCGAGGAGCTCGCCGAGAAGGCCGGTATCGACGTCGATGGCCTGATTGCAAACGTCGAGGAGTACAACGACATGTGCGCCGAGGGCTGGGACAGCCTGTTCGAGAAGGAGCGCGAGTTCATGCAGCCCCTGGAGAAGGGCCCCTTCTACTGCTGCAAGCAGTACATGGGCGCGTACGGTACCCTGGGCGGCGTGCTCATCAACCACAAGATGGAGGTCATGGACGAGGAGTCCCACGTCATCGACGGCCTGTACTGCGTGGGCACCGACGCCTGTACCATTTACGGCGACTCCTACAACTTCTGCATTCCCGGCAACACCATGGGCTTCTGCCTCAACTCCGGCCGCATTGCCGGTGAAAACGCCGCAGCCAAGCTCTTCGAATACTAAAAGCGTGCGCACGGGGCATCCTGTGCGAACTCGGTGCGCCCGTCGGGTCCTGCGGCCTGGCGGGCGCGCTTTTTGCAAAGAAACCCCTGCGACAAGGGAGGAACAACGTGAAGCTGACGATTAATGGCCAGCAGGTCGAGGCGGACGAGGGGACGACCGTCCTCGACGCCGCGCTCGACGCGGGCATCTTCATCCCGCATTTGTGCAAGCATCCCGATCTGGAGGCGGTCGGCGGTTGCCGTCTGTGCATGGTGTGCGTCGACGGATCCGATGAGCCCGTGTGCGCCTGCAAGACCGAGGTGGCTGACGGCATGGTGGTCGACTCCGCCGCGCCGGGCGCCGAGCGCGTGCGCAAGACGGCCATGGAACTCATCTTGGCCACGCACCCCACCGATTGCACCGGCTGTCCCAAGTACGGCACCTGCGAGCTGCAGTCCATGTACCAGTACATGGGCGTCTCGCCCACGAAGTGGCGCGTTAAGAGCCGCGTCGTGTCGACCGACGAGTCCAACCCCCTCATCACCCATATGTTCACCCGTTGCATCCGTTGCGGCCGCTGCGTGCGCGCCTGCAACGACCTGCGCGGCGTCGGCGTGCTTGGCTACCAGCACACCGAGAAGGGCATCCGCATCGGCACCGACGGGCTCGTGTCGCTCGAAGAGGCGGGCTGCCGCTTCTGCGGCGCCTGCGTCGAGGTGTGCCCCACCGGTTCCATCGTCGACGTGCTGCGCGAGGCATCAGCTGGCTCGAGCCGTGCCGATGCAGTCGTGCCCTGTCGCAGTACCTGCCCGGCACATATCGACATCCCCGATTACCTACGCCGCATCCGCGAGGGCAAGTGGGGCGAGGCGGCCGCCGTCGTGCGCGAGAAGGTGCCCTTCCCCGAGACTCTGGGCTCCATCTGCACCCACAACTGCGAGTCGGCCTGCAAGCACAACGAGCTCGACCAAGCGCCCGTGTCGGTGTGCCGCCTCAAGCGCGCGGCAGCCGTGCGCGACGACGGTGCGTGGAAAGAACTCGTACGTCACGAGCCTCTCACCGGCAAGAAGGTAGCCGTGGTGGGAGCCGGTCCCGCCGGCCTGACCGCTGCGCAGTTCCTGGCTCAGAAGGGTCATGCCGTCACGGTGTTCGAGGCCAACGAGAAGACTGGCGGCCAGATGCGCTACGGTATCCCGGCCTACCGCCTGCCCGATGCCGTGGTCGACGGCGAGGTCGCTGCGATCCTCGAGACCACGCAGGCGACTGACGCCGAGCCGCGTATCCAGATCAGGTGCTCCGAGCGCGTGGGCGATCCCGTTGGGTTGCTCGGACAGGGGTACGACGCGGTCCTCGTGGCGGTCGGCACCCATGCGGGCGTTCGTCTGGGTATGCCCGGGTGCGACCTCGACGGCGTCTACGTCAACACCGATTTCCTCAAAGCCGCCCGCAACGGCGAGTCCATGGACGCCTCGGGCGACGTGGTCGTGCTGGGTGGCGGCAACGTGGCCTACGACTGCGCCCGCACCGCCGTGCGCCTGGGCGCCGCGAGCGTGCACATGGCCTGTCTCGAGGCCGTCGACGCCATGACGTCGACTCCCGAGGAGCGTGCCGAGGGCGCCGAAGAGGGCATCGTTTTGCACGACGCCTACGCGTTCACGTCTATCAACGAGTCCGAGCCCGGTAGCGGCCGTGTCGGTTCGGTAACCGTGCACAAGATTGCCAAGTTCTACTTCGACGAGGACCGCAGGCCCGTGACCGAGCTGGTCGACGGCGGCGAGCTGACCTTGCCCGCCGAACACGTGGTCTTTGCCGTGGGCCAGAAGCCCGAGGGCACCCTCGACATGGGTCTCGAGCTCACGCACGGTCCCTACATCGTGGCCGACGACGAGGGCCGCACGAGCGTCGAGGGCGTGTGGAGCGCCGGCGACTGCGTGACGGGCACCAAGTCCGTCATCGCCGCGATCGAGGCCGGTCGCACGTGCGCCGCCTCCATCGACCGCGCTCTGGGTGGCGACGGCGACATCTCGGCGTGCCTGACCACGCACGAGGCTCCCAACCCGTGGATCGGCCCGCGCCCCGAGGCCTTCGAGGCCGGGCGCGTCGAGCCCGAGATAGCGGACGGCGCCGAGCGTGCAAAGAGCTTCGATGCGTTCGAGTGCCCGTACTCCGAGGCCGAGGCCATCTGCGAGGCAAGCCGCTGCCTGCAGTGCGACCTGCGCCTGACCCTGCACGCCCCGCGCCTGTGGAACGAGTTTTAGGAGGTATGGACATGACAACCATCGTAAATTTCATGCCCGTCTACGCGCAGGCCCCTGTTGCCCAGACCCTGCTCGAGCGCGACGTCGACGCCGCCGCCGCGGCCGTCCGCTCGCTTACCGGTGACGTCGTCGTGCTCGTGAGCTCCGCCTGTACCGTCGCCGAGAAGCTCGCCCGAGAGCTCGACGGTGCCGCTCGCGTGGTGGGCTGCGACCCGTCCCTGGGTTATATCTGGGGCAACGAGTCCGCCGTGTGCGCGTACCTTGAGGACCGCCGCATGATGCCGTCTGCACCCGCGGGCACGTCTTCCGAGGCCCGCGTGGTCTCTGCGGCCGAGCTGATGGCCGCAGACGGCAAGCGCTGGGTGTGGGTTGACGGCGCTGCAGAGCCCGTCGAGCTTGCGGCCACCGTGACGTGCGCCAATCTGGCCGAGGCTGCGGGTGTCGCATCGCCCAAGGCCGTCTACGTAGGGTTCCCCGCGTCGACGTTTTACGCTCCGGACGCCACCGTGGAGATGACGAGCGACTACGTGCGCGTCTACGGGGCCAAGAACTGCATGGCCCGCGCTCTGCGCGAGGTGTGCGAGGCCAACCGTCGCGAGTGCTGCGGGCGCTGCGTGTACGGTTACGAGGGAGGCCATCAAATCACCGCCATCCTCACCGATGTCTGCAACGGCCGTGGCCGCAGCGGCGACGTCGAGCTCGTGCGCGACCTGGCCCCCGTGATGGAGGCCCAGAGCCTGTGCGAGCAAGGGCCGGCTTTGGCCCGCGCGGCCAAGAGCGCGATCGAGCTGTTCGGTACCGAGATCGAGCGTCACTACAGCCGCAAAGCCTGCGACGCCGGCGAGTGCGACGCTTTCATGACCTTCCACATCCTGCCCGACAAGTGCGTGGGCTGCGGCGAATGCGCGGACGTCTGCGAGGAGGAGGCGATTCTCGGCAAGAACCGCTTCGTGCACGTCATCGACCAGAAGGCCTGCACCAAGTGCGGTGCGTGCGTCGCCGCCTGCGAGGAGGGTGCGATCATCCGGGCGGGTGCCGACAAGCCCCGCACGCCGCCTCGCCCCATCCCCTGTAAGAGGCGTTAGGCAGCGAGCTGCGCCACCGCGGTGACGCTCCAATCTTTGTGCGAGAACTGCCGTAACGTGCCAAGCGACCGGATCGCGGGCGCGGTCCGGTCGCTTTATATGGCGATGCGTACAACATCCGCCCTGCACAACGTGTAGGTTTGTGCGCGCACACAGTGCGTCATAATATTGACGCCGAGCGAAAGCCCCAGGCGACGGCTGCGGACAGGCCAAAGATCGGACCCTCATTTAAAAACGTAGACATAGGCACATGCTCCTCAAGACAGTTGAGCTTAAGCATAGCATCGTCGCCGACGTGCAGCCCGCGTTCCTGAGTGCTATTGATTAAGTCAAAATCATACGGTTGGATGGGGAATTACACGTACATTTGTCGGCTGTACCTCGGAAGCGCGGCCAAAGCGGAAGTCTGCGGACCAGACATCCGCTTTGGTAATTGTCTATTTCCAGCTAAACGGCTACGGCATGGCGTCCTTAGGACATGGCGCCTCCTGTCGCCTCAGTCTCCATTCGCTCAATCAGCGGTTGATTGGGGTCAAACCGACTCTGAATTCTCAAAATATGGAACGTCAACTGTATGTTGGCGATGGTTTCGGCGTCCTTGAAGTCGCATCCCATGATCTGACGGATCTTGTCGAGCCGGTAATACAGCGTGTTCTTGTGGATGAAGAGCTCGGCTGCGACGTCTGCCGGGTGCGCTGGGTTTTGCAGGTACCGCCACAACGTAGATGTGAGCTCTGTCCCCTCGCGTTCGTCCTCCTCGAGTAATCGTATAAGGGGCGAGAACTGACACCCATGGATCACGTATGGATCGTCGACATGCAGAATCAAGTCATCGAGTCGAAGCGTGGAATACAGGAAGACGTGCCGGCGGGTATTAAGTCGTCGAGCGGCGGCGATGGCGCGACGTGCCTCGTCGATACGGTGCTTGGCCTGGTGGATATCGGTAAAGCCCGAGCTTGCCCCGATGAAAATCGCGGTGCTGGTGAGTTGTTGCTCGAGCGCGTCGATATCGCAGAAGTGCTCACCTGGTCCGTCGACGCTCGAGAGAAACAGGATTTCCGTCTGATTGATCGTGAACACCGCATTCTCGATGTGGCCGAGCAGGCGCTCGGCCAGCGGGCGCACGCTGTCGAAGGCCAACAGCTGCTGCGAGAAGTCCACGCAGAGCATGTGCATGCGCGGCTTGAGCTTGTAGCCAAAGGTCGAGAACTGCTTCTGCAGTCGGTCCATGTCGTTGAGCTCCAGACCCGATTCCAGCAGTTTGAACAGGCGCGCATAGTAGAGGGTCTTGTTGAGCGTGTGGGCATCGCTTCGTTCCATTTGGATGCTGATAATCTGTGCAATCGTGGGAAGCATCGCCATGCGGCTGGGGCGCAGATGCCGCCCATGGGTGAAGAAGCTCATCGAACCGATGATGGCATCGCCTGCGTGGATGAGCGCGTAATGGTTGGTGTAGACGTTGCCGGCATGGTCGGTCCAATCGAATACGCGTAGATCGAACGGCTTGCGAATGTTGGTCAGACCCTTTGCCTTTAGCAGTGGAAACGCCTCGATGGGAACCGTATTGTCGTTGGCGTCCTCACCATTCGTGACGAAAGAGGGAAAGTTGTCGGATACGGCGACGAAATTGAGCGAATTGTCCAGAACTGAGGCAGGGGCTCCTATGGCCTCGGCGGCGACGTTGAGCAGGGTCTTGAGATTCGCCCCGCGATTGACGAGCCCAGTCATCGAGATTACCAGGTCCTTCTTTTTTTGAAGCTCGCGGAATTCGTGGGAGACCGTCTCGAATGCCTCGATCCAGCGGCGGAATTCATAGAGTGTCGCGACGAACGAATCGCCCGAGAGCGGTTTGAGCGGCTCATCGAGGTGTAGGAAGAACGCGCGTCCTCGTCGAAGCTCTTCTGGGAGTGTGTTGAAGTAGGAGGCATCCGCGAAAAATATCACGTCGAAGTCATCGAGTGCTGCTGCCACGGAACCCGAAAGCAGTGTCGTCCCGCTAAACGATTTGCTCTGAAGTCCGTTTTTGACCACAGTGATTGTGCTAGAGTCCAATTCATTCAATAACTCGTTAAGTTCCATAAGACCCCTCCCATCGGTGCAGTTAAACATCTATAACGATAGCAATACCGTGCTCAATAATTTTATTATCGCAGCAAGGTAAAACCGTTCACGGAATGTTTTCGACCGTTTAACGCCAATTCAAACTCAGAACACTGTGCGCAAGAACAGTGAAGTGGAAGCAGCTCCATCGCATACTGCAGTTCATGGAAACAGCCCGGAAAAACGCTTCCGGGTACGCGACGAGAGGAGCGTTTTTATGGCCGATGAGGAATATAAGGGCATCTACAAAAAGATGACCTTCGGCAAGGACGGCGAGGAGTTCGAGGTTCCCTTCGCCAAGGGCAACCCCGGCAAGAGCCGCGAGGAGCTCGACGAGATCAAGCGGAAGATGCGCGAGGATCCCGAGGCTGCCGGCGACGGTGAGATGGTCGCTACCATGGGCTTCTGTGCCAAGTACAATCCGCACACCTACGAGACCGATATCCCGGGTATTATGTGCGAGCGCGACGTGGCGTGTGTCCTGCGCGACGGTACTGTCATCTACGCCGACATCTACCGCCCCTCCAACACCACCGAGAAGGTCCCGGTCATCTGCGTTTTTGCCCCGTTCGGCAAGAACCCCTCCGAGGGCATGGACTCTTGGCAGCTCATGGGCGTGCCTCCCAAAACCGTCTCGCAGTACGCTAAGTTCGAGGCACCCGACCCTGGCTACTGGTGCCACTATGGCTACGCTGTCGCCAACGTCGATCCGCGCGGTGTCGGTAACTCCGAGGGCGACGTGTATCTGTGGGGTTCCCAGGATGCCCAGGACGGCTACGATTTCATCGAGTGGGTCACCGCTCAGGAGTGGTGCAATGGTCGCGCTACGATGATCGGCAACTCCGGCGTCTGCATGTCCCACTGGCGCATCGCTGCCCAGCGTCCGCCCCATCTGGCATGCCTCGCTGCTTGGGAGGGCCAGGGCGACCTGTATCGTGAGTCTTACTTCTGCGGTGGCATTCCCAACCCCGATTACGAGACCCATATCATCCAGGCACTCGCGGTTAACAACTACATCGAGGACACCCCCAAGATGGTTGCCAAGTACCCGCTGATGAACGCCTACTACAAGGACAAGATCGTCGACTGGAACAAGATTCGCATTCCGACGTATGTCACCGCCGGCTGGGTCCACCATCATCTGCGTGGCGCATTCGAGGGCTTCCGTCGCATCCGTACCCCCAAGAAGTGGATGCGCGCTCACCGCGACTTCGAGTGGCCCGATACCTACACGCCGGCCAACCTCGAGGACCTGCGCAAGTTCTTCGATCGTTACTGCAAGGAGATTCACAACGGCTGGGAGATGACGCCGCGTGTCCGCATCGACGTCATGGACGGTTACGACTACGACTACGCCAGCAAGCGTGCCGAGGATACCTTCCCGCTGAAGCGCACCGAGTACAAGAAGCTCTACCTCAATGCTGCAGACGGTACCGCCGGCTTCGACGAGTACGGCAATGAGGCCGAGGTTGTCTACGATCCCAAGACCGAGACCACTACGTTCACCTACGAGTTCACCGAGGACACCGAGATCACGGGCTACATGAAGCTCCATCTTTACGTCGAGTGCCGCGGGTACGACAACATGGACCTCTTCCCCTGGGTCATCAAGCTCGATCATGAGGGCAATTACGTGCCCATCCGTGTCATGGGCGCTCCGTTCCGCGGAGCCTGGGGCTTCCTGCGCTGCTCGCACCGCGATCTCGACCCCAAGTACGCAAGTGACTTCCAGCCCGTGCACAGCCACGAGAAGGAAGAGCGTATGCAGCCCGGCGAGATCGTCCCGGTCGACGTCGAGATGTATCCGCACTCCCGCCTCTGGCACAAGGGCGAGAAGCTCCAGGTCGTCATTGCCGGTCGCTTCATCAAGACCGAGTGGTTCCACGACAACGATATGAACCACAAGACCGATAACGGTGACGGCATGCACGTCATCCATACCGGCGGTGAGCATCAGTCCTACCTGCAGATTCCGGTCGTTCCGCCTAAATACAAGGTCGGCGACTATATCTGGCACGGCGATAACTGCTAGCCTCCGCAGTATTTTCGCCTGCATACGAGGTGCGTTTTCTCTGGCGCGCCCCTTCGGCGCTCCGCTTTGGAGCGACGTCTGGCGGGAGGTTTTGACCTCTCTCTACCTCCCGCCTCTTTAAGGAAGTCACCATGTCTGACCAAAAGAAATTTAATGCCTGGCTGCCGAACTTCGGCGCCAAAGGCTGGGGCATCACCATTGCCTGCTTCGTTTTCTTCTACTTCTATTCGTTCTGGAACGCCGCGACCAACACGTTGTTCGGGCTCTACACCCAAATGTACGGTTGGCAGCAGACTGATATGTCCTATGCCATCACTGTCGCCGGCTGGATTAGTCTGATCGCCGTTGTTCTGTTTGGCACGCTCGGTCGCAAGATCGGCGCCAAGATGGTTTCGGTTATCGGCTTGGCGGGAACAGCTGTCGGTTTTGGCGTGCTTGCCTGTGCAAACACGTTTGAGCTCTTCGTCGCCGGCGTCGTGATCTTCAACTTCTCCATGGTCGCCTACGCCACCATCGGTGTCGGCCTGCTCGGATCTTCCTGGTTCCCGCGCACCAAGGGTGTCTTCATGGGTATTGCCACCATGGGCATGACTATTTCCTCGGCAACCCTGAACCCTATCATCCTGGGCTTTGCCGGCAGTGCGTTTGGTATCTCGGGATTCTTCTGGACCATGGCCGTCGTCGTCGCCATCACGGCCGTCGTCGTCTTCCTCTTCGTCAAGAACAACCCCGAGGAGGCCGGTGCATATCCGGATAATGACCAGTCCGTAAGCCGTGAGGAGCTCGAGGCCGAGTTCAAGGCCGCACAGGAGTACAAGAAGACGAGTCCCTGGACCACCGCCCGCGTGCTCAAGACTCCGCAGACTTGGCTCATCGGCCTGGGCACCGGCCTTCCGATGATGGTCGGAGCCGGCACGATTGCCTTGCTCGTTCCCACGTTGGCGTCGTATGGCCAAGATCCCATGTTCGGTGTTGTGCTGTTGTCGTCCATGTGGCCGATCGGCCTGCTGGGCCACTATCTCATCGGTGTCATCGATCAAAAGATCGGCACCAAGAAGACCACGCTCGTCGTAATCTGCGTGTTGGGCCTGGGTGGCCTACTCGTGAGGCTCGGCGGATCGCACTCCATCGTTTGCGTCCTGGCGACGGCCATGTTTATGTTTGGTCTTTCGGGTGCTGCGAATGTCTGCATGTCGCTGACCGCATCGATCTACGGTCGCGCCGACTTCGAGGTCGCCTACACGCCTATCCAGGTCATTTTCAATGTATTGAACTTTGCCGGCGTGTCCGTCATGTCCACGGTTTCGGCCCTGTTCGGTCCGCAGAACGTCATGCTCGCCGTATTTATCATCTGCATCGTTGCATTCATCCCGGTGATCGCGCTGCCATATAAGCAGATCGCGTCCATTATCCGCTGAGAGTAGCCGTCTGGCAGCTGTGCACCCATTGAGCCGGAGCATCATAGCGGCCAGACCAGCTGTAAGTAACCAAGCCGAGCATTCGCTTGGCAATAACTGTCGATCGGAAAGGATCACATCATGAACGAATTCCAGGAAGAAGTCCTCGACATCCTCAAGGACAAGGCCGTTGACATCTTTGGCGTCGATCGCGGCTCCCTTTCGGCCGAGACCACCTTCGTAGATGACTTGGGTTGCAAGAGCGTGAACATCGTCCAGTTTGCCTCCGCGCTCGAGGATGAATACGAGGTCGAGGTTCCCTACATGCAGCTCAACAAGTGCAAAACGTTTGCCGATGCCTGCCAGTTCGTAGACGATGCCCTGTCCATGTAATAAGCCTCTGGGCGGCCGCGAGCGATTCGCGTCCGCCCTTTCTTATTTGAGAGAAAGGATGATGCCGTCATGGCAACCCTGATCGATACCCTCGTCCAAGACGCCAAGGGCGCACCCAAGCGCGTGGCTCTGCCCGAATGCGAGGCGGAGAAGACCCTTCAGGCAGCCCGTTGCGTGCTCGACGGCGGCATTGGCACGCCGGTTCTTGTAAGCCCGCGTGCCGTGATCGAGGAGACCGCCGCCCGTGCCGGCGTGTCTCTCGACGGCATGGAAATTGTCGATTCTGCCGATGCGGATGCCCTCGAGGCGCTCGCCGTGCGCTTCATGGGTGCTGGCAAACCTCGTCTACTGAGCGAGAAGGGTATTCGCCGTAAACTCAAGAATCCTATGTACTACGCCATGGTCATGGAAGAGCTCGGCGATGTCGACTGCACCTTCTGCGGCCATATCAACACCACGGGTGACGTTCTCATGTGCGCCCAGATGACCATTGGCCTCAAGGAGGGCGTGGACGTGCCGTCCATCCTGGCGCTCGTCGAGACCCCTGGTTTTGAAGGACCCGAGGGCGGCGTGATTTGCTTTACCGACTGTGGCCTGAATCCTGAGCCCAACGCCTCTGAACTTGCCTCTATCGCCATCAGCGCTGCTGACGGCGTGCGCTCCATTATGGGTTGGGAGCCGCGTGTGGCTTTCCTGTCTTTCTCGACCGATGGTTCTGGTGCCGGCGAGTCTGTCGACCGTGTCGAGGAGGCCGTGAAGCTCGTCCACGAGCGTCGCGCCGATATCGCCGCCGACGGCGAGTTCCAGCTCGATGCCGCCATCGATCCGGCTGTCGCCGCCAAGAAGGTCAAGCGTGACAGCGATGTCGCCGGTCGCGCCAACGTGCTTGTATTCCCCGATTTGAATGCTGCGAACATCGCCGTCAAGCTCATCCAGCGTTTTGCCAAGGGCGCGGCGTACGGTCATACGCTTAACGGCTTTGCCAAGCCGGTCGCCGACTCCAGCCGTGGTGCCACGGTCGAGGAGATCGTGGGCGACATCGCAATGCTCGTTCTTGCGGCGCGCTAGGGATCTGCCGTGGACGTAGGCGAGCTCGCTGCCACGTTACCGTATCTGCGGCGCGAGGCCACTCGGAAGCTCGACCGGCGACGTTGTTCGGGGGATTGGTTCGCGCCCGATCCCGCACGGGGATGCATGAGCGGCTGCTGGCTTCACAGGGCTTTTGGTGCCGATGCCCGTCCTGTGGTATTCGAGCTCCATGGTGGCGGTTTCGCGCTCGGTGATGCACGGACAAGCGATTCCCTGTGTTCGTGGATTCGAGATTCGTTCGAGGCGAACGTGGTGGGTGTCGAGTACCGCTTGGCGCCGGAACACCCGTTTCCCGCCGCGCTGGATGATGTGGCAGGTACGGTTCGGCGGATCGTCGTGGGCGATGAACTCGATGTTGAGCCGGGCCGCGTGATCTTGATGGGTTTTAGCGCCGGTGCCAATCTTGCTGCGGCATATGCCCTGCTCTCCCAGCGCTCGGATGAACTCCCATGCGCGTCGGGCTTGGTGCTTCACTACCCATGCCTCGATGTGTCCGAGCGCTTCGATGGGTGCTCCAGCGACGGCGCCAGCTTGGAGGCCGATGCCATGGCGGCCTATTCGGACCTCTATGCGGGCGAATGCGATCAGTGCGACCCGTTGATGTCGCCGCTGCATGCATCCGATTCCGAGCTCGCGGATTTTCCGCGAACGGTGTTAGCGCCCGTAGTCGGCGATGTGCTCCTCGGACAGTCGGAGCGTTTCCGCGAGCGCTTGCTTACCGCTAGTCCTTTCGGGCGCGACCGCGTAGTCTGGCAACCCGTCGATGGCGTGGAGCACGGCTATGTCGAGAGGGATCTCAACACGGCGAACGAGCGGAGTTTTGTCACGAAAGCTATCGCACGGTCACTTGAGCCTCTGCTCGGCCCCGTGCTCCACGATATCCCGTTACCCATACCCGAAGATTCGGAGTAGACGCATATGTGCGAATGGAAGATCAATACCGTCCTGTGCGATTTGGTGCTCGCAATCGTCATCAACACCTCGGCGATGTTGTTCGCTGGCGCGACGTTCACCTTTCAGGCCTGGTATCCGGGCGTGGCGTCGGCGTTTTTCACCAACGTGCTGCTGCAGTTGGTGCTTCCCGTGCCCGGATTTGCCGCTGCGGTGACCAACTGGGCGGACGGGCGCCGCTGGCGTCCCCTTGTCCAAGTGTTCATGGAGAATCTCGTCTTCGTGACGTGTATCTCATTCACCATGGCCGTGATCCAGACGTCGCCAGGGGGCGATGTCATTGCCTCGTGGCTTGCGACCTATGTGCGGCTCGTATTTGTCGGTTACGTCACGTCGCTTGTCCTTTTTGCCGTTCAAAACCATTAGCCGGGTGTTTCCGTCCAAACGGGACGCCCTTGAACATCAAATGAAGGGAGCTCTTATGAGCTACAAGATCCTGACCCTCTCACCGGGTTCCACTTCCACCAAGGTCGCCGTGTTCGACGGCACCGAGGCTCTCTTCCGCCTGAACGTCACGCATCCTGCCGAGGAGCTTGCCAAGTTCGATCAGGCGGCCGATCAGTTTGAGTACCGCAAGGAGACGATTCTCGCCGCTCTTGCCGAGCACGGTGTCAAGCTCGAGGACATCGATGCGTTCTCCGGCTACTGCGGCGCAATGGGCCCCACGATCGGCGGTATCTTCAAAATCGACGACACCGTGTGCGAGCGTGTGCTGCACGCCGGCGTCAACCATCCCGCCATCCTGGGTGCTCCGCTGCTGCATGCCTTCGCCCAGCAGGTGAACAAGCCCGCGTACGCTGTCAATCAGCCCGATACCGACGAGCTCGAGGATGTCGCCCGCATTACCGGTTACCCCGGTGTTTACCGCAAGAGCCACGTGCATTGCCTCAATCAGAAGGAATGCGCTATCCGCTGCGCCACCGAGCTCGGCACCACGTATGGCGAAGGCAATTTCATTGTTGCGCATGTGGGCGGCGGTCTTTCTGTGGCCTGCCACAACCACGGCAGCATGATTGATACCAACGACGTGCTCGAAGGCTCCGGCCCCTTCGCGCCCAACCGCTCGGGCGATGCGCCGCTTAAGCCCGTCGTCAAGCTCGCGTTCTCCGAAGGCGCGAGCCAAAAGCAGATGAACGGCGTGATCGGCAAGACCGGTGGTCTCCTGGGCCTGTGCGGCACCGATGACGCTCGCATTATCGATAAGCGTATCGAGGAAGGCGACGAGTGGGCCAAGATTGTCTATGACGCCATGGCATACCAGGTCGCCAAGTACATTGGTGCTTTCGCTGCCGTACTCAAGGGTAAGGTCGACGGCATCGTTCTGACCGGCGGTGTCTCCAATGACCCGTACTTCACCGGTTATGTGAGCGAGCGCGTCGAGTGGATCGCCCCGGTCAAGATCTACGGCGGCGACTTCGAGATGGACGCTCTCGCGTCCGGTGCCATCCGCGCTCTCGAGGGCACCGAAGAGGTCATGACTTACACCGGTGAGCCCTCTTGGAAGGGCTTCCAGATGCCCGGTGCCTTCGATGACGTGATGGCATAGGGGAGCGCTTCATATGGCTTCGTCCCCTGCGACCGCCCTGGGCAAAAGCGGTTTTCACTACGCCTACCTCATCGTCGCCTGCGGCATCGCGCTCACTTGTGTGCCGTGCGCGCTGGTGCTGTCGTGCGCCGGCATCTTCTTCACGCCCGTAAGCTCGTTTTTCGGTGTGAGCAAGGCTGAGTTCTCCCTGTACTTCTCGATTCTTAACGCTTCCATGATGGTGAGCCTTCCCGTAGCTGGCAAGCTCATGGGCCGATTCGACATGCGCGTCATCCTGTCGGCGTGCGTCGCGATGTGCGGCTGTGGTCTCATCGCGTTCTCGATGTTCAACGAGATGTGGCAGTTCTACGTTGTGGGGGCTTTGCTCGGTCTCGGCCTTGCGCCCCTGCTGTACCTTGCCGTGCCTTCGCTCATCAACGCCTGGTGCGTCAAGCGTGTGGGCTTCTTTGTGGGGCTCTGCATGGCGTTCACCGGTATCGGCGGCGTCATTTTCAATCCCGTGGGCAGCGCGCTCATCGCCTCCGGCCCTGAAGGGTGGCGCACCGGCTACTTGGTGTTTGGCGTGATCATCTTAGTCGTAACGTTGCCGTTCACGTTGTTCGTGGTTCGCTCGAAACCTGCCGATAAGGGCCTCGAGCCCTACGGCGCTTCCGACATTGCGGGCGCAAAAGGCGAAGGCCACGTGGCCGTGCGCGGCGTTGATTGCGCGGTGGCGCTCAAGAAGCCGGCGTTTTACGCGCTGGCGGCGTTTTGCGGGCTGATCACCTTGAACCAGAACGTCTACCAGTTCCTGCCGTCGTTCGTGTCGAGCCTCGTCGACTCCGGTATGGGGCATCTGGCTGCGCTCACCGGTTTGATCGCATCGCTGTGCATGGGCGGGCAGGCTATCGGCAAGGTCGTGTTAGGCACGATCGCCGACCGCAGCGCCAAGGTTGCGCTGAGTTGCGGCATTCTGTCGGGCATGGTGGGTATCCTGGCCATAATGCTGCTGCCGGGGGAGAGCGTGGCGCTGCTGGTGGGTTCGTTCCTTTTCGGTCTGGTGTACTCGTGTACCACGGTGCAGACCCCGTTGCTCACGCGTACCGTGTTCGGCGAGCGCGACTACACGTCCATCTACTCCAAGGTGTCTATGGTGGGGTCGTTGTTCGGAGCCGTGTCCGCCGTGCTGTGGGGATGGGTGTGCGACCTGCCGAACGGCTATAACGTCATGTTCTGCTTGAGCCTTTTGGCCATGGCGTCGTGTCTGGCACTGGGCCTGTACGCTCTGGCGCAGCGCAAGAAGATGCGTGAGCTGTACAAGTAGCTCTCAAAACAAGTTGTGCTCCGTGCAATGGGCCGCCCAGCATCGGCGGCCCATTTTTGTATCTCTGAATTCGGATTTTGGGGTGCGCCCATAAAGCTGGAGAGCTGTCTCGAAGGAGAAAGCCGTGGCGTACTCTCAGAAAGTTGTCAGCGAGGTTCTCGCTTGCATCGACGACGGCCATACGTGCAGGCAAACTGCATGCCGTTTCGGGGCCAGCAGGACCTCCGTATCCCTTTGGAAGCGCAAGCGCGATGGGCCATCGAGAAAGACCCATCGCATCCTGTAAGTCGGATCTCGGCCGTTGAGTGCCGGAATCTGGACGTGAGCCGGGACAGTTTTCGTTTTGTGGGACAATGCAGCCAGGCTTCGTTGTTCGGGGCATTGTTCCGGTTTGTGAAATGGGGGATACCGTGATCAAGGGCATCGGGATCGATGCGGTCGATATCGAGGAGATGCGCCGGCTTTGTGCCGATATGGACGGCTCGTTCGTTCGGCGCACCTTTACCGCTGCGGAGCGCGCGCAGGCAGCTGAGTGCCATGACCCTGCACAGACCCTCGCCGGCAAGTTTGCCGTCAAGGAGGCCACATTCAAAGCGCTGGCGCAGCTTACGACCGATGGCTTTGATTTTCGGATCGTCGAGACGCTGGAAGACGATAACGGCGCGCCGCACATCACGTTCGCGGGCCGAATGGCCCCGGTGCTGGAAGAGGCCGGTGTCTCCGAGTTGCTTGTCTCCATCACCAACGAACGCAATTTGGCTATAGCGATCGTGCTGGCGCAGTGATTCACGGTTCTGGGTGCGTTGCTTGGCGTTCTCAGTGTGCCGAGATCTTTCTTGCGGGATGAGTACGATAGTTCCGTTAATTCGATTGAGGAAAGCAGGGGTTCATGGATTTTGCCGTTGAGAACGAGGGAGCGACGCTCGTATGCCGAGAGGTTTGCGGGCAGGACGTCTGCGCAGATGCCGTGCCGATCGTGTGCGTGCACGGGGCATGCGTGGACAAGACGTTCTTTGACGGGTTCGCTTGCGAGCTCGGTCGCATCCGCCGCGTTATCACATACGACCGGCGCGGCTCCGGCGAGAGCTCCGTGGCGGCCGATAGCTCCTATGACGTCGCCGCGCAGGCCGAAGATCTCGCTGCGGTGATCGAGCGCGTCGGTACGCCCTGCGATATCCTCGCCCACAGCGCCGGTGCGTTGATGGCGCTCGAACTGCTGGGCGCGCGCCCCGAACTGGTCCGACGCGCCATCCTGCACGAGCCTGCCGTGTCGGGCGAGGGCGTCGGCTTGGGCACGAGTCCGGTTGTGCTTAAGATGATTGAGGCGGGAAAGATCTCGCGAGCCCTCATGCTCTTCTTGAATGCCATTGGCGATTCGGACCCCGAGGCCCCCAAACTGACGCCGGCGGAGGTCGAACATGCCCTGCGTAACGGTCGCTGCTTTATGGCAAACGAATACGCGACCAACATGACGTATGTCCCCGATTGGGAGAAGGCTCGTGCATCGGGGTCAGTCGCGGCCGTATGTCTGGGCGAGCTCTCGATCGGGACGCCCCGCGAAGAGGGGACGCGTGCCGCAGCTGCACTCTTAGGCTGCCCCATCGTAACGCTCCCCGGCGCCCATAACGGCTTGCGCGATCGCCCGTGCGCGGCAGCCCAGGCCATTCGCGATATCTTGGATTCGTAACACAGACGATGTTTCGAGAGCGTAGATGTCCTGAGCGTTTCTGGCTTGTTAATAATCACGTCCTCAATCACGCGTCTGTCGCTCCATCCATACCGCCTGCCAGGACATAAAAATGTAACGATAATCAGGACCCACCTGTGGCTTCAAGATGCTATCCTTGTACGAATTGATGTACACCGTGGCCAAGGCAACGATAGAAGGGGCCAAGATGGTCAATAATCACGAGGCCAATCTAACCGACGAAGAGGCTGCCGCCGAGGTCGCCCGCGCCGCGAAGATCTACCCCGTGGTGCGTCTGCTGTCGGCCGAACAGGTCAAGAGCGAGCGCAACTGCCTGCTCGCCGGCGATCGGTGTCCTTGCCTGCGCCAGTCAAGTCTTAAGGCCATGGCAGGTTCTGATGAAGTATCGGAGCAGCTGCTCAGCGACGGCGTCGAATACCGTGCTCGCGTACGCCCCATGACGGTCGAAGGCGAGCCTCACGTTTTGCTGATGGTGCGCCCTATCGATGAACAAGAGGCCGCAGAAGAGGACCTTGTCTACACCGATGTGCTGACGAGCGTGCATAATCGCCGATATTACGAGGAAAAGCTTCGTAGTGCCCGCATGAACGCTGGCGTGGCGATGATCGACCTTGATGATTTTAGGGTCTTCAACGATACCTGTGGTCGTCATGCCGGCGACCTCGCGCTCGGCGCCGTGGCGGCGGCGATTCGCAGCGGCATTCGCTCGACTGATGAGCTTGTGCGCTATGGCTGCGACAAGTTTGTGGCCGTCATGCCCGATATCCCCTCCGATGACTTTGCCCGTCGCCTGCGTCATGTATCCGATGCCGTCCGCGCCACGATTGTTCCGGGTCATGAGCACGTCAGCCTTACGGCATGCGTGGGCGGTGTTCGCATCAATGGTGAGACGGTCGATGAGGGCGTTAGCCGCGCGGTCCAATTGTTGAGCCGTGCCAAGGCAAAGCCCGGTACGGTCGTGACTGACGCCGATGCAATCGAGACCTTCCAAAGCGATAAGCCTTCGATTCTTATCGTCGATGACTCCGAGATGAACCGCGTCATCCTCAACGAGATGCTCAAGGACGAGTATCGCGTCTTGGAGGCGGACAATGGCCGCGCGGCGCTCGATATGGTCGACCGCTACGGCGATGAGCTATCGCTTGTGCTGCTCGACATCATCATGCCGGGCATGAACGGCTTTGAGGTGCTGGGCGATCTGTCACGTCGATCTGCCGCCGATAACCTGCCCGTCATTATGATTTCGAGCGAAGATTCCGACGACGTGGTGCTGCGCGCCTACGAGCTGGGTGCATCGGATTACATCAACCGTCCGTTTAATGCGCGCGTCGTGCGCCGCCGCGTGAGTAACACCATCCGCCTGTATGCCAAGCAGCGTCGTCTGACGAGCCTGCTGTCTCAGCAGTACAACGAGCGCGTCAAGAACAGCCGCATGCTGATCGATATCATGGCCGGCGTCATGGAGCTCCGCAACGGCGAGAGCGGCCTGCACGTCACGCATATCGAAAAGCTGACCGAGCTGCTGTTGGGCTGCCTGGTGCATCGCAGCGACAAGTTTCCGCTCGACAACGAACAGCGCTCCACGATCGCTATGGCCTCGGCGCTGCACGATATCGGCAAGATGTCGATCGACGACGCGATCCTCAACAAGCCCGGACGCCTGACGTCCGAGGAGTTCGAGATTATGAAGACCCACACCACCCTCGGCGCAGATATGCTGCTTGAGTTGGGCCGTCAGCATGCCGGCAATTCCTTGTTGGAGTACGCATACCAGATCGCGCGCTGGCACCACGAGCGTTGGGACGGCAAGGGCTATCCCGACGGCCTTAAGGGCGACGACATTCCCATTGCCGCGCAGGTGGTCTCGGTGGCCGACGTATACGATGCGCTCACGAGCGTGCGCGTGTACAAGGATGCCATCCCGCACCAGGAAGCGATTCAGATGATTCTGGACGGCAAGTGCGGTGAGTTTAACCCGCTACTGCTCGACTGCCTGCTCGAGGTGCAGGACCGTATTGCCGAAACGCTGGCACGCCCTGCCGACGTCGTCGCGTTTCCCACGATTTAGTTTGATCGAAGGAGTTTCATTCCATGATTTCCATGCGTGAAGCGTATGAGAAGATCGGCGCCGATTACGATGGCGCATCCGTTCGGCTGATGGGCGAGGAGATGCTCGCCCGCTTTGCCCTTAAGTTCCTGGATGACGAGAGCATGGACAAGTTCGAGGCCGCTATGGCGGCAGGAGACGCCGAGAGTGCGTTTATGGCCGTGCATACGCTCAAGGGCGTGAGCCAGAACCTGGGGTTCGACAATCTGTACGAGCCGGCGGTTGTGGTGACCGAGGCGTTGCGCGATGCCGATACCGTTGACGGCGCCCGTGATGGGATACATGCACTGCGGCAGCAGTATGCGGCAACGATGTCGGCTCTGCGCGAGGCAGCCGAGTAAGGCCTCGTGGGTCCTGGGCTTTATGCCGAGTTCTCTGATATAGATACAAAGGGCGCGCCCGTCGGACCATGTGGCCGGCGGGCGCGCCCTTATTTGTTGCGGTGTCCGTGCGCTAACGGGCTTGCTTAACCTGAGCCGCTGCCTCGACAAACGACTTCCACAGGTTAAAGTCGGTCTCGAGCGTCTGCCAGGTGTACTCGGGGTGCCATTGCACGCCCAGGCAGAAGGGCTGGCCCTCGACCTCGATGCACTCGGGCACACCATCGGTTGCCTGGGCGACCAAGCGCGTATGCTTGCCCAGACGATCGACGCAGCAATGGTGCGCCGAGTTGGTCTGGATGAGCTTGTGCCCGCCGAGTGCGCGCTCCAGCAGCGAGCCCGGTACGACCTCGACGGGGTGCACGGGATCGTTGAGCACGTGGGTGTGACGCCACTGCGTGCGGCCCTCGCGCGCGCCCAGGCTCGGCACGTCCATGCACAGGGTGCCGCCGGTGGCGACATTTAACAGCTGCGTGCCGCGGCAGGTGGTAAAGAGCGGCTTTTTGGCACGAAGCACCTCGTTGACCAGCTTGAACTCAAAGCGATCGCGGATCTCGCAGCAGAGCGTGGGGTCGTAGGGGCGCTCGTCGCCCCAGCGCTTGGGGTTGACGTCCGGGCCTCCGGGGATGGCGACACCGTCGGCGATGTCCACGTAATGGCGGATGACCTCGATGTCCTCGGTGATGGACATCTGCAGCGGCAGGCCGCCGGCGGCAAGGATGGCGTCGACAAAGACGCTGGCGATCTCCTCGTTGGGGGAGAGCGTCTCGCTCAAAAACGGCTTCGCTTCTTCCCAGCGCGGCGCGACGAGGATAAGCGGGCGGTCGGCAGGGGCGACGTCGACATGCGGGGTATAGGACGATGAAGTGCGAGTTCCGATCATAGGTGTAACTTTCGAATCCGGATGGTCATGGCAAGCGGGCGAGTGCGCAGCTGGTTAGTGGCCCTTGATGGAGTTGAGGAAGTCCTGGGCACGCTTGGTCTGGGGATGGTCGAAGAACTCATCGGGCGTGCCGATCTCCACGATTTGGCCGTCGGCCATAAACACGACGCGGTCGGCCACGCGGCGGGCAAAGTTCATCTCGTGCGTGATGACGATCATCGTCATGCCCTGCTGGGCCAGACGAACCATGACCTCGAGCACCTCATTGATCATCTCGGGGTCCAGCGCGCTCGTGGGCTCGTCAAAGAGCATGGCCTTGGGCTGCATGGCGAGCGAGCGGGCGATGGCCACGCGCTGCTGCTGGCCGCCCGAGAGCTGTGCGGGTACCTTGTTGGCCTGCTCGGCCACGCCTACACGGCTTAGCAGGTCCATGGCGCGCTCGCGAGCCTCCTCTTTGGACACGCCCAGCACGTCAACCGGACCGAGCATGACGTTCTGCAGCACGGTCATGTGCGCAAACAGGTTGAACTGCTGGAACACCATGCCCAGCTCGGCACGCATGCGGGCAAGATCTCTGCCTTCTTGCGGCAAGGGCTGGCCCTCAATGAGGATCTCGCCGGAGTCGATAGTCTCCAGGCGGTTGATGGTACGGCACATGGTCGATTTGCCCGAACCCGAGGGGCCAATCACGACAACGACCTCGCCGCGGTCCACCGAGAGGTTGATGTCATTGAGGACATGCAGATCGCCGTAGTGCTTATCGACATGCTTGAGCTCGATGAGCGGCTGGTTGCCGGAGGCGGAAGTGCTCTGTGCCATAATGCTCGGCTCCTTATTCCTAGAAATCGTAAATCGTTAGCGGATGATGGTCGCGCCGGTCTTGTGCGATACGTAGATGGCCGCCTTGTTGATGGCGACGTTGATGAGGATGTAGATGACCGCGATTACCAGATAAACCGACACGAGCGCGTCGTAATTGGTAATGAGCACGCGGGCGTTTTGCATCAGGTCGGGGTAACTCACCACGTAGGCGACGGTAGTGTCTTTGACTACGACCACAAGCTGCGAAATCAACGATGGGATGATAAACCGAATCGCCTGGGGCAGCACGATTTTAAAGGTGATTTTAGCCTTGGAAAGGCCGAGGGCCTGTGCCGCCTCGACCTGGCCGCGCGGTACGGCGTTGACACCGGCACGGAAGATCTCGGCCAGTACGCCGGCAGCGGCGAGCGCGACGGGCAGCGTGAGCATCCAAAACGACGGCAGCGCGATCTTGTACTGGGGCAGCACCAAAAAGAAGAAGTAGATGAACAGCAGGCTCGGCACGCCGCGGAAGAAGTCGGTGAGCGCGCGGCAGACCAGCTGCAGCGGCTTGATATCGCTTGTGCGGCCGAGCATGAGGGCGAGGCCCAGCACCAACGCGATGGCGCCTGCGGTGAGTGCGACCTTGACGGTACCCTCAAAGCCGGCGAGCAAGAACTTCCAGGTGGTGAGGTGCGTAAAGAAATACCAGTAGTGGACCGAAAGCTGACCGGTCACATAAAAGCGCTGCAGCACGAGGGCGATGAGTGCGGCCACGGCAACGAGCGAGATGGCGGTGCCAATGCGAATCTTGGCGCGCATCTTGGGGCCGGGAGCCTCGTAGAGCGCATCGCGCATGGTGAGCGCGGGGGAGGAGTGCTTGCTCATCGGAGGATCCTCACCTTCTTATCGATGTAGTTGCCAATGTGGCCCACCACAAAGGCGGTGCCCAGATAGCCGAGGGCCGAGATAAAGAACGCGGCGACGCCGCCGAGCGAGCGCGTGTTGATGTAGCTCACCACGCCGGTGAGCTCCTGCGGTTGAAGCGGCACCTGGCTGCCGAGGGCGGTGGTAAGCATGACGGCGATAAAAAGGTTGGTCATGGGCAACACGCTCGAGCGCAACGCCTGCGGAATCACAATCTTGGCGAGGATACGGTTGAAGTTCATGCCGAGCGAACGGGCGGCCTCGACCTGGCCCACGCCCACGGTGTTGATGCCGCTCATAAAGTTTTCGGATCCAAAGGCAGAGCCCAGCAGCACCGTGGCGACGATGACGCAGGTGCGATAGGGCAGAACGATCTTGAGCGGCGGCAGCGCGTAGACGACGATAATGAGCAGCGCGATGCCGGGGATGTTACGGAAGACCTGCACGTACAGGTCACCAAAGACGCGCAACGGCTTGAGCGGCGACACGCGCATCACGGTGACGGCAACAGCCAGCACCATGGCGATAGCAAATGACTCAAGCGTCATGCCCCAGGTGGCTAGCAGCGCGTCGATATAGTTCTGGCCATAGAGCGACCAGAGCTCGGAGAGACTCATGCGGACCTCCCGCCGGTAAGGAAAGGGGCTCCCGTGTGTACGGAAGCCCCGACAACTCATTGAGGAAACAGTTTAGCGCAATAAAGCACATCGTGCGTTTCCGTATGGTTTCGTAGCGGCTCTTGCCCAGCTTGCGAGCTTAGGCGCCAACCTCGGGCAGCTCGGGAACGTTGGTGTCGCCCGTGCGGTCGCCGATGCAGATCTGCCACAGCTCAGTCCAGGTGCCATCGTCCTCGATCTTCTTAAGGAAGTCGTTGACAAAGGCGACGCCGTCGGAATCGAGCGGCAGGCCGATGCCGTAGGGCTCCTTGTTGCCGAAGGGCTTGCCGGCGATCTTGTACTTGCCGGGCTCACGCACCAGGGCGCTCTGCTGCATGTTGTTGTCGATGACGTAGGCGTCAACGCGACCCTGCTGAAGTGCCTGACGGGCCTCCTCGTCGGTCTTGAACTCCTGCTGGCTGGCCTTGGGAGCGAACTCCTCCAGGATGGCGGGGCCGTTGGAGCCGGACTGGACGGCGACGTTCTTGTCGGCCAGGTCGTCGACGCTCTTGATGTCGTCGTTATCGGCGAGCACCAGGATGGCCTGCTGCGTGTAATAGTAGGGGCCGGCGAAGGAGACGAGCTTCTTGCGCTCATCGGTGATGGTGTAGGTGGCGAAGACGGCGTCGACCTGGCCGTTCTGCAGCACGGACTCGCGCGTGTCGGAGGTCACCTGGGTGATCTCGACCTTGTTCTCGCCCAGGATGTAGTTGGACAGGAGCTGTGCGATGCCGGCGTCGAAGCCGCGGGTCTTGCCATCCTTCTCGTTAAGGAGGGAGAAGAGCGTGGAGGTCTGGACGCCACCGACCTTGAGGACGCCGGCGTCCTTGACGGCCGTGGCCCAAGTGCTGGCGGCGATGGCATCGTCGTCGGCCTTGGGGCCGTTGTCGACGAGCTTGTCGAATGCCTTGGCGTCGAGGGTGGTGGAAGCCTCGGCATCGTCGGAGCTCTTGGAAGAGCCGGCGGCGGAACCCTTGTCGGCCTCGGCGCTGGTGTCGGAGCAGCCGGCAAGACCAAGGCCGGCGACGGTTGCGAAGGTAGCGGCGACAAAGCCGCGGCGGTCGAGAACGACCTGCTGGGAGAGGTTCTTGCTCATAGGAGAACACCTTTCTCAATAAAATCCCTAGCGGTTGAGTAGAGTTATACCCTATCTCGCTCAAAAGGGTCAACACGAAATAACTCAGAAACATACTTACCTTATAGGTTATTCTACCTACCAAAAAGGGACAGGTTTATTTTGGTAGGTTTTATCTGGGCAAACGTCGGTTGTCGCTGTTGGGACGGTAGCTTGCGGCCGGGGCGACTGCGCACGGCGGTCGCTATAATGGCGGCAACACGACACATATAAACGTGAGGAGATCGTTGCATGAACGGCTATACATTCTTCGCTCCGACTAAGGTGCTGTTTGGCGCGGGCAAGCTGAGCGAGCTGGGCGCACAGAAGCTTCCCGGTGCCAAGGCACTCATCGTCACAACGGGCGGCAACTCGGTCAAGCGCTTTGGATACCTGCAGCGCGTGGAGGCCGAGCTCGACCGCGCCGGCGTGGCGCACGAGCTGTTCGACCGCATTGAGCCCAACCCGCTGCGCGAGACCGTGAACGCAGGCGGCTGGATGGCGCGCACCCATGACTGCGACTTTGTGCTGGCACTCGGTGGCGGTTCGGTCATGGACGGCAGCAAGGGCATCTGCGCGGTGGCGGCAAACCCGCACGCGGATGCCGAGGGCAACGAGTGCCCCGGCGACATCTGGGACTTCGTTGTCGGCGGTACCGCGCTTGGACTGTCCGTCCCCAACGACCCGCTGCCGCTGGTGTGCGTGACCACGACGGCCGGCACCGGCTCGGAGGCCGATGCGGGCGGCGTAATCTCCTGTGAGGAGAACGACGAGAAGTTGCGCTTGGGCGATCCGCGCCTGTTCCCGGTGCTCTCGGTCGTCGATCCCGAGCTTATGGTGAGCGTTCCGGCGCGCCTGACGGCCTACCAGGGATTTGACGCCCTGTTCCACAACGTTGAGTGCTATATCGCCAATACCAACACGCCCATGGGTGACATGGTTTGCCGCGAGGGTATCCGACGCGCCGCGGCTTCGCTGGCTGCGTGCGTGAACAGCGGCGACGACCTGGATGCGCGTGCCGAGCTCGCTTTTGCCAACACGCTCGGCGGCTATGCGATGGTCTGCTCGGGCTGTGCGGGATGCCACGGTCTTGAGCACGGTATGAGCGCGCATCATCACGACCTGCCGCACGGCGCCGGCCTCATTATGATCGCGCGCGCCTACCACACGTGGATGATCGATCACGGTGCCGCACCCGAGCGTTATATCGACATGGCGCGCCTGATGGGGAATGCCGAGGCAAGCGACCCGCACGATTTTGTAATTGAGCTTACCCGCCTGATGGAGGCGTGCCACGTGGCGGATCTTGCCATGAGCGAGTGGGGGATTACCGTCGATGAGCTACCCGCCATCGCGCACAACGCCCTGACGACCAACGACGCCCTGTTCGGCCACGATCCCATCGCCCTGACCGAGCCCGACGTCGTCGAGATCCTCAAACAAAGCTACCGCTAGTTGCCTTGCTACTTTGTCTCAATCTGTAACATCTGCAGCCGTTTTTGCCGAGTAACTGTTACAGATCGAGATTATCTTTTCAGGGGGGATTCGAATGTCTCGATCTGTAACATCTGGACGGCCAAAAGGTCTCTATCTGTTACAGATTGAGACAAAGGTCTGGGACTAAGATGTCTTATCTAGATCTGTAACATCTGGACGAGGATTTATCCTCTAGATGTTACAGATTGAGATAATCGCGCCGCGAAAACAAAAACCTCCGCAGGGGTGCTTCCCTTGCGGAGGTTTTTTACTCGTTGAGTAGTCTCACGGCCTCGGCGGCCATGTTCTCGACCGTCATGCCGTTCTGAGCGAGCAACTCGTTGGGGTCGTAGCGGTCGGGGAAGCCCTTGGCGATGCCAAAAGTGCGCGTGCGCACGGGCGTGCAGGCCAAGTAGCACGCGACGCGTTCGCCCCAACCGCCGTCCAAGATGCCGTCTTCGAGGGTGACGACAACGCGATGCTCGGCGGCAAGGCTGTCGAGGAACTCGCGGTCAAGCTCGGTTGCAAAGCGAGGGTTGACGAGCGTGGCCTCGATACCGTATTCGGCTGCCAAGCGGTTTGCCACACGCTCGCCCAGCTCAAAGAAATCGCCGAGCGCGAGCACGGCCACGTCGCGGCCCTGGCGCACCACGTTGTAACGAACGGCGCCGTAATCGGCGTCCTCGGCAGGCGCCAAGTCGGGGCGGCTTACCAAGCCAATGCCCGGCACGCGAATCGCCACGGGATGCTCGCGGTGATCGAGCGACCAGCTCAGCATGGACAGATATTCCTCCATGCAGGCCGGCGCCAAGTAGTGCATGTTGGGAAGACCGCCCAGCATGGAAATATCAAAGAACGAGAGATGCGTCTCGGATGTGGTGCCAAAGATCGACGCGCCAAATACCAGGATGGTTGCGGGGGCGTCGTTGAGGCATAGGTCGTGCCACAGCTCGTCGTAGGCGCGCTGCAAAAACGTGCCGTACACACCAAAGACTGGCTTGGCGCCCGAGCGCGCAAGCGCGGTGGCAAAGGTCACGGCGTGCTCCTCGGCAATGCCCACGTCAACAAACTGCTTGCCTGCCGCGGCGCGAAGCTCGGGTGTAAAGCCCATGATGTAGGGCGTGGCGGCCGTGATGCCCACGACCTGCGGATCGTGCTCGATGGCGGCGCTGAGCGCCTCGCCCGTAATGTCGGCATAGGTGCGCGGCGCAGGCTCGCTCGGATGGCCCGGGCAGAGCTTGCGCCCAGTCGCCATGTCAAACGGACCCACGTGGTGCCAGCGCTCGGGATCGCTCTGGGCCGGCTCAAAGCCCTTGCCCTTGGCGGTGGAGACGTGCAGCACGATGGGATGATCGATATTGCGCAGCTCCTGCAGCGCGTCGACCAGGGCTAACACATCGTTACCGGCGTCCAGATAGCGGTAGTCGAGCCCCATCGCGCGGAAAACGTTGCGCTCACAGGTGCCGTTGCTGGCGCGCAGCTCGGCCAGATTGCGATACAGGCCACCGTGGTTTTCGGCGATGGACTGGTCGTTATCGTTGACGATAATGATCAAGTTGCTGTCGAGCTCGGCGGCATTGTTAAAGCCCTCAAACGCCAGACCGCCCGAAAGCGAGCCGTCGCCAATGATGGTGATGACGTTGTACGCATCGCCCGCCAGGTCACGAGCGTGTGCCAAGCCGCAGCCCAGGCTCACCGATGTGGAGGTGTGGCCCATGGCGAACAGGTCGTGTTCGGACTCGTCGGGATTGGCAAAGCCAGAGGCCTCGCCGTAGCGTGCCGGGTCGATATAAGTGTACGCGCGCCCAGTCAGCGCCTTGTGGGCATAGGTCTGGTGTGACACGTCAAAGACAATTTTGTCGGTGGGGGAGTTAAACACGCGATGGAGCGCAACCGTAAGCTCAACGACGCCCAGGTTGGGGGCAACGTGCCCGCCGACGGCGGCGGAGCTTTCGAGGATGGCGTGGCGGATCTCGCCGCAGAGCAGCGGAAGCTCGGCGCGATCGAGAGCCTTGACGTCCTCGGGCGTTGTCGTTTGCGTAAGCAGCATCGTTGTGGGTTACTCCATGCGAATCGTGCGCCGGCACTCCCTCGGCCGGCACAATTGCACAAGACAGTCTCGCACATTTTGGCGTTTGATATGTGACGGCGGCGCGGTAATTCGCCAACTGGTGGGGCAAAACGTTTTGTCCGATGCCATACTGATGTGTTCCATGATGTTTTTATCGATTGTGCACAGGCCGTGGCTTGCCGCCGTGAGCCGCTGGAAGGAGGCAGCATGTCCGATGCCGTTCGTGCCGAGAAAATCGCGCGCGATGTAGACCATGCTGCCCGTCAACTGGCACAGGCGGGCCGTCTGGACATGACGCGCGAGTTTATCCAACATGGCGATGTGACGGTCTATGCGCATGTGACTTCGGTAGCGCGGGCGAGCCTGTCCTTTGCCGAGCGCTTGGGCCGCGTCGGTGTTTCGGTCGACCGCGCCTCGTTGCTGCGCGGAGCCTTGTTACACGATTACTTTCTCTACGATTGGCACGACCCCGACCCGAGCCATCGACTGCACGGGTTCCGGCATCCATTTTTTGCTCTGGCGCGTGCCGAAGAGGATTTTGAGCTGACGTCTCGTGAACGGAATATTATCGTGCGCCATATGTTTCCGCTGGTGCCGGTGCCGCCGACGTGTCGTGAGGCATGGATTGTGTGCCTGGCGGATAAATGGTGCGCGCTGCGCGAGACGATTGCCGGCCGTCTGCCGCGCAAGGACGAGGCTGACGATGGCGTGAGTGGTGAATCGAGCGAAAAGAGGAGAGGGTAGACGGTGGGGACCGCGATCGATATGGCGTTTGGCGGCGCGACGCTTGCCGCCTGCCCACTCTCGGCACTGGTGCTCTCGTTTGCCTTCTACGGTTTTTGCGGCTGGGTATGGGAGTCGACAGTCTGCGCCATGCTCAACCACGGACGCTTTGCCAACAGCGGCTTTTTGCTAGGGCCGTGTTGTCCCATCTACGGTGCGGGCGGCATCGCGTGCTGGTTGCTGCTGCGTGGAATCCCAGACGCCTCGAGCCAGTTTGTCGCTGCCGCGCTCGTATGCAGCGTGATCGAATATAGCGTGGGCGTGCTGTTGGAAAAAACGACGGGTGCCCGGTTTTGGGATTACTCGCATCTGCCGTTTAACCTGCACGGACGCATCTGCCTGTACTGGGCCTGCGCATTTGGCTTGGGTGCGTTGTGTATTTGCCGTTTAGTGGAGCCGGCATTGCTGGGGCTGCTTGGCCATCTGCCGGTGCTGATTGTGCGGCTGTCCGCCTTTATCGTTGCGGTTGCGATGATGGTCGATGCGGTGTGCTCGTTGGCCAGCTGGCGCCGCCTGTCCGATCAGCTTGAGCGTGTGCGCGCCGACCTTGCCGACCGCATCAATGAGTCGCTTGCCGACGCCTCCGACTCTATGCTCGAACGTATTCCCGATTCGGCGATCGACTCGGTGGCGCAGACGCATATCCGCGGTCGCGCCGTTAACGCTTGGCTGGCCGAGCTGGGCGACGCGGCGCTCGATGCCCTGCGCGAGAAGGCTTCGATGCCGACGTTTATCTCGGATGGTGCTCGCGGCCTGGCGCTCGCTGCCCGCCGCGTTGCCGATGTCGCGCCGAGCATGCCGCGTCCGTCGCTCAGTCGTCGCCTTGCCGGCAAGCGCATGAGCCGTCCGGTGCCGAGTGTGTCGCTCAGCCGTCGTGACCTGCGCTTCTTTAACGCCTTCCCGCGTCTGCGCATCAATCGTTACGAGGGCGTCATCCGAGCTACCGACCTCCGCGACCGAGCTCGCGAGCTGTTCCGGCGCTAGCCGGGACGGGCGTGTTTGTGGCTTCCTTGCTCGCGTATTTCCCGTTCGTTTCGCGCCCGTTGCCGCGCCGTTTCCAAGATTGCGGCACCGTTTCCATTCGACAACGCGGCGTTTAACAACGCCGTATCTGGTCTACACCAGTTGCCCCTCGGCCGCATTATGGGCGCCGACAACGTCCATGCGACCAAGGGGGAGCGAATGTACGATACGGGATCGACAACGTTTATGCTCATCTGCACCATGCTCGTGTTTTTAATGACACCGGGTCTGGCGTTTTTCTATGGCGGCCTGTCCAGGCGCAAAAATGTCATCAACACTATGCTTATGTGCTTTGGCGCCATTGGCCTGGTTGGTGTGCTGTGGATTGTTGCCGGCTGGTCGCTGGCCTACGGCGGCGACGGTTCCAGCCCGTTTATTGGAGGCCTTGACCAGCTGCTGTGCCTGCCGGTGCTCAACCAGGTGCTGCAGGCGGCCGAGGGCAATGCCGCGGACGGTGCCGTCTACCCTCAGATTATCAACATCGCCTTCCAGATGGCGTTTGCCATGATCACGGCTGCTATCGTTACGGGCAGCCTGGCCGGCCGCGTTAAATTTGGTGCCATGACGGCCTTCCTGGGCATTTGGCTGCTCGTGGTCTATGCGCCGCTCGCCCACATGGTTTGGGGCGGCGATGGCTCCTTTATCGGCGACATCATCGGTGCACTCGACTTTGCCGGCGGTGACGTGGTGCACATTTCGTCCGGTCTTACCGGCCTGATTCTCTGCTTAATGCTCGGCCGTCGTCGCGGCTTTGGCATGGTGAGCTATCGTCCGCATAACGTGCCGTTTGTGGCGCTGGGCGCCGGCCTGCTTTGGTTTGGCTGGTTTGGCTTTAACGGCGGCAGCGAGTTTAAGGCCGACGCCGTGGCGGCGCTCGCCATCCTCAACACCGTGACGGCCAGCGCGGCGGGCATGGTCTCGTGGCTTGCCGTCGAGCGCGTGCATACCGGTCGCCCCACGCTGGTGGGTGCCAGCACTGGTCTGGTTGCGGGCCTCGTGGTGGTCACGCCGGGCGCGGGCTTTGTCGAGCCGTGGGCGGCGCTGGTCATGGGCCTGATCGTCTCTCCCGTCTGTTACCTGGCCATCAGCCATCTCAAGACCAAGTTCGGCTACGACGATGCGCTCGACGCGTTTGGCTGCCATGGTATCGGCGGCATCTTGGGCGGCGTGCTCACGGGCCTGTTCTGCGTGCCGGAGCTTTCGTGGACCGGTAAGGGCGGCCTGTTCTACACGGGTGACATGTCGCTGCTCATCTCGCAAATCCTGGGTATTGTGGTGACGGTCGCTATTGTGCTGGTGCTCGACTTGGTGATTGCCGCGGTGGTCAAGGCGCTGTTCCGCGGCAGCCTGCGCGTGGACGAGGCCGATGAGGCGCTGGGCTTGGATGCGAGTCAGCACGGCGAGAGCGCCTATCCTTCTTTCTCCGGACTCGATTAGCAGCTTCCCCAAGCACCGCACCTTGCCGTTCAATCGTCGCTCGCGTACTTAAGTACGCTTCGCTCCTCTTTCACGGCAATCTGCGGCACTTGGGAAACCTGCTAAGACCAGTCAGTTGAACTTATTGATCTCTGAGGTTGGTTTGCGGCACCTGGAAAACCCGCGTCTCATGTAAAGGGATACGTTGATTATTGAGAGGAATTCATTATGAAAAAGATCACGGCTATTGTGCGCCAGGAGAAGCTTGAGGTTCTCAAAGATGCGCTGTTTGCTGCTGATGTTCGCGGCATGACTATCAACCAGGTGCAGGGCTGCGGCGCACAGCATGGCTGGAAGGAATACGTGCGTGGCAACGAACTGCTCGTCAATACCATCCCCAAGGTGCAGTTCACCCTCATCTGCGCTGATGAGCACGTTGACGGAATTGTCGACATCATCTGCAATGCCGCCCGCACCGGTGCCGTTGGAGACGGCAAGATTTGGGTCGAGCCGGTCGAAGAAGTCATCCGCATTCGCACCGGCGAACACGGCCCGGCCGCGGTGTAGAATCGACCGTCTGCCATCCGCAACGTTAAAATGCTGCAATGAGGCACAAGACTTGCGTTGCGGATGGGCGGATTATGGGTCGCAATAAATATCCCGAGGAGACGGTCGCGAAGATTCTCGACGTGGCACTGGAGCTATTCTGCGCACAGGGTTATGAGGGGACGAGTATTCAAGATATCGTTGACCGTCTCGACGGCATGACCAAGGGCGCTGTCTATCATCACTTCAAGAGCAAAGAAGAGATTTTCAACGCCGCGTTTGATCGGGCGATGACTCCGATTGTTGAGCACCGCCGCTCGATGCTTGGCGTCGGTAATATGACCGGAGCCCAAAAGCTCAAGCGACTGTACGCTCCCGAGTCCGTTGTTCCACAAATTGAGCTATGGGCACGTATGCGTCCTGCAGCAGATCCGGTAAAAAGCTCGCGCCTACTGGCGATGCAGTACCAGGGCTCATTTGACGAGTCGGCCGATGGCTGTCTCTTGCCGGTGATCGAGGAGGGCATCGCCGACGGCTCCATTGCGTGCGAATGCCCGCGTGAAGCGGCGGAGGCCGTATCGTTGTTGGCGAATCTTTGGCTGCTGCCGCTGTTCCGTCCGCTTGAGACCAAGGATCGAATGCTCGCTCGCGCTCAATGTTTGGCGCAGATGGCTGCCGCGGTGGGACTCGATTTGGGGGAAGAAGTGCTTCAGACAACGGCGCAGATTTGGGACGTATGGGACCGCGCTGGGTGGTAATATAGATACCAACGGTATGTAATTGATTTGTGAGGGTAGCCACGGCTGCCCTTTTCAAGTCATTAAATACATACTAGTGGTATGTATAGGGGGTGGGCTTATGGCTGGGCTGAGAGACGTCGGCGTCTCGTTGAAATCAAAAACAGTGCGGTCAATCAGGCTCGCGGAACTTCTGGTTGCGCAGCTGTGCACGTATTCGATGCTGTCGGCGCTGTGCTTTGCGTATCCGCTTTACTTGTTCGATTGCAGCGGATCGTCAACGTTATATGGCGCCGCCGTGGCGATAGCGTTCATACCCGGCGTACTCGCAACTCCGGTTGGCGGAATCTTGGCGGATACGGGAAGACATCGCGAGATCCTCGTGGCCCTTGGCATTGCTCTGATGACTGCATCGCTGCTGTCTATCCCCATGAAGCGCTCGTTGCCTCTTGCGGTCGTCGTAGTAGCGATACTTTTTGTTCAATATGGTGTTCAATCGCTGCTAAAGCCAATGCTCCAAATTGAGACGGTGCGTATGGCGGGTGAAGAGAAGGTTGAGCGGGCCACTGCATTGGTTTCGCAGATGATCATGGTGAGCAACATCTTGGGCCCTGTGGTCGGGACGGCAGTCTATGGGTGCTTTGGCATCGATACTCTTTGCACAACCGCGTCGGTGGCGTTTGCGATTTCAGCTCTCTTGTTTGGGGTCGCACTCAAGCAAAATGCCTCATCTGAAACGATGGGAGACGGCGCGACTCGCACGACATGCCGAAACGATTTTCGGGAGTCGATTCGGTATCTGTTGCAAAATGCATCATTGGTCGCTGTGATTTTGCTTGCGGCCGTTTTGAACCTTGCGTTGGTTGGGCTAACGATTGGCGCTCCCATTATTGTTACAAAGCATCTCGGCATGCAATCGTCCTGCGTTGGGATAGTTGAGGTTGCTATGGGCTTGGGTGGTCTTGCCGGCAGTGGCTTGGTCGGCATTTGGCCGCATCGTTTTTCTTTCAATGGCATATGTCGATATGTTGCGATGATCTGTTTTGGAGTCGTGCCGATTATTGTTACGCTGCTGTTCGGCGTAGATGTATGCGTGTTCACCGTGTTTGCGGTTGGTTCGGCATGGGTCATGGTGTGGGCGAGCATTACGTCGGTTGAAATCATCGCGTTTGTTCAGCGGGTAGCGCCGACTGAGCTCTGCGGAAAAGTGCTTTCGGTCGTTTACATGGTCCTTTCCTGCGCAACACCTATCGGCCAATTGACGTACGGGGTTGCATATGATCGATGGACACCAGCGATTGTATTCGCAGCCATGTTGGCGGTGCTGACGTTGACGACGGCGCTGTTTTATCGTCTGAAAAATCGCTTGCGGCGATTGTCTTGACGCGCTGGGGCACCGTGAATTTGCGGAGGCAGTGGCCCGCCGCGCCGGGACGGCATTGTTTGGGCATGCCTCTCCTTCGTCTACAATATCGTGCAGACGAAGGAGAGGCACGCCCATGATCAAGATGTTCGCGAGTGACTTAGACGGAACGCTGCTGAACGCCCTGCACGAGGCGGATGGGACCATCCGCCGTGCCATTCGCGAGCTGACCGAGGCCGGCCTGCATGTGGTTCCCGCGACCGGACGCTCGACGCTGCCGATCGGCGAGCATGGCTTTACGGGGCTGGCGCTCGATGCCTGCTGCTCTAACGGCTCCATCGTGCGCGACAGTCATGGCGAGGTGCTCAAGACCTGGACCATCGATCCGCAGATCACCGAGGAGCTGCTCAAGGAGTTTCCGGTTATTTGCTTTGATTGCTCCACGCCCGATGGCATGTACTCGAGCGGTTCGTTCGAGATGCATCAGGCGGGCTTTAAAAAAGACAGCCCTATCAAGCGCATCGTGATGCGCGGCATGCGTGCGCGTGGCGGGTACCACGAGGAACAGTACTTCGACCAGTCGATCGGTGACATCCTGCGCCACGATGTGTGCAAGATCAACTGTCGCGTGACCTCGCCCGAGCTGGAGCGCGACCTTAAGGCGTATCTGGCCGAGCGCTCGGACCGCGTGGTCAACGCGCCGTTCGATCCGGTGATGTTCGAAATTACGGACGTGGCGTGCAACAAGGGCGAGAGCGTGGCATGGCTGGCGGGCTACTACGGTATTGCCGAGGACGAGGTCGCGGTCTACGGCGACGGCGGCAACGACATCGCCATGCTCAAGCGTTTCCGCCACAGCTACGCGACCAAAAACGGCAGCGATGCAGCCAAGGCCGCCGCGAGCGCGACCATCGGCAGCTGCATGGCCCATGCCGTCCCCAAACACATGCTCGCCACCATGCGCAAGCAAAACTCCCGCACCGTCATCGAATAATGTGACAAAGGGACTGTCCCTTTGTCACATGGGAGATACCGGCTTTTGGCGTATAGGACTGTTACGCTTTCGCCACCAACAAATTTCGAGTTATTCGGCCTGTCGGAGGTCGTTAAATGGCTAAAGATGCCCTCTCGGGAACATTCATGCCTCTAATGGTGTTTGATTCGGTGACGTAAGTGCGCAAATGGGCATGTATACGCTCAAATGAGGACAAAAACCCTCAGATAATCCCGGCGGTGCATTTATACAGAACCAGTAGCGTGGCCGAATAACTCGAAAAATGTAGGTGGCAGTTCGGCGACAAGCTCGGGTATGGCAAGGGAACTGTTCCTTCGCCATACCCGAGCTCCGATCTTCTGAAATGCGAACAAACATTCGCATATCTAACTGCGCTTTGATAGAATCGGTGTCGTTGACGGCAGTTCCATGTGCCGGGCAGCGCCCTCCATTTGATGGGAGGTGATGCCCATGACCGATTTGATTGATTTCGTGAGACTTCTGACCGCTTTGGTCTCGTTCTTCACGGCGCTTGTCGGCCTTTCCGAGGCACTCAAGCAGCGTTCGAAGCGCAACAGAAGGGGTCGCCGCCGCTAAGGCGTTGACCCCCTAATGCAAACAACGGCGCTGCCCAGCCAGCTACAACTTGGGCTGCCGTCGACACTATTCTACCCACGAATGACATTTTGGACAATCGGTATTGCCGCCGTGGGATGTGACAAAGGGACCGCCCTTTGCCACATCCAAAATATTGCCTTTACGTGTTGATACACACGGTGTGCAATAATACTCGCACTGTGCAATAGCGCACAGGCTGAGTAACAAGGAGGACGCTTGTCCCAGCTCGAGAAATGCGACCGCAGGTCCCTTCGCTCGCAGCGTGCCCTTCGCCAGGCACTTGCCAGCGAGCTTGCCGAAAGCGGCGACCTTTCGCGCATTAATGTCGCGTCGCTCACCGAGCGTGCTGGCCTTACGCGTCGCACGTTCTATTCGCATTACCGCGATATCCCCGACTTTATCAATCAAATCGAGGACGGCTTGCTGGCCGAGATCCGTGAGCGCATTGAGCTTATCACCGCAGCTCAGCTGCCCGATCTCTATCACAGTATCGATGAGCTCGAGCCGGCGCCCGGTTCGGTTGAGCTGCTGCGTTATCTTGCGGCCAACCGCGACTTAATCGGTGCGCTGCTGGGTCCGGGCGGCGACCAGGCCTTCATTAAAAGGATCATCGACACCGCGCGTGAGGCTGTGGTGCCGCGTGCGCAGACGGGTATTTTGGGCCTGGCGCTGGGCACGTTCTTTGACTACTACGTTACCTACGTCGTGAGCGCCGAGGTTGGCATGATTCAGCGCTGGTTTGAGCGTGGGCTCACCGAATCGCCCGAGGCCATGGCGCGCATTATGACGGTGCTCGCTTTTGTTCGTCCTGGTGACCTGTATGGCCAACCCATCGATATCAACGTGCCGGAATACGGCATGAAGCTATTGAACTTGCAGCTCGAGGACGCGGCCGACACCGCCGCAACCGTCGAGTCCAACAACTAAGAGGAGAGACAGATGAGCAAACTCGTCGAGGGCATCAAGGATCGCATGGTCGCTGCCGCACGTGAGGCCGCGCCCGCCGTGGTGGACGCGGCGCAGAAGGCCGCGACCGCGGCAGCCGAGAAAGTTGCCGAGGCAGTTGCCGATGCCAAGAACGCGGCAGGGGAGACGTCCATCGCTAGCGAGCCCGCCACCGCCGCTGAGCCCGTAGCCGCCGCCCACGCCCCCGAAGGCGCAATCTTCAACCCCGAGAACGCTCGTGGCAACCTGCATCTGGGCATTGACGTGGGCTCCACCACCGTTAAGCTCGCCGTGCTCAACGACGACAACCAGATTGTCTACGCCAAGTACCAGCGCCACCACACCGACGTCCGTGCCTGCGCCCGCGACCTGTTCGAGGGTGCTGCGACCGTGTTGCCGACGGCCCAAATGACCTGTGCCATTACCGGCTCGGGCGGCCTGCTGCTGTCCCAGTGGCTCGACCTGGAGTTTGTCCAGGAGGTCATCGCCAGCAAGCGTGCCGTCGAGACCCTTATCCCGGCCACCGATGTCGCCATCGAGCTAGGCGGCGAGGACGCCAAGATCATCTACTTCGACAACGGCATCGAGCAGCGCATGAACGGCACCTGCGCCGGCGGCACGGGCGCGTTCATCGACCAGATGGCAACTCTGCTGCACACCGACGCGAGCGGCCTCAACGAGCTCGCGGCCAACGCCACCACCATCTATCCCATCGCCAGTCGCTGCGGCGTCTTTGCCAAGACCGACGTCCAGCCGCTCCTCAACGAGGGCGCCCGCCCCGAGGACGTGGCCGCTTCCATCTTCCAGGCCGTCGTGACCCAGACCATCTCGGGCCTGGCGTGCGGCCGTCCCATCCGCGGCAACGTCGCCTTCCTGGGCGGCCCGCTGCAGTATCTCTCCGAGCTGCGTCATCGCTTCTACCTCACGCTCAACCTGGACGAGGAGCACCGCATCGTGCCCCAAAACGCTCACCTGTTTGTGGCGAGCGGCGCCGCCATGGCGCACGAGTCCAACAAGCTCAGTACGTTCCCACAGCTCATCGAGGCCATTGATGCCCTGGGTGACACACAGGGTGCCGAGGTCGAGCGTCTGGATCCGCTCTTTGCTACCGACGAGGACTTTGCCGAGTTCAAAACCCGCCACGACCAGGAAGTCGTCCCCAAGGGCAAGCTCGACGGCTACACCGGCCGCGTGTTCATCGGCATCGACGCCGGCTCCACCACCATGAAGGCCGCACTTGTGGGCGAGGACGGCCAGCTGCTGCACACCTGGTACGGCAACAACAACGGTGACATCCTGGGCACGGCCAAGGTCATCATGGCCGATTTCTACAACCACATCCCCGCCGGCTGCACCATCGGCCACGTGACCACCACCGGCTATGGCGAGGCGCTGCTCATCGAGGCCCTCAAGGCCGACTCCGGCGAGATCGAGACCGTCGCGCACCTGCGCGGCGCCAAGGCATTCCTGCCCGGCGTCGAGTTTATCCTGGACATCGGCGGCCAGGACATGAAGTGTCTGCGCGTCAAGGACGGCGTCATCGAGCACATTATGCTCAACGAGGCCTGCTCGTCGGGCTGCGGCAGCTTTATCGAGAGTTTCGCCGTGTCTATGAACATGGACGTGCGCGCGTTCGCCGATGCCGCCATCCATGCCAAGGCCCCCGTCGACCTGGGCAGCCGCTGCACGGTCTTTATGAACTCGCGCGTCAAGCAGGCGCAAAAGGAAGGCGCCACGGTGGGCGACATCGCGGCCGGCCTGTCTTATTCCGTCATCAAGAACGCCCTGTTCAAGGTCATTAAGCTGCGCGACCCCAAGGAGATCGGCAGTCAGGTGATCGTCCAGGGCGGCACCTTTATGTCCGATGCCACGCTGCGTGCGTTTGAGCAGCTCACCGGCGTCCACGCCGTGCGCCCCGACATCGCCGGTTGCATGGGCGCCTATGGCGCGGCCCTGCTCGCCCGCGATCGCGCCGGCGCCGACGGCACCTCGACCATCCTTTCTGCCGAGGACATCGCGCACCTTACCGTGACGCAAAAGCACGTCCGCTGCGGTCGCTGCTCCAACAACTGCCAGCTTACCGTCAACGACTTTGGCGGCGGCAGGCGCTTCATTACCGGTAACCGCTGCGAGAAGGGTGCCGGCCACAAAAAGCAAAAGACCGAGGCCCCCAACCTCTTCAAAAAGAAAAACGAGTTGCTTTTTAACCGCGAGGTCCTGAGTCCCGACGAGGCCCCGCGCGGCACCGTCGGCATCCCGCGCGCGCTCAACATGTACGAGAACTACCCCTTCTGGCATGCGTTCTTTACGCGCTTGGGCTTTAGCGTGCAGCTGTCCGACCAGTCGAGCAAAAAGACCTATCAGGCGGGCATCGAGTCCATGCCGTCCGAGAGCGTGTGCTACCCGGCCAAGATGAGTCACGGCCACGTGATGAACCTCATCGACCGCGATGTCGACTTCATTTGGATGCCGTGCGTGCGCTGGGAGCGCAAGGAGGATCCGACCGCCGGCAACTGCTACAACTGCCCCATCGTCATGAGCTACCCCACGGCGCTGGCGCTCAACATTGACGAGATTCGCGAGCAGAACATCGAGTTCCTGTATCCGTTTGTGCCCTATCACGACAAGACCGAGCTCAAGCGCCGCCTGTACCAGGTGCTCGCCGTCGACCGCGTGGCCGACGCCGAGGCCGGTCGCGGTCGCGTGCGCGGTCCTAAAATCACGCGCTCCGAGGTTGATGCCGCCGTCAACGCCGCCTACGAGGCAGACGCGCGCTTCCACGAGGATATCCAGACCATGGGCGAGGAGGCTCTTAAGTGGGTCGAGGACCACGGTGGCCACGGCATTGTGCTCGCCGGCCGCCCCTACCATAACGACCCCGAGATCAACCATGCCCTGCCCGAGCTTATCTCGAGCTTTGGCTTTGCGGTCTTTACCGAGGATTCGCTCGCGCATCTCGTGAAGCCCGAGCGCCCCATCCGCGTCGTCGACCAGTGGATGTACCACAGCCGCCTGTACGCCGTCGCCCGTTTTGTGACGATGCGCAACGACCTGGACCTGATCCAGCTCAACTCCTTCGGCTGCGGTCTGGATGCTCTGACCACCGACCAGGTGCAGGAGATTCTGGAGGCCAGCGGCAAGATCTACACCGTGCTCAAGATCGACGAGGTGTCCAACCTGGGCGCCGCGCGCATCCGCATCCGCTCGCTCATGGCGGCACTCAAGGACCAGGAGGCCGAGCGCCTGGCAGAGGCTACGGCCGCGGGCGAGGCCTACGAGCAGGGCGACGCCGCGCCGGTGGCACCCTCCACGGATGCCCCCGCGTTCGCGAGCCGCAAGTACACGTTTGAGGCTCAGCGCGAGAGTGCTTCGACCGCGTGGCCCAAGGTGCCCTTTACCGAGCAGATGCGCGAGGAGGGCTACACCATCCTGTGCCCGCAGATGGCGCCGATCCACTTTGACCTGGTCAAAGAGGTGTTCCGTGGTGCCGGCTACAACCTGGAGCTGCTGCCCTCGACTGACCACGATGCCGTCGAGGCCGGTCTGCGCTATGTGAATAATGACATTTGCTATCCGTCGATTCTGGTGACGGGCCAGATTATGGAGGCCATCGAGAGCGGTCGGTACGACCTGTCCAAGACCGCCGTGGTCATCAGCCAGACCGGCGGCGGCTGCCGTGCCACCAACTACATCGCACTCATCCGCAAGGCCCTGCGCGAGAGCGGCCACCCCGAGATCCCGGTGATCTCGCTTTCGGCCGTGGCGCTCGGCGAGGACAACCCCGGCTTTAAGATTACGCCGGCGCTGCTTAAGCAGGCAGTCTACGCGGTGCTCTTTGGCGACGTGATGATGCAGATGCTCTACCGCTGCCGTCCGTACGAGGCCACGCCCGGTGCGGCGAACGCACTCTACGAGGAGTACATGGCGCGCGCTCGCAAGCTGGCGCCTAAGTTCAACCGCCACAACTACACCAAGCTGTGCCGCGAGGCCATCCGCGCGTTCGACACCATGCCGCTCGTAGGCGAGGGCACCAAGCCGCGCGTGGGCGTGGTCGGTGAGATCTTGGTCAAGTTCCACCCTACGGCCAACAACCACGTGGTCGACGTTATCGAGCGCGAGGGCTGCGAGGCAGTGGTACCGGGCCTGCTCGACTTCTTCCTGTACTCCATGAGCAACGCCGAGCTGCAGAAGGACGAGCTGGGAAGCTCTGCTACCACGCGCGCTGGTATGCAGGCGCTCATCAAACTCGTGGACTGGATGCGTACGCCGGTGGAGGAGATGCTCGAAAAGTCCCGCCGCTTTGAGGCGCCCGAGCGCATCGGCACCATGGCCGACAAGGCCCGCACGGTGCTTTCGGTGTGCAACAACATGGGCGAGGGTTGGCTGCTCACGGCCGAGATGCTCGACCTGATCGACCATGGTGCGCCCAACATCATCTGCACGCAGCCCTTCGCGTGCCTGCCCAACCACGTGGTGGGCAAGGCTGTGATTAAGGAACTGCGCCGCCAGCACCCCGAGAGCAACATCGTCGCAGTGGACTATGACCCCGGTGCATCCGAGGTCAACCAGCTCAACCGCATCAAGCTCATGATCAGCGTGGCCAAGGAAAACATGCGCGCCGGCAAGGGCTTTAAGCTCGAGAAGGTGGCGCCACTCGCGATGGACGAGGTCACCGGCCAGATGCGTGCCCATGACGGCTGCGTGAGCTGCGGGCCGGCTAGCGAAGAGGCCGTTGCATCGGTCGCCGAGCGTCTGGGGCGTGGCATTAAGAAGTAACTGGCCTGCTATGGGCTAGATATGGGACAAACGGGTGGTAGCCGCGCCGGCTATCACCCGTTTTTACTGGACATATGTTGCGTAAACGCCCCAACTATCACCCTTTGCGAACTTTGATTTCGGAAGTATGCGGCAAAATCTGAATAGGCCGAGCACACTTGGTATGCCCAAGCTCTGTACCTGCGGTTTTACTTACGGAAAACGGGGGTGTGCTCAAGAGTTCCGGAATTTGCCGCATACTTCTGAAAACGACGTCTCGGTGGCACCAAAAACTGCCCTCGGAACCCTGAGATAATGAACATATGTAGCCGTTCGCCGCAAATTACCGTCCGTTTATGGAACCTATCTCCAACGAGTGGCAGCCATATGGTTTGATGTTGGAAACATATGACTGCCGCCGGGCTGCGGGTGACGTTTGCTCTGATATCGGAGGTGCCAAGTATGTTTCGCGCTCCGTTAAACAAGTATCGGGCTGGTTAATATGGGCCGCCGTACTATCTCGATAACCCTTGCAGTGGTCTGCCTGGCTGTGCTCTTGGGCGCTACGGGGCTGTTTGCTATAAGTCGAGAAACATCCTATATGCAGGAATGTGCTTCCGAAGGCTTTGCCATTGATGGTTACTATCGGGATGACAAAACGAGTCGGGAAACCCTGGCTTTTCTTGAGGAGGACAACTGTCGATGGCAGCTGGTCGACCAAGACGGAATCTGCACAGACGGGCAGTTTAAGCGTACGGATGACCCCAACATCCTGATATTAAAGAAGGAAAACGGTGAAGAATTCGGTACGGTCCACGTGGCGTACTTGTCACGCCGACGCGATCAGGGCTTGCTCTACCTATTTAGAGATACCAGGGTGACCCGTTTTTATCTGGTGAGTACCGGTCCGGCGTTTACGGTGGAGTCTGGCGATGTCGATGCGGACAGTTGATTCACGGCAATAAAACAGCGAGCGGGGCACGGACATGAATCGCGCCCCGCTTTTTTGCTCGCGGCCTGCGTCGCGTCTGCGCCTCGTTCCGACTCGCGCCTGTGCGCGCATCCATCTCACATCCCGCATCACTGCACATCAAACTCCACGCGATCGAGTTCGGGTACGTTGAGGTCAATGAGCTTGCGGGCGACGTGGCGGTCGTGCGCCCCGAGCGCCTCGCTCGTTGTCACATGGGCGACAACCTCGCGCTCGACGATGCCCTCCTCGTCGCCTTCGGTGGCCGAGGTCTCGACGGCGACGGTGTAATCCTTAAAGCCTGGCAGCACCGCCGCAAGCTCGCGCGTGGTTTCGGTGACGCCGTAGCCGTCCTGCACGCCGGCCTGCGCCGAGCCAATAGACCCCGCCGTCATAACGATGCAGGGGATGGCAAAGACTACCGTGCCCATAATGATGCGGCGGCGCACCTTGCGCGATAGCTCGTCGACCTCGGCGTTTTCTTCAGCAGTCACAATACCGTCGCCGTTCAGGTCGCGCTTGAGCGGCACGCGCAAAAGAAGCAGCACGGCTTCGGCAGCCAGTGCGATAAAGACCACGTTGATGCCAAACTCATAAAGCGCCGAGAGAAACAGTGGCCCGCTTGCGATGGCGATGCCATAGCCCGCCGCGCACAGGGGCGGCATGAGCGCGGTCGCCACGGCCACGCCGGCGATGAGCGTGGCGGGTTCCTGGTCGCGCGAGTTGCCCAGGCCACCCGCAAAGCCGCCCGCGAGCGCGACGGCAAGGTCCCACACAGTCGGTGTCGAATTGTCGAGGATAGCGGCCGTGGTGGTGCCAAGGGGCGAGAGCTTAAAGTACAACGTGGACGTGACCAGGCAAAAGGCCATCTGTAGAGCCAAGCTCGCGACGGCCTCAAGGGTAATCTCGCGATCGAGCGTGGCGATGCCGTATGCCATGGCAAGGACCGAGCCCATGAGCGGGCAGATGAGCATGGCACCTACAATGGCGATGTCCGAGTCGATATCGAGACCGATGCTCGCGATGAGCATGGCGATGATGAGGATGCATAGGTGAGAGCCGGTCAGGCGTGCCCCGTTTACAAAGCGCTTGCGAATCACGTGGTAGGGCGCGCGACCCTCGCGAATGTTGAATGCGCGCTTTAAAAAGCGACCAGCCTGTTCGGCAGCCTCACTATGGGCAGGGCGGATGCCATGGCGCCGGTGATGGCGTTCACGCAGTCGCTTGAGCTGTTGTCTATCGAGTTCCATGTTCACCTCGTTCTGGCACGGGCCGCATATCTCGCCCGTCGCCCATACTCTACACCGCGGCGGGCGGGGTGCCTGCTCGATGCGGAATCCGATAGGGCGGATGACGCGGGAGCAAAAACAAATCACAGGCTCAATTCGATCCCGCAAGAATATGATGCACCAGCTCCTACATATGTGACGAAATTGTGAAGCGCGAGAGCGCGAATTTCAAAAAATCCGCTGGTGACCAATGTTGCGCAACAGAATTCAAAAATCAGCTCCTACATTTTGAAGCGTATGGATACATCCGTGTCAAAGGGAGAAAGCCATGGCAAACTACAGTCCACAACACTTTGAGCCTCGGGCCAAGGCCGTCAACGTCAAGGGCGTTGCCAACCGCGCTGTCGCAACCGTTTTGGCGGCGGGCCTCATCGCTCAGCCGCTCATGTCGCCGCTGGCGGCAATCGCCGCACCGACGGCAGATAACGGCGATTCTGTTCAGGGGGGGGGTAGTTCTGTAGAGAACACCGTTGCCGCCGGCAACCAAGCGGTCGTAAAGACGGCTGCCCAGCTGGCAGAGGAGTCGGCAAAGCAGCTCAAGGACGCTCAGGCCGCCTACGATGCGGCTCAGAAGAAGGCCGACGCGGCGGGCCAGTCTCAAAAGCAGGCACAGCAGCAAAAGAATCAGGCCTCGCAGGCTGTGAGCGACAACGAAATCGAGCAGAACGCAGCAGAAGTCGCCGCGCTCCAGGAGAAGATTGACGAGCTCAAAGCCGCCGTCGAAAAGACCGAGCAGCAGCAGAAGAAGCTGGGCGACCTGAACGATCAGCTCGATCAAGCCAACAAGAGTGTCGAGGATAAGACCCAGGCGCTCAAGGACGCCAAGGCAAAGCAGGATGAGGCCAAGAAGGCCCTCGATGATGCCCAGGCCAAGCTCGAGGCCATGGGTATGGACGAGTACGAGGCCGCCAAGAAGGCCGTCGAGGACGCGCAGGCAAAGCTCGATGACGCCAATAAGGCCGTTGCTACTGCACAGGCCAATCTGGACCAGGCCAAGGCCGCCGAGGCTAGCGCCCAGCAGGAAAAGAAGGACACTGAGGCCGCTCTGACTTCCGCCCAAGCCAAGAAGCAGGAGACTGCCGCTGCTCTCGCAGCCGCAACCACTGCGCGCGATAACGCCCAGCAGAAGCTCGACCAGGCGCAGGCCGCGCTCGATGCCGCGACCTCGGGCACGGGTATCGATTTGAACGCGCTCGAGGCTGCCAAGGTCACTGCCGCCAGCGAGCTCGCGACCGCGCAGGCCGCGCTCGATGCCGCGACGACTGCAGACGCCACCGCACAGGCGAACCTGCAGGCGGCCCAGAATACCGCCGACGCCGCCCAGCAGAAGGCGAATGATGCCAACGCCGCCGTTGCGTCCGCTCAGACCACATACGATGCGGCAAACAAGGAGTACAAGGACGCGGCCAGTAAGCGTGACGCCGCCAAGGCCGCATACGAGAAGGCGCGGCAGACCGAAGCAGACAAGAAGGCCGCGTACGATAAGCTTGTCGAAGTTCGCAAGCAGAAGCGCAGCGAGTGGGAGGCAGCCTGCGCCGCTTCGAACGCCGCGGAAAAGGCTTATGACGCTGCTAATGCCCAGGTTGAGGCTCTTGAGCAGCAGATTGCTGACCTCAAGTCCAACATGACCGTTGACCAGGAAGTCATCAATAAGGGCATGCTCGGCTTTATGGCCTACATCAGCAACAGCAGCGATTTCACAGCCACGCAGAAAAAGAACGCCCAGGAAGCCGTATCGATGCTGACCGGTGCCGCTGACAAGGCCGAATGGTATGACCAGTACGTCGATCATGACATGTCTCGCGACACCAACCCGCTCTCCCTGGAGCAGATGCGCAACGCCTTGACATATCTCGACACCCAGAACAACCTCCGCAAGGCGAACGGTCAGTCGGCGCTCAGCGTCAGCCTCCGCATGACTGCGGCAGCCGCCCTTAATGTATCATATTCATCGAACATCTGGGGACACTCGGGCTGCTACTGGGACAATGGAGAAAATCTTGCCGGCGGCGGCGGTGCATATACCGGCGGCGAGACCGAGGATACGCTTGGCTGGCCATATACCGGTCTCTACACTCAGGAAAAAGAGGCATTCGATAAGTACGTCGAGAAGAATAGTGACCTTGGGAACCATCGATATGATTCCTACTATATCTACCAGCACTACAGCAGCATCTACCATGAGTGCGGGCACTATCTCAACATCATCGATGCCGGCACGAAGGCTATCGGCATCGCGACTGGTAGCGGTAAGAACACCGATTCCGAGGTAACAATCTTCGATTACAGCTCTTTTGACAGTGAGGCTGATTTGACTGTCTCCGAGTTCAAGAAGCTCCTGAACGACTACATCGATTCCGCATACAACGCAGGCGGCACGCAGGAGCAGAAGGAGCAGCTGAAGCAGCTTCAGAATAAGCTGGCGGAAGCGCAGAAAACCTTCGGTACTACCAAGGAAGCTTATTTCGCAGCAGTAAATAAGCAGGATGCGGCGCATGACGCCTATACCGCGGCAGACATGAACGTGAACACCGCCAAGGGCGAGTACGAGAAGGCTAAGTCCGGCACCGCCGCCGCGAAGACGGCATACGACGCCGCCGAAGCCAAACTCAAGGGTATCGACGTCAAAACGCCCCAGACCAAGCTCGACGCCGCCAAGGGCGAGGCCGCTACTGCCCAGGCAGCTCTCGATAAGGCAAACGCCACGCTTGCTGACAGCAAGACGAAGGCAGCCGATGCCGCTGCTAACAAGGCGAAGGCTCGCAGCGCCCGCGATGCCGCCAAGGCAAAGTCCGAACAGGCCAACGAGGCGTATGACAACGCCACTGCTTCGGTCAAGGACCTTACCGCCAAGTGCGATGCCGCCAAGACGGACCTTGCGAACAAGCAGGGCACGCTTGACGAGGCCAAGAAGGCCGACGGTGCTGCCCAGGCTGGCGTGGACAAGGCCCAGGCCGCAGATGTGCACGCCGCGACCGCTCTTTCGGACGCCAAGCAGGCAGTTGCCGCCAAGACGCAGGCCCTGTCCGACGCACAGGAGAAGGTCAAGGCCGCCGAAGGCGAGCTGGTCGGCGCAAACAAGGCCTTCGAGCGCTTCGCCGGCGCTCAGAAGGCGGTCGACGACGCCAAGGCCGCCTATGACGCTGCCGTCGCCGGTGTCGCCGATGCCCAGAAGCAGCTCGAGGCCGCCAACGAAGCCGTCGTCGATGCGAACCTCGAGATCGTCAAGGCCAAGGCCGAGCTTGCCAACGACGAGGCACTCAAGGCCGATCTTGAGGCTGTCGACCACAAGGCATCCCTTGCCGCGGGCACGACGGGCAACGAGAAGCTGGTCAAGCTGAACGCAGCCTACGCTCGCTATAAGGCCGCCGTTGATGCCGCTGCTGGTCTCAAGGCTGCTCTAAGCGACGCCGATGCCAAGCTGTCCGATGCCAACGACGCCTATGCCGCCGCGCTGGCAGAGCTTAACGACGCCAAGAATGCCCTGGCAGCCGCACAGGCCGAGTACGACAAGTATCATCCCAAGGCCGAGCCGCAGGCTAAGCCTCAGGTTGCGCAGGCCGCCGCAAAGGCCCCCGCTGCCAAGAAGCAGGCCGCAGATGGTGCGCTCGCCCAGACGGGTGACAACTCCGCGCTCGCGGGCGAGGTCTTCGTCATCGGCGGTGTGACGCTCGTGGCCGCGGGCGTAACGCTGGGCGATCGTCGCCGCAAGCAGATGTAGTATTTTGAGTACTGGTCTCGCAATGGACTGCGGTTAATTGCGAGACCGACTCGATGGCTCAACCGATAAGGCCGGCGTGCTGTGATACGCAGCGCGCCGGCCTTCCTATGTATTGGCATTAAAAAGCCCGGCCGGCAGCCTCTAAGCTGACGACCGGGCAAGCCGTAGGCAATATGATTGCGACCGGGCTGTCGCTCAAGTACGAGCGAACAGCCGCTCAGCTTATCCCAGCAGGCTTAAGCCCACGGAGACAAACGCCAGAATAACGCCGACGATAGACTCGCCACCGAGCAGGCCGCTGGCGACAACCAAGCCCTGCTCCTGGAAGGCGGCATCCTTGGCGGCCTTCTCCTCGTCCGAAAGACCGGCCTCGGCGTCGCGGTGGGCTGCCCACTTGTCGTAGGCGAGCTTAACGCAGGAACCCAGGAAGGCCGTAAGCGACATGTAGAACGGCAGGTACACGCCCAGGCCGATCATCATGGCCGGAATGCCGAGCCAGTACATGACGATACCGGCGATAAAGCCGCCTGCGAACCACGGCACGCTCGGGATGCCCGAGACCATGGTGGCGACCACACTTGCCTGCGCGGCAACAAAGCTCTTGTCGGGGCCAAAGGCGTCCGGACCATAGGCGGTGACGAGCGCGACCATGACGGCGGCGGCGACCAGGGCGCCCACGATGCCGCCGATGGCCTGGCCGACCCACTGTGCTCGCGGGTTGGTGCCCAGCACGGCGCCGGCCTTAAAGTCGTTCATGACGTCGCCCGCAAGGCCGCACGCCACGGCTACGATGCCGGCGATAAAGAACAGCTTGACCTGAGCGATCTGTGCGAAGGCAGCCACGATGAGCATAACGATGAGGCCAAAGATCTCCATGGGGTCGATGCCCGTCTGGCCGCAGCTCTGTGCGCTCATGATGGTGGTGACAAAGGTGAACAGCGTCACGATGACGGCCGGAACGGGACCAAGGTCAAGCACGATGGCGACGATCACGGCGATGGCGGCAGCGCCCAGGCCGATGATGCCGGCGTCGAGCTTAAGGGAGCCCGAGATGAGCGATTGCTCGTCGGTGTCGGTGGAGCTGTCGGCGGCAAGACCGCGGACGATACCGGCGACCTGCGGCAGGATGTCCTTGAGGACGACGGCGACGCCAAAGCCCATCATGAGGCCCATACCCAAGGACTTGACGATGCCCTGCGCAGTCACAACGTCGAACAGACCGGCAGCGGTGCCGCCCACAATGATGCCAAAGTTGCCCAGCAGGGCGCCGGCAAACCAGAAGGCGACCGGGGCGAAGCCCACGAGGAAGCCGACGGAGAGCAGCATGGGCGAGTTGTAGATGCCAAAGGTCACGCCGGGGATGTTGAGCGTGCATAGCATGCTGGGCACCATGCCCAGGGCGTCGCGCAGCACGCTATAGATGCCGGCGATGGCCATGGAACCAAAGAGCTGCTTGCCGGTCTTGCCGCCGGCCTCGGTGGCGCGCAAGGTCTGAGCTGCGGCGTTGCCGGTGGGGAACTCAAGCGCGGCGTCTACGATAAAGTGACGGTGGATGAGTGCCGTGGCCAGCAAGCCCAGGATAGTGCCGGCGAGCGCCACGATAAACATGTCGAGCCAGCTGATCTGGTCGGCAAAGCCCAGCATCCAGGCGCCCGGGATGGTAAACGCCAGGCCGCCGGCGACCATGGCGCCCGCGGACATGATGGTGTGGGTGACGTTGGCCTCGTTGAGGCTGGCATTGCCCATGAGCTTAAGGAAGAACAGCGAGATGACGGCAGCGAAGACGATCGGCCAGGGGAGTGCGCCCATCTTGAGGGCAGTGTAGGCCGAGCTTGCCGTGATAATCACGCAGCCAAGGACGCCGATGACGACGCCGCGCAGCGTGAGTTGCCCGCGCATCGAGGCGCGGTTCGAGGGATTGCTCATATAAAACTCCTTTGCGTATATCCGCTTCCCCCGGGAGCGCCGTTACGGATACGGCGCGGGAAGTCGGGTTACCAAGGGCCGCCGCGTGAGCTCGCAAACGACCGCGCACCAGTATAGCCGCAAGCTAGTCATTTTGGGATGACTGGTTTAGGTAGGCGATATACTGCTGGGCAGACGAAAGGAGCGCCGACGATGCTTAATGGGTGCGCATATATATTGACGGTCGACGTGGGCAACACGTTCATTCGCTTTGGCCTGTTTGCAGAGGATTCGGCCGCGGCGCAGGAATGTCCGCTTGCGACGTGCGAGATCACCACGCCGTCGAGCATCACAGCAGACGAGGCGCGCATGCGTCTCGTGCAGGTCATGGCCGCACTGGCGGCCGATGCGGGCATGCCGGGTGCGCTTGTGCCCGCAGCCGCAGTGCTGAGTTGCGTGGTGCCGGCGCTCGAGCGCCCGTGGAAGACGGCGCTTTCCCGCACTTGTACGGGGCGCGTGCTCACCGTGGGGCCGGGCCTCAAGACCGGCATACCCGTGCACTACGACGATCCGGCCGAGATCGGTCCCGACCGCATCGCCGACGCCGTGGCGGCACGCGCCGTCTACGGCTCTCCCTGTATCGTGATCGACCTGGGTACGACGACCAATATCGAGGTCATCGACGCACACGGTACCTTTGTGGGCGGCGTCATCGCGCCGGGTCTGGCGCTTGGCGCCCGCTCGCTTTCGGCTGCTGCGGCGCGCCTGCCGCAGGTTGAGCCCTCGGCACCGACGCACGTCATCGGCCGCAACACGCGCGAGGCCATGCGTTCGGGCGTGGTCCTGGGCGAGGTAGCCCGCATCGACGGCATGCTCGACATGGTGCTCGCCGAGATGCGCGCGACCAAGTCCGCGGGGGAGGGCGACGTGCCCATCGTCATTACCGGCGACGACGCCGAGGCGCTCGCGTCGTTGGTCGGTCACAGTCTGACGGTAGATGACGCACTGACGTTGCGGGGTCTCGCCGAGCTCTACCGCATCAACCAAAAGCCCCGCCGCGTGTAAAAGTGAGGGCGCCGGTGGGACAAACGCCTCCACCTTTCACCTGCTACAATGGGTCAAATTATTGCGATTACGGAGGTGTCTGCCATGTCGGACGATCTTCATCAAACTTCGTCAGGCAAGCGCCTGGACGTCATTAGCTGGGACGAGTTCTTTATGAGCGTGGCCATCGCCGCGCAGCGCCGCAGTAAGGACCCCAACACGCAGGTGGGCGCGTGCATCGCCAGCACCAACCACCGCATCCTTTCGGTGGGCTACAACGGTACGCCATCGGCGCTCAACGATGACTTTTTCCCGTGGGGTACGAGCGACGACCCGCTGCAGGACAAGCACAACTATGTGGTCCATGCCGAGGCAAACGCCGTGCTCAACTACCGTGGCTCGCTCAAAGATCTTGAGGGTTCCACGGTCTACGTCACGCTGTTCCCGTGCCACGACTGCGCCAAGATTTTGGCGCAGGTGGGCGTGGGCGAGGTTGTCTACCTGGACAACAAGTACGCCGACACCGATGACGGACGCATCAGCCGCCGCATCCTCGACTCCTGCGGCATTAGCTACCGCCAGGTTATCGTCGATGTTCACATCGGCACCGAGGGGCAGGCTCAGCAGTAGCGCGTGGCAACGCCAGCTGGCAACAAAAGGCAGCCAAAAGAGCCCCGTCCCAAATTGACTACTCGTGAAAGTCGCGTCCGCGCGCATGGACGGCTAGTGAGCGGGTACATGGCTGTAGTAACATAGCTTCTGTCCGCGGGCGCGCCCGCGTAATTGTGAGAAAGGAGCCCCTGTGGCTGTTAACGAAGAGCTGCTTAAGAAGGTTCTTGAAGAGATCCGCCCCAACCTGCAGGCCGACGGCGGCGATATGGAGTATGTGGGCGTTGACGACGAGGGCGTCGTCAAACTGGAGCTGCAGGGCGCTTGCGCCGGCTGCCCCATGAGCTCGCTGACCCTGTCTATGGGCATCGAGCGCATCCTGAAGGAGCATGTGCCCGGCGTTACCCGTGTCGAGCAGGTCAATGCCTCCGGCGAGACCGACGACCTGTACGACGAGTACGCGCCGTTCTAAGATGCGAAAGCTGCGGACGGCATACTCCGCATAGACGTTACGCCCAAATATGCGGCTGCGAGCGCAAGGCCCGCGGCCGCATTTGTATGTAGGGAGTAGGAGGGTCGACATGCTCAACGACTTCTACCATATGCTTGATCCCGTCGCCATTTCGGCGGGGCCCATCACCATCTACTGGTACGGCTTGGCCTATGTGGTCGGCGCCCTGCTCACGGCGGTCGTCATGTACCGCACGCAGCGTCGCTGGGGCTTTAACATCACGATTGACGACCTGACGAGTGTCGTGGTCGGCGTGGTCTTTGGCCTTATCATCGGCGCCCGTCTGTTCTACGTCATTTTCTACGGCGACGGCTACTACTGGGCGCATCCGCTCGAGATCTTTGCCACCAACGAGGGCGGCATGAGCTTCCATGGCGGTTTGGTGGGCGGCATTATCGGCGGCATCATCGTGTGCCGCATGTATAAACTCGACGCATGGACTTTGGCAGACCTTGCCGTCATAGGCGCGCCGCTGGCCTTGTGCCTGGGCCGTTGTGCCAACTTTGTCAACGGTGAGCTGTGGGGCAAGCCGACCGATCTGCCCTGGGGCGTGGTCTTCGGTGGCACCGCGGGCGATATACCGCGTCACCCCTCCCAGCTCTACGAGGCATTTCTTGAGGGCATTGTGCTCTTTTGCATTCTGCAGGTGCTCAGCCGCAAAAAGCCGCTGCTGCCCCAGGGCACGTTTATGGGCGTGTTTGTGATGGGTTACGGCATCGTCCGCTTCCTTGTCGAGTTCGTGCGCGTGCCCGACGCCCAGCTTGGCTATCTGCTGGGCGGCGTTATCACCATGGGCCAGCTGCTGAGCCTGCCGCTCGTGATCGCCGGCCTGGCGCTCATCATCTTCGCCCGACACCGCAACCAGCCCCAGCGCGTCTACCTCGACGCCTAACCACCACATACCACCACAAAGGGGACAGGCACCTTTGTGGTGGTTTGCTGGGCAACGATGACAGAACCGTAACGTTTCCCCAGATAAAACCTGCCAAAATAAACCTGTCCCTTTTTGGCAGGTTTCTAGAAAGGCTTTCGGACTGTGAAGGATTCCGATCTCTCCACAACGGCTGCGCGCGACGCTGCCCGCATCGTCTGGTTTAAGCGCTACCCCGCCAAGCAGACGCTCATCGCATTTCTGCTCGCGCTGTTGGCGACCACGGCGTTTTCCATCGATCCCGCCCCGGTGTCGAGCAACGCAGTCTTGGCGATTGACCCCAAAGCCTCGGGCATGCTGTACGTGTGCTACGAGGTGCTCCTCTCGTTTGCCGGCCATACCGATGCGGTCATGCTGCTTGCGCTTGCCTGTCTGCTCACGCTGCCGTTTCGTTACGTCTTCTTTGGCCGCGGCGACGCCTGGCGTCCCTCGGTGATCCTTCCTTCGCTGTTCTTTGCGGTCTGCATGGTGTTCGGCCGCAGCTACGACCTCACCGATTCGGCCGAGATCGTCCTTGGCGACAAAGCGCGCATCATCTGCGCCTGGATTGGCGGCGCAGGCTGGATGCTCTTGGCGGTCGTGGCCTTCTATCTGGCGTTTGAGTGCCTGGATTGGCTGAGCACCCGGCGCATTCCGTTTTCCGAGGCGCACTTTGGCCGCATATGGCGCGTGGCTCACGCCGTGCTCTCGGTCCATCCCTTTGCCGGGCCCTTCCTGGTGCTTATGATCGCCTGGGCGCCCACGCTCATCGCTTCGCTGCCCGGCCTTTTTATGGGAGATACGGGTGCGCAGATTCGCCAGTGGTTCAACTATCCCAACGGCACGAGCGACTACCTGCGCCTACTCAACCCCAACGTGCTGCTCAACGGGCATCATCCCGTAGTGCACACGGCCATTATCGGCTCGTGCGTTCAACTGGGGCTTTCGCTGTTCAACAGCGCTAACGCGGGCCTCATCATCTATACCTGTGCTCAATTTGTCATCACGGCTGCCTGCATGGCCTATTCCATTTCGTCGCTGCGCAAACTGGGCGTGAGCCTGTCGGTTCGCGGTGCGATCCTGCTGTTCTTTGCGTTTATGCCGATGTTCTCTAACTACGCGGCGTTGCTCACCAAAGACGTGCTCTTTGCCGACGCGTTTTTGGTGCTGCTGGTACAGACCGTCAAGCTCGTCGCATGTGGCCTGCCCCGTCGTGATGCCAATGTCGAGCGAGCGGGCGAGAAAGCCCCCGTGCTCTTTGCGCGCCACGACTGGCTGCTGCTTGCGCTGGCTGCCATGGGTTCCACGTTTTTGCGCAATGGAGGCCTGGTCTTTCCGTTGGCGGCCTGCGTGATTGCGGCGGCGTTTTGCGCATGGGATGTACATGTCGCTCGTCGTGCGGCTAAGCAGACGGGCGCCGCGGTCTCATGCGCCACACCGCGCTTCCGCTGGGTTGGCGTCCTCGCGGTACTCGCGCTCTGCCTTGTCTCTAATATGTACTTCACCAAGGTGTTTATGCCGGCGCACGACATTACGCCCGGCTCCAAGCGCGAAATCCTCTCGATTCCGTTCCAGCAGACGGCTCGTTTCGTTCAAAAGCACGACGGCCTCAACTCGGGCGTCAACCCTACGGTTAAGGAGGACGGCACCATCGTGGAAGCTCCTTGCGACGGCTTGGTGACCGACGAAGAGCGTGCCGTGATCGACCGTGTGCTCAAGTACGAGAATCTGGGCCGCCGTTACAACCCGGATAAGTCGGACGCCGTCAAAAATTGCTTTAACGAGTACGCCTCGCAGGAGGACATCAAGGCCTATTTTGAGGTGTGGACCCAGATGCTCAAAAAGGATCCCGAGTGCTATATCTCGGCGCTCATCAATAACTACTACGGCTACTTTTATCCGAGCGCGCGTGATGCCTGGGTCTACAGCACGGCGCGTAGTGCCGAGATCATGGCGCGTCCCGACAACCTCAAGTACTTCGACTTCCATCCGGTTGACAGCAACGTGGTGCGCTGGTGTGACCACCTGATCAATCTGTACCGTGTGGCGGTGCAGCGCATCCCGTTTATTTCGCTCACCATGAGCTCGGCCACCTATGTGTGGATCATGATCGCCGTGGTGGTCTACCTGCTGCGTCGTCATTCATGGTGTGCGCTGGCTATCTGGGTGCCGCTGTTGGGCGTGCTCGCCGTGTGTCTGATTGGCCCGTGCAACGGCTCGACCTACATGCGCTACCTGTATCCGGTCATCGCCTGCATGCCCTTCGCCATCGGCGCCACCGTCACCCGCAGCGACTTCCTCTGGTCCTAACTTGGTGCATTGGGGTCAGGTTTCTTTGCACCAAAGGGGGCATCATCACGACGCCCTCATTTTGGGGTTTATCTCGCAGGCCAGTAGGTATATCATAACGACGTTTGTTTATATTGCCCGAGCATCTGCGCTGGGCTTTAGGTCGAAACCGATAGGAGACACGTATGTCCGGACACTCTAAGTGGGCCACAACCAAGCATCGTAAGGGCGCGCAGGACGCCAAGCGTTCCGCCCTCTTCTCCAAGCTCAGCCGCAACATCACCGTTGCTGCCCGTCTCGGCGGTGACCCGCTGCCCGAGAACAACGCCAGCCTCGCCGCTGCCGTTGCCAAGGCCAAGGCTCAGTCCATGCCTAAGGACAAGATCAAGTCCGCTATCGACAAGGCTTTTGGTTCGGGTGCTGACGCCGCCGTCTACGAGAACATCGTGTACGAGGGCTACGGTCCTGCCGGTGTCGCCGTCTACGTCGACTGCCTGACCGACAACCGCAACCGTACCGCCGCTGACGTCCGCTCCGCCTTCTCCCACGCTGGTGGCAACCTGGGCACCTCCGGCTCCGTCGCCTTCCAGTTTGAGCGCAAGGGCCAGATTGTCGTCGCCAAGGAGATCCTGGACGAGAACGCCAAGAAGGAGACCATGATCGCCAACGGTGCTGCCGGTGACGAGGATGAGTTCATGATGGCCATCGCCGAGGCCGGTGGCGAGGACTACGAGGATGCCGGCGAGGAGTGGATCGTCTGGACTGCTGCCAACGACGTCATGGCTGTCTCCAAGGCGCTCGAGGAGCAGGGCGTCCAGGTCAAGGGTTCCGAGACCACCATGGTCCCGACCACCCCGACCGAGGTCTCTGGTACCGACGCCAAGAAGGTCCAGCGCCTCATCGACCGTCTTGAGGAGCTCGACGACGTCCAGGACGTCTACAGCACCATGGACATGACCGACGAGGTCATCGCTGCCCTCGAGGAGGAGTAGCGCCCGCACGGATTGAGCCGTGCATATCTGGGCATAATGAAGCGAGCATGCAAGCCTCGTGGAATAGATGAGCCGGATCCGCGTGCGTAGAGCACCGGACCCGGCTCTTTTATAATGATGCGAACCGTTTTGCATTTCGAGAGCCGAGATTTGAAGGGAGCGCCGCGTGCGCGTACTCAAACGAGCCCTAGCGATCGTGTATCTTGCCGCCACCATCGTGGCGCTGGGTACGCTTGTCTGCCAGTTTTGGGGGCCGTATACGTATCGCTTTATGCTGCTGATGCGCGACCCCATGCCGCGCATCGTCGTCACGGCGTGCGCCGGCGTCGTGGCGATCGGCGTGCTGGTAAGCTTTTTCCGCCTGATGTTCGCCCGTCGCGAACCGTCCTGCGTGCATCCGGCGGGGGAGCGCAATATCGAGGTTACCCTTGCGGCGCTTTCTTCGTGCGCCAGGGCTGCTGCCGAGCGTGACGACCGCGTGATGGTTGAGCATGTCGAGGCCCGCGTCCAAGGCCCCGACGATTCGCACGTCCGTTTTAAGGTCGAAGCTATCGCGCTTGACGATAAGGACGTGGCATCTCTGGCTACCGCGATGCAGCAGCGCATCGAAGAAGCCTGCGATACCATGCTCGGCGCGCCGGGTACGACCGCGCGCGTCCGTTTTTTGCCGTCCAAGACTACCGTCCAGACCGTGGAGGTTTCCGGTGAGTGATACCAATCAAGATAAGACCGCTCGTACGCCGCGCCTGACGATTGACCAGAGCGCCACGTCGGCGAGCGAACCTGTTGATTCCAAAGCAGAGGCAACCGAGTTACAAGACGCGGCAGCCGCGGATTTTGACGAGGCTATGGGTCTCATCAAGGGTACGGGCGCTGCCATCTGGAGCTATGCTGTGCGTCATCCCAACACCACGCTCGGCGCCGTCGCCGGCTTTATCCTCGCCGTGTTGGTGCTCACGTTGGGTCTGTGGGACACGCTCGTCATTGCATTCTTCGTGCTGATCGGCGCTGTGATCGGCCAAATTCGCGACGGCGAGAACGGGATCGTCAACTTCTTCGGCCGTCTGTTTAGCGGCCGCTAATATGTATTCGACTGTCGCATCCGCGGCAGGCATAAGGAGGAACCATGGCTTTTAATACGAAGGTCGATGTAGCCGATACCGAGCTCGAGGAGAACGAGGCAGTCGTCGCCGAAGCTGAGGATGTGACGCTCGAGGACGAGGCTCTCGTCGAGGCCGAGTCCGATACGGATGAGGACGACGAGGAAGCGGATGAGTCCGAGGACTCGCTGACCTATTCCAACGGCGTGATCGAGAAGATCGTTGCCATGGCCACCCGCGAGGTTCCGCACGTTCTGGGCATGAAGGGTAACCTCATGCACTTTGTGCAGGAGCAGTTTGGTGCCGAGAATCTGACCAAGGGCGTGACGGTCGAGGTCACCGACGATAATCGCGTGGTCGTCAACATCTCCGTCATCATCGAGTACGGCGCCTATGCGCCCGCGATCTTCGACGATGTCAAGGCACGTGTCACCGAGCGCCTTGCCGCGATGACCGGCCTTGAGGTGGCGGGCGTCAACCTGCGCATCGAGGATGTCATCACCCCCGAGGAGTACGAGCACCGCACCAGCCAGCACGAATAACCTTCCAAAAAGGACAGGTTTGTTTTGGCAGGTTTTATCTGCGAAAACATTAAACGGCCGACCGCGCAAGCAAAAGCGTGGCCGGCCGTTTCTGTACGCTCCCGATATAGTCATACCGCTCGTCTAACTAAGGGTTGCAATCCCCACGTTCCGCGTTACTCTAATGGGCGCATTGTTTCCAAATTGTTAACGAGGGGTTGCCGTAATGGCCGACGAGCACGAAACAGAAAGCAAGGCATGGGCAATTGAGGCCGCTGCAGCAGAGGCGGCGTCGCGTGCTGCCGAGGAGGTGCATCGTCCTCCCGTAGTGCCGATGGAGCGCGTGGTCGATCGCGATGTTATCGAGCGGGGCGAGCGCGCTGGTCGCAAGCGCAGCCAGGAGCCGGGCTTTCCGCGCTTTTTTGCCGAGCTCAATTTGGGCCTGATCCTCACGGCCTTTGCCATCGTCGCGTTTAAAACCCCTAATCACTTTGCTTTTGGCGGCACCTCGGGCGTGTCGGTCATTCTGTCCACGCTGTTCCCGACCCTGCCCGTCGGCGTCTTTATGTGGATTATCAATGCGGTGCTCGTCATCCTGGGCTTTATCTTTTTGGAGCGCAAGGCAATCCTGTGGAGTGTCTTTGCCTCGTTTGCGCTGTCCGCCTATGTCTCGCTGTTTGAGCTCTTTATTCCGACCGATGTCTCGATGACGGGCGATATGTGGCTCGACCTGTGCTTTGCCGTGATTCTGCCGGCGCTCGGCAGCGCTATCGTCTTTGATATTGGTGCCTCGACGGGCGGCACGGACATTCTCGCCATGATCCTCAAACGTCGCACGACGCTCGAGATTGGCCGCGCCCTGCTGTTGGTCGATATCGGCATCGTGACCATCGCGGCCTTCTTGTACGGCCCGCGCGTCGGTCTGTATTGCGTGCTTGGCCTGTTTGCCAAGACGCTCGTGGTCGACAAGGCCATCGAGAGCATTCACCTGCGCAAAGTCTGCACGGTCATTTGCTCCGAGCCCCTTAAGGTCGAGGAGTTTATCGTCAAACATCTCAACCGCACGGCGACTATCAGCCGCGGCTACGGCGCCTTCTCGGGCAAGTGCGTGACGGTGATCATGAGCGTGCTGAGTCGTCGCGAGGCCGTGCAGCTGCGTCGCTACGCTCGCGAGATCGATCCGGGTGCCTTTATCACGATCGTCGACAGCTCCGAGATCGTCGGCAAGGGTTTCCGCGGAACGAACTAACGCGGTCGAGCTTATCAAACAATCGAATAGCGCCCTGCGCATTGCAAATGCGTCATGTTGGAGTATTTGTCCCCACATTGGGTGATAATGATGCCAAAGACATCGTTTGCGATCCAAGTGATTCGCTCAAGATACGAAGGGATGATTCTATGTTCTGCTCGCAGTGTGGCGCCCCCATGGGCGATAACGACAAGTTCTGCGGCGCGTGTGGTGCCCCCAATGCCGGTGCCGCAGCCTCTGCCCCTCAGGGTCAGCCTCAGCAGTTTGCCCCTCAACCGCCCGTGGCGAATGCGCCAAAGGGCTGTGTGGCTCAGGCGTTCCAAGATATGACCAAGACCCCGGGCGTGCTTCAGCGTGTATGCCAAATCGCGTTTTTGCCGGCGCTGATTTGCGTTGTGTCGGTACTCGTGCTGTTTATTCCCGTTATTGGCGGCATTGCAGCTGCCATCGGCTTTTTGGCAGCTTGCATTGCGAGCGTGTGCGGTTCCGGCTTTGGTATCGAGTGGGGTCGCGATCTGTCGCTCAAGGTTGATGACGGTATGGATCGTCCACTCATGCGTTCCACGTCGTTTGGTCTCGGAGTCTTTTCGAGCGTTATTTCGGTCGTGCTCGAGGTTATCGCTGCCATTCCCGTTATCGGTGTAGTGCTTTCGCTGGTGGAGAGCGTGGTAATTGGCGCCGCGGGCTCGTATTCTTATTACGGCTCTTATGCGCTCGAGGCTGCGCTGTTTGGCTCGCTTGGCCTGCTTGTCCTGGCTATGATTGCCACGGCGGTCTTGGGGGTCTTCTTTAAGATGTTTGCCGACATCGCCGTGATGCACTTTGCGGTGACCGGTCGCGTCGAGAGCGCGTTTTCGCTTGATAAGGTCTGGGCGGCCTTTAAGAACAATAAGACCAAGCTGTTCTGCGCTTCGTTCCTTCCCGAGTTTTTGACGGGCCTGGTCGCCAACGTTGTCACCTGGATCCTGACGTTCGTCTTTGGCACCATTGCCTCTGTCGGTATGTATAGCTACTACTACCGTCCTACGGCTATTGAGGCGCTTGTTACCGGCGGTGGCATCACGCTCGTATTGTTCTTGGTGCTGACGGCGTTTGTCACGGTATTCCTCACGGTCTTTGGCAAGATGCTCAAGCACCGTGCCGTTGGCTATTGGGTTGCGCGCTACGCAAGCGAGTGGGCCGACGAGGACAAGGACGACGTCCTGACTTTTGTGCTGCCGTTTGAGAAGAAGTCTGCTCCGGCTGGTTTTAGCGCCGACGCAGCGCCCGTATCCGATTCCGCTGCGGCGCCGGCGCCTGCGCCCGAGCCCGAGCCCGCGCCCATGCCGGAACCGGAGCCCGAGCCTGCACCTGAGCCCGAGCCTGCGCCAAGCTCCGACGAGGACCCGCAGGACGAGTAACCCTGCCACCTGCCATTTGGGGACGGGGTAGAAACGGTAGAAATAGCGCTTGACAAATAAGCGGGGGCGGACGTGCCGAAGCGTCCGCCCCCGCTTTGATATCGCGATGCGGCTATGACTGCGAGATGGTCGTGGATCGACTACTCGTCGTGCTTCTCCTCGCGGCGGGCGGCGGCGCGAGCGTCGTGGATGCCCTTGATTGCGGCGTGTCGGGCGGTGCGGGCATCGTGCATGGCGTCGCGGGCCTCGGCGGCCGTGGCCTTGGCAGAGCGCAGTTTGGCTGCCAGGTCGGGATTGGTCTCGGCGACCGCGGCAATCGTGGGGCCGTCGAGCTCTTCTTGTGTGGGCTCGGCCAAAAAGTCGATGGCATATTGGGCGGCCACCATGGAGCCCTTGGCCAGTACCGACTCGTCAATCTTGTAGAAGCAAGAATGTTGGGCGTACGTGGCGCCAATCTGGGGGTTGCGCGTGCCAACAAAGGCGAGCACGCCCGGTACGCGACGCAGGTACTCCGAAAAATCCTCACCCGAGAGTGTGCCGCGATAATGGCCTTGGCCGGTGGGGCCCAGGCATTTGATTACTGCCTGGCGGCAGCGCTCGCTCGAGGCGGCATCGTTTTCGACCTTGTAATTGGCGATGGTGTAGTCGGTGAGCTCTGCCTCGGCGCCCAAGGCGGCCGCGGTATGCTCCACGATGCGGCGCATGAGCTCCGGCATTTCCTCGTGGGTCGAATCGCCGTAGGTGCGCACCGTGCCGGCGAGGTAGGCCGTGCCGGCGATAACGTTGCGCGCGGTTCCGCCGTGCAGCTCGCCGACGGTAATGACGGCCGGCTCGTAGGGACTGATCTCGCGCGAAACGATGGTCTGCAGAGCGTTGACGATCTCGGCGGCAACCATAACGGCGTCGTGACCGCGCTGGGGCATGGCACCGTGGCACGAGGTGCCGCGGACGTCGATGCGGAACCAGTCGGTATTGGCCATGCGCGGTCCGGGCTCGCAGCTCACGGTGCCGGCGTCGACCTCACTCCAGATGTGCGCGGCGTAGGCGCCATCGACGCCGTCGAGCACGCCCGTGCCGATCATGAGCTTGGCGCCCTGGCCGTTTTCCTCGCTGGGTTGGAAGACGATGCGGACTTCGCCGTGGATGTCGTCGGTCATATGGCGCAGGATTTGCAGCGTGCCGAGCATCATGGCGATGTGGCAGTCGTGGCCGCAGGCGTGCATGCAGCCCTCGTTGACGCTGGCAAACTCCTCGCCGGTCTGCTCGGTGACGGGCAGGGCGTCGATATCCGCGCGCAGCAGGATACGGCGGCGCGGCGTGCCGTCCTCGTGGTAGGCATCCGACGCGGTACCGCGAAGCGTTGCCACCAAGCCGGTCTTGAGCGGACGCTCGTAGGGGATATTCATGGCGTCGAGCTGGTTGGCGATGTCGGAGGTCGTGCGCTCCTCGGCAAGGCTCAGCTCCGGGTGCTTATGGAAGTGCCGGCGCTGCTTGATGATATAGGGTTCAAACTCGGTAGCGATATCTTTGATGGCTGCGGTGACGTCGTCAGCCGCGCGAGCCTCGGTCGCCGCCATAATCTGCTGTGCCTTGGTCTTCGTCATGGTCGATTTGCTCCTTGCTGGGTTGATCGCAAAATCGTACAGGCTCTCTCCAGTATGCCACCTGCCGCTAGGGCTGGTAAAGTTGCCGTTTGCCGCTTGGGGTTTTGTTACAAGGGCGGGGGAGTACACTCGGGGGTGTTGAATTTCCTGCCAGAGATGGGGATGCCCATGCAACATATCGATCGGATTATCCGCTCCAAGAACGTCTTTACCGCGCAAGACGGCATCGATACCGCCCGCGAGCTGGCGATTGCCATCGCAGACGACCGTATCGTCGCAGTCGGTGAGCCCGATGACGTGATCGCCGCCGCTCCTGCCGCCACGTCGGTTATCGACTACGGCGAGCAGTTTGTTTGCCCCGGCTTTCATGACGCTCATCTGCACTTCTTCCATACCTCGGTCGGTTCCTCGCCGTACATGCTCATGGATATGGGCACGTCCGAGGCGGCACTGGTGCAACATGCGCGCGAGTTTTCCCAGGACCTGCCCGATGACGCCTGGGTCGTGACGCAGGGCTGGCGCGATTACCGTTGGGACCCGCCCGAGCATCCTACCAAGGCGTCGCTCGATGCGGCATTCCCCGATCGTCCCTGCGTTATGTATTCGGGCGACGGGCACACGCTGTGGCTCAACAGCCGCGCACTCGAGGCGCTCGGCGTCACACGCGACAGCGAGCCGCCAGCGGGCGGCAGCTACGACAAGGATGCAAACGGCGAGCTCACGGGCATTGCTCACGAGGCGGCTGCCATGCAGCTGCTACCGCGCTGCCTGGAGTGGCTGGGCGAGGACCGCATCGCGAGCGCTTACGCCGACCAGATGAAGCGTATGGCCGAGCAAGGCATCACCTCAATCTGCGATATGTCGCTCATGCCCATGCCGGGCTGCGACTTTATTCGCGACGATGTTTACGACAAGCTGCAGGCCTCCGGCAAGCTGGGCATCCGCGCCCATCTGTTTCCCACGCTGCTGGATGACCAGTCGCGCTTGGAAGAACTCCAGACCCGCTACGCGAACAACGCGCTGCTCTCGGCGCCAGGCTTTAAACAGTTCTTCGACGGCGTGTCGAGCGAGCATACCGCATACCTCACTGAGCCCTATACCAACCCGCGCTTCCCGGGCGACCAGGGCCGCCTGACGGTCCCTGTCGAGCGTATGCGCAAGTTGGTTTTGGCGGCAGCCGAGCGTGACCATACCGTGCGCATCCACGTTATCGGCGACGGCGCCATCCATGCCGCACTCGATATCTTTGAGGAGGCGGCAGAGCTCTACGGCTTGCCCCAGCACGGCCACAATACGCTTGAGCACCTGGAGAATCTGCTGCCTCAGGACATCGATCGTCTGCGCAAGCTCAACGTCATTGCCTCGAGCCAGCCTTGCCACATCACGCTCGACCCGGGTGGCCCGGAGCGCGACCTGGGCTTGGAGCGCAGCCGCATCATGTGGCCGTTTGCGACCTATAAACAGCGCGGCATTCGCCAAGCCTTCGGTACTGACAGCCCTATCACGCCCGTTACCAGCATGAACGTGCTCTACACGGCTATCACGCGCCAGGACCCCAAAAGCCACTGGCCCGAGGGCGGCTGGCTGCCGAGCGAGCGTATCGATGCGGCAACGGCTCTGCGCAACTACACCCTGGGCAGCGCCTATGCAGCGGGCGACGAGCAAAACCTCGGCAGCCTAGAACCCGGCAAGTACGCCGACCTGGTAGTCCTGGACCAAAATCCACTCACCATCGACCCCCAAGAACTCCAAGCCACCAAAGTCCAAGCCACCTACCTAGCCGGCAACCTGATCTACGAGCGCTAAGTATTCATGTCTTACCGTTAAACGCGGCTCGGGCAGCTTATTTTGGGATGGCGCTCGAGCCGCGTTTGCGTTTCGGTGAGGATCCGCCATGTGCGTCCCTGCTCTGTTGGATTTGGGCGCGGGGTTGAGGTGCTGCTCCGTGCGTTCAATTTGGACATCAGCAGTGAAACCTCATGGTGTTTTGCATACTTCCAGTTGCAGATTGCATAAAAAAGCTGAGATGTTCTTTCCGGCCCTGATGTACCCCCGCCTGGGCCGTGCAAAAAACGGAGTATTCAGCACCGCGAGCTCTGCCTGTGCCGCTGCGGCTGAGTAACGTTACGGAGATTGACGTCATTTTGGGCTCCGGTACGGCGCGAAGCACGCCCATTTGTCCCAACGGGGTCTGCCCACCGACCAAAACCGCCCGCTGAAGGCGTTCTTGGGACCAATAAGGTATGTCCGGCGCGTATGCAGCCACCCTGGCCTGCTGAATACTCCCAAAAATGCACGGTGCTCCCCAGGGGACCCGTGCGCGCAGCGAAAACCATGCCCACGTTCCTATCCGCATCGCCATTTTGCTGCACTGACTTTTCTGAATGCCGGGCCCGAATTAGTTAACCTGCCTCCCGTGTGGCTCCGGAGGGGCGGGATATAAGGTTTATCGCGAGTTCCGCACGAGCCGAAGGCCACTTAATGTGGCCTTCGCGCGAGCAGGACTGCCCGAGCAGGAAACCTTATATCCCGCCCCTCCGGCGCCACACGGGAGCAGCGCACAAGTTATCCTCCGGCATTCAGAAAATCTAAGTGCCAAAAAATAAGATTTTTTGACTCCGTGTTGTATAACCCGCCATTCGTGGGTACCATTCAACGCGTACGCAAACAAAAAGGGTTAATTCGCGCGGTATAACCGCGTGGCCCAAAAAGGAGGAGACAAGCATGTCGTCTTTGAAGCCGCTTGCAGATCGTGTTCTGGTCAAGCCCGACGAGGCCGAGCAGAAGACCGCTTCTGGTCTGTATATCGCCAGCAACGCCCAGGAGAAGCCGCAGCGCGGCACCATCGTTGCCGTTGGCGCCGGCAAGGTCAACGACAAGGGTGAACGCATCCCCATGGACGTCAAGGTCGGTGACGTTGTCATCTACGGTAAGTTCGGTGGCAACGAGGTCAAGGTCGACGGCGAGAAGTATCTGCTGATGCGCGCCGACGACATCTACGCCGTCGTCGAGGCCTAGTCTCGTCAGAATCCCTGATTCGTCTTTGAACGCGATCGTCGCATAGGACTCGGAAGCGGCGACGCGAGTCACATTTCTTTTGGAGGATTACCTACCATGGCAAAGAACATTACGTTCAACACCGATGCCCGCGCTAAGCTTGCCAAGGGCGTCAACACTCTGGCCGACGCCGTTACCGTCACCATGGGCCCCAAGGGCCGCTACGTTGCGCTGCAGCGCACGTTCGGTGCTCCGACCATCACCAACGACGGCGTTTCTGTCGCCAAGGAGATCGAGCTCGAGGACAACATCGAGAACATGGGCGCTCAGCTGGTGAAGGAGGTCGCCACCAAGACCAACGACACCGTGGGTGACGGCACCACCACCGCAACCCTGCTCGCTCAAGCCATCGTCAACGACGGTCTGCGCAACGTCGCCGCTGGCGCCAACCCGCTGGCCATCCGTCGCGGCATCGACAAGGCCGTCAACGCCGCCGTCGCCGAGATGAAGAAGCAGGCCAAGCCGGTCGAGACCAAGGAGCAGATTGCTTCCGTCGGTACCATCTCCGCCGGTGACCCCGAGGTCGGCGAGAAGATCGCCGAGGCCATGGAGGTCGTGGGCAAGGACGGTGTCATCACCGTCGAGGATTCCCAGACGTTCGACATCACCATCGACACCGTCGAGGGCATGCAGTTCGACAAGGGCTATGTCTCCGCTTACTTTGTCACGGATAACGACCGCATGGAGGCCGTGATGAAGGATCCGTACATCCTCATCACCGACCAGAAGATCTCCAGCGTCCAGGACATCATGCCTGTTCTCGAGGCTGTCCAGCGCGCTGGCCGTGGCTTGCTCATCATCGCTGAGGACATCGATGGCGAGGCTCTGCCGACCCTCGTCCTCAATAAGATCCGTGGCGCCCTCAACGTCTGCGCCGTCAAGGCCCCGGGCTACGGCGATCGCCGCAAGCGCATCCTGGAGGACATCGCCGTCCTCACCGGTGGCCAGGCTGCTCTGGACGAGCTGGGCGTGAAGGTCGCTGACATCACCGCTGATATGCTCGGTACCGCTAAGTCCGTCACCATCTCCAAGGACAACACCGTCGTCGTCGGCGGCGCTGGCTCCAAGGAGGCCATCGACGCCCGCATCGCTCAGATCAAGGGCGAGATGGAGAACACCACCTCTGACTTCGACCGTGAGAAGCTCCAGGAGCGCCTGGCCAAGCTCTCCGGTGGCGTTGCCGTCATCAAGGTCGGCGCTGCTACCGAGTCCGAGCTCAAGGAGATCAAGCACCGCGTTGAGGATGCCCTGCAGGCTACCCGTGCTGCTGTCGAGGAGGGCATTGTCGCCGGCGGCGGCGTCGCCTTCATGGACGCTGCTCCTGCGCTCGATGCCGTCGAGATCGACGACCCCGAGGAGAAGATCGGCGTCGACATCGTCAAGAAGGCTCTGACTGCTCCGGTCGCTACTATCGCCAAGAACGCTGGTTTTGAGGGCGCTGTCGTGGTCGACAAGGTTGCCGAGCTGCCCGCCGGCCAGGGTCTCAACTCTGCCAACGGCGAGTGGGGCGACATGATCGAGATGGGCGTCCTCGACCCCGTCAAGGTCAGCCGCGTCACCCTGCAGAACGCTGCTTCTGTCGCCAGCCTGATCCTCATCACCGAGGCTACCGTCTCCGATGTGCCCAAGAACACTCAGCTTGAGGACGCTATCGCTGCTGCTACCGCTGGTCAGCAGGGCGGCGGTATGTACTAAGGCCGACAAGGTCTAGAACTCCCACCGGGAATCCGGGGGCGTGACGGGGCTTCTCTCCGGAACGTCCTCGGACATGCAAAGAGGCTTCGCATCGCGCTTCGCGCTGCGGAGCCTCTTTGCGGAATGTTCCGGAGAGAAGCCCCCGTCACGCCCCCGGATTCCCTGCGTTTACGGCCTTGAGGTCGGCGTGGGCGGAGGACTTGGTTGTTGGGAATACGTGTCCCGGTCGCTGTTTCGCGGCTTTGCCGCGAAAGGCGCGCCGCTTTGGGGCGAGTGGAGGATGTGGTTGTTGCAGTGGCTTGTCCCCTTCGCTGTTTCGCGCTTTGCGCGAAAAGCGCGCTACTTTGGGATGGGTGGGGAACGTTGTTGTTGCGGCAACTGATCCCCGCGACAAATTACCCTCGGCATACTTGCGCGAGCGATTGCTCGTGCTACACTTGCAAGTGCTGTTTCAGGGCGGGGTGGAATTCCCCACTGGCGGTAAATTGGGCGGTGCTAAAGGGGTGCCGTGGCGCAGGCGAGGTGCCTGCGGCCGAGCCGATGAGTCCGCGACCCGTGTGTGCGTTGGTTCGCATGCCGGCTGAACTGGTGAGATCCCAGTACCAACGGTTAGAGTCCGGATGAAAGAGGCAGGTGATCTTATGTCTGAACAGTCGCAGCATATCCATTTTGAGAACACGAATAGGTGGAGCACCAAACAGCTCGTTACCATGGCGCTGATGTGTGCCTTGGGCGCCCTGTTTATGTACGTGCAGCTGCCTATCCTTCCTTCGGCGCCGTTTTTGACGTATGACCCGTCGCTGGTGCCGGCGATGGTGTGCGGGTTTGCGTATGGTCCTGGTGCCGGCACTGCTGTTGCCGCCATGGCGATCGTTATCCATGCGCTCACCACGGGTGACTGGGTCGGCGCGCTTATGAACCTGGTTGCCACGCTGGGCTACATTCTGCCCGCGGCTATCGTGTACCAGAAGATGCATACCTATAAGGGTGCCGTGATTGGCCTAGTGTTCGGTGTCATTGCCGCTACGGCGCTGTCTATGGTCGCTAACCTTACCATTGGCGTATGGTTCTGGTATGGCTCGGTCGATGTGATCGCCCCGCTCATGATTCCTGCCGTGCTGCCGTTCAACCTTATCAAGACCGTGCTTAACTCGGTGTTGACGCTTGCAGTGTACAAGGCGGTCTCCAACCTCATCACGCCTAAAAAGGACCAGGTCAAAGGCCGCGCATGATTGAGTGTCGGGGTGTTTCCTTTAGCTATGACGGTGCCGCTCGGGCGCTCGACGGCATCGATCTGGATATCGAGGATGGCGAGTTTTTCTGCATCCTCGGTGGAAACGGGTCGGGCAAGTCGACGTTTGCCAAGCATCTGAATGCGCTTCTGCAGCCCGATGCGGGAACGGTGCGCGTCAACGGCATGGACGCGTCCGACCCCGAGTTGGTCTACGACATTCGTTCGACCGCGGGCATGGTATTCCAGAATCCCGATGACCAGCTGGTGGCAACGCTTGTCGAAGATGACGTTGCGTTTGGTCCCGAAAACCTTGGCGTGCCATCGGCACAAATCGCGCAGCGTGTACGCGAGGCGCTGAAGGGCGTGGGGCTGGTGGGCTTTGAGCGCCATGAGACCCATGCACTTTCGGGTGGTCAAAAGCAGCGCGTGGCGCTTGCCGGTGTGCTCGCCATGGAACCGCGCGTGCTCATATTGGACGAGGCCTCCTCGATGCTCGATCCGCGCGGACGCAAGGGCCTTATGAAGGCCTGTCATGCGCTCCACGATCGCGGCATGACCATCGTGATGATTACGCACTTTATGGAAGAGGCCGCCGAGGCCGATCGTGTCGCGGTGTTTCGGGCGGGGCGCGTTGCCATGCTCGGTACGCCCGAGGAAATCTTGACGCGGGCGGACGAACTTGCGCAGCTCAACTTGGATATGCCGGCGTCGTGCTGTCTAGGTAGGGCGCTTCGTGCGAAGGGCGTGCCCGTTCATGCGCAGGTGCGCGAGGCGGATATGGTCGCCGAGATTGCGCAGACATATGCCGACCGGAGTGGGGAAGACGCCGCGGGGCGGCCTTCTGCATCCGATTCTCGTGTGCTCGACAACGCCTCTTCTGCAACCGATGGGACAGCCGTGTCGGAGCCCGTCATCGAGATTTCGCACCTCTCGCATAGTTACTCGCTGAGTGCCCGCGAGCGCCGCCGCTGGCATAAGCGCTCGGTCACTGCGGGCAAATCGAGCAAACAGGCTCTCTGGGGAAACGACCCCAGCAGTCCGTGGGCGCTGCGCGATGTATCGCTGACGGTGCGTCGCGGCGAGTTCCTGGGCTTGGCAGGTCATACCGGTTCGGGTAAGTCGACGCTGGTCCAGCATCTCAACGGTTTGATTCGCCCCCAGGAGGGATCCGTTCGCGCGCTGGGGCTCGATCTGTCAAACAAGAAAGACGCCGCCGCGGTTAAGGCCAAGGTCGGCGTGGTGTTTCAGTATCCTGAGCGTCAGCTGTTTGCCGAAACCGTGGCGCAGGACGTGGCGTTTGGTCCGCACAACCTTGGCTTGCCGCAAGATGAAGTCGACCGTCGTGTCGAGTCATCGCTCTCGCGCGTGGGCCTCGATCTTTCCACGGTCGGCGACAAGAGTCCCTTTGAGCTTTCGGGCGGTCAGCAACGGCGTGTGGCATTCGCCGGCGTGCTCGCCATGGAGCCCGAGGTCCTGGTGCTCGATGAACCCATGGCGGGGCTCGATCCGGCTGCGCGCAGGGATTTCCTTGAGCTTATCGGTCGACTTCACCGCGATGGCCTGACCGTTGTCATGGTTTCGCATAGTATGGATGACCTGGCCAACTGCTGCGACCGCATCGTCGTGATGAACGAAGGTGCGGTGTTTGCCGAGGGAACCCCCGCGCAGGTGTTTGCACATGCCGATGAGCTCAAGTCGATCGGCTTGGGCGTTCCCGCCGCCCAGCGCATGGCGTTGGCGCTCGCGGAAGCGGGCGTGCCGCTGCGTTGCGGCGGGCTCTATACGGTTGAGTCGCTGGCAGACGAGTTGGTGGACCTGCTAATCGGTCGCTCAGACGGTTCTTCTAGCGTCTCGGACATTGCTAAATCCAAGACGGTCGCGCGAGAGGAGGGCTGCTAATGGAGGCGTTTTCGTTTGGCAGCTACTATCCCGGCGATAGTGCAATCCACCGCCTGGACCCGCGAACCAAGTTGCTCTTGGGCTTTGTGTTTCTGATCACGACGCTCACGGTCAGTGGCTTCCGCGGACTGGCCCCGGTCGCAATTTTCGTCGTGCTGATCTATGCCGTGTCCCGGGTGCCGTTGCGCCGGGTCCTATCATCGATGGCGCCGCTGCTGGCAATCGTCGTCGTGGTCGCGGTGCTCAACTTGTTTACCGATCAGAGTGGGCGCATCCTGTGGCAGCTCGGCTTTCTGCAGATAAGCGAGGGCTCACTGCGTTCTGCCGCCTTTATGGCGTGCCGCCTGACGTTGATGATGGCCGGCATGAGCGCCATTACGCTCACCACGCCCACGCTCGACCTCACCGCGGGCTTTGAGCGCCTGCTCGCGCCGTTTGCGCGTGTGGGACTTCCTGCGCACGAGCTCGGCATGATCATGGGTATCGCGCTACGCTTTATGCCGCAGTTTGCCACCGAGATGAAGCAGACGGCCGATGCGCAGGCAAGCCGCGGTGCACGCGTGACGGGAGGTCCGCTCGGCGGCGTGCGTATGCTCGGCAGTGTGGCGATTCCGCTGTTCACGGGCGTGTTCCGCCATGCCGAGACGCTGTCTGCTGCCATGGATGCACGCTGCTATCACGGTGAGCAGGGTCGCACGCGCCTGCATGCGCTTGCATTTCGCCGTGGGGATGCGCTGGCTGCGGTGGTGACGGCGCTGCTGCTCGCGTGTGTCATCGTCATCAACCTTCAACTTGTTTAGGCGCGATTCGAGCGCAAGAAAGGGGTCCCTATGACCGACAACGATCGCACGGCTCAGCTTGAGCGCGCCTGTTCATATCTCAGGCGCATTCCGGCGTGGTATCTGGCCACGACCGATGTGGCCGACGGGCATCAGCCTCGCGTGAGGCCGTTTTCTTTTGCCATGGTCGATGACGGTAAGTTGTGGTTTTGCACGTCGCGCGACAAGGACGTGTGGGCGGAGCTGAGTGCGAATCCCAAGTTTGAGCTCTCGGGCTGGAAGCCGGGGGAATGTTGGATCGTATTGACCGGCGAAGCCGCACTTGAGGACGACGCAGTTGCGAGCGACAAGGTGCGTCAAGCGGGTTTTAAGCACATGGTGGGCATTGGCGAGGAACACGAGAGTGCCAACGACGGCCGCCTTGCTTTCTTTTCGGTCCGCAACATTGCCGCGCGCTTCTGTGATATCGACGGCAGCGAGGAGCGCCTGGAGCTCTAGCGCGTCTCAAATTAACTACCCGTTCCGAATTAGCTAGCGCCAGGAGGACACATGGACGGATTGAATACGGTGTTGGAGTATCTGACGTCGGTGCCGGCATGGTATTTGGCGACGAGCGTTGATGGGCAGCCGCATGTGCGTCCGTTTTCGTTTGCGCAGATCCAGGACGGCAAGCTGTGGTTTGTAACGGCGCGCACCAAAGACGTGTGGCAAGAGCTGCTGCAAAACCAGCGCTTTGAGGCCACGAGTTGGTGGCCGGGCCATGGCTGGCTCATCTTGCGCGGGCGTGCCGGCTTGGATGACCGGGCTTTAGGCGAAATGCGCGAAGCCGGGTGGAAGCATCTAGAGCACCTGGGCGAGCACTATGAGGGGCCTAACGACCCCACGCTCGTCTTCTTTAGCGTCGAGGATCCCGAGGCTTTTATCTGCAATCACGACGAATGGGTGCCGGTCGAGCTCTAGCCAGCTGGCTCATCCTAACAACTTGGTTTTCGCATGGGCGGGCCCCGTATTGCCCGGCGCCGTTGGGAGCGCCGGTCAATACGGGGCCCGCTCCATTTGTCAATTCCTTCAAGCGAATGTGTCGGGAATGTTTCAATGCATGAATATGCAAGCCATTTACGTATTCATGCATCTTTTGGTGCTAAAGTTTCAACCCACTTCATAACGACCGCTGCGAAATGCGCATCGGTGCATAAATCGCAGACAAGGAGTCTGATATGTCTTTGAAGGTTGGAATCGTCGGCGCGGCTGGATATGCCGGCGCCGAGCTCATTCGCCTCGTCCTCGGTCATCCCGAGTTTGAACTTGTTGCCATTACGTCCAACGCCGATGCCGGCCAGCCGCTGTCCGCGGTGTATCCGAGCTTTGCTGGCGTGAGCGATCTGGTTTTCACCACGCATGACGCCCCCGAGCTCAAGAGCTGCGATGCGGTTTTTCTTGCCGTGCCGCACACGGCTGCCATGGCACAGGTGCCCGCGCTGCTTGCATCGGGCGTCTCCTGCTTTGATCTTTCGGCTGACTACCGTCTGAACGACGCGTCCGTCTTTGAGACATGGTATGCCGCCGAGCATACGAGCCCCGAGCTGCTCAAGACCCGTGCCTTCGGTCTGCCCGAGCTGTTCTGCCAAGACTTGGAGACCGCCGCATCCGACCATGCCGACGGCAAACCCGTGCTGGTCGCCTGCGCCGGTTGCTATCCCACCGCAACGAGCCTTGCCGCCGCGCCCGCCGTGCGCGCGGGTTGGGTGGCCGAGAACGGTCCCGTGATTGTCGATGCCATTAGCGGCGTGACGGGCGCCGGTAAGTCCTGCAACGCCCGCACCCATTTTTGCAGCGCCGACGAGAACTTGGAGGCCTACGGCGTGGGCAAGCATCGCCACACGCCCGAGATTGAGCAAATCCTTGGCCTGACCGATCGCGTCGTCTTTACCCCGCACCTGGCACCGCTCAAGCGTGGTCTGCTCTCCACGGTGACGCTGCCGCTTACGCCGCGGGCTATCGATACCTTGACCCTTGAGGACGTTGTCGACCATTACAAGCAGTTCTACGCCGGTCGCACCTTCGTACGCGTACTCGATGCCGGTCAGCAGCCCAAGACGGCTTCGGTCGTCGGCACCAACGCCGCCCAGATCGGCCTCGCGCTCAACAAGCGCGCGGGCGTGCTGGTGGCGACGGGCGCCATCGACAATCTGTGCAAGGGCGCTGCGGGCCAAGCAGTCCAGTGCGCCAATATCGTCTTTGGCTTTGACGAGCGACGAGGCTTGCCCACAGTGGCGTGCCCGGTGTAGCACATTCGATTGTTAACGATTTGGTAGTCGGGCATCGAGTGGGGCGCCACTCTTAAGCTGGTCTCATGATTGTGGCTGGCAGGGCGCACCAACCGATGCCCGTTTTTTGTTTGACATAAGGAGTCATAAGACGATGAATACCGAGCTGTTTGACATTAAGATTCGCGCCGTAGAGGGCGGCGTTACGGCGGCGGCCGGCTTTAAGGCGGCAGGTATCCATGCCGGATTCCGCAAGAACCCTGAGCGCCTGGATTATGCTCTCGTCGTGCCCGATAAACCCTGCCCCGGCGCCGGCGTGTTTACCACCAACCGCTTTTGCGCGGCGCCTGTCCAGGTGAGCCGTGCCAACCTGGGTGGCGCCGACAAGGGCTACGGTATCATCGCCGGCGTTTCGGTTAACTCTGGCAATGCCAACGCCGCCACGGGTGAGACCGGCCTTGCCTGCGCGCGTGAGACGTGCGACATCGCCTCGCAGGTTATCGGCTGCGAGCCCCAGCAGATCCTGGTCGCCTCCACGGGCGTGATTGGCCAGATTCTGCCGATCGATACGTTTGAGACCGCCATCCCTGCCGCCTACGAGGCACTCTCCGCCCACGGTGGCGCCGATGCGGCCCACGCCATCATGACGACCGATACGCATTTCAAGGAATATGCCGTGTCCTACGTCAGCGATGCCGATGGCCATGCGGGCAATGTCTATACGGTAGGCGGAATGTGCAAGGGCTCGGGCATGATCATGCCCAACATGGCCACCATGATCGCAGTTATCACCACCGATGCCCCCGTCGAGCCTGCGGCACTTCATGTCCTGCTGCTCTCGACCGTCAAGCAGACCTTTAACAAGGTAACGGTCGATTCCGATACCTCGACCAACGACACCTGCATCATGCTTGCCTCCGGCGCCGCTGCCGCAGATGCCGAGGCCATCGTCGAGGGCTCCGATGCTTTTAACGAGTTGGCCTTTGCCGTGCACGAGGTGTGCGAGAGCCTGGCGCGCAATATCGCCGCCGATGGTGAGGGCGCATCTAAGCTTGTTACGGTCAACGTTACCGGCGCCGTGAACGACGAGGAGGCCGATATCGCCGCCCGTGCCGTTGCCAACTCGCCGCTCGTTAAGACCTGCATCGCCGGCCACGACTGCAACTGGGGCCGCGTTGCTATGGCGCTTGGCAAGTGCGGCGTGAAGTTTAATCAGGAAGACGTTTCCATCGACATGATGGGCATGCCTGTCTGTCGCGACGGTCTGACTGTTCCCTTTGACGAGGACGAGGCTCTGCGACGTTTCGAGGCGCCCGAGATCGTGATCTCGGCCGACCTGGGCGCAGGCGACGCGGCAACGACCGTGTGGACCTGCGACCTCACGCATGAGTACATCTCCATCAACGGCGACTACCGTTCCTAGATTCCAGACGCGCTGCGCATCTTGCCGCGATTGCGGACAGCGGAGCACGGCGCGATAACGATACGAAAGACGAGGCAGATTATGAAATTCGCACGCGATTGTCGTTCGAGCGAATCCAACGAAGCAACCGCGCAGCTGCTGTTCGAAGCACTGCCGTGGATTAAGAACCTGACCGGCAAGACGGTTGTTATCAAATATGGCGGAGCCGCCATGGTTGATGAGCAGCTGCGCCGCGACGTGATGAGCGACATCGTCCTGCTTAAGATCATCGGCATGCGCCCCGTTATCGTGCACGGCGGCGGCAAGGCCATCAACGAGGCACTCAGCCATTACGATATTCCTGTCGAGTTTAAGAACGGCCAGCGCGTGACCACGCCGGCGACCATGGATATCGTGCGCGAGGTGCTGGGCGGCAAGGTTAACCAGGAGCTGGTTGCTGCCATCAACCACCACGGCAACCTGGCCGTGGGCGTGTCGGGCAGCGATGCCGGCACGCTCATCGCCGAGCCGCTCGACCCCGAACTTGGTCGCGTGGGCAAAGTGACGCACGTTAACACCGACTATATCGAGCGCTTACTCGATAGCGAGTACATCCCCGTTATCGCTACCGTCGCGGCGGGGGAGGACGGCGGTTTCTTCAACATCAACGCCGATACCGCCGCCGGTGCCGTTGCGGCAGCGCTCCACGCGCACAAGGCAATCTTCCTTACCGACGTCGACGGCCTGTACAAGGACTTTAGCGATAAGGATTCGCTTATCTCCAACCTGACGCTCGACGAGGTCAACGAGATGCTCTATGGCGGCGAGGTCGACAAGGGCATGATTCCCAAGCTTCGTGCCGCCGTCGATGCCCTGACCGCTGGCGTGTTCCGCGCCCACATCATCAACGGCACCACGCCGCACTCGCTGCTGCTGGAGCTGCTGACCGATGCCGGCGTCGGTACCGTGATCCATTCCACCGAGACGGCCTACGAGTTCGATACGCATCCGCACCCGCTTTCGACTTTTGCGGCGCGCCTGGCCGAGAACCTCGACGAGGTCGAGAAGCTCCAGACCGTTTAGCCTGTTCGCAATCGTCGCATATCTACACCCATAGCCCGCGCCATCTGGCGCCCAACGAAAGGCATCCCATGTCACTTGCAGCTCAACAATCGCTCGAATCCCATTACGTCATGCATACCTTTGGCCGCTCTCCGGTCGAGTTTGTCGAGGGTCACGGCATGAAGCTCACCGGCGACGATGGCCGCGAGTATCTCGACTTTCTTGCTGGTATCGGTGTGTGCAGCTTGGGCCATGGCAACCCTGCTGTGCTCTCGGCGCTCGAGGCACAAACCAAAAAGCTCATGCATGTCTCCAATTACTTCTACATTGAGCAGCGCGGCCAGGTCGCGGCGCTGCTGTCCAAGCTCGCTAACGACGACGTAGATGGTGCGCGCGTGCTTGCCGATGCCATTGCCGCTGGCGATGAGACCACGGCCGCCGCGCTCGGTGCTCCTGCTGCGGACGAGCAGGTGTGGGAGACGTTCTTTGCCAACTCCGGCGCCGAGGCTAACGAGGGTTCGATGAAGCTCGCGCGTCTGTACGCCAAGCGTGCCGGTAACGGCGGCAACACCATCGTGTGCATGCGCGGAGGTTTCCACGGCCGTACGCTCGAAACCATTGCCGCTACCATGCAGGATTGGCTGCAGGACAGCTTCCGTCCGTTGCCGGGCGGCTTTGTGGCCTGCACGCCCAACGACGTCGACGAGCTGCGTGCGATCTTTAAGCAGCTGGGAAGCGAGATCTGCGCTGTGATGCTCGAGCCGATTCAGGGCGAGAGCGGCGTGCACCCCATGACCGAGGAGTTTATGGCGGCGGCGCGCGACCTTGCACACGAGGTGGGCGCTGTGCTGATCGCCGACGAGGTCCAGTGTGGCATCTTCCGCTCCGGCAAGCCGTTTGCGTTCCAGACCTATGGCGTGGAGCCCGACATCATGAGCCTTGCCAAGGGCATTGCCGATGGCGTGCCCATGGGCGCCGTCGTGGCCAAGAAGGAGATCGCCGACGTGTTTAAGCCCGGTGACCATGGTTCGACTTTTGGCGGTAGCTGCTTGGCCGTCGCGGCATGCGCCGCGACGCTCTCCGCGCTCGTGCGCGGCGATTATGCCGACCATGCTGCCAAGGTGGGTGCCTATATGGAGGCAAAGCTCGCCAAGCTGCCGCACGTGACCGAGGTACGTGGCCGCGGCTTGATGCTCGGCTGTGATTTGGATGATGCCGCGGGCGACGCGCATGATGTTGTTGCCCGCGCGCTGACCGCCGGTGCCGTGACCAACGCTACAGGTGCGCATACGCTGCGTTTCCTGCCGCCACTTGTCTGCGAAGAAGCCGACGTGGACAGCCTGATCGAGATCCTGTCGGACGTTTTGGCCTAACACAGCGCAATAACTTAATTTGGACCGTTCCGGACTGCGGACGTGCCATATGCGGCACGATTCAGCGGTCTGGAGCCCGTTTTGCCTTAGATTTGCTAAGGCAGGGAGACCTGCTGGTCAAAATACATTAAATATGAGTACTGTTACCGATTTGGTCGCAGCAATTTTGGACTAATAAGACCAGATGGCAAGTCGAAATGGCGATGAATGCACGATTTTGATCCAATTGTTAGTCCTTATAATGGACATATGTTGCGTAACTTAAGCAAATACTATCTTTTGATATGTTGTAAGCAAGGTAGCAGTACTCATTTTTGCCATTTTCTGGCCACGGCCTTTGTGACAGACGTGCTGGCGGGTTCGAACCCCTCAGTAATGGGCCCTAAAAAGAAAGGCCTCCATAGCTGGAGGCCTATCAAATCAGTGGTGGGCGATGAAGGATGTCCGCGTGCGGCTGGCGCCGCCCGCGCCCCGCTTCGTCGCTCCGCTCCTCGCGTGCTGCGCTGGAAAACGCTTCGCGTTTCCTCAGCTCCGCACCCTTGCGGGTTCGAATCCCATGAAATGGGCCCAAACAAAAAACGGTCCCCTTTCGAGGACCGTTTCCAAATCAGTGGTGGGCGATGAGGGATTCGAACCCCCAGCCTTGTGCGTGTAAAGCACCTGCGCTAACCGTTGCGCCAATCGCCCGTGCGGAGAGAGTATAGCAAAATAATCGCCCCATTCACCTCATATCCATTAAAGGTAACCGGCGCGTGTCACAGCGGAGCTGATTCAGTTGAGATTGCCTGAACATTCCGCCCCTCTTTACGCCCTCGGGTATACTCAAAAGCTACTGATTCGATTTGATGCCCAGCAACAGCAGAGGGGATAGTATATGTGCGGTTTTGTCGGTTTTGTCGGTGGGACGGATAACCAATCCGAGGTGCTCACCAAGATGATGGACCGCATCGTCCATCGCGGTCCCGACATGGGCGGTCAGTTTATCGACGGCCGCGTTGCCCTGGGCTTCCGCCGCTTGTCGATCCTCGACCTGACCGAGGCCGGCGCTCAGCCCATGGCCAATGAGGACGGCAGCGTCGTTATCGTCTTCAACGGCGAGATCTACAACTTCCAGGAGCTTCGCTCCGAGCTCGAGGCCAAGGGCTATAAGTTCCACTGCGGCGCCGACACCGAGAGCCTCCTGCACGGCTACGAGGAGTGGGGCGAGGCCGTACTCGATCGCTTGCGCGGTATGTACGCCTTCGTCATCTGGGACAAGAAGAAGAACAAGCTTTTTGGCGCCCGCGATATCTTTGGCATCAAGCCGCTCTACTACTATCCCATGGCCGATGCGGGCGACGGCGCTCCGGGCGTGCTCTTTGGTTCCGAGATCAAGAGCTTCCTGGACTACCCGCACTTCCACAAGGCGGTCAACAAAAAGGCCCTGCGTCCGTACATGACGCTGCAGTATTCGGCAACCGAGGAGACCTTCTTCGAGGGTGTCTACAAGCTGCCGCCGGCGCATTACTTTACCGTAGACATCCCGACCGGCAAGATGAACATCGAGCGCTATTGGGATTGCGATTACTCTGCCGTCGAGAAGCCGTTCGAGGAGTACGTCGACGAGCTGGACGAGGTCGTGCACGAGAGCGTCGAGGCCCATCGCATCGCCGACGTCAAGGTCGCTTCGTTCCTCTCCGGTGGCGTCGACTCCAGCTACATCGCCGCTTGCCTCATGCCCGACAAGACCTTCTCGGTAGGCTTCGATTACAAGAACTTCAACGAGACCAACTACGCCAAGGAGCTCTCTGACAAGCTCGGTGTCGAGAACGTCCGCAAGATGATCACCGCCGACGAGTTCTTTGGCGCGCTCGAGGACATTCAGTATCACATGGACGAGCCGCAGTCCAACCTGTCGTCCGTGCCGCTGTGGTTCCTGGCCGAGATGGCCCGCAAGGACGTCACCGTCGTGCTTTCGGGCGAAGGCGCCGACGAGCTCTTTGGCGGCTACGCCTACTACGAGGACACGGTCCCAGTCCGCAAGTACAAAAAGATGGTGCCGCTGCCCATCCGTCGCGCGCTCGGTAACCTGGCGCTGCATATGCCGTACTTCAAGGGCCACAATTTCCTGGTCAAGGGTGCCGAGATCCCCGAGAAGTCGTTCCTAGGACAGGCCCTGGTATGGCCGGAGCGTGAGGTCGACGGCGTGCTTAAGCCCGAGTACAACACCGGCGACGGCGCCTTCGAGCTCGCTGCCCCCATCTACGCGCGCGTAAAGGGCCAGCCCGAGCTGGTCAAGAAGCAGTACCTGGACATGAACATGTGGCTCCCGGGCGACATTCTGCTCAAGGCCGACAAGATGTGCATGGCGCACTCGCTGGAGCTGCGCGTGCCCTTCCTGGACCGCAAGGTCATGGAGTTCGCCGAGCACATTCCCGACCGCTATCGCATCAACGAGAATGGCAACAAGCAGGTGCTCCGCCACGCCGCCAACAAGTCGCTGCCCGACGAGTGGGCCACCCGTCCCAAGGTGGGCTTCCCGGTGCCGATCGTCTACTGGCTGCGCGAGCAAAAGTGGTACGACTATGTCAAGGAGTACTTCACCGCGCCGTGGGCAAGCGAGTTCTTCGATACCGACGAGCTCATGCACCTGCTCGATCTGCACTTTGCGGGCAAGGGCGATTTCCAGCGCAAGATCTATACGCCGCTCGTGTTCCTGGTGTGGTACAAGCGCTTCTTTATCGACGAGGACCAGCCCGCTGTTCAGGCTGCCTAGCCTCGGCTTACGAACGCCTGCGCGTAACGGCTCCTCCGGGAGCCGTTTTTGCGCGGGTGCGTTTCGGTTACTATAAAAACCGTCCCTGCCAAATGGCTGAGAAAGGTGAAAGATGCACCATTCGGATTCCGCGACCGTGACCACGGTCGATACGCTTGCCAAGCTTCTCGATGTGTGCGGCGAGCTGCGCGCATCAGAGCAGGTTGACGAGCGTGCCGTGACCGGCTGCTCGTTTGATTCGCGCGCGGTCTCGGCAGGTGACGTGTTCTTTTGCAAAGGTGCTGCCTTTAAGCCCGCGTTTTTGAGCATGGCGCTCGATGCGGGTGCCGTCGCATTTGTGTGCGAAGAGTCGCTGGTCGAGTCTCTGGAGCCGCTGGCGCAGGAGAGCGGTGCTGCGATGCTGGTTGTTGATAGCGTTCGCACGGCCATGGCCCTGTTGCCGCCGGAGGTCTACGACCGTCCCGACCACGACGTCAAGATCGTGGGCATCACCGGTACCAAGGGAAAGACCACGGCCGCTTTTATGCTCCAGTCGATTATCAAAGCGGCGGGCGAGTCCTGCGGCATGATCGGCTCGGTGAGTACCGACGATGGCATCGAGTGCTACGAGAGCACTAATACCACGCCAGAGGCCCCCGAGGTCTGGCGCCATATCGCCAACTGCCGTGAGTCCGGTCGCCAGTCCATGGTCATGGAGGTCTCGAGCCAGGCGCTCAAGTACCAACGCGTCGAGAATCTGCCGTTTGACGTGGCGTGCTTCCTCAACATCGGGCGTGACCACATCTCGCCGATCGAACACCCCACGTTTGAGGATTATTTTGAGAGCAAGCTCAGGATCTTTGACCAGGCAAAGACCGCCGTGGTGAACCTGGGCACCGAAGAGGTTGGCCGTGTGCTGGAGGCAGCGTCGACGGCCGAGCGCTTGGTGACCGTTGGCGTCGAGCATCCCGAGGCAAGCCTGTGGGCAAGCGATGTCCGCATGGTCGGCTTTAACATCGAGTTTAACCTGCATGGCCTGTGTGCCGACGAGTCCGAGGCGGGGGAGAAGGTCCTGCTGGGTATCGCGGGCGACTTTAACGTGGAAAACGCGCTGGTCGCTATCGCCGCTGCGCACGAGATCGGCATCGGTATCGAGGCTATCAAGAAGGGCCTCTCCAAATTGCGCGTGCCTGGTCGCATGGAGGTTGTGGAGTCGAAGGATGGCCGCGTGATTTGTGTTGTTGACTACGCTCACAACCAGCTTTCGTTCCGTTCGCTTTTCTCGTCGGTCAAGCGCGCGTTTCCCACTAGTCCAGTCATTGCAGTGTTTGGTGCTGCCGGCGGCAAGGCGCAGGAGCGCCGCGAGCAGCTTCCATGCGAGGCCGCACCATATTCCGACCTGATGATCTTTACCAACGAGGACCCGGCTCACGAGGACCCGATGAAGGTCTGTCGCGAGCTTGCCGAGCATGTTCCCGACGATACACCGAACGAGATCATCCTCGACCGTGAAGCCGCTGTGCATGCGGCGTTCAAGGCGGCGCGCGAGGAGTACGTCAACCCCAATGCTCCCACCATTGTCTTGCTGCTGGCAAAGGGTGACGAGGAGCTCATGCACGTGGGCGACGAGTTCGTGCCCATCGAGAGCGACCTTTCGCTGGCCAATCGCCTGATCGATGTTACCCAGTTTGACTAATGAACCATGATGGCGGCGGCGCCCTGAGTGCACTGTCGCCATAAGCGTGTTCCCTCAATCAAAACATGCCGTCCAAGTCCAAACCCTTCTACGTAAACGGAGTAACCATGTCCCACAACACCCTGCCGACCGTTGCCGAGCTTTCGGGCGAGATGTGCGAGCGCTTGGCCAAGGTCAAGTACGTCTTTACCGACCTGGATGCCACGATGCTCGCACCCGGCTCGTGCGTGCTGCGCGACAACGACGGCAACCCCTCGACCAAACTCGTCGAGGCCGTCGTGGCACTTGCCCGCGCTGGTATTCAGGTGGTTCCCACCTCGGGCCGCAACCGTACCATGATCCACGAGGACGCGCGCGTGCTCGGCCTCAACTCTTACATTGGTGAGATGGGCGGCCTGGTCATGTACGACCTCAAAGCCAACGATTGGGAGTATCTGACTGGCGACATGCCTTACGACCCCGTCTGCGGCCTTACTCCGCACCAGGTGATCGAGCAGACCGGCGTGTGCGAGAAGATCCTCGCCCGCTGGCCGCACAAGATCGAGTATCACAACGACATGTCGACCGGCTACAAGTACCGCGAGGTCACCGTCGGCATGCGCGGCGATGTGCCCGACGATGAGGTCCAGGCCATCCTCGACGAGGCCGGCTGCGGCCTGGTGTGGGCCTGTAACGGTCACCTGACGCATCTGTCCAAGCCGACGACGCTCGAGCTCGATCGCGTCGAGGACGGTCGCGCGTTCAACATCAACCCCGCGGGTCTCAACAAAGGCGTCGCCATTGCGCGCTTTTGCGAGCACCTGGGGATCGAGCGCGAGGAGACGCTCGCGCTCGGCGACTCCGAGTCCGACTTCTACATGGCCGATCACGTGGGCACGTTCTGTCTGGTCGAGAATGGCCTGACGAGCGCCGGCGCGCCCGAGTTCCTGGCTGCTTGCGAGAACGCTTTCGTTACGCGCGGCAAAATTGTCGACGGTTGGGCGGCGACGGCAGAGCTGCTGGTCGCGGCGCGTTCGTAGCGCGGCGTCGCCGCACTTGGATATGTCTTTTCGAGAGAGACTGGTGAGGTAATGTCCGATATCGAGAATCCGGCAGGCGACACGCGCCCGATCGGTGTGTTCGATTCTGGCCTGGGCGGTCTGACGGTTGCGCGCGCCATCGCGACGGCGCTGCCGCACGAGTCCGTCTACTACTTCGGCGACACCAAACGCTGCCCCTACGGCACGCGCACCGAGGATGAGGTGCGCTCGTTTGCGTTGCAGGCGGGCCGTTGGCTGTCGAAGCACGACGTCAAGATTATGGTCATCGCCTGCAACACGGCGACAGCTGCGGCCTTACGTCTGGCCCAGCAGGTGCTCGACGTTCCCGTGATCGGCGTGATCGCGCCGGGTGCCCGCGCGGCAATCAACAGCACCCGTTCGCGTCGCGTGGGCGTGCTCGCCACCAACCTCACCATTCGCTCGGGCGCTTACACGCGCGCCATTCAGGATCTAGATGCCGGCGTCGACGTATACGGCTGCCCCGCCTCGAGCTTTGTCGAGGTTGTCGAACACGAGCTCGCCTCGGGTGCGCATCTGCAAGAGCAGTGGCTTGAGAACGAGGACATCTTCGATACGCCTGCCGTGCGTGCGCTGGTGGGTGCCACGGTTGAGCCACTGCGCGACCACGGTATCGATACCGTGGTGCTCGGCTGTACGCATTTTCCGCTGTTGGTGGGACCTATCCGCCATGCGCTGGGGTCTGGGGTGCGCGTCGTGAGTTCCGCCGAGGAGACCACACGAGAGCTGACCGATATCCTCACGCGCCGCGAGCAGCTGGCGGGTGACGCCGCCGAGCCGCAGCATCGTTTTGCCACGACGGCCGATAACATTGCCGAGTTTGCGGTGGCGGGCAGCTTTATCTTTGGTCAGCCGCTCAAGAGCATCGAACATATCGATATCGATGAGCTGGAATAGATGTAAGGCAGCCGCCAAAGCCTTCGCCACATCTTTTGCCGAAAGGATATTTCTATGGAGTACATGCAGGTCAACCGCGCCAACGGCCGCGCCGCCAACGAGTTGCGTCCCGTTAAGCTCACCCGTGGCGTCATGAAGCACGCCCACGGTTCGTGCTTGGCCGAGTTCGGCGACACGCGCGTGCTGTGCGCCGCCACCATCGAGGAGGGCGTGCCGGGCTGGCGAAAGGGAGCTAAGGCCGGCTGGGTGACCGCGGAATACGCCATGCTGCCGACGTCGACCGGCAAGCGCTGCAAGCGCGAGCACGCCAACCGCAAGGGCCGCTCCATGGAGATCGAGCGCCTCATTGGCCGCAGCCTGCGTACCGTCGTCAACATGAAGGCGCTCGGCGAGTACACCGTCACCGTCGACTGCGATGTGATTCAGGCCGATGGCGGCACGCGTACAGCGAGCATCACCGGCGCCTGGGTGGCGCTGCACGACGCCCTCGCCATGTGGGTCGAGGCGGGCAAGATCGAGCGCATCCCGCTTACCGGCCAGGTGGCTGCAATCTCCATGGGCGTTGTCGACGGCAATACGCTGCTTGACCTCGATTATTCCGAGGACAGCCATGCCGAAGTCGACATGAACCTCGTCGCCACCGACACCGGTGAGATGATCGAGCTCCAGGGCACTGGCGAGCAGGCGCCCTTTGACCGTAAGCGCCTCAACGCCCTGCTCGACTTTGGCGACAAAGGCATCGCCGAGCTCATCGAGCTTCAGCGCCAAGCCATCGCCTAACCTGCCAAAAAGGGACAGGTTTATTTTGGCAGGTTTTATCTGGGAAAACGTCGAAGTATAAGACTGCCGTTGATTGAGAGGGGAGAGGCGGAGGCCCTCGTCGCCCTCGGCGCGGCATTGCTATAGAGACAAGGAGACCACTCATGGCACTTGAGAAGATCGACATCGACACCCTCGACCCGGCGGCGACCATTGTCGTGGCAACGGGCAACGCCCATAAGCTCACCGAGATCGAGGCCATTTTGGGCAAGGTCATGCCCGAGGTGCGCTTTGTGGCGCTCGGCCAGCTGGGCGAATTTGAGGACCCCGAGGAAAACGGCACGACGTTTTTGGAGAACGCCATCATCAAGGCGCAGGCTGCCGTCGAAGAGACGGGGCTCATGGCCATTGCCGACGATTCGGGCCTGGTCGTCGACGCGCTGGACGGTGAGCCCGGTGTGTATAGCGCGCGCTACGCGGGCGTTCACGGCGACGATGCCGCCAACAATGCCAAGCTGCTCGTGAATCTGGAAGGCGTGGCGGACGAGGACCGCACCGCGCGCTTTATGAGCGTCGTTGCGCTCATCGATACGGACGGCCTGGTCACCTATGGCGAGGGCGCCTGTGAGGGCGTTATCGCGCACGAGGGCCGCGGCGATCACGGCTTTGGCTACGACCCGCTGTTCCTGCCGGTCGATACGCCGGGCAAGACTATGGCCGAGCTCACGGCGGACGAGAAGAACGCCATCAGCCATCGATTCCATGCGCTCGAGCACCTATCCGCCAAACTGACGGGCGAGGAGTAGGCCGTGCGTGCGGTGGTTCAGCGCGTGCTCAACGCCGGCGTGACGGTCGACGGCGAGTGCGTGGGCCGCATTGGACGCGGCTATCTGGTGCTGTTGGGCGTGGGCCACGGCGACACGCGCGCCGAGGCTGATAAGCTGTGGGGCAAGCTCCGGGGCTTGCGCATTAACGAGGACGAGAACGGCAAGACCAACTTGGCGCTTGCCGATGTCGACGGAGAGGTGCTCGTGGTCTCGCAGTTCACGCTGTTCGCCGACTGCCGCCACGGCCGCCGTCCGTCGTTTACCGATGCAGGCGCCCCCGATGTTGCCAACGAGCTCTACGAGTACTTCCTGACGCTCGTTCGTCAAGATGTCGAACACGTGGCGCACGGCATCTTTGGCGCCGATATGAAAGTCGACTTGGTCAACGACGGTCCGTTCACCATCGTCCTCGATACCGACAATCTGTAAGTAGCCAAATTAGCTACTTGCGCGTGGTCGCAACAGGGTGCTATAGTATTAGAGTTTTGTCTATCTTAGGGGTATTATCCCCTTTTTGAATTGCATCTTCTGGAGGCCCTGTTCATGGAAGAGATGGAAGTCAATCACGTCGACGACATCCACGAGAAGCTGACCGATATGGTGGGCGATCGCGTTAAGGTGAAGGCCAACATGGGCCGCACCCGCGTCGTCGAGCGCATGGGCACCATCAAGAGCGTCCATCCGGCAGTCTTTATCGTCGAGGTTGACGAGCGCCGCGGCCGCAAGTCGCGTCAGTCCTACCAGTATATCGATGTCCTCACCGGGCAGGTCGAACTGTTTGACCCCGAGAGCGGCGAGCATATCTTTACCCCGCTCGGCAACCAGCTCGAGGAGCACTAGCGGTGACCGATCGGTCCCTCACCCTTACCGCGCCGGCAAAGATTAACCTCTACCTGGGGGTTCATACCGAGCGCGATGACCGCGGCTACCACAGGGTCGATTCCCTGATGGCAGCTGTCGGTCTTTCCGATACCGTGACGGTTACGCCGGCACAGGCACTGACCGTCCAGACGGTTCCGGCATCAGATTTTCCCATGCAAAAGAATACGGCGTATCGGGCTGCGGTTGCTATGGCCGAGCATTATGGTCGCGAGGCAAACATCTGCGTGACGATTGAGAAGCGCATTCCATTGTGCGCCGGCTTGGGCGGCCCCTCGACGGATGCGGCCGCGGTCATTGTCGCCTTGGCGGAGCTCTGGGGAATTGATCGCACCGACCCCGCGCTCGACGACATTGCGCGGGGTATTGGTGCTGACGTCCCGTTCTTTTTGCACGCGAGCCCTGCGTTCTACGTAGGTGGGGGAGACGTGCTGGCAACTGAGTATCCCGCGCTGCCCGCAACGCCCGTCGTGTTGGTCAAGCCGCGCGAGGCAAGCGTTTCGACAATTGAAGCCTATCGACGTTTTGACGAGGCTCCGGTGCCTGCAGACAAGCCCGGCGCGATAGCTTCTGCCTTGCATGCTGGTGATGCCGAGACGGCATATGCGCTCATCCATAACAACCTGGGTGTCATTTCCGCACAGATGGAGCCGCAGATACAAACGGTTCTCGATTGGCTGCGTAAACAAGACGGCACCGTTGCTGTAGATGTGTGCGGATCGGGCGCCTGCTCGTTTGCCATTTGCGACACCGCCGCCACGGCCGAAAGGCTTGCCGACGCTGCCCAGCAAAACGGCTGGTGGGCCTGCGCGACGGAGCTCATTCCCAACACGGTTCGCATCGAAGTGCCAAAGAAGTAAAAATTTCTCTAGCACACGACGGAAATCTTTGTTACTATAGTCGAGCTAACGGGTTGTGGCTCAGTTTGGTAGAGCACTGCGTTCGGGACGCAGGGGTCGCTGGTTCAAATCCAGTCAACCCGACCAGAGCATGAGGAGGGACCGCTTCTTGCGGTCCCTTTTTTTAGCTATTGTTGTGATACCGCGATACCCGCGGTATACTCATTCGAGCTTGTCTCGCTGTATTGTGGAGGTCTACATGTTTGGACTGAGGGCTCCTGAGCTCATCATTATTCTCGTCGTTGTCCTGATTATCTTCGGGCCCAAGAACTTGCCGAAGCTCGGCAAGTCCCTCGGCTCTACCGTCAAGAATATCCGCGAGGGTATGGAAGGCGACGATAAGGCCGAGACCAAGCAGGCCGAGGAGGTCGTGGTCGAGCAGTCCGAGGAGGACAAGGAGATCGCTGAGCTCGAGGCCAAGCTCGCTGCTGCCAAGAAGAAGCAGGCAGAGGACAGCGACGCGGACGCAGAGTAGTCCCATCCCTTTGGGGTGAGCACCTGACCGGCTTGCCCGCAGGCTAGCCGGTCTTTTTCGTTTTGTTGACAGTTGATTGTTTGATCAGAGTTGGGGAGATATCCGTATGGACGCAAGCCAGATCGTACTGACCGCTGAGGGCCGCCAGAAGCTCGTCGAGGAGCTCGCTTGGCGTGAGGGCGATTACGCCAAGGAGATCGTCGAGGACATCAAGGAAGCCCGCGCGTTCGGCGACCTTTCGGAGAACTCCGAGTACGACGCCGCTAAGGACAAGCAGGCCCAGAACGCCGCTCGTATTGCCGAGATCCAGGCCATCCTCGCCAACGCTCAGGTTGCTGCCACCACGGGCGATCTGACCGTCTCCATCGGTTCCACCGTTTCTCTGATTGATCCCAACGGTGAGGTCATGGAAGTCACGCTCGTCGGTACCACCGAGACCAACTCGCTCGAGCACAAGATTTCCAACGAGTCTCCGGTCGGCCACGCCATCATCGGTCACGGCGAGGGCGACTCCGTCGAGGTCGTTACGCCTTCCGGCAAGACTCGCGTCTACACCATCGCCAAGATTGCACGCTAGACCACGGTCCCGCGTAAAGGTATGTTTTCGCTCCCTGGGACCGAATCCTGGGGAGCGTTTTAGTTTGAGGAGCTAACTTATGGCAGAGAACCAGAACGCCGCAGATCAGGCATCGACGCTCAACGACGAGCGCGCCACCCGCCTGGCCAAGCGCGCCGCCCTGTTCGAGGCGGGCCAGAACCCCTATCCCGAGCACTCTGAGCTTGAGGACTACGTTGCCGATATCGAGGCTAAGTACGCCGAGCTTGCCGATGGCGAGGACACCGAGGACGTCGTGAAGATCGCCGGCCGTGTGGTCGCCAAGCGCGGTCAGGGCAAGATCATGTTCATCGTCGTGCGCGATGCGACTGCCGAGATTCAGCTGTTCTGCCGCATCAACGACATGGACGAGGCTGCCTGGAATACGCTCAAGTCCCTCGACCTGGGCGACATCCTGGGCGTGACCGGCGTGGTTGTCCGCACCCAGCGCGGCCAGCTTTCCGTTGCCCCTAAGAGCGCGAGCCTGCTTTCCAAGGCCGTTCGTCCGCTGCCCGAGAAGTTCCACGGTCTTTCCGACAAGGAGACCCGCTATCGCCAGCGCTATGTCGACCTGATCGCCAACGACGACGTTCGCGAGACCTTCCGTAAGCGTTCGCAGATTCTCTCCACCTTCCGTCGCTTTATGGAGTCCGACGGCTACATGGAGGTCGAGACCCCCATCCTGCAGACCATCCAGGGTGGTGCCACGGCCAAGCCGTTCATTACCCACTTCAACGCGCTCGATCAGGAGTGCTACCTGCGTATTGCCACCGAGCTGCACCTCAAGCGCTGCATCGTCGGTGGTTTTGAGCGCGTGTTCGAGATCGGCCGCATCTTCCGTAACGAGGGCATGGACCTTACCCACAACCCCGAGTTCACCACGATGGAGGCCTACCGTGCCTTCTCCGACCTCGAGGGCATGAAGGCGCTCGCCCAGGGCGTCATTAAGGCGGCTAACAAGGCCATCGGCAACCCCGAGGTCATCGAGTACCAGGGCCAGACTATCGACCTGTCCGGTGAGTGGGCCAGCCGTCCCATGACCGACATCGTCTCCGACGTGCTCGGCAAGCAGGTCACCATCGACACGCCGGTCGAGGAGCTTGCTGCCGCCGCGCGCGAGAAGGGTCTGGAGATCAAGCCCGAGTGGACTGCTGGCAAGATCATCGCCGAGATTTACGATGAGCTGGGCGAGGACACCATCGTCAACCCCACGTTCGTGTGCGATTACCCCATCGAGGTCAGCCCGCTTGCCAAGCGCTTTGAGGACGATCCGCGCCTGACGCACCGCTTTGAGCTGGTTATTGCCGGCCACGAGTACGCCAACGCGTTCTCCGAGCTCAACGACCCGGTCGATCAGGCCGAGCGCTTTGCTGCCCAGATGGCCGAGAAAGCTGGCGGCGACGACGAGGCCATGGAGTACGACGAGGACTACGTGCGCGCCCTCGAGTACGGTATGCCTCCTGCGGGCGGCATCGGCATCGGCATCGACCGCGTGGTCATGCTGCTCACCAACCAGGCTTCCATCCGCGACGTGCTGCTGTTCCCGCACATGAAGCCCGAGAAGGGTTTCCAGTCCGGTGCCGCTGCCGCCAAGGCTGCCGAGGCCGGCAACGCCGCGAGCCCGTTCGTTAAGTCGCTTAAGCCCACGCTCGATTACTCCAAGATCGCCGTTGAGCCGCTGTTCGAGGAGTTCGTCGACTTCGATACCTTCTCCAAGAGCGATTTCCGCGCTGTGAAGGTCAAGGCATGCGAGGCCGTCAAGAAGTCCAAGAAGCTGCTGAACTTTTCGCTCGACGACGGCACCGGCACGGACCGCACCATCCTCTCCGGCATTCACGAGTACTACGAGCCCGAGGACCTGGTCGGCAAGACCCTGCTCGCCATCACCAATCTGCCTCCGCGCAAGATGATGGGTATCCCCAGCTGCGGCATGCTCATCAGTGCCATCCACGAGGAGGAGGGCGAGGAGCGCCTCAACCTGATCCAGCTCGACGCCTCCATCCCCGCCGGCGCAAAGATGTACTAACTAGTTACGCGGTTCTACGAACCGCGTAACGGCTCGACGCTGCGCGGGCCGCATTTGGACAATCTGACGTTCAACTTCAAGGGCGCGACCAGAAGGTCAGCGCCCTTTCGTTTCACGTCACCTTGTCTCAAATGCGGCCCGCTCGCTGACTTATGCTCAACCTGCGGCGCCATTTTGCTTGAAGGCACCTTGCTCGCTCTGGCGGGCTTTCGCTGTCGTTGCCAGGGCATCGACGTTGCCTTGGCTGTCAATAGTCATTGGGGACGTTCTTAAACGACTACCCAACGGCTATTGCGCACATGGCTCGTATAGCAGTCGTCTCTTTTATGTTTCCTTTAGCCGTCGCTGCCTAGGATGGGGGTTAGCCGATAGGAAGGGAGCACCGGGATGGACGATGCGAGCGAGCGCGCGATCGAAGAGGACATGCTCGATCAGTTCAACTATTTTGATGATGAGGACGAGGAACTGATCGATCGTCGCGAGCCGGCGGCGCTCGATGCTTTCGACCTTGTTGATGAAGGGCCCGAAGAGGACGAGGTCGAATCGACGGAACCCCCACAGCCTTCGCACTATGATTCGTTTCTCTCAAGAGTCCCTCTGCACCACGGTGTTCGTGCCGGTGCCCTTCATATGAAAACTGACTGGCGCCAGATCGTGACGGCAGGCGATGAGCTTGCCGTCGATGCGCCGCTCACCGATAAATCATCCATCATCTGCCGCACCGGCATGCTTATGCTGGCAAGCGGAACAGGTGCCTGGCGCGTGCGCGATACCATGAATCGTGTTGCTGCCGTACTCGGCGTCACGATTCACGTCGACCTGAGTCTCCTGTCGTTTGAGTGCACCTGCATCGAAGACGGCCACTGTTTTAACGAGGTCGTCAGCCTGCCCACAACGGGAGTCAATACCCATCGCATTTGGATGATGGAGAGTTTCTTAAAGGAAATCGAGACGTATGGGCGCCGGTTTACCGTGCATGAGTACCACGAGATGCTCAAGACCGTTGAGAGCTCAAAACCCGATTACACTCCTTGGCAACAGGGCCTTGCGGCGGCCTGTGCTTGTGGCGCCTTCGTCTTTTTGCTCGGCGGCGGCCCTATCGAGATGGCCTGCGCATTCGTAGGCGCTGGTGTCGGCAACTTTGCTCGCTCCCATATTCTCAAGCAGGGCCTTGGCCAGTTTAGCGCGCTGACGATCGGCGTTGCGCTCGCTTGCGTCTCGTATCTGCTGGCATTGCTCGGCCTTGGCCAGGTCATACCGGGGGCAATGTCGCACCAAGAAGGCTATATCGGCGCCATGCTCTTTGTGATTCCCGGCTTTCCCCTCATTACGGCAGGCCTCGACATCGCTAAGCTTGATATGCGAAGCGGCATTGAGCGTCTTTCGTATGCCGTGTCGATTATTGTGATGGCGACCCTCGTAGGCTGGATGGTTGCCGAGTGTGTGGGGCTGGCGCCGGATGACTTTGCCCCGCTTGGTCTCTCACCATTGGCTCTTACGCTCTTACGTGTGGTGATGAGCTTTGTCGGAGTATTTGGCTTCTCGGTTATGTTCAACAGTCCGATAAAGATGGCCGCGGCGGCAGGGCTCATCGGCGCCGTGTCTAATACCTTGCGCCTTACGCTCGTCGATGCGCCGACACTGTTTCCCTTCTTGGGCTTGAGTGCGGGCATGCCTCCCGAGGCGGCTGCGTTTACCGGCGCGCTGGTATCGGGGCTGCTCGCGAGCTTAGCCGAAATCAAGCTCACCTACCCACGTATCGCCCTCACGGTGCCATCGATTGTCATTATGGTGCCGGGCTTGTATCTGTATCGCTCGATGTATTACATGTGCACCTTCGACACGGTCAATATGCTCGGCTGGTTTGTGCGCGCGGTGCTCATCGTGGCGTTTTTGCCCGTTGGCCTGGGGGTGGCGCGTACGCTCACCGATCCTCGCTGGTGCCACACCAGCTAATTGGTGCAAGGAGGACTGGTCACTTTGCACCAAGTTGGTGCAGATGAACCCGTCCCCCTTGCACCAAATGAGTTGCGGTGAAATAGGGACTGAATTGCTGCTTAAAGGGTCAAAACAGTCCGTATTCCACCGCAACTTATGGGGTCGGGGGATTATTGGTGCCCTGCATCTTCATAAACTCAACGCTTACGAAGCGCATGCGTTTCGTGCTAGGCTGGTTTCACCACATAAGTAGTCGCAGACGCACGTACCACGGGCGGGCGAGATGAAGTCCCAACAGCTCCATCTCGCCCGCCCTTTTTTGTTGCGTGGTGCCGCGGCACAATACAGAGAGGAATCTGCCCTTTATGCCTATCAACAAACGAGAGAGCCTGCTGTTCACCTTTATCATGTGCTTTTGTATGGTGCTCTGGATGAGCATCTACAACGTTGCCCTGCAGCATGGGGCCATCAACGGCGAGGTTGTTGCCGCCGCATGGCTCGGCTTCCCCGTTGCCTACGTTTTTGCCATGTGCTGCGACTGGTTCGTCGCCAGCCCCCTTGCCAAGGGTTTCGCCTTTAAATTCCTGGTCACGCCGGGCAAGAGCTCTCCTCTTGCCATGACGCTCGCCGTCAGCTCCTGCATGGTCGTTCCCATGGTCATCATCATGTCGCTCTACGGTGCGTGCGAGGGCCTGTTCCACATGCCCGGCGGCCCGCTCGCAAACCTGCAAGCGCTGCCGATGATGTGGCTCGTCAACATTCCGCGCAACTTTATCATGGCCCTGCCCTGGAACCTGCTGGTGGCTGGTCCGGTTGCTCGCTTTGTCTTCCGCCGCGCCTTCCCCATGGGCACGGTCTTTGCCGAGCCGCACATGGAGCTCGTGCGCATGCCGGGCGCTCCCGTTGCCGATGCCGTCAATGACGTTGCCGAGAGCATGGACGCCGAGCCCGCCTGCTAGACAGCAGCTCAAAACCAAACCGTCAAACGGACCCGAGCAATTCCTTTTTTGTAGACGTTGTCGCGCGGCTACAGGTGGGAAAGGTCCCAACGGTTAACATATACTCCATATGGGTAAAGAGACCAAAGCGCTGCCGCGGGGCGGCGCTTTGCGTTTGAAAAAAACTAGCTCGTCTAAGAGGAACTAGCATGTTAGACCGTTTTACCGATCGCGCGCGCAAGGTCATGTCCATGGCCAAGCAAGAAGCGCTCGATCTTCACTCAAATAAGGTGGGCACCGAGCACCTGCTGCTCGCGCTTGCCAAGGAGGACGAGGGCATTGCCGCCGAGGCGCTGCGTTCGCTCGACATCTCCTACGATGACATCATGGATACTCTCAAAGAGGTCCAGACCACGGTTCCCGAGCCCAGTGAGGAGACCGAGGCGGCCAAGCTCGCCTTTACGCCGCTCGTCATTAGCGTGATGGAGCGTTCATTCCGCGTGGCACGTGAGAACAACCAGACCTACGTGTCGACCGAGCACTTGCTGATCGGCATCGTCGAAGAGGGCAACGGCATGGCCATGGACATCCTCATGCGCCTGGGTGTGTCGTCCGCCTCCATCAAAAAGGCTATCGAGAAACTCACCGCCAAGGACCAGGATAAGAAGCGCCCGCTCGCTGGCGCCGGTGCTGGTCGTCCCGGTACGGGCCTGCCGTTCTTTAGCGGCTCGGATGCCTCCCAGCAAAAGGGGGGCGGTACCGATACACTTAAGCAGTTCGCGACCAACCTTACGCAGAAGGCGCGCGACGGCGAACTCGATCCCGTGATCGGCCGCGAAAAGGAAGTCCAGCGTATGATGGAGATCCTTTCGCGCCGCACCAAGAACAACCCGCTCATCCTGGGCGATCCCGGCGTGGGCAAGACGGCCATCGTCGAGGGTCTGGCCCAGCAGATCGCCGCCGGCAACGTGCCCGAGAACCTCATGAACCAGAATATCTGGACGCTCGACCTGCCGGGTCTCGTTGCGGGCGCCAAGTATCGCGGTGAGTTCGAGGAACGCCTCAAGAACGTGATCCAGGAGGCAACCGAGGCCGACGACGTCATCCTGTTTATCGATGAGATGCACACCATCATCGGTGCCGGTTCCGCCGAGGGCTCCATCGACGCGAGCTCCATGCTCAAGCCGGTGCTCGCGCGCGGCGCCTTCCAGATTATCGGTGCCACCACGGCCGAGGAGTTCCGCAAGTACCTCACCAAGGACCCGGCCTTCGAGCGTCGCTTCCAGACCATCGATGTCGAGGAGCCGAGCGTCGAGGATACGGTCAAGATCCTGACCGCGCTCAAGCCGCGCTACGAGGAGCACCACCACGTGCGCTATACACAGGGTGCCATCGAGGCCGCCGCGAACCTCTCCAACCGCTACATCCAGGATCGCTTCCTGCCCGATAAGGCCATCGACCTCATCGACGAGGCCGGTGCTCGCGCTCGCATCGCCGCGAATCGCGCGCCCGAGCCGGTGCGCGAGGCCGAGCATCGCATCGAGGAGCTCAAGACTGCCGCGCAGGAGGCCACCGAGAGCGACGACATGAACAAGGCCGCCGAGATCACCGAGCAGCAGAAGGCTGCCGAGATTGAACTCGCCGAGGCCAAGGCTGCCTGGACCGCCGAGCTCGACGCCAGCCCGCTCACCATCGATGTCTCCCAGATCGCCGATATCGTGTCCGTGACCTCGGGCGTGCCGGTGTCCTCGCTTACCGAGAGCGAGAGCCGGCGCCTGCTGCAGGCCGAAAGCGTGCTCAAGACACGTATCATCGGTCAGGATGAGGCTGTCGAGGCAGTTGCCAAGGCCGTGCGCCGCAGCCGCTCGCCGCTCAAGGATCCGCGTCGCCCCGGCGGCAGCTTTATCTTCCTGGGTCCCACCGGCACGGGCAAGACCGAGCTCGCCAAGACGCTCGCCGAGTACCTCTTTGGCAGCAAGGACGCACTCATCAGCTTCGACATGTCCGAGTTCGGTAGCGAGTTCGAGGTCTCCAAGCTCATCGGTAGCCCTCCGGGCTACGTCGGTCACGACGAGGGCGGCCAGCTCACCAAGGCCGTTCGTCGCCACCCGTACTCGGTCGTGCTGTTCGACGAGATCGAGAAGGCGCACCCCGATATCTTCAACATCTTGCTGCAGGTGCTGGAGGAGGGCCGCCTGACCGATAGCCAGGGCAAGACGGTCGACTTCCGCAATACCGTGATCATCATGACGTCAAACGTGGGTGCCCGCGAGATCGCGCAGGATGCAAGTGTGGGCTTTGGTACCACGGGCGAACAGGGTCTCACGTCGAGTGAGATCCGTGGTCGCGCGATGGGCGAGCTCAAGCGCCTGTTCCGCCCCGAGCTGCTCAACCGTATCGACGACATTGTGGTGTTCCAGAAGCTCTCGGGCGAGAATCTCACCAAGATCGCGCACCTGCTGGTGGACGACCTGCGCCAGCGTCTGATTGCCAACGGCATGAACATCAAGCTCACCGATGCGGCCTATGACAAGATCGTGGCCGAGGGCACCGACCTCACCAACGGTGCGCGTCCGCTGCGCCGTGCTATTCAAAAGCTCATCGAGGACCCGCTGTCCGAGGAGCTGCTGGCCGGCGAGTGGGGCGAGGGCGATACCGTCCTGTGCGACGTGGCCGATGGCAAGTTTGTCTTTAGCCACGGCACGGGCGAGATCCCGGCACCGCGTCCGGCGGGCACGCTCGGTGGTGATACCGCCCCGGCGGCACCGCACACTGGCAACGCTGCGCCCGTGAGCGGCGGCGTGACCTCGGGCCCCGGCGGCATGATGCAAGCCGGTTCCGGCGCGCTGTAGGGCGTAACAAAACCTTGTGTCCACGAGGGCGTTCCAAAGGGGCGCCCTTTTTCTGTTGGAAAGGCCCCTTCGTTCAAAGTGGATCTCATTAAACACATCAATGGCGTATGCATAAACGTTGATCAAGCGTTGAGGTTGGTTGAAGGGCCCAACGTCCCTTCGGTGCGGCCCGTCTAGCCTGCTTTATCTTAATAAAGTGGCGTTTCCCCGCCGTTAGCCGATGATGCAAGGGCGCTCGGCGTTTTCGACTGGTTTATGCACGCAAAGTCTGGGAATATACAAGTCGCATGTCTTACTGTCTAACCAGTTGCGCCAAGGAGGCACCATGGATTACAAGATCACCGGCTACGAGCCCGCCCAACTGTTCCATTTCTTTGAGGAGGTCAGCGCGATCCCCCGTGGGTCTGGCAACGAGAAGGGCATCAGCGATTTCCTGGTTGCGTTTGCCAAGGAGCGCGGCCTCGATGTGTACCAGGACGAGGTCTACAACGTCATCATTCGCAAGCCCGCTTCTGCCGGCGCCGAGAATGCCCCGACCGTGATGCTGCAGGGCCACATCGACATGGTGTGCGACAAGCTGGGCTCTGTTGAGCACGACTTTACGACCGATGGTATCGACCTGGTCGTCAAGGATGGCGTCCTCACCGCTAACGGCACCACCCTGGGCGCCGACAACGGTATCGCCGTCGCTCTGATGCTCACTGTTCTCGATGACGATTCGATCGTTCACCCCGCCCTCGAGTGCGTATTCACCACCGACGAGGAGACTGGCCTGGTCGGCGCCGAGACGCTCGACAAGTCCCAGATTAGCGCCCGCACCATGATTAACCTTGACTCCGAGGAAGAGGGCGTTGCTACCGTCAGCTGCGCCGGTGGCGTCGTCGTTACCTACACCTGCCCCATCGTGCGCGAGCACAAGACCGGCAGCACCCTCACGCTCGACATCTCCGGCCTGCTGGGTGGTCATTCCGGCAACGATATCAACCTGGAGCGCGGCAACGGCAACCTCATCATGGCCCGCATCATCGACCGCCTGATGGTCGCCGGCGAGCCCGCCATCGTTAGCTTTAACGGCGGCACTAAGGACAACGCCATCAACCGTGAGTGCAAGGCCGAGCTGGTTTACGCCGGCCACGCTGCCGCCGAGGCCGCGGCCCAGATCGCAAAGGGCATCATCGCCGACGTCACTGCCGAGCTCGAGGTCTTCGACCCCGGCTTTACCTGCACCGTCGAGATTGCCGACGACGCCGAGGTCGAGGCCATGGATCAGAAGTCCGCGCTTGCCCTCATCCGCGCCCTGCGTCTTGCCCCTAACGGCGTGATTCGCCGCAACGTCGCCACCGACGGCTCCGTCGAGGTTTCCTCCAACATCGGCGTGGTCGCCACTTCCGACGACCAGGTCAAGATCATGCTGTCCCCGCGCTCCTCAATCACCTCGCTGCAGAACGAGTTCAAGGACCGCCTGCAGACGCTGGCCGATGTTCTGGGCTTTGACGCCAAGTTCGAGTTCGAGTATCCCGGCTGGAGCTATGCCGAGCATTCGCCGGTCCGCGACGTTTTTGTCGAGAGCTATCGCGAGCTCTTTGGCTCCGAGCTGCGCATCGAGTCCATTCACGCCGGCCTTGAGTGCGGCCTGTTTGCTGAGGCCCTGCACGGCCTGGACGCCATCGCCGTGGGCCCGACGCTCTCCGATGTCCACACCCCGGACGAGAGCATGGAGCTCGCTTCTGCCGAGCGCTTCTACGAGCTGCTCATCGACGTCCTCAAGCGCCTCGCTGCGTAAAGGTTGCGCTAGCAGCAGTCCGAGTCACGTGCCAGCGGATTGCAAATGACATTACGAGAGGGGGCATCCGAGCCTTTGCGACGGGTGCCCCCTCTCTTCTTTTAAGAAATGGGAAATTGATTGGCGTCTAGCCCATATCCGCCCTGATGAGGTCGAGGGTTCGCTGGCAGTTTTCGCGGACGGGGCCGAGCATATGCTCGCGCAGGTCCGCCATGCCGGGCAGATCGGCGTATTCGTCCATGACCTCTTCCATGCAAATGGGTACCTCGTAGGCGAGGTCCATCATGGTCGCAAAGCAAAACTTCTCGGATAGCCCGGCATCGGTGAGCGCCGTCTCCAGCGCGGGGTCGCCCATACCGTGATAGCGGCGGATGGCGTTAGGCCCGATGCGTCCCACGCGGTTCTCTCCACCAACGCTCATAGCAAGGCGTGCTTTTCGCCGCATGCGCTCATACGCCAGACCCGACGCAACATCGTACATGGGTGCGAGCGCCGCGTTTGTGCCTTTGCCTAGGATGAGCGAGTAATTTTTAGCGTGCGCATCGGGTGCTCCGATAATGGCGTTATAGAACAACATATAAGTAAAGAGCACAAGATTCATGTGGTGGGGGACCGTGCTAATCAGCCGTTCTTGAATGTCTCGCGTTGTTGGTCCTCCATCGGCGGTGTATTTCTGGCTTGGCAATACACCGAGCGCCTGGCAAAAGTCCTCCTGATGCAGCCTTTCGATGTTTCCCCTGGCATCGACCGTTCTGTCGTAGCGTTCAACGACGAGTGCGTCTTCGTCTTCGAAGGTGCAATAGGAGACGTTGGCAGTTGGAATGCCGACACGCTGAGCTGTTTTCATGCAAACGAATTCGTTTAAGGCCTGATGCTTAAACCCTACGACACCATTTTTGAAGATATGGGTAGTGGGGGATGACCCTAGACATTCGCACCATTGGCCATCATGCCAAGCTAGCGCAAATTTGCCTTGGTTGCCGCCCAGGGACCAGCTTTCGTTGAAGCCCATCCATGTTGCTCTTTCGTCGTCGCGAATTGCTTTGAGCTTGTGGGCGATTTGAGAATTGGTAAGCGGGCGGTATGCCGAGACCCTGCCGCGGGCGGCGTTTAATTGAGCGGTTTGACAAAACTGAACGGCGCCCGCGCAGTCAAGACCGATATGACACAAGAGGGTGACGGGGTTGTTGGATGCAACGTCATGCTCAGTGGCAATAGCGCGACGTTGCTCTTGGCTGTCGGGCAAAAGGCCAAACAGGAACGGGCGGACGATGTTATGGCCATACGTGCGATTGGAAAGCGGCATTGTTAGCGATAGCGGTGCTCCACAGTAGGTTGGGGCGTACACAAAGCTGCAGAGCCTTTGCTCGTCTTGCCGGAGTGTGCCGGCGATTTTGCCACAAATGAGGGTTGTAAGTTCCATCGCTGCCATTTATTTCACAACCTTGCAGCCAAAGGAGAGGTCTGAAGTGCCGGAAATGCCTTGCTCGGCTGCAATTTGGGCTAGCAAGGCACCGTAGGAAGATGGAGTTCCTTGTCGAGGGAGCCGCCTGCCTGCGCTCGGCTTTGACAGGGCATTTGAGTTCGCGATACGGAGGTTCGCTTCCGTCGCTGGCTGTTTGGCGGGCGATGTGATGGAGTCGTTATCGCTCTGAACAAAGAGTCCTATGCCGAGTGCGTTAAAGACGGTCAGCAACTTGTCGAGCCGAATGCCTGTGGCATCTCCTAGCTCGAGCGATGCGAGCAGACGCTCCGAAACACCTGCTGTTTTAGCGAGAGCGGCACGGGTGATCCCCTGCGCCTCGCGCGCCTGGCGCACGTAGATTCCGGCTTGGCGCGGTGTTGTGATGGGAAGAGTGTCCATGGCGATATCCTAACGTGCAGACTTTTGCATATAAGTATGACATGCAAAAGTCTGCACGAAAAGGCCTCATGCAAAACTCTGCATGAGGCCTTGTGCGGGCGTATGGCTTTTTAAGCCCCAAACGCCCGAATGGGAATAACGTATACGCCGTCAGGACGTTTATATGCGATCTCTCCCATCCCTGTGAGAACGGCAAGAAATGCCGGAGGCTTCGTGCGCCCCATTTTGTCGCTAAGCAACTTGTCTCTCATTCGCAGCAAACTGTTGGCGGCCTGCTCAACTTTTGTCTCGCTGAGCTTGATCTCGAATGCCCCCCATGTTCCATCCGCAAGCTCAATAACGGCGTCGATTTCTAAGTCTGAATCATCGCGGTAATAACGGACAGGGTGAGACCCGGCGGCGTCGAGTGATGAGGCATATACCTGCAAATCGCGCATGCAGAGGTTTTCAAACGCAAGACCAAGCGTCTGGTAGTCCTCAAGTAGGTTTTGTTTGTTAAGGCCCAGTGCGGCAATGGCTAATGAGGGGTCTGCGAAGTAGCGTTTGGGTTTAGTTCTCATGCGATTGGGGGAGCGCGACGCCGGAACCCATCCGGGCAACTCGTCAATTAAATAGAGTTGCACGAGGTATTCAAGATGTTGGGAAACCTCTCGTTTTTGGGTATCAGTTGGTGCTAATGCGCCATCCAGGGCAAATACATCACGGGCGAGTGTGACATTTGTGCTGGACTGTCCAAGATTTCGCGCAAGAGACTCTGCCACGCGTGAGCTAATGAGCTCGCGTCCGCCAAGGTCAGGAACGCTCTTATTATGCACAGCTTCTAGATATCCCATCAGTACAGGTCGAATTGTGTCAGAAGTTAGTGCAAGCGCGTCGGGCCATCCGCCGCGACAAATGAGCTCGGTAAGAGAATCGATTCCCGACGCGCAAGGGCATGGGGCAAACTCGCCTTTAAACAGGGCAGCTAGGCTTACCTTACCTGTTGAATCTCCGCTCTCCTGAAGACTCATGGGATGCATGCTCAGCCGACCGATTCGTCCGGCTCCGCTGTGGTTCACCTTGTCTTTTGCTGGCGTAGAAGAGCCTGTTAGGATCCACTGGCCTTTTTCTGTGGTGTCATCGACAGCATGGCGCACGCAGTCCCAAACCTGAGGGACACGCTGCCACTCGTCAATAACGTGAGGGGTAGCGCCAACTAGTGCATACTGAGGGTCGGACTCGATGAGCAATTGGTTCGAACCACGATCGACGTATATGGCACTATTTGCATGAGCAAGCGCGGACCAAGTCTTTCCACACCATTTAGTGCCTGAGATTTCAACGGCACCGAACAGATTGAGATATTGATCAATCTTGCGGTCAATGAGCCGGGGGATATACGTGTCTTTCATCATCGTTGTCATACTGTTTACCTCGCATTTCCCTAAATACGAATGAAATCATACCCGAAAAACGAATAATAGAGTCACATAAAAACGAATGAATCTTTGCCTAGAAAACGAATGGAATGACGATGAAGGACTGGATATCCCAGCCTTGTTGAGTAGGCGTTCTTTTACATGAAAAGGCCTCATGCAAAACTTTGCATGAGGCCTTGCCCAAACGTTTGGTTTTGAAGGGTGTTTTACAGCACCAAGACCCCCAGGTGCTCCAGCAGAATCTTGAGGCCGATGAGGATGAGCACGACGCCGCCCACGATGGTGGCGGGCTTTTCGTAGCGCGCGCCGAAGGTGTGGCCGATCGCCACGCCGGCGACGGAGAAGATAAAGGTCGTGGCGCCAATGAGCGACACGGCGGGGACGATATCGACCGAGAGTGCGGCAAACGAGATGCCCACGGCCAGGGCGTCGATCGAGGTGGCAAGAGCCAGGATCAGGTATTCGCCTAGGTCGATCTTCTCGGCATCCTTGCCGTCGCCCTCATCCTCGTCTTCTGTAAAGGCTTCCCACAGCATTTTGGCGCCGATAAAGGCCAAAAGGACAAAGGCGATCCAGTGGTCGATGGGCCCGATGATGCCCATGAATTGACTGCCGAGCGCCCATCCGATTACGGGCATGCCGGCCTGAAAGCCGCCAAAGAACAGGCCGAGCACCACGGCGACCTTAAGGTTGATCTTCTTCATGCCAAGGCCCTTGCAGATGGATACGGCAAAGGCGTCCATCGAAAGGCCAACAGCGAGCAACACGAGCTCTGCGAGTCCCATAGTCTGGCTCCCCCTCTGCGGGCGAACCCGCGTGTAATTCTGGCAGGGGAGCAACAAAAAAGACCCGTGGCGTACGCGTTGCGCGCACAACCACGAGTCTCGTTCATTAAGGCAAGCCAGACCGTTTCGGCCAGTATGTTGACTTGCCGCGCTACCGGAGGCGAAACCGGTCACGCGACTACTCCCTCATTTATGTGAATCCCGATGCTACCACATAAGCAGCTCATTTGGGACGGGGCTCCCAGCTGTGTTCGCTCATTCTGTAAGCATCGGATTTCGCGAGCGCCGCGGGGACAAACCGTGAGAAACTATTTAGCGTTTATGGAGCGTATACGATGGGAGCGATGCCTTGGATAAGAACGAGCTGCAAAAGCGTATGGAACAGGCCATCCGCCTGACGGCACCTGGTCAGCCGATCCGCACCGCCCTCGACATGATTATCGCCGGTCACCTGGGTGCCCTTATCTGCGTCGGCGACACCGAAAACGTGCTCGCTGCTGGTAACGACGGCTTCCCGCTCAACATTTCGTTTACCTCGAACCGCCTGTTCGAGCTTTCCAAGATGGACGGCGCCATCGTTATCGATGGCGACCTCACCCAGATCCTGCGCGCCAACTTCCACCTCAATCCCGATCCCTCGCTCGCCACGAGTGAGACGGGCATGCGTCACCGTACCGCCGCTCGCATGTCGGTGCTCACCGACGCCATCGTGATCTCGGTTTCGGCTCGTCGTGCCGTCGTCAACGTGTACGTCCACGGTAAGAGCTACGAGATCCAGCCCGTCACCACCATCATGAGCTCGGTCAACCAGCTCGTCGCCACGCTCCAGACCACCCGTCAGTCGCTCGACCGCTCCTTGCTGCGCCTGACGGCCCTTGAGCTCGACGACTACGTTACGCTCGCCGACATCACCGGCATTTTCTCGAGTTTCGAGATCATGCAGCAGGCAAAGACCGAGCTTAAGGATTGCATTGTCAAGCTGGGCAACCAGGGCAAGCTCGTGCAGATGCAGCTCGAGCAGCTCGCCGGCTCCAGCATGGATACCGAGTACGACCTGATGATTCGCGACTACGCGAGCGATTCCTCCGAGGCCAATGCCGAGAAGATCCGCGCCAACCTGAGCCGCATGACGCCTAAGGATCTGTCCGACCCGCAGCATGTGGCGGCAGTTCTGGGCTACGACGACCTGGACGAGGACTCCGTCATGACACCGCTGGGCCTGCGCACGCTTTCGCGCGTGTCCGTCGTGCGCGACGGCGTGGCCGAGAAGATCGTCGACGAGTACGGCTCGTTGCAGGAGCTCATGGATGACATCAGCGAGGATCCGGAGCGCCTGGGCGACTTTGGCGTTAACAACCCTGCCATTCTTGCGGACTCCCTGTACCGCATGAAGGGCACCAAACAGGGGAACGCATAATGGCGCCCGTATGCGCCGTGGTCGTTGCCGGCGGCAGCGGCCAGCGCTTTGGAAATCCCGGTGGCAAGCAGCTCGTTAACGTGGCGGGCCGTCCGCTTATGAGCTGGTCCATCCGCGCATTTGACCGTAGCGATAAGGTCGGCCACATCGTCGTGGTGTGTCCTGCCGAGCGTCGTGCCGAGATGCGCCGCCTGGCCATCGACCCGTTTGACTATGACACGCCCATCAGTTTTGCCGATGCCGGCGATACCCGCCAGGATTCCACCCGTGCCGGCGTGCATGCGGTTCCGGCGGGTTTCGAATATGTCGCCATTCACGACGGCGCTCGTCCGCTCATTACGACCGAGGCCATCGATCATGCGATCGACGTGCTTGTGGGCGACCGCTCGCTCGACGGTGTCGTGTGCGGCCAGCCTGCGATCGACACGCTCAAGATCGTCGATGGCGACAACATCGTCGAGACGCCGCCGCGCGAGCTCTATTGGGCCGCGCAGACGCCGCAGATCTTTAGTGTCGACGCCATGAAGCGCGCCCATACCGCGGCGATTGCCGAGGGCTTTATCGGCACCGATGATTCGTCACTGGTCGAGCGCATGGGCGGGCGCGTCCGCTGTGTCCAGAGCCCGCGCGATAACCTTAAGGTGACGGTGCCCGAGGACCTGCGTCCCGTAACCGCGATTCTGCTTGGCCGTATGGCCGAGGGAGAGGACCTTCCCCATGTTCAGTAACCTGCGCATTGGCCACGGCTACGACGTCCACCGTTTGGTGGAGGGGCGTCGATGTATCATCGGCGGGGTTGACATTCCCTACGAGCGCGGCCTGCTGGGCCACTCGGATGCCGATGTGCTCGCGCACGCCTTGGCCGACGCCATTCTGGGCGCCTGCCGCGGGGGAGACATCGGCAAGCTATTCCCCGACACCGACCCCGCCTACGAGGGTGCCGATTCGATGGTGCTGCTCGCTCGCGTGATGGACTATGCGCGCGAGCTGGGCTTTGAGTTTGTCGATGCCGATTGCACCATTGCCTGTCAGCAACCCAAGATCACCCCGCACCGCGATGCCATGCGCGCCAACCTTGCCCATGCCCTGGGCGTTGACGTCGAAAACGTGGGCGTCGCCGCCACTACGACCGAAAAGCTCGGTTGGGAAGGCCAGGGCGAGGGAATCGGTGCCTGGGCCGTCTGCCTGCTACAGAAAACCGTTAAGGAGTAACGAATGCGTATCTACAACAGCGCTACCCATAAAAAGGAAGAGTTCCAGCCCATCGAGTCCGGCAAGGTCCGCATGTACGTGTGCGGCCCCACGGTCTACGACAACATCCACATCGGCAACGCCCGCACGTTCATCAGCTTCGATGTGATCCGCCGCTGGCTCATCGCGAGCGGCTACGAGGTCACGTTCGCCCAGAACCTCACCGATGTCGATGACAAGATCATCAAGCGCGCCAACGAGCAGGGCCGCACGGCCGCTGAGGTCGCGACGGAGTTCTCCGACAAGTTCATTGGCGTCATGCGCGCTGCCAACGTGCTCGATCCCGATGTGCGCCCCCGCGCCACCAAGGAGATCGGCCCCATGATCGCCATGATCAAGACGCTTATCGAGCAGGGCCATGCCTATGCTGCCGATAACGGCGACGTGTACTTTGCCGTGCGCAGCGATCCCAACTACGGTCAGGTCTCGGGCCGCAACATCGACGACCTGATGGTGGGTGCGCGCATCGAGGAGAACGAGGACAAGAACGACCCGCTCGACTTTGCCCTGTGGAAGGCCGCCAAGCCCGGCGAGCCCAGCTGGCCGAGCCCCTGGGGCAAGGGCCGTCCCGGTTGGCATACCGAGTGCGCCGCCATGGTGCATCGCTACCTGGGCACTCCGATCGACATCCACGGCGGTGGCTCCGACCTTGCCTTCCCGCATCACGAGAACGAGTGCGCCCAGGCTACCTGCGCCTGGCACCAGGGCTTCTCCAACACTTGGATGCACACGGGCATGCTGCTGGTCGACGGCGAGAAGATGTCCAAGTCGCTCGGCAACTTCTTTACGCTGGCCGAGGTGCTCGAGCAGCACTCCGCTGCCGCCCTGCGTCTGCTGATGCTACAGACGAGCTATCGCTCGCCGCTCGACTTCTCCTGGGAGCGCCTGGAGGGTGCCGAGAACTCGCTCACGCGTATCGCCGGCACGGTCGAGAACCTGCGCTGGGCCGCGAACCATGCGACGGCCGATGCCGATGAGGCAGCATCCGAGGCGTTTGCCGCCAAGGCCGCCGAGACCCGTGCCACCTTTAAAGAGTGCATGGACGACGACTTTAACACCGCCGGCGCCATGGGTGCCGTCTTTGGCTTTGTGACCGAGTGCAACCAGTACCTGGAGCAGGCGGGCGACGCTGCCGACAAGGCCACTGCGCTTGCCGCCGCCGATACGCTGGTCGATCTGCTCGATACGTTTGGCGTTGAGCTCCCCGAGCCCAAGGTCGAGCTGCCGCTGGGTCTGCTGGGCGTTGCCGCTGGCCTGGTCGCCTACACGGGCGACGACGTGGACGAGGCCGCTGCCAAGATTCTCGAGGCCCGCGCTGAGGCCCGCGCCGCCAAGAACTGGGATCTAGCCGACGCCATCCGCGACCAGCTCAAGGACCTGGGCCTGACGATTGAGGACACTGCCGCGGGCACCCGTATTAAGACTCTCTAATCCCCGCGGGTTTCCCAAGCACCCGACCTTGCCGTTCAAACCGTCGCTCGCGTACTCAAGTACGCGTCGCTCCTCTTTCACGGCAATCTCGGGCACTTGGAAAACCCGTACCGACCGCCCGAGCCACGGCACCTTGCCTTTCAATCGTCGGGCATGACCTCAAGGTCTATGCCCTCCTCTTTCAAGGCAATCTGCCGCACCTCGGGCGGTCGGTCTATTTGTTTCGTTTGATAGTTGTATTTAGGAGGTCGCTTTATGGCCGACAATCGTAAGCGTGCGCCGCGCGGCGGCAAGCAGGCCACTTCTGGCTCGCGTCCGATTCGCCGCAACGACCGCGCTGCCACTCCCAAGAGCCAGCGCGAGCGCTCCCAAGCCCAGGCTGCGCGTCCGCAGCGAGATCGCAACCGCGACAACGTTCAGGTCCCCAAGGGCGAGTTTATCGAAGGTCGTCGTGCTGCCGCCGAGGCGCTGCGTACCGGCTTTCCCGTCAAGTGCGCGCTCATCGCCGAGGGTGGGGAGCGCGATGCCGCCCTGTCGCGCCTGGTCGACGACCTCAACGCCGCGGGCGTCCGCATTAAGTATGTGCCGCGCGCGCAGCTCGATGCGCTGTCGAGCCATGGCGCTCATCAGGGCATTGTGCTCGAGGTGGGAAAATTCCCCTATGCGGATGTCGCCGACATCCTCGACCGCGCGGGCGATGGCCCGGCGCTCGTCGTCGTGCTCGACCATGTGACCGACGATGGCAACTTTGGTGCCATCGTGCGCTCCGCCGAGGTTGTGGGAGCGTCCGGCGTCATCATCGCCAACAAACGCGCCGCCGGCGTGACCGTGGGCAGCTACAAGACCTCTGCCGGTGCCGTCATGCATCTGCCTATTGCGCGGGTGCCCAACATTGCCCGAGCGCTTGACGACCTCAAAGCCGCTGGCTTTTGGGTGGGCGGCGCTTCCGAGCATGCCGAGGGCAGCTGCTGGGATGCTCCCTTCGAGGGCCGCGTGGCGCTCGTCATGGGTTCCGAGGGCGACGGCATCTCGCGTCTGGTGCTCGAGAAATGTGACTTTTTGACCAAGCTTCTCCAGCGCGGCATGACCGAGAGCCTCAACGTTGCCCAGGCGACCACGGCGCTGTGCTTTGAGTGGCTGCGCCGCAACGCCGGCGAGCTCATGGGGGAGGAGTAGCGCATGTCCAAGAAGAACCGCGCCAAATCCAAGGCCAAGCGCTTTGGCGAAGGCTCGGCCAAGCCGATTGTTTCGGCCGCGACCTATGGCGTGGGCGGCAATGCGTTTGCGCAGGCTATCGCCGATCCGGTCTCGACGGTGCACTCCAATAAGCCCGAGCTGCTGGTGGTCGACGGCTACAACGTGATTCACTGCACGCCGCGCTACGAAAAGCTCGTCTACGACCATTCCGACGATCCATATTCCAGCGACGTCCACGATATGGCTCGTACTGCGCTTATCAACGATGTCGCGGCGTTTGCCCAGGGCCGTTACGAGGCCGTGATCGTGTTCGACGGCGCGGGCAACATCTCCAGCGAGCGCCCCAACCTACCGGCCCGCGGCGTGCGCATTGAGTTTTCGCCGACGGGCGTCTCTGCCGATACCGTGGTGCAGAAGCTCTGCATCGAGGCGCGCGAGGAAGGCCGCGCGTGCTCCGTGGTGTCGAGCGACGGCACAATTCAAGCCGTCGTCATGGGCAAGGGTGTTACGCGCATCTCGAGCCGCATGCTGGTGGACGAGATCAAGCAGATCGATAACGACGTTCACGAGGTAGAGGAAGCCCCGCAGATCAAGATGACTCTGGGCAGTCGCCTGAGCCCCGATGCCCTGGCAAAGCTCAAGGCCCTGCGCGGACGGTAAGGGATTATCCATAGAGACCTGTTTCCCAATTGGCCGGCCCGTTGATTTGTAATCAATGGACTGTGGGTTGCCGTCGCCAAAACGAATAGTTTTTGGTTTTGGCGAACGGATAAAACTATTCGTTCTGACGAAGGGTTTTGAGATGTGGTCGGTCAAAGGGCCTGTTGCACCCCGTCCGTAATTCCTTTATTCTTAACAGGCTTCGCGCGAAAGCGCCAAGTGTGCCAGTGTGGCGCAACGGTAGCGCAACTGATTTGTAATCAGTGGGTTGCGGGTTCGATTCCTGTCACTGGCTCCATGAGAGTTTCGGGCTCTGTTCCTTGTGGGACAGGGCCCGTTTCTATTTATGTCGATAAGTCAGCGGGTTTGGCGCCAACCAAGCTTCAGGTTTGTCTCGATCTGTAACACGAAGGGGCGGAAAACTGTTCTTACTGTTACAGAATGAGACGTAAGCTGGGATCTCTGCGTAATATCTCGATCTGTAACAGACAGGGGAGGAATAACCCTCTTACTGTTACAGATCAAGATGATAACGGTGAAGTCCCTGGTCTACTTGATCGAGCGAGGATTTTCGGAGATACGAGCGTGGAAAAACTCCCGCTTAGTGAATGAGCGTGGATAATCTGCCACTTTGGGCCCAGCGGCACGCCAAAAGTGGGAGATTATCCACGCTCGATTTCAAACGGGGGAAAATCCACGCTCGATCGATCCAGGGAAGCCCGATCTCGATCTATATATAGGTGCAAATGAGTCGCTATCGAAGCAATAATCTGCAGGCTCACTCCACTACGCCAAAGTGTTCCCTCGGGAAATGTCACCGCTACATGCAAATTCAACGTCCTTCATATCCAAACCCAGCAAAACTGCAGGTCAAAGGTATATAGATACGCCCGGCACCGTGTATCTAGAGGTTTTCGTTGACAGCCCCCAAGGTTGCATCGTATTATCTTTTTTGTTCGCGGGGGCGGCGGTCCAAAAGACCAAAGAACCTGCGGATACTTGAACGATTGGGAGTTTGCCCGAGTGGTTAATGGGGACGGGCTGTAAACCCGTTGGCTCTGCCTACATAGGTTCGAATCCTATAGCTCCCACCCGTCAAGTGCCTGTATAGCTCAGTCGGTAGAGCACTTCGTTGGTAACGAAGAGGTCACCAGTTCAAGTCTGGTTGCAGGCTCCATCCGGCGGTGTAGCTCAGTTGGTTAGAGCACACGGTTCATACCCGTGGCGTCACTGGTTCGAATCCAGTCACCGCTACCATAGGTAACACGGTGGCTTCTCAATAGTATGTTGAGAGGCCACTATGGTATAAAGGCAAAGTCCCGTCCGGGGACGACCTGTTTAGAGGAGGGCTTTATGGCCAAAGAGAAGTTTGAGCGCACTAAGCCGCATGTTAACATCGGCACCATTGGTCACGTCGACCACGGCAAGACCACGCTGACCGCTGCCATCACCAAGGTTCTCTCCGAGACCGAGGGCTGCAAGGCTGACTTCACTGCGTTCGAGAACATCGACAAGGCTCCCGAGGAGCGCGAGCGCGGCATTACGATCTCCGTCTCCCACGTCGAGTACGAGACTGCTGCCCGTCACTACGCTCACGTTGACTGCCCGGGCCACGCTGACTACGTCAAGAACATGATCTCCGGTGCTGCTCAGATGGACGGCGCTATCCTGGTCATCGCCGCTACCGACGGCCCCATGGCTCAGACCCGCGAGCACATCCTGCTCGCCCGTCAGGTTGGCGTTCCCTACATCGTCGTCTTCCTGAACAAGTGCGACATGGTTGACGATGACGAGCTCATCGACCTCGTCGAGATGGAGACCCGTGAGCTCCTCTCCGAGTACGATTTCCCCGGCGACGACATCCCCGTCATCCGTGGTTCCGCTCTGGGCGCTCTCGAGGGCGACGCCAAGTGGATGGACGCCATTCGCGAGCTCATGAACGCTGTCGACGAGTACATCCCGACGCCTGCTCGTAACAACGACCTCCCGTTCCTGATGGCCGTTGAGGACGTTATGACCATCTCCGGCCGTGGTACCGTTGCTACCGGCCGTGTCGAGCGCGGTGAGCTCAAGCTCAACGAGCCCGTCGAGATCGTCGGCATCAAGGATACCCAGAACACCGTCGTTACCGGTATCGAGATGTTCCGTAAGTCCATGGACTTCTGCGAGGCTGGCGACAACGTCGGTCTGCTGCTCCGCGGCATCAAGCGTGAGGACATCGAGCGCGGCCAGGTTCTCTGCAAGCCCGGTTCGGTTACCCCGCACACCAAGTTCACCGGTGAGATCTACGTTCTGACCAAGGAGGAGGGCGGCCGTCACACCCCGTTCTTCGATGGTTATCGTCCTCAGTTCTACTTCCGTACCACCGACGTTACCGGTACGGTCAAGCTCCCCGAGGGCACCGAGATGGCTATGCCTGGTGACCACATCACCATCGAGGGCGACCTCATCCACCCGATCGCCATGGAGGAGGGCCTGCGCTTCGCTATCCGCGAGGGTGGCCACACCGTCGGTTCGGGCATCGTCTCCACGATCATTGAGTAAATTAGCTCTTTGATATAGCTGACTTAGAGAACCCGGCACTTATATGGGTGCCGGGTTCTTTTCTGCAATGGATGTTGAGCCGTTGCTGGTGTCGAGAGGATCGATAATGGTCCTGGATGCACCGTCGATTAGATCTCGATGGCTTCATTGATGTGTTCCAAATATGAATGGATCCACCGAGAACCAATTGACTCGAGGTTTTCATTGACAGCACTTACGTGGAGCTGATAAAGTAACAACTCGTGCCCGTACGGGGCGGAAATGAAAGGTTCAGGATACATGCGTACTCTAGTTACTCTTGCGTGCACTGAGTGCAAGCGCCGCAACTATACGACCACCAAGAACAAGTCGACCATGCCTGATCGTATGGAGATCAAGAAGTATTGCCCCTGGTGCCGTCACCACACGCTGCACAAAGAGACTCGCTAGTCTCTAGTCACATACGCCAGTAGTTCAATTGGTAGAGCATCGGTCTCCAAAACCGAGTGTTGAGGGTTCGAGTCCTTCCTGGCGTGCCAGTCATTATTCCGTAAGCTCCCACTTGGGGGCTTACGGTTTACTCATGTATAAGCGCATTGCGCGGAGGTAACCCAAATGGCCAACAAGAAGAACAAGAAGAAGGCTCAGCAGCCGGCACCTGCCAACAACGCTGCCGCCAACTCCAAGGTTGAGGCCAAGAAGGCCGTTGCCAAGAAGAACGAGAAGGCTGCGAAGTCCAAGAAGAACGAGAAGCCTGGTTTCTTCGCCCGCACCAAGAAGTATTTCGCTTCGGTGAAGTCCGAGATGAAGCGTGTCACGTGGCCCGATAAGAAGGAGCTTGTGAACTACTCGGTCGTCGTTTGCGCTTCTCTGATCGTCGTCGGCGTCGTCATCGCTCTGCTCGATGCTGGCTTTGGCGAGGCTCTTGCTCTGTTCTCTGGATTGAGGGGCTAAACCATGTCTAAGCGTTGGTACGTCGTTCACACTTACTCTGGATACGAGAACCGCGTTAAGTCCGATCTCGAGCATCGCATCGAGACCATGGGCATGCAGGACCGTATCTTTGATATCGAGATTCCTATGGAGCGTGTCACCGAGATCAAAGAGGGTGGCAAGCGCGAGACCAAGGATTCCAAGATCTTCCCGGGTTATGTCCTGGTCCGCATGGAGATGGATGACGATGCATGGACGTGCGTTCGCAACACGCCCGGCGTCACCGGTTTCCTGGGCGGCAACGGCAAGCCCGCTCCGCTTTCCCGCGACGAGTACAACAAGATGACTCGTCGTCCCGGTAAGGGCGATTCGCCCAAGCGCACCTCGGTTGATATTCAGGTCGGCACGTCCGTCCGCGTCACCGATGGCCCGCTTACCGACTTTGATGGCAAGGTCTCCGAGGTTAACACCGAGGCTGGCAAGCTCAAGGTCACGCTGATGATCTTTGGCCGCGAGACGCCGGTCGAGCTCGACTTTAACCAGGTCGCTGTCATCGCTTAAGTTTTCGTCCGTTCGCGCGAGCGTGCTTCTTCTGTGACTGCTCATCTCAGGAGTGCTTCTAACACGTGCGTGCTTACGATATAGCAAGTACTTCACACTCGTGATTCGAAAGGAATGACCATGGCTGAGAAGAAGGTTGCCAACGTCATTAAGCTCCAGATTCCTGCTGGTGCAGCTAACCCCGCTCCTCCCGTCGGCCCCGCCCTGGGCGCTGCTGGCGTGAACATCATGCAGTTCTGCCAGGCCTTTAACGCCGAGACGCAGGACAAGAAGGGCGACATCATCCCCGTTGAGATTTCTGTCTACGAGGATAAGTCCTTCTCCTTCATCACCAAGACCCCGCCGGCGGCCCACCTCATCAAGAAGGAGCTGAACCTCAAGTCTGGTTCCGCTAAGCCCCAGGCCGACAAGGTCGGTCAGCTCTCCCAGGAGCAGCTCACCAAGATCGCCGAGATCAAGATGCCGGACCTCAATGCCAACGACATTGACGCCGCCAAGAAGATCATCGCCGGTACCGCCCGCTCCATGGGCGTCACCATCGCTGAGTAGCGATTTCTTTAGGTAATGACGGGTGCTCCGACCGGGGCGCCCGTTATATGTGTGCAATAGGGCACACGATACGATGTGGGAGGGCTCACGCCCGTTTAACCACAGGAGGTAATGCACATGGCTAAGCATGGTAAGAGCTATAACGCCGCTGCCGAGAAGATCGACCGCGCCACGCTCTACACCCCCCTTCAGGCTGCCAAGCTCATCAAGGAGCTCGACACCGCTAAGTTCGACGAGACCGTCGAGGCCCACTTCCGTCTGGGCATCGATACTCGTAAGGCTGACCAGAACATCCGTGGTTCCATCTCCCTGCCCCACGGCACCGGCAAGACCGTTCGTGTTGCCGTCTTCGCCGAGGGCGAGAAGGCCCGCGAGGCCGAGGCTGCCGGCGCCGACATCATCGGTTCCGACGAGCTTGTCGCCCAGATCCAGAAGGGCGAGATCAACTTCGACGCCGCTATCGCTACGCCGAACATGATGGCCAAGGTCGGCCGTATCGGTAAGATCCTCGGTCCCCGTGGCCTTATGCCGAACCCCAAGCTCGGCACGGTGACCATGGACGTCGCCAAGATGGTCTCCGAGCTCAAGGCTGGCCGCGTTGAGTACCGCGCCGACCGTTACGGCATCTGCCACGTGCCCCTGGGCAAGAAGTCCTTCTCTGAGCAGCAGCTCGTCGAGAACTACGCTGCCCTGTACACCGAGATTCTGCGCGTCAAGCCCTCTTCTGCTAAGGGCAAGTACGTCAAGTCCATCTCCGTGTCTTCCACCATGGGCCCTGGCGTCAAGGTCGATCCCGCTGTCCAGCGCGACTTCCTGGCTGAGTAACTTTTAGTTACTGCCTGAGCAAAGCAAGCATTGCTAAAGAAACCCGGTTCTGCCCTGCGCAGGACCGGGTTTCTTGCTATCGCGTCAAAACCACCACAAAGGTGCCTGTCCCCTTTGTGGTGGTTACCAGGGGGTTCTGGCGGTAGAGGACTCGATGGCCTCGTGGCGTTTGAGCTCGCGGCGCATGGTTTGCGAGTTGAGCCAGGCTGCCTGCCAGCCACGGATGGGGTAGCGCGTCTGGTCGAGCTCAAACTGCGTATAGCCGCAGGCGTTGATGATCGTCGTTCCACACACATGCTGCCGTTCGCGCTGAAAATCGTTACCGTAGCTTCGATGTACATGCCCATGCACCATGTAGTCGGCCCCCCAGGACTCAAGCGCCGTGTTAAAGCACTCAAACCCTCGATGCGGCAGATCGTCCAGATCACCCATACCGGCGGCGGGTGCATGGGTAAGCAGAATGTCGCACCCGCCGACCATCCTAACCTTACGCGACAGCTTGCGCATGCGCTTGGACATCTCGCGTTCGGTGTACATGTTGGCGCCGTCGCGATAACGCATGGACCCGCCAAGGCCCGCAATGCGAATCCCTCGGTACGTGTACACGCTGTCTTCCACGCAGATACATCCGCCCGGTGCATGACGTGCGTAGCGGTCGTCGTGATTGCCGCGCACGTAGATGAGCGGTTTGTTGATGACGGTGACCAAAAACTCAAGATAGTCCGGGTCCAGATCGCCGGCAGACAGAATCAGGTCGACACCCTCAAAGCGCTCCTTGCGAAAGCACTCCCAAAGGCATCGTTCTTCGGTATCTGCTATGGCAAGGATCTTCATAGGGCGGTAACTCCCGGCTCATCGTCGAGCTGCGGAATGGTGCCTACCACGTTGTCCGCCAGCCAATTCATCTCGACAATCTGCGCGCTCGGCAGTGGGGGAAAGCCCTCGATCTGCACCACGCCGTCTTGGCTATGAAGCTCGCCGCCAAATGGATTGATGGAGCCCTCGACGATGCCATTGCGGAGCAGCTGCACCAGTTTGCGCGTCTGATAGGGCAGGCCCGGAGCGTAGCGAATGTCGATGACGCCCGAGCTCATGCCATACCAGTAGTTGACGGCGCGAACCTGGCTGTCGTCACTGGTCTCATCCCAGGTGCCATGCAGCAGGCTTCGCACGATAAGCTCGTAGTATCGGCCCCAGTTCCAGACCGGCATGGCGATGCCGACGACCTTGCCATCGACCAGGCGGTGGAGTCCGTAGGCCGTAGGGTCTACGAGCGACTTTGACATGTCAGCGCCGGTCATGACGCTCACGCCTTCGCGGCACATGGCTTCGGCGAGACCTCCAGCGGGCACATCACCCCAGGTCAGGATAATTTGCGCGCGCGGGTCGAGCAGCGAGGCGCCAATCGCAAAGGCGTTGATCTCGCTGAGTGCGCCCGAGGCGAAGACCGACGCGTGGTAACCGATGCGGTGGTTGTCCGCCATGCTGGCCGCAAGGGCGCCCAGCAGAAACTTGGCCTCGTACATCTTGCCAAAGTACGAACGGACGCTTTGATGGGGAAGGCCGATAGAGCAGTTGAGGAACCGAACCCGGGGATACTCAACGGCAGCTCTGAGCGTGTATTCCATCAGGCGGTGCGAGGTCGAGAAGATGACGTTTGCTCCATGTTTGACAGCCGTTTCCACGGCGGCGTAGAACACATCCGGATCGTGACAGTCCTCGAACGCCTCGGTGCGCACGATACCGCCAAAGTGCTCATCGAGATACTGACGCCCTTGGTCGTGCAGGCTGTCCCAGCTCGACGTCGCACAGGGGAACTCATGGATAAAGGCGATGCGCAGGGGGTTGGCCGTCGAGTAGACGGTCTTGCCCATAAAGAAGTTGAGCACGCCAGCGGTGGACTTGGCGGGCGTTTCTTCCTCGTCGACGCTCGGTGCTTCGACGAGATCGACCTTGTCCTCGTCATTTTTGCCGGCAATGACCAGCTCGCGCCAAATCTTGCACAGGCGGTTTACGACGATATCCGTCGGCGTATCCAGCAGGCGGTCCTGGTTGTACACGTTGAGGTAAACGAGCATAGCGTCGGCGGGCGTAATGTCCAGATGGTCGCCGCCGGCGCGCAGGTAGGCGCGCTTAAAGAGCAGGAAGGTGTGGCGCAGGTAGTCGACCTTTTTCTGCGGCCATTTTTCGATAAGGTTCTGACCGAGCATCTTGGCGAGCGTTTCGTAGCTTCCCTCACGCGAGAACTCGATCTCGTATAGGGGGCAGACGCGCCAAAACGCGCAGAACTCGCCGTACAGGCGGCTTTCGACGGAATCCCATGTGCCGGGGTAGAGACGGGTGACCTTGGCCGAAACCGTCGGGGCGTCTAGGAATTTGAGGACACTGACGCGTTTGTTGCCTTCTTGGACATAGAACCGATGCATGAACTCGGTGACGATGACGGGGTCGCGATAGCCCTCGGTCACCTGGATGTCGTAGAGGTTGGACCACTTGCGGGCGAACTCGGTGCTAAACGGAAGCAGGGGCATAAAGTTACACGAAAAGGCGGACTGACGGCCCTTGGTGACCGTGCCGACGACCATTTCGAGCGGAATATCCCGCAGGCCGACATTCTCTCGCTGACCTAAGGGGAGCTGAGCAACCAAGCTATCGAGGTCCGTAAGGTATGGATGCTCGCTTTGGCTAATGGCGCGACGGCGTCCCTGCTCGCCGCGCTTGCGTGCTTGACGATAGGCCTCTTCCATGGTGTCTACTCCCTTAGTCGTTTAAACAACGATATGAACCATGGTACCACGATGCGAAACTACCACAAAGGTGCCTGTCCCCTTTGTGGTAGTTTAGGCGATGATGGGGGCGATGGCACGAATGCAGGCGTCGGTTGCCGTGAAGGTGGTGCTATCGTCGCTGACGATAAAGATGATTTTGCCCTTGACGCCAAAGTCGCCGATCTCGCTAAAGAGCACGTACGGATCCTTGTCAAAGCCAGAGATGGGAAGCACCGCGGCCTTGGTGGCGTCGGTAAGCTCATCTGCCAGCGCGCCCAGCGAGGCCCACTTAGACGTGTCCTTTACGGCAACGGGCACGGCCACGCGCCCAAAGGGCATCAGATGCACGAGCGTGTTCTTGGAGATGTTGGAGTTGGGCACAATGATGGTCTGCCCGCAGGCATCCTCGATGGTCGTGTGGCGCCAGGTGATGTCTTGGACCACGCCCGACACGCCGCCGACCTCGATATTGTCGCCGGGCTTGATGATGCCCATGAAGGTCACCTGCATACCGCCGATAAGGTTCGACAGCGTGTCCTGAAAGCCGAGCGAGATGGCGATGCCGCCGACGCCAAGAGCGGCGACGAGGGCGTTTGCATTAATGCCAAAACAGTTGTCGAGGATAAAGCTGCCGCCGATCATCCAGATGACGGCGCGTGTGATGTTGATGAAGATGCTCGATGCTGGGAGCGGGTTATCATCGCGGTTAAGCAGGTGGTGCAGGGTCTTGGACGCGATTTTGGCGGCAACGGCGGTGCCGATGGCCAAGATACCGGCCCAGATGATGTTGTGGACCCATCGTTGTGCAAAGAAATGAAGAATTGGCTCAAACAATTCCATGTAGGGAAACCTCCTCATGATCATCCAACCATGATACCCACCAAGAAGCCCGTCCGATCAAATTCGGACGGGCTTCTGTGCTCGATATAAGGTTTATGCGGCGGGGCTGCAAGGCCCGGCGGTGTAGCTTAGCGTCGACGCTTCCAGATAATGCCGAGAATGATGACGATGATGCCGCCGATAAGGCACGTGCCAACTACTGCCAGCGTGCGGTCTCCCGTTGCGGCGAGCTTGCCGGTCGTCTTCTTGGTGATGACCTTCGTGGTCGTCGCGTCCGTCTTAGGCGAGGGCTTAGGCGTCGGGGCCGGTGTGGGCGTGGGGTCCACGGCAGCGGAGCCAAAGCTGATGGTGCCGGCGAGTCCGGCCATCTTGCTCTCCCAGCCGTTTTGCCCAATCAGCGCCCTCAGCGCCGCCTCACACGTGCCCCACTCGGTGCGCTTGGTGGCGTGTGCGAAGGTGGGGAAGTCGGTCGTGTTGGTAATGATGTAGTTGTTGGTGGCGACGGTATAGGTCTTGGTGGGATCGAGCGTGCTGCCGTCCTTGGCGAGTGTGGCACTCACAATGCGCTTGCCTTCGGGCTGCGTCCAATCAATCGTCACGTTGATGCCGCCAAAGGAGAGAACGCTGCCAGAGTCATCGCGCCACTTGTACTTGTCTTGCGCTTCCTGCTCGGTATGGCCGGCTGCCACGTAGGCTTGCTGAAGCTCATAACTGTGATTGCACTCGTCGCTGATCTGCAGCGAATGCTCGAGCGCTGCGAGGAAGTCCGCACCGGTCATGGTCCAGGTCTCCACGGTGTTGCCGTAGGGCGAGATAGCGATGACGTTGCCTGCGGTCACATCGCCTGCAGCGATGCCGCCGCGGATGCCACCCGCGTTCTCGATGGCAAGGTCTGCGCCCGTCAGGTCAAGATAGGAGCCGCAGATCACATGGCCGATGGTCTGGGCCTTGGTGGTGTCGCCCTCCTTGCTGGGGCGGAAATCGGTGGTGCGCACCATTTCCCAACCATGCGTGCCTGTGGCGTCCTCGCCGTAGAAATAATTGGTAGAGCTCGTGCCGAGCACCTCGCTCGATGCGGCGCTAAAGGCATCGTCGAGCGGCTTGATCTTGTTGTCGTGGACCTCATCAAGGATGCTCTGATAGGTGGAGCCCTTGTTGGGATCGGTCAAAAGAACGTTTACATCCTTGGCGGTATAGAGCTTCTCGTCGCTTTTGTCTGCGTATACCGCCACCGTGTCATCGTCGGTGCTTTCGGTGCCCTTGGTGTCGTACTCGTAGGGGACGGAAAGCAGTCCCACTTCGGCAAAGGCGCTGCCCGCCTCGACAACGTGGATTGTCTTGCCGTCGGCTCCCGTCACCTTCTCGTTAAGGTTGATGTGCTCGTGGCCTGCGATGAGGGCATCAACGCCGCGGAGCCGCGTGGCAAAGGTCTTGGCGTCGAGCGTGTGCGCGATACAGACAACAACATCGCAGCCCTCCTTGCGCAGCTGCTCTGCCTCGGCATTGATGGCGTTCGCGGCACTCGAGAAGTTGGTGCCCGCGACTAGGTCTGCACGCAGCGAGGAGCCAAGCGATTCATCCATGGCTCCTACAACGCCGACCTTGATCTGGTAGGCGAACGTTGAGTGGCTTTCACTGTCCTCCCAGGTGCGGTTGAGCGTCTTCATGATGCTCGAGCTCCATACGCCGCTCGTAGACTTCGCGTTCGCGCAGAGTATGGCGAAGGGCGTGCCGGTGGGGCTGTAGCCGGTCATGGTGCGGAGCTTGTCCGCGCCGTAGCTCCAGTCGTGGTTGCCCGGCGTGGTCGCGTCGTAGCCGTCTGCATAGAAGGTGTCCATGAGCTCGGCGATGCTCTTGCCCTCGCTCATGGTGGCAAAGGACTGCCCGTGGAAGGTATCGCCCGCATCGAGCAAAAGATCGGGGGCGCTGCTTTGGGCGCTATAGAGAACCGCCAGTCCGTCAAAGCCCACAGTGCCGGTGCCCTTGCTTGCGTTGTAGCTGTACTTGTAGCTGCCGTGGATATCGTTGGTGTGCATGACGGCCACGGAGCCGTCAATAGCGGCGGGCAGGTTCCCCGCGAAAACGAGGCTTGGGATGCCTGCGAGCGAGCCGGCAAACAACGCGGCGGCTAACGCAAGGCGGGGGAGTCTTTTCATGGCAGTTTCCTTAGTCCTTAGCCAGAAAGTCTGGTTGAATATCGGATTATCGACATAATATGCGAAAACCGCCGCAAGGGCGTCTGTCCCTTTGCGGCGGTTTTGACGTTTGTGCAGATAAAACCTGCCAAAATGAACCTGTCCCTTTTTGGTAGGTTTAGCTCAGCAGCATGCGGTCGTTGGCGAGCTCGCCGCCCGAGACCTCCTCGAACTTCTGCAGCAGGTCGGCTACGGTGAGCGACTTCTTCTCGTCGCCGGCCACGTCGTAGATCACGTGGCCTTCGTGCATCATGATCAGACGGTTGCCCAGACGGATGGCGTCGTTCATGTTGTGCGTGACCATGAGCGTGGTCAGGTGGTTCTCGTCGACGATCTCCTCGGTCAGGTTGAGCACCTTAGAGGCCGTCTTGGGGTCGAGGGCCGCGGTGTGCTCGTCGAGCAGTAGCAGGCGCGGCCTGGTGAGCGTGGCCATCAGCAGGGTGAGTGCCTGGCGCTGGCCGCCCGAGAGCAGGCCGACCTTGGCGTTGAGACGCGTGTCCAGACCAAGGTCCAGGCGCTTGAGCAGCTCAACGTACTCATCTTTCTCGGCCTTGGTGACGCCCCACGAAAGGCCACGACGCTGGCCGCGACGCTTGGCGAGGGCCAGGTTCTCGGCGATCTGCATGTCGGCAGCGGTACCGCGCATGGGGTCCTGGAACACACGGCCCAGGTACTTGGCGCGCTGCGACTCGCTCAGACGCGAGATGTCGGTGCCGTCGAGCTCAATAACACCCGAATCGAGCGGATACACGCCGGCGATCATATTGAGCAGCGTGGACTTGCCGGCGCCATTGCCGCCAATCACGGTTACAAGGTCGCCATCGTTGAGGGTGAGGTCGACGCCGGTGAGCGCGCGCTTCTCGGTGACGGTGCCCTTGTTAAAGGTCTTCTTGACGTGCGAGAGCTTAAGCATCTGCCTCATCTCCCTTCGTGTAGGAGCTGCGGAGCTTATAGCGCTCCCAAACCACGGGCACGCACAGGGCCACGGCGACGATCACGGCGGAGAGTAGCTTCATGTCGTTGGCGTCCATGCCCAGCTGCAGCACGATGGCGCGGATAAGGAAGTACACCACGGAGCCAAAGACGGCGGAGGCAAGACGGACGCTAAACTGCGTGAGGCCGCCGGGCAGCAGGCGACCGAGCACCTCGCCGATGACGATGGCGGCAAGACCGATAACGATGGCGCCGGTGCCCATGCCGATGTCGGCATACTTCTGGCTCTGGCAGATGAGCGCACCCGAAAGGCCGATAAGGGCGTTGGAGAGCACGAGGGCGATCATTTTGGTGGTGTTGGTGTTAACGCCCAGGGCGCGGATCATGTACTCGTTGTTGCCGGTGGCACGCAGCGCCGAGCCGATCTCGGTGCCAAAGAACCAGTACAGGATGGTGACGATGGCCACGGCCAGCACAATGCCTAGGATAATGGCAACAGTGGACTGCGGCAGGCCCGTCATGTTGCTGACGGATGAGAAGATAGTGCCCTTGGCAAGGATGGGCGTGTTGGACTTGCCCATGATGCGCAGGTTGATGGACCACAGACTGATCTGCGTAAGGATTCCGGCGAGGATTGCGGGAATCTCAAAGACGGTGGTCAAGATGCCCGTGACGGCGCCCGCGATGGCGCCGGCGCACATGCCGGCCAGCACGGCGAGCAAGGGGTCGACGTTATTGTTGACGATGAGCACGGCGCAGACACAGCCGCCGAGGGCAAAGCTGCCGTCGCAGGTCATATCGGGGATGTCGAGCAGGCGGAACGTGATAAACACGCCAAGCACCATAATGCCCCAGAGGACGCCCTGCGAAACGGCGCCCTGCAAAGCAATGAGCATGCTTCATACCTCCTAGGATAGGGTGGACACGTGATTTTCCATAATAGCGGTACCAATGCATAAAAGAGCGGTGGACAGATGTTTTGTTTTACCTGAAACAAGCAGGGCGAACGCCGGTCTTTAGCGTTCGCCCCAATGACTCAGATATTGAATAACGCAGCAGTGGCGCGCGTGCGGGCCCTAGACGCGTTACCGCGCATGGCGCTACGCGTCCAGGGCGGAAAGGTCGATACCCAGAGCCTCGGCCATCTCTTCGTTTTTGACGACGACCAGGTCCTTGCTCGAGAGATGCTTGATCGGCATATCCTCGGGCTTGGCCTCGCCCTTCAAGATCTTGACGGCCATCTCGCCTGCAGCGTAGCCCAGGTCCTTATAGTTGATGGAGAGGGTGAACAGGCCGCCGGCCTTGCACATGCCCTCCTCGCCGGTCACGAAGGGGAGCTTGTTCTCCTTGCAGATCTGGCCGACCTGCGAGGCACCCGCGGCGATGGTGTTGTCGGTGGGGGAGTACAGCGCGTCGACCTTGCCCACGGCAGACTCGACGACGGACTGAATCTCGTTGGAGCTCGAGACGGTGAAGTCAGTGTACTCGAGGCCCAGCTTGTCGAGTTCCTTCTTGGCGGCCTTGATCTGGACGTCGGAGTTGGACTCGGCGGTGCAGTAGAGCAGGCCGACCTTCTTAACGTCGGGCAGGACCTTCTGCATCATCTCGAGCTGCTCGGCGACCGGGGTGAGGTCGGAAGCGCCCGTGACGTTGGTGCCGGGCTTGTCGTTGTCCTGGACCAGGCCGGAAGCGGCGTAGTCGGTGATGGCGCAGCCAACGATGGGGATATCAGCGGTGGCGCCGGCGGCAGCCTGCGCGGCGGGCGTGGCGATGGCATAGATCAGGTTGACGCCGTCGCCTACGAACTTGTCGGCAATGGACTTACACGTGGACTGGTCGTTCTGGGCGTTCTTCTGGTCGATCTTGACCTTGAGACCGCTCTTCTTGATGGCCTTGACGAAGCCGTCGTTGGCGGCATCGAGCGCGGAGTGCTCGGTGAGCTGCAGAACGCCGATGGTGTAGTCGGAACCGGCGGCAGCGGAGCCGGAACCAGAGTTGCCGCCGCATCCGGCGAGCGGGGCGAGCGCGAGCAGACCGGCGGAGACCAGAAGGCTCCTGCGGCTGATGGTGATGTCCTTCATATCATTACCCCCAGTATAAAAATGGCTGGAAACACTGCACTGGGACAAAGTGCAAGTGGAACTATAGTAGCGCTGATGTCCATTTTTACAACAGCCTGGCGGGTTTTTTAATACAGAATCGGATGGGCGGTACGGGTAGTCGAATGGGCGGCGGAGGGTCTTATGCGGCGGAGGAGGCATCGTCCTCGTCCAGGACGGCGAAGAGCTTCTTGCCGTCAAGGAGACGTGTGGTGACGTTTCTCATGCGGCCGATCTCAACGGTACGCAGCGTGTCGTCGGCGCCTCGCGCGTCATAGACCGTTCCCAGCAAATACGAGATGCCGTCTCGTTGCTTGATGGCAAAGGGCCGGAGTGTCATCCGTGCCACTTCGACCTCTCCGCGTGCCGTGACACTCGAAATATCAAAACTCACCGTGGTTCCGTGGTTGATGGCCTGCTCGATGAGCTCGCAGGCATCGATGCGCTTGACGGGCGTGCGTGTGGCCTTGGTGGATTTGTCGCCTGCGCTTGGAGCAGGCTCGGGTGCATCGAGGTAGCCGCGAACGTCGGCACTCGCCATGGCGACCAGGTGCTGCGCCATGCTCTTTCGAATGGCGATGGGCGTGGAGCGGTTGCGCATGACCATGCCGTGGAGCCGGATGATCTCTTCGTCGGTGAGCGGACGGGTCAAGAGTCGATAGCCCACGCCGCGCTTGTACTCAATTTCGTATCCGGCATGGCGAAGTGCGGAGATGGCGGTGTAGATGCTGCGCCGCGCCGCCGAGATGGGCATGCGGGCGGGGTCGTCGGGATGGGCGAGGCGCCGGATCAACTCATCGGAAAGCATAGCCTTGTCCTCGCCGGTGTTTTCGCTTAATAGTTGCAGGATGCGAACGGCGCGATAGGCTGCCATCGAGGCGGCGCCCCTCGTCGTGGTCTCGTAAGTTTCAACAGCGGTTTCGGTCATGGCGCCCACGTCCTTTCCGTTTTGGGTGGCGACGGTATGGAGCCTAGGACGCGGGGCTTTCCCAGGGGCGCAGAGCACTCTGGGCGGTCGGTGGCCGTCGGCAAGCGGCGGGTCGAGTTTTCAACAGCCCTGCCCAACTGACCAAAAACTTGCCAAAAGCTTGACGGATGCTGTTGAAAAAAGCGCCCCTCGGCTTGCCGAGAGGCGCTGGCGTGATGCGCTGGAACGCGTTTGGTGGCGCTGTGGCGATTAGAAGTCGGCGTTGCCCACGGTGCGCGGGTGCGGCAGGACGTCGCGGATGTTGCCCACGCCGGTCAGATACATGACCAAGCGCTCGAAGCCCAGACCGTAGCCGGCGTGCTTGCAGGAACCGTAGCGGCGCAGGTCAAGGTAGTACTTGTACTGCTCGGGATTCATGCCCAGGTCCTTGATGCGGGCCTCGAGCAGATCCAGGCGCTCCTCGCGCTGGGAGCCGCCGATAATCTCGCCGATACCCGGCACCAGGCAGTCGGCGGCGGCGACGGTCTTGCCGTCCTCGTTCATGCGCATGTAGAACGCCTTGATCTCGGCCGGGTAGTCGGTTACGAAGGTCGGGCGCTTAAAGTGCTCCTCGGTCAGGAAACGCTCGTGCTCGGTTTGCAGGTCGATGCCCCAGCTCACGGGATAGTCAAACTTGTGACCGGCGGCGACGGCCTGCTCCAGGATTTCGACGGCCTCGGTATAGGTGACGCGGGCGAAGTCGGAGTTGGCGACATGGTCCAAGCGCTCGAGCAGACCCTTGTCCACAAACTTGTTGAGCATATTGAGCTCGTCGGGGCAGGTGGCCATAACATCCTTAAGGACGTACTTGAGCATGGCCTCGGCGTTATCCATGTAGTCGTTAAGGTCGGCGAAGGCCATCTCGGGCTCGATCATCCAAAACTCGGCGGCGTGGCGCGTGGTGTTGGAGTTTTCGGCGCGGAAGGTGGGGCCAAAGGTGTACACGTCGCCAAAGGCCATGGCAAAGTTCTCGGCATTGAGCTGGCCGGACACGGTAAGGCTCGCGTGCTTGCCAAAGAAGTCCTGGCTCCAGTCGACCTCGCCGGACTCGGTGAGGGGCGGATTTTTGGGGTCGAGCGTGGTCACGCGGAACATCTCGCCGGCGCCCTCGCAGTCACTCGTGGTGATGATAGGGGTGTTGACGTAGACAAAGCCCTGCTCCTGGAAGAAGCGGTGGATGGCGGCAGCCGCGACAGAGCGGATGCGGAACACGGCGCGGAACAGGTTGGTGCGCGGGCGCAGGTGCTGCTGGGAACGCAGGAACTCGACGGTTGCGCGCTTTTTCTGCAGCGGGTAATCCGGGGCGCTGACGCCCTCGACCTCGATAGAGGTGGCAGAAAGCTCGAAAGGCTGGGGCGCATCGGGGGTCAGCTTGACGGTGCCGGTGCAAATGAGTGCGGCCGAGACGTTTTGATGGGCGATCTCGTCGTAGTTGTCGAGTGCCTCGCGGTTCATGACGACCTGCAAGTCGCGGAAGCAGCTGCCGTCGTTGAGCGTGACAAAGCCAAAGTTCTTCATGTCGCGGATGGACTTGACCCAGCCGGCGACGGTGACGGTCTGGCCGCCAAGCGACTCGGCATCGGCGTAAAGCTGCGCGATTTTGGTGCGGTTCACGTATCCTCCCATAACGGTTGAATGATAGTTATCCATACAGTTCGATATTCTAGCAGCTCGGCTCATTTGGGCTATACAGATAAGGCATTGGCGGGATGGTTTTTCAAACGAAAAGCGCCCGCGGCCAAATGGTCGCGGGCGCTTGACGAGGTGCCTTTTGGTTGTGTGGCGCGGGGCCTGGCTACTTGGTCTTGGCAACCAGCAGCGGGTCGCCAAGCTTGACGAGCGGGTTGCCGCCGATAAGCGTTCCAGACTCGCCGACATGGTCGATGCTCTTAAGACGATCGAGCTCGGAGACGATGACGGTCACGATGTCCTCGTGGCCGGCGGCCTTGATGGCCTCGCGATCGAAGCTGATGAGCGGCTGGCCGGCCTTGACCACATCGCCCATCTCGACAAAGCGGGCAAAACCCTTGCCGTTCATTTCCACGGTGCCCAGGCCAACATGGATGAATACGCGCAGACCGTCCTCGGTAATCATGCCGATGGAGTGGTTGGTGACAGTGGTGGCGCCGATGCGGCCGTTGGCGGGCGCATAGATGGTGCCGGTAATGGGCTCGATGCCATAGCCCTGGCCAAGCATGCCCGAGGCGATCGTCTCGTCGGGAACCTCGTCCAGGCTGACGAGCACGCCGTTGACGGGGGCATAGATGACGCCTTCGCGGGTGGCGAAGCTTGCTGCGGGCGGAACGGACGCCTCGCCGGTCGAGGTGAAGGTGGACTTAAGCGAATCGAGCAGACCCATAGTTGCCTCCAACTTAAATAGGCGCATATCGCGCGTTTGGTTTGCCGGAAACGTTTCATATCTGTTTCGCGGCTTGGTCAACACCCCCTATTCTACGCTGCTCAGCGATACCTCTGAGCTGGGATTATGTGATATATCAGTTGAAGGGAAACTTATTGCTGGCGTGTTTCTGCGTCACGGGTTCAAGTGGGGTACGCTTGAAGGCGAAAAACAATGGCGCTTAATTTGCGCGAAGGGAGCACATATGATTGTCGAGAACCATGCGCTGTGGGGCGAGGAGCCGACCGAGGAATATCCGGCGACGTTTACGTATTTGGGTGCCGAACCGCTGCCCGATAAACCGAATGGCCGCCGCCCTGCCGTGATTATCTGCGGCGGAGGTGCGTTTACGCATATCGCTCCGCATGAGCAGGATCCCGTGGCGTTTGCGTTTTTGGATCACGGTTACCAGGCCTTTGTGCTCAACTATGTGACGAGCGGCACGGGTGACGTAAGTTTTCCGCACCCGCAGGCAGATCTTGCCAAGATGGTCGCCACGGTGCGAGCGAATGCCGACGAGTGGCATGTCGATCCCAAGCGCGTGTGTGTCGTGGGCTTTTCTGCGGGCGGTATGATCTGCGCCTCGCTGGCAACGCAATGGAAGGCTGGTCCCTTCGCGGGCCTGGCAGGGGCGCGTCCGGACGACATTCGTCCCGATGCCGTGGTGCTGGGCTATCCGCTGCTCGACTTTGCCTATGTGCGCGACATGCAGACGCGCGACCCGCGCATCGACCTGCGCGTGCCAAAGACGGGCGGCAAGACGGGGCGCGATCTGCTCAACGACTACCTGTCGATGGTGACGGGTGGCGAGGCAACTGACGAGCATTTGGCCGATATCTGCCCCACCACACATGTTTCGCGTCAGATGCCCCCGACCTTTGTGTGGGGTGTGTCCGATGATAAGACGGCGCCGATCGCACAGGTCTATCCGTTTGCGCAGCGCATGGCCGAGGAGGGCGTCGCTTGCGAGATGCACGTCTTTGACCAGGGCGGTCACGGCCTTTCGCTCGGCAACGCCAACACCGCGGTCGACAACGAGGACAAGCAGGTGGCAGTCCGTCCTTGGATCCGCCTAGCCTTCCGCTTCCTGGAGCGCCATATGTAAAAGTAGACTACTTGCCCGTTTCAAAAAGTCTGCTTAGAGGAGGAGCCATGCTTGAGGGTACGTATGTGGTTTCGGCCCAGACGCCGGTGGGGAGTAAACGCGGCGAGGTGACGTTTTCACATGGGGTGAACGGCGTGCTCAGGGCAGTACTAAACGTCAGGGGTCTCAATATCGCTCTCTCGAGTGCCCGCGCTGAAGGCGATTTCTTTGAACTCTCGGGTACTATCTCCCATGTCTTGATGGGCAAGGCGCCCTTTGCATGCACGGGGTCAGTCGAGGGTGATCGACTCACTGCTACCGCGCGGTCGGGTTCCGTTTCGATCTCGCTGAGCGGTATGCGCAAAGAGCTTTCGGGGCGCACCGCATAAAGTTTGCGCAGGTAAACATCGGTATTTGACTTTATAAAATAGTTCAGAGCGCTATCATTTGTCGTTACGAGTTGGTTAGCCCCGGTAAACGGTTAACCGCGTCTAACGAAAGGATGAGCGCGTGAAGCTCGATACACTCGAGATTGGAAAGGACGCCGTTGTCGCATCGGTGGCATCGGACGATCAGGCACTCCGACAGCATATTTTGGACATGGGCCTAACTCCGGGCACCGAAGTTACCATGATGAAGTATGCCCCCATGGGCGATCCGCTCGAGATTCGCCTGCGCGGCTACGAGTTGACGCTGCGCAAGGACGATGCTGCTCGCATCGAGCTCGTGGGTGTTCACGACACAGACACGGGTCCGCGCACTAACGCCGCAATCGGCACGACGGAGCACCCGGCACTTGGCGAGGGGACGTATTCGCCCCGTGCGGCAAAAACGGCCGTGCCCGAGGGCGCACCGCTGCATTTTGCCCTCGCCGGCAACCAAAACTGCGGTAAGACCACGCTGTTCAACCAGCTTACGGGCTCCAACCAGCACGTCGGTAACTTTCCCGGCGTGACGGTCGACCGCAAGGACGGCACCATCCGTAACCATCCCGAGGCAAGCGTTACCGACCTGCCCGGCATCTATTCGCTGTCTCCGTACACGGGCGAAGAGATCGTCAGTCGCCAATTTATCCTGGACGAAAACCCCGACGCCATCATCGACATCATCGACGCTACTAATATCGAACGCAACCTGTACCTGACGCTGCAGCTTATGGAGCTCGACCGCCCCATGGTCATCGCGCTCAACATGATGGACGAGGTGACGGCCAACGGCGGCGCCGTGGACGTCAACCTGCTCGAGAGCCTGTTGGGCGTGCCTGTTGTCCCCATTAGCGCTGCCCGCAACGAGGGTATCGGCGAGCTGGTGGATCATGCCTTGCACGTGGCACGGTTCCGCGAGCGCCCCGGTCGCCTGGACTTCTGTGCGCCCGATGGCTCGGACGGCGGTGCACTGCATCGCTGCATCCACGGCATTGCCAACCTGATCGAGGACCATGCCGTGACGGCGCACATTCCGGTGCGTTTTGCGGCGACCAAGCTGGTTGAAGGCGACGAGCTGGTGACCGAGGCGCTTCGCTTGGATCGCAATGAGCTCGACGCTATCGAGCACATCATTACCCAGATGGAGGGTGAGGCCGGTACCGACCGTCTATCTGCACTGGCTGACATGCGCTTCGGCTTTATCGGCGACGTGTGTGGGCGCTGCGTCGTCAAGCCGCACGAGAGCCGCGAGCACGTGCGTTCCGTCAAGATCGACCGCATCCTGACGGGTCGCTACACGGCCATTCCAGCGTTCCTGGTGATCATGGGTCTCGTCTTTTGGCTGACGTTTGGCGTGATCGGCGCGGCGCTGCAGGGACTTATGGAGGACGGCATCGCTGCCATCATCGCCTCGGCCGATGCGGGCCTCAAGGCGTTCGGCACCAACGACGTGGTGCGCTCGCTGGCTGTCGACGGCGTGCTTACGGGCGTGGGCAGCGTGCTGACCTTCCTGCCGATTATCGTCGTGCTCTTTTTGTTCCTCTCCATTCTGGAAGACTCCGGCTACATGGCGCGCGTGGCCTTTGTCATGGATAAAGTGCTGCGTCGCTTTGGCCTGTCGGGCCGCAGCTTCGTGCCTATGCTCGTCGGTTTTGGCTGCACCGTGCCGGCTATCATGTCGACCCGTACGCTCCCATCCGAGCACGACCGCAAGATGACGGTCATGCTCACGCCGTTCATGAGCTGTTCGGCCAAGTTGCCGGTCTACGGTCTGCTGTGCGGGGCATTCTTCCCGCAGGCGACAGTTCCCGCCATGGTCTCGCTCTATCTGATTGGTATCGTGGTCGGCTGCATTGCTGCCCTGGTGCTCAACCGCACGGCATTTAAGGGCGACCCGGTGCCGTTTATCATGGAGCTTCCCAATTACCGCCTGCCGAGCGTCAAGACGACGGTGATGCTGGCATGGGATAAGGCCAAGGACTTTATTACCAAGGCCTTTACCATTATCTTTGCCGCCACCGTGGTCATCTGGTTCCTCCAGACGTTCGATATCCGCTTTAATGTGGTCGCCGATCAGTCGCAGAGTCTGCTTGCCGGTCTGGGTAGCATCATCGCGCCGGTGTTGGCCCCACTCGGTTTTGGCGACTGGCGTGCGTCGACGGCGCTCGTCACCGGACTCATTGCCAAGGAGAGCGTCATCTCGACGCTCACGGTGCTTTTGGGCGCAACGTCGCCCGCGGCGCTGTCGACCATGTTTTCGCCGTTTACCGCCTACGTGTTCCTGGTCTTTACGCTGCTGTACCCGCCCTGCGTAGCGGCAATCGGCGCCGTCAAGAGCGAGTTGGGCGCGCGCTATGCCGTGGCCGTGTTCGCGTTTCAGGTGACGGTCGCCTGGATCGTGGCGTTTGTCGTGCATTCGGCGGGCATATTGCTGGGGCTGGCTTAGTTATTTATTGACGGCGCAACCTCTGTGTATTGAGTTGATTGCGGCCCTGCATCTGTACTGACGGATGCGGGGCCGTTGCTATATAATCGCCCACCGCCCAAGACAATCGGAGAGGTTTCCTACATGACTCAGGCAAGACAAGATGGCATCTCGCTCAAGCAGTGGCTCCCGCTTATCGGGCTCGCCTGTTGTGCGTTCGTGTTCAACACGTCGGAGTTTATGCCCATCGGCCTTCTGACCGATATCGCCGCGTCGTTCTCGCTCACCGAGGCCCAGGCAGGCATCATGATCTCGGTCTACGCCTGGGGCGTCATGTTGCTGTCGTTGCCGCTTATGGTGTTTGCCTCGCGCTTCGAGTTCAAGCGGATGCTGCTGGGCGTGCTCGCCGTGTTCTCGCTCGGGCAGTTTCTGTCGGCCGTGGCGCCGACCTATCCTATTTTGGTCTGCGCGCGCCTGGTGGTCGCCTGCTCGCACGCCGTGTTCTGGTCGGTCGCTTCGATCATAGCCTCGCGCCTGGTCGATACGCGTCATGGGGCGCTCGCCATCAGCATGATCGCCACGGGCTCGTCCATCGCGCAGATCTTCGGCCTGCCCCTCGGTCGCGCCATCGGCCTGGCCGTGGGCTGGCGTATGACGTTTGCCGTGGTCGGAGCTTTTTCTGCCGTCGCGGTGGTGTACCAGGCAGCGGTGTTCCCGGTCATGCCGGCGGGCGAGCGCTTTACCGTCAAACAGCTGCCCGAGCTGCTCAAGAACCCGTTCCTCATCGCGCTCTACGTGGTCACGGTCTTTATGGCGACCGGCTACTACGCGGGTTACAGCTATATCGAGCCCTTCCTGGCGCAGGTCGCCCATGTCGACGCAAGCGCCATCACCATGACGCTGACGGCGTTTGGCTGCTCCGGTCTGCTCGGAAGCTGGCTGTTCGGCCGACTGTTCGATGGCCATCGCTTTCCGTTCTTGGCTATCACACTCTCCGGCGTGCCTGTGGCTCTGCTGCTCATGGGTCCGGTTGCACCGTCGCTCGTCGCCGTTCTCGCTGTTTGCGCGCTATGGGGCTGCTGCTCCACGGCCTTTAACGTGGCGTTTCAGGCCGAGCTCATCAAGTACACGCCGGCGGATTCGTCGGCCGTCGCCATGTCGATCTTCTCGGGCCTGTTTAACCTCGGCGTCGGCACGGGCACCGCGATCGGCGGCGCCGTGGTTTCGGGTCCCGGTATCTCCTGGATTGGCTTCGCGGGCGGGGCGATTACCGTCGTGGGCGTCATCCTCGCCATTACGGTGCTGTTCCCGGCCATACGCCGCGCAAAGCCCGTCGCCTAATCACGTTCCCTCATCAGTTGCGGTGGAATAGAGACTGTTTGCCCGGTTTATTGGTCTCAACAGTCCCTATTTCACCGCAACTTATTTTGGAGGAGGGGATGCACGGCAGGCATACAATGGATGGCGTTGTGTTGAGCTTACCGGGAGGCTGCTATGTGGGCATACGAGACGACGTTCTATCAGGTCTATCCGCTGGGCTTTTGCGGAGCTCCGCGCGAAAACGCCGCGCCCGTTGCCGAGGATGAACTCGCCCAGGCTGCCAACGCCGCGCCTAACCCCGATGCTCCCATTATGAAAATCGCCCAATGGGCCGGCTACCTGCAGGAACTCGGCATCGGTGCTGTGCTCATTAACCCGCCGCTCGAATCCGACAGTCACGGTTACGACACGCGCAGCCTGCGCCATATCGACCGTCGCCTGGGTGGGGATGCCGACTTTGCCGCCGTGTGCGAGACACTGCATGCCCATGGCATCCGTGTGGTGCTCGATGCTGTCTTCAACCATGTCGGTCGCGGTTTTTGGGCCTTCCGCGATGTTCAGGAGCGCAAGTGGGACTCGCCCTACAAGGACTGGTTTCACATTAGCTTTGACGGCGACTCCTGCTATGGCGACGGCTTTTGGTACGAGGGCTGGGAAGGCCATTTTGAGCTTGTGAAGCTCAACCTGCAAAATCCCGCTGTGGTCGATTACCTGCTCGAGTCCGTGCGCCGTTGGGCTGACGTGTTTGGCGTCGACGGCCTGCGCCTGGACGTTGCCTATATGCTCGACCGCGACTTTATGCGCCGCCTGCACTCCTTTACCCGTGAGCTCAAGCCCGACTTTGTGCTGATCGGTGAGACGCTCCACGGCGACTACAACCAGATCGTCAACGACGAGATGCTCGACTCCTGCACCAACTACGAGTGCTACAAGGGCCTGTACTCCAGCTTTAACTCGGTCAATATGTTCGAGATCGCGCACTCGCTGCACCGCCAGTTTGGCGGCGACCCCTGGTGCATCTACCGCGGCAAGCACCTGCTGTCGTTTGTCGACAACCACGACGTGCCGCGCCTGGCAAGTATCCTCACTGACAAGTCGTGCCTGCGTCCCGCCTATGGCATGCTCTTTGGCATGCCGGGCATCCCGTGCGTCTACTATGGCAGCGAGTGGGGAATTGCCGGTGAAAAGGGTGGCCCCGATGGCGACTGGGCGCTGCGACCTGCGCTCGATGAGCCTGCGCCTAACGAGCTGACGGCGTTTATCACGCAGCTTGCGCACCTTCGCTCGGCCGACGACGCGGCGGCCCGTGCTCTCAACTACGGTGCCTATCGCAACGTGGTGATCCAGAACAAGCAGCTGCTGTTCGAGCGCGCCTGCGACGACGCGACGGTGCTCGTGGCGGTCAATGCCGTGAACGAGCCCTATACCTTTGGAGCCGGCGAGCTCAACGGCTCCTTCGTCGACCTGCTTGCCGACGATGCGCCCACGGTCGAGCTTACGGGTACCCTCGAGCTTGCACCCTATGAGGTGCGCTATCTACTGAGGGCCTAGCCCATGCCTGTGTCCGACGAGGGCTATCAACATATTGAGCATGGGTTTGAACCCGTGTTTGACGAGCGCTCGCGCGTTTTGGTGCTCGGATCGTTTCCCTCGGTGCTTTCGCGCGCCAACGCCTTTTATTACGGCAACCCTCAGAATCGCTTTTGGCGTGTGATGGCCGTGTGCCTCGGTGCGCCCGTGCCGCCCAACGAGGGAGACTCTTTGGCGAGCGGCGAGCCCGCGACGCTCGACGCCTCGGTTGCTGCCAAGCGATCCATGCTGCTTAACGGTGGCGTAGCCCTGTGGGATGTGATCGAGAGCTGCGACATTAAGGGCTCGAGTGACGCTAGCATCAAAAACGTTGTGCCGGCACATATTGAACGCATTGTGGATGCCACGCCGATCGAGATCGTTGTCTGCAACGGCGGCACGGCCGGACGGCTCTACAAACGCTATCTACAAGAGCGGACGGGGCTACCCGCCATCGTGCTGCCGTCGACGAGTCCTGCCAACGCGGCGTGGCGTTTGGAGCGGCTTGTCGAGCGTTGGAGTGAAGCCGTTGACTGGGCAGCTCATTAATTTAGATTATTGATTGAGTGCGGGCGCCGAGGTGTTTCAGAACGCCTCGCCAGATCGGCACGGGCACGGCTGGCTCGGCGCAAGCCATGCCGTCGGCGTCGACGTCCTCGGCATTACCACCACCAAGTCGCTGCGCATGCTCAACCGAACAGCCCATACGAACGGCGCCTACGAGCTTGTCCATCGCTTCCGAAAACGGTCGCCGCAAGAGTCCCATGCGCGGTGAGTGACGAAGCGCCGCGAAGCCGCTGCCGGTACAGGCGACAACGCCGCCGCACCATGACAGCCCACGAAGGTCGCACGCCGCTCGCAGACGCACGACGAGCCCGTGTGCTCGCTCCAGGCCGCCGATGTCGGCCTGGACAACAACGTAGGCACGCGTCCCTGCGCCGCCAAAGCGGTCGAGCACCTGCTCAATGGGCGCCATCGCTTCATCATTGGGTGCATCTTCAACGGCGAACACAATGCCATCGGCGGTACCGGCAACGCTGCCGGCATCATCCGCCTCCAAGTCGACTGGATGGGGGAGTGCGGTGCCGGAAATCTGTGCATAGGCGGCGATGGCATCCTGCAGGTCCCAGAGCAAAAACTCAAGATCGGCGCTCTTGGGAATACTGATATACGCAATGGTTTGCAGCGTTTTTGGTACATCGCCGCGTGCGGTCGTCTCCATGCCGCCTTCTTTCCGGTTGGTTTCCGTTTAGGTTACACCGTCCGGCGGCGTCCCGCCGCGCTATCCTAGTGCAACCCTTACGAAAGGAACGTCATGCGTCTGCCCATGAACACCTCGCTTGCCACGCTTAAGCCCTCCGGTATCCGCCGGATTAACGCGCTCGCCGCCCAGCACCCAGGGTGCATCGCGCTCGCGCTCGGCGAGCCCGATTTTCCTACGCCCGATGTTATCAGTGCCGAGGTGACCGCCGCGTTGGACCGCGGTGACACGCACTATCCGCCCAACAACGGTCGCCCCGCCCTGCGCGAGGCGCTGTCTGCCTACATGGGGGATGCGGGCCTTACGTTTTCGGCAGACGAGGTCATCCTGACCGACGGCGCGACTGAGGCCCTGTCGGCAACATTCATGGCTATGCTCAACCCCGGCGACGAGGTCATTATTCCCACGCCGGCCTTTGGCCTGTACGAGAGCATCGTCGTGGCCAATCACGCCAAAGCGGTCTTTTTGGATACGGAGCCTGCGCAATTTCAGATTGACGAGGATGCGCTTCGCGCCTGTGTGACCCCGGCGACCAAGGCCATCGTCATCTGCTCGCCCAACAATCCCACGGGCTGCATCCTCGACACGGCATCGCTCGACGCCGTGGCGCGCGTGGCAGAGCAGGCGGGCATATACGTAGTCTGCGACGACGTATACAACCGTCTGGTCTATGTGGATGGCTACGAGCGCTTTGCCCAGCGCCACCCGGAGCTGCGCGACCAGACGGTGGTCATCGAGAGCTTCTCCAAGCCCTGGGCCATGACCGGCTGGCGCTTGGGCTGGCTCGCAGCGGCAGCCCCCGTCATCGCCGAGATCGCAAAGGCTCACCAATACTTAGTATCGAGTGCCGTCTCCTTCGAAATGGACGCCGCAGCCCGAGCCCTGACCGTCGACCCAACCCCCATGCTCAAAGTCTACCGAGCCCGCCGCGAACGCGTACTCGCAGCCTTAGACGCCATGGGCCTGGACGTCGTGGAGCCCGCAGGCGCCTTCTACACTTTCCCGAGCATCAAAAAGTTCGGTCTAGCCAGCGAAGACTTCTGCATCAAAGCCATCAAAGAGGCCAACGTTGCCCTAGTTCCCGGAAACTGCTTCGGAACCGAAGGCCACGTCCGCCTCAGCTACTGCATCTCCGACAAAGACTTGGACGAAGGCCTAAATCGCCTGTCCACCTTCATTTCAACCCTGTAGTCATCAGGGACGCAACACATCAGCCCACCGACCCAAGCATTATGAGTGGGGGCGTCAGCCAACGAAAACCCGGGCTGCCCAAAGTCAACGCAGGCCGCGCCGCCAAAGGCCAGGCGCAAGGTTTTCGTAGATTCCGCACGAGCCGAAGAGCACTTAATGTGCTCTTCGTGCGAGCCAGGACTTGACCGAGCGAAAACCTTGCGCCTGGCGTTTGGCGGCGCGGCCGGATGGTGGAATTGTGTGCAGCCCGGTTTTCCGTTGACCGACGCCGGGGTCCCCGCCATAATACTTTCGGTTCACGCACGAATCCGCTGCCAGAGACAGCCGGCGCAAACGGGCTTTGCCCGCGAGCTTAATGGGATATCCCGCCAGCCGAGGTGGTCGAGTAGATATGTCTTCTCGCCCCCGTCGCTCATGCAGCGCGGGGGCTTTCTTTTTGGACATGCCCCCGTCACGTCCTTGTGGCGGACCGTGCCCGGAAAGAATTCGAGGAGGTGTAATTCATGCCCCAGCAGTACAAAATCGACAAGGTTGCAGAGATCGAGTCCCGTATCGCCGAGAACGCCGGTCTGTTCGTCGTCAACTACAACGGTCTGACGGTTAAGCAGGCTCAGGAGCTGCGTCATCAGCTTCGCGAGTGCGGTGCCGAGATGAAGGTCTACAAGAACAACCTGGTCAAGATCGCTCTCAAGAACCAGGAGCAGCCCGAGATCGACGAGATTCTCGCCGGCCCCGTCGCTTATGTGTTCTACGAGACCGAGCCGGTCGAGGCCGCTAAGGCCCTTAAGGACTTCTCCGCTAAGTCTAAGGGCGTCCTTGAGATCAAGGGCGGTATCTCCGACGGCAAGGCCGTTTCCGCTGATGATGTTAAGGCTATCGCCGAGCTGCCCACCAAGGATCAGCTTCTCGGCCAGATCGCCGGTCTCATCTCCGGTTTCGCTCGCGACATCGCTGTCTGCGTCAACGGCGTTTCCTCTGGTCTCGCTCGTTCGATCCAGCAGGTCTCCGAGCAGAAGGCAGCCTAGTCGCTGTTTTCACCCGCGGCGGCAACGCCGCACCCCTGGCGCATTCGCGCCGTGTTTTAACTGATCTCCGTGCACAGACACGGAAACCGAAAGGACTTAGAAATGGCTAAGCTTACCACCGATGAGATCATCGATGCTCTTAAGGAAATGACCCTTCTCGAGGCTTCCGAGCTCGTTAAGGCTATCGAGGACACCTTCGGCGTTTCCGCCGCTGCTCCTGCCGCTGTTGTCGCCGCTCCCGCTGCTGGCGCTGCTGAGGCCGAGGAGAAGACCGAGTTTGACGTCGTGCTCGAGGGCTTCGGCGACAACAAGATCCAGGTCATCAAGGCCGTCCGTGAGCTCACCAACCTTGGCCTGAAGGAGGCCAAGGAGGTCGTCGAGGGCGCTCCCAAGGCTGTTCTCGAGGGTGCCAAGAAGGAGGACGCCGAGGCTGCCAAGGAGAAGCTCGAGGCTGCTGGCGCTGCTGTCACCCTCAAGTAATCAGGCTTTCTCGCCAGATTTCTTTGCAGACGGGGTTCGCATTGCGAGCCCCGTCTTTTTTGTTTTTCGGTCCCTCGGCATCGGTTGCTCAAACTGCCATGTTCTGTGATTTGCGTCGTATCGGGTGCCCTGCCGTTGGGCAATAAAATTGCACCATTCGAGCAATAATTTGCGTTGACCTGCTGAAGAATTGTCTCTGCCTTGTAGCGACATATAGTTCCAGCGGTAAGATGCTTGGGTATCGCAATTTGGTCTGCGGCTGTGTGCCGCACGCATGGGGCGCTTTTGCGCCTGCGAAAGGATCTTTGAATAACATGAAGGCAATCATCCCCGCCGCCGGTCTTGGCACGCGTTTTCTGCCTGGCACCAAGTGCACGCCCAAAGAGATGCTGCCGGTGCTGGACAAGCCCGTCATTCAGTACGTCGTCGAGGAGGCACTCGACCCCGAGGAGGTCGACGACGCCATCATCGTTACTTCTCCCGGCAAGCCCGAGCTGCTGAACTACTTCCAGCCCGACCGTTCGCTCGAGAACCTGCTGCGCGAGCGCGGCAAGAACGCCTATGCCGATGCCGTCGCCCACGCTGGCGGTATGCCGGTCGACTTCCGTTATCAGTACGAGCCCAAGGGCCTCGGCCATGCTATTCGCTCTGCTGCCGACGCCGTGGCAGGGGAGAACTTCCTGGTTCTTCTGGGCGACTACGTTGTGCCTAACCGCGATATCTGCGACAAGATGCTCGCCGTTTCCAAGGAGCACGGTGGCGCTTCGGTTATCGCCGTCGCTGCTTGCTCGTCCGAGGAAGTCAGCCGCTACGGCGTTATCGCCGGCGAGCGCGTCGGTTCGCTCGAGGGCGCCGAGGACGTTGCCGATGCCGAGCCGGGCGCTGTCTGGCGTATCGGCGGTCTGGTTGAGAAGCCCGCTCCCGAGGCCGCTCCGTCCAACCTGTACATCGTCGGTCGCTACCTGCTGAGCCCGCTGGTCATGGACCTGCTGGCAGATCAGCAGGCCGGCAAGGGCGGCGAGATCCAGCTCACCGACGCCATGGCCCGTTCGCTCGACCGCGAGGCCATGTATGCGGTCGTCATCGACCCGCTGTCGGGCTACGACACCGGCACTCCCTCTGGCTGGATGGCCACCAACGCCCTCATGGCTGCAAGCGACCCCCGCTTTGCCGATGCCTTCTGGGACGCTATCGACGAGCGCGGCGGATTGATGCGCAAGTAAGCCTTCGGGCATCGACATTTACGGGCGCGGACTTCGGTTCGCGCCCGTTTTTTATAAGAGCTGCGATTGCCGGCTCTCTGTTCACAGAAAATATATGAACAGATGTTCGATACACATATATCTACCTGCGTGTTTTCTGTCGAAAAACTTTGCTACTCCAAAAACTCAATCGCGTCAAGGCTTTTCTTGCCCAACGGTCGGTACCTGATAAACTATTAGGTTGCGATAACTGGCGAAGCTATGCCTCGCCAACCCACCGAGCATTTCCGTGAAGGAGGAAAAACCTGGTGACCTACGCATACACTGCCACTGAGCGCAAGCGCGTCAGCTTCGGGAAAATCCCGGAGGCCATGGAGCTCCCCAACCTTATCTCTGTTCAAAGGGAATCCTTTGAGCGTTTTAAGGATGAGGGCCTTCGTGAGGCGTTCAAGGAATCCAGCCCCATCCAGAGCCAGAACCATGTTCTCGAGGTTACCTTCGGCGAGCATCAGTTCGGCGACCCCGCGCACACCGTCGAGGAGTGCCGCGAGAAGGATATGACCTATCAGGCTCCGCTTCTGACCGACGTCCGTCTCACCAACAAGGAGACCGGCGAGATCAAGGAGCAGCTCGTCTTTATGGGCGACTTCCCCATGATGACCGATCAGGGCACCTTCATCATCAACGGTACCGAGCGTATCGTCGTCTCGCAGCTCGTCCGCTCCCCGGGCGTGTACTACAGCTCCGAGATGGATTCGGGCAAGCAGATCTACAAGGCCCAGATCATCCCGTCCCGCGGTGCCTGGCTTGAGTTTGAGGTCGACAAGCGCGACCAGCTCATGGTCTCCATCGACCGTAAGCGCAAGCAGAGCGCCACGATGTTCCTGCGCGCCCTTGGCATCGCCGTCACCAACGACGACATCATCGAGCTGCTCGGCAACTCCGATGTGATCAAGCGCACCCTGGAGCGCGACACCGCCCTCACCCGCGAGGACGCCCTCATCGAGATCTACCGTCGTCTGCGCCCGGGCGAGCCTCCCACCGTGGACGCTTCCCGCAGCCTGCTCGAGGGTCTGCTCTTTAACCCGCAGCGCTACGACCTGGCCCGCGTCGGTCGTTACAAGGTCAACAAGAAGCTCAACCTCACCACCGAGGAAGAGGTCACGGTGCTTACCGACGAGGATATCGTCGCGACGCTGCGCTACCTCCTGTCCCTCGCTGCCGGCGAGCAGGGCTTCAAGGTCGACGACATCGACCACTTCGGCAACCGCCGCATCCGCACCGTCGGCGAGCTCGTCGCCAACCAGTTCCGTATCGGTATGAGCCGTATGGAGCGCGTCGTCCGTGAGCGCATGAGCTCTCAGGACATCGACGAGATCACCCCGCAGTCGCTCATCAACATCCGTCCGATCGTGGCCTCCATCAAGGAGTTCTTCGGTTCCTCGCAGCTCTCGCAGTTCATGGACCAGGCGAACCCCCTGACCGGTCTGACCCACAAGCGCCGTCTGTCCGCACTCGGCCCTGGCGGTCTTGCCGGCCACAAGTCCGGCTCCAGCCGCCGCACCAACGTGCCGACGGCCGTCCGCGACGTTCACAACTCGCACTACAGCCGCATGTGCCCGATCGAGACTCCCGAAGGCCCCAACATCGGCCTGATCGGCTCGCTCGCCCTCTACGCCCGCGTCAACGAGTACGGCTTCATCGAGGCCCCGTTCCGTCGCGTCGAGAACGGCGTTGCCACCGACCAGATCGACTGGATGACCGCTGACGAGGAAGAGAAGCACGTCATCGCGCCGGCTAACACGCCGCTCGATCCCAAGACCAACGAGTTCATCACGACCGATGCCGAGGGCAAGCTTGTCCGTCCGCACACCGTGATCGCCCGTACCCGCGACTTCGACGGCTCCTTCGGCGCTCCCGCCGACGTGCCCGTCGAGGACGTCGACTACATGGACGTCTCGCCGCGTCAGATGCTCTCCGTCGCAGCCACGCTGATCCCGTTCCTTGAGCACGACGACGCCAAGCGTACGCTGATGGGCGCTAACATGCAGCGTCAGGCCGTGCCGCTGGTTCACCCTGCCGCTCCCTATGTCGGTACCGGCATGGAGCGTCGCGCCGCTCTGGACTCCGGCGAGGTCACCCTGGCCAAGAACGCCGGCGAGGTCATCTTTGCCGACGCCGCCAAGATCATCGTCAAGCATGCCGGCGGCATGGACGAGTATCACCTGGCCAAGTACCAGCGCTCCAACCAGTCCACCTGCATCAACCACCGTCCGCTCGTGCGCGTCGGTGACACCGTTGAGCAGGGCGAGCCCCTGGCTGACGGTCCTTCGACCGATCATGGCGAGCTCGCACTGGGCCAGAACCTCACCGTGGCCTACATGCCGTGGGAAGGCTTCAACTACGAGGACGGTATCGTCGTGTCCGAGCGCCTGGTGGCCGAGGACCTGCTGACGACCATCAACATCACCCGTCACGAGATCGACGCCCGCGACACCAAGCTCGGCCCCGAGGAGATCACCCGCGAGATCCCGAACCTCTCCGAGGACATGCTCGCCAACCTCGACGAGGACGGCATCATCCGCATCGGCGCCGAGGTCGGCCCTGGCGACATCCTGGTCGGCAAGGTCACGCCTAAGGGCGAGAGCGCTCTGACCGCCGAGGAGCGCCTGCTGCGCGCCATCTTCGGTGCCAAGGCCCACGACGTCCGCGACACCTCCCTTAAGATGCCTCACGGCGCTTACGGCCGCGTCATCGACGTCGTCCGCTTTAGCCGCGAGAACGGCGACGACCTGGCCCCCGGCGTCAACGAGCAGGTGCGCGTCTACGTCGCCCAGCGTCGTAAGATCCAGCAGGGCGATAAGATCGCCGGCCGCCACGGCAACAAGGGTGTTATCTGTAACGTTCTGCCGGTCGAGGACATGCCCTACATGGCTGACGGTACCCCGATCGACGTTATCCTCAACCCGCTGGGCGTTCCTTCGCGTATGAACGTCGGCCAGCTGCTCGAGTGCCACCTTGGCTGGGCTGCCGCCTGCGGTTGGGATACCGAGCAGGCCGACTCCGACAAGTACGTCCCCGGTCCGTTCTTCACCGCTACGCCTGTCTTCGATGGCGCCAAGGAGGACGAGATCGCCGAGGTCATCCGTCGTGCCAACAAGAACATGCTCAACAAGGCCACCGCTGCCTTTGGCGATCACATGCGCCCCGAGTTCGTCACCCAGCTTGACGAGCGCGGCAAGACCCGTCTGTTCGACGGCCGCACCGGCGAGGAGTTCCGCGAGCCCATTACCGTGGGTACGTCCTACATCCTCAAGCTCGGCCACATGGTCGACGACAAGATCCACGCCCGTTCGACCGGCCCTTACAGCCTGGTTACCCAGCAGCCTCTGGGCGGCAAGGCTCAGTTCGGCGGCCAGCGCTTCGGCGAGATGGAAGTTTGGGCACTGTACGCTTATGGTGCTTCCAACGTCCTGCAGGAGATCCTGACCGTCAAGTCCGACGATACCGTGGGCCGCGTCAAGACCTACGAGTCCATCGTCAAGGGCGAGAACGTTCCTGTCCCGGGTATCCCCGAGTCCTTCAAGGTTCTCGTCAAGGAGATTCGTTCCCTCGCACTGGACATCGAGCCCATGCACGATGCCGACGAGGACGCCTCCGCACCTGTGACCGCCGAGGAGACCTCCGCTCTCGACGACCTGGCTGCGCTCGCCGGCGTTGACGCCGACGTCGAGGCCGAGGATGCCGAGACCGCCGAGGCACCCGAGGCTGTCGCCGCCACGACCACTGATAAGGAGTAGTTGACTGTGGCAGATTTCGAAGCTACTGATTTTGACTCGGTAAAGATCTCCCTTGCCTCCGCCGACCAGATCCGTTCCTGGTCGCACGGTGAGGTCAAGAAGCCGGAGACCATCAATTACCGTACCCTCAAGCCCGAGAAGGACGGCCTGTTCTGCGAGAAGATCTTCGGTCCCGCCAAGGACTGGGAGTGCTCCTGCGGCAAGTACAAGGGCATCCGCTTTAAGGGCATCGTCTGCGAGCGCTGCGGCGTCGAGGTCACCTCGGCCAAGGTGCGTCGCGACCGCATGGGCCACATCGAGCTCGCCGCTCCCGTGTCCCACATCTGGTACTTCAAGAGCCCCACGAGCTTCCCGATGAGCCGTATGCTCGACATCAAGTCCAAGGACCTCGAGAAGGTTCTGTACTTTGCCAGCTACATCATCACCGAGGTTGACTACGAGGCTCGCGAGGCCGACGCCGACGACCTGCGCGAGGAGCTCGCCGCCGATCTGGAAGAGATCGATGCCGAGTGCGCCCGCCAGATCGAGTCCCTCAAGGAGCAGGGCGACCCCGAGAACTTTGACGAGTTCTCCGACGAGGAGCCGCTGACCCCCGAGGAGATCGCCTCTGGCATCGTCGACATCGAGGAAGAGTGCAAGGACGAGAAGCAGCTCCGCACGGACGCCTTCAACGCCTTCATGAAGCTCACCGAGCGCGACCTCATCTCCGATGAGCCGCTGTTCCGCGAGATGACCCGCTACTACTCCATGTACTTCAAGGGTGGCATGGGTGCCGAGGCCGTCCGCGACCTGCTCGCTGCTATCGACCTGCCTTCCGAGGCCGAGAAGCTCAAGGCCATCATCGCCGACGAGGACTCCCAGAAGCAGAAGCGCGAGAAGGCCGTTAAGCGCCTCGAGGTCGTTGACGCCTTCCTGAAGGGCGGCAACAGCCCCGCGAACATGATCCTGGACGTCATCCCGGTCATTCCGCCCGATCTGCGCCCGATGGTCCAGCTCGACGGCGGCCGCTTCGCTGCGTCCGACCTCAACGACCTGTACCGTCGCGTGATCAACCGTAACAACCGACTCAAGCGCCTGCTCGACCTGGACGCCCCTGCGATCATCGTGAACAACGAGAAGCGCATGCTCCAGGAGTCCGTGGACGCCCTGTTCGACAACGGCCGTCGTGGTCGCCCGGTCTCTGGCCGTGGCGGTCGCCCGCTCAAGTCGCTCGCCGAGGCCCTCAAGGGCAAGCAGGGCCGTTTCCGTCAGAACCTGCTGGGTAAGCGTGTCGACTACTCCGGCCGTTCGGTTATCGTTACCGACCCCAAGCTGCTGCTGCACCAGTGCGGTCTGCCCAAGACCATGGCGCTGGAGCTCTTCAAGCCCTTCGTTATGAAGCGCCTGGTCGAGCTTGGCAAGGTCGAGAACATCAAGGGCGCCAAGCGCGCTATCGACCGCGGTGCCACCTTTGTGTGGGATATCCTCGAAGAGGTCATCGACGGCCGCGTCGTGCTGCTCAACCGCGCACCGACCCTGCACCGTCTGTCCATCCAGGCCTTTGAGCCGGTTCTGGTCGAGGGCAAGGCTATCCACCTGCACCCGCTGGTCTGCTCGCCCTTCAACGCCGACTTCGACGGCGACCAGATGTCTGTCCACGTGCCGCTGTCCAGCCAGGCTCAGGCCGAGGCTCGCGTGCTCATGCTCTCTGCGAACAACCTGCGCTCGCCGGCATCCGGCAAGCCGGTCAACATTCCCTCGCAGGACATGATCATCGGTGTGTACTACCTGACCCAGGTCCGCGACGGTCTGCCGGGCGAGAACCACGTGTTCTCGAGCTTCGACGACGCGCTGCACGCCTATGACTGCCGTTCCGAGGTCGACATGCAGGCCAAGATCCAGGTCCGCGTGTCCGCCGAGAACGCCAACGTCATCAACGAGGACGGCACCCGTATCTTCCGCGTCAAGAACGGCAAGAACGAGTTCGTCGACTACGACGTCACCGGCAACAAGACCGCGCGCTTCGAGACCTCTATCGGCCGCATCATCTTCAACCGTCAGTGCCTGCCCGAAGACTATGAGTTCATGAACTACAAGATGGTCAAGGGCGACGTGGCCAAGCTGGTTGCGGACTGCTGCGATCGTTACCCCGAGGCCAAGGTCGGCCCGATCCTCGATGCCATCAAGTACTCCGGCTTCCACTACGCTACCCGCGCCGGCCTCACCATCTCGGTGTGGGACGCTCTCATCCCTGCCGAGAAGCAGGAGCTGCTCGATCGCGCCCAGGCCAACGTCGACCAGATCAACGAGTACTTCGAGGAGGGCTTCATCAACGAGACGGAGCGCCACATCGAAGTCGTTAACGAGTGGACCGCTTGTACCGATAAGGTTGCAGCGCTCATGCTCGACTTGTTCGACGAGGAGAACCCGCTCTACATGATGGCCGACTCCGGCGCCCGTGGTTCTAAGACCCAGCTGCGTCAGCTCGGCGGCATGCGTGGCCTGATGGCAGACATGTCCGGTGAGACGATCGACCTTCCCATTAAGGCGAACTTCCGCGAGGGCCTGCTGCCGCTCGAGTACTTCATTTCGACCTACGGCGCCCGTAAGGGCCTGGTCGACACCGCATCCCACACCTCGGACTCTGGTTACCTGACCCGTCGTCTGGTCGACGTGGCCCAGGACGTCATCGTCCGCGAGGAGGACTGCGGTACGCACGAGGGCGTCACCTACAACCTCATCATCCCCGGCACCACCGACCTCAACACCGACCTCGTCGGCCGTTGCTTCATTGAGGACGTCGTGGCTCCCGATGGTACCGTGCTCTTTGAGCAGGACGGCTACATCGAGAAGGTCGCCGACATCCAGAAGATGGTCGATGCAGGCCTTAAGAAGGTCAAGCTCCGCGCGCTGCTCACCTGCCGCTCCAAGTACGGCGTGTGCCAAAAGTGCTACGGCTGGGATCTTTCCACCCGTCGTCCGGTCGCCATCGGTACTGCCGTCGGCATTATTGCCGCCCAGTCCATCGGCGAGCCCGGTACGCAGCTTACGATGCGTACCATTCACTCCGGCGGCGTCGCTGGCGTCGACGATATTACGCAGGGTCTGCCTACGGTCAGCCGTATGTTCGATATCGTCGGCAACGTCAACGAGAAGATCCTGGGCCGCGAGGCCGAGCTGGCTCCGTACTCCGGTCACCTCTCGATTAAGCCCGAGAAGTCCGAGTACGTGCTGACGCTCACCGACTCCGAGGATCACACCCGTGTCCTCGACGAGCGTCGCGTCCCCGCTTCGGTGCGCTTCATGCCCGAGATCGAGGACGGCTGCGAGGTTCGCGCCGGCGACCAGATCACCAAGGGCTTCGTCAACTTCCGCAACCTGCGCAAGCTGACCGACATCGAGTCGACGATGCACACCTTCGTCGAGAGCGTTAAGGACGTCTACACCAGCCAGGGCGTCGACCTGAACGACAAGCACATCGAGGTGCTCGCACGTCAGATGCTGCGTCGCGTTCAGATCACCAACCCCGGTGACTCCAAGTACCTGCTTGGTCAGTACGTCGACCGCTACGAGTTCGCCGACGAGGTCGAGCGCGTTGCCCGTCTGGGCGGTCAGGCTCCCGTGGCCGAGCCCGTCATCCTGGGTACGCTCAAGGTCGCGTCCAACATCGACTCCTGGCTGTCGAGCGCTTCGTTCATCCGTACCGCCGGTGTCCTTACCGAGGCTGCCATCGAGGGCAAGGTCGACCACCTGCTCGACCTTAAGTCCAACGTCATCGTCGGTAAGAAGATCCCGGCTGGTACTGGCCTCAAGCCGTACGCTAACGCCAAGCTGACGTATCGCACGGCCGACGGCTACGTGGACATCGACGGCCCGGCTTCGCCCAACGCCAAGTCGCTGCCCGAGTGGGCTCCTGTGGAGCTCAAGGACCTGGACGAGCAGCTCCCGCAGCAGCTCGACTGGGCCGGCTACGACGAGTTCGGTGGTGCTGACGGTTCGTTCACCCGCAACGGCCACACCATCTCCGCCGAGAAGGCTCGCCTGTACCTGTTCGACGACCTGGGCGTGTCGCAGCGCTGGACCAACAAGTTCAGCGAGGTTGGCATCGAGACGGTCGGCGACCTGGTTGGCAAGTCCGAGGAGGATCTGCTGCGCATCGATGGCATCGGTGCCAAGGCGATCGAGGAGCTCCGTGACGGCCTCGAGGCCCACGATCTGCTCTACATCCTCGAGAACAACGACGACGTTGCCGACGAGGAAGACCTCTCGCAGCTGTTGCAGATGGTCTTTAGCCCCGACGGTCCGGACGATATCCTGCTGGGCACCTCCGCTGCTCCGACGCATCACGCCGACGAGGACGAGGAGCTCCTGGGCGCCCCGATCGACGACAAGAAGGCTCCCGCCAACGGTGCCATCAACGAGGACATGGCTTCCCTCGACGAACTGCTCAACCAGCTCGTAGACACCGATGACGCCGAAGAGGCCAAGGACAACGACGAGGAGTAATTTCCTAGTACGTTAACCGTCCTTCCAAAGACCCGCTTCCCAACAGGGGAGCGGGTCTTTTTTGGTGAGGAACGTTGCCCCGACGAGCACGTCGGATTCCCGCTCCGGGCCGCCCGCGGTTTAAGTTTGTCGCGAGTTCCGCACGAGCCGGAGGCCACTTAATGTGGCCTCCGTG